>Ga0335085_10013305_pt1 | contig 12069 bp, 10 predicted proteins | sample Lox_Sample_45_FD_206712 | JGI IMG/M metagenome (GOLD analysis project Ga0335085, IMG submission 206712) | Soil microbial communities from Loxahatchee National Wildlife Refuge, Florida, United States - Lox_Sample_4.5 | ecosystem: Environmental > Terrestrial > Soil > Wetlands | place: USA...
AGACCCAGGCCGCTATCCGCGCCATGGGCAAGCACGAAGTGGATATTCTGATCGGCACGCAGATCGTCGCCAAAGGCCACCATTTCCCGCAGTTGACGCTGGTCGGCGTGATTGATGCCGACCTCGGCGGCTCCGGCGGCGATCCGCGCGCCAGAGAACGGACCTTTCAGCTTCTGCACCAGGTTTCGGGCCGCGCGGGCAGAGCGGAAAAGCCCGGCGTCGTGCTCATCCAGACGCGCAATCCGGACGACATCGTGATGCGCGCATTGGCAAGCGGCGATCGCGAGGCATTTCTCAGACAGGAAGCGAGCGAGCGCGAACGCGCCGGCGCGCCGCCATTCGGCCGTCTCGCGTCGATCATCCTATCCAGCCATGACGCGGAAGCCGTGCGCGAAGCGGGCCGCGCGCTCGCGAAGGCGGCTCCGGCCGCCGACGGCGTCAAGGTCTGGGGCCCGACGCCGGCGTTCTACCAGGTGCTGCGCGGCCGCAGCCGCGAACGACTGCTCGTGCAGGCCAAGCGCAAGGTCGACGTGCAAGCCTACCTGCATGCCTGGCTCGATCGCGTGAAACTGCCGAGCAGCGTGCGGATGGCGGTGGACGTCGATCCGATGAGTTTTTTCTGAAGAGAATAACGGACCGGTTGGTAGCAGTTATTTCAGACCGGAATACATGCGCCTTCCGCTCGAAGATTGCTTCGTCACCTTGAACACATCCTCACGCCACGCGAACATCCGTTTGCGTGAATCCGACGAACAGCAACGGCGCGTTCAGAGCTTTTGCTGCGGCAGCGAGGTCCCTTTCACCACAAAGAACACGAAATGCACGAAGGCCGCACTAAGGAGCCGCGCGAAGCGCAGCGTTAATCCCCTTTATTGCCGCCAAGACACAAAGGCGCGAGGGATATCAGTGCTCGAAGGCCGTTGGCGTCTCTGCCGGCAAAAAAACTGATGCGCTTCGCGCGGCCTCCTTCGTGCTCTTCGTGTCCTTGGTGGTGAGCGCGATCTTGCGGCAACGTGGCTCGACGTCAGGCGGTACTCAAGAAAACCCCCGCACATCCACCAAATGCCCGGCAATCGCCGCCGCTGCCGCCATCGCCGGGCTCATCAGGTGCGTGCGGCCGCCGCGACCCTGGCGGCCTTCGAAGTTGCGATTAGACGTCGACGCGCAGCGCTCGCGGGGTTCGAGCCGGTCGGCATTCATCGCCAGGCACATCGAACATCCCGGCTCGCGCCATTCGAAACCGGCGTCCAGAAAAACAGCGTCGAGACCTTCCTGCTCGGCCTGTTCCTTCACGAGTCCCGATCCCGGAACCACCATGGCGCCGACGTGTGCGGCGACCTTGCGTCCGCGGACGATCGACGCGGCGGCACGCAGATCCTCGATGCGGCCGTTGGTGCACGAACCGATGAACACGCGATCGATCTTCACGTCGCTGAGGGGCGTGCCCGGCTTCAAATCCATGTAAGCGAGCGCGCGTTCCATGCCGGCACGGCGATCATTGTCGACGATGTTCGCGGGATCCGGCACGCGCTCCGTCACCGGCAGCGCCTGCTCCGGACTGGTGCCCCACGTCACCATCGGCGGAATCTGCGCTGCATCGAGCGCAATTTCGCTGTCGAACACCGCGTCGTCGTCGGTCCGCAGCGTGCGCCAATACCGCACCGCCGCCTCGAAGGCTGCGCCCTTGGGCGCACGCGGCCTTCCCGCCACATAAGCGAATGTCGTTTCATCCGGCGCGATGAGGCCGGCGCGCGCACCGGCCTCGATCGTCATGTTGCAGAGCGTCATCCGCCCTTCCATCGACAGCGATTTCACCGCCTCGCCGGCATACTCGATGACGTAGCCCGTGCCGCCGGCCGTGCCGATCCTGGCGATGATCGCCAACGCCATGTCCTTGGCCGTGACGCCGACAGGCAGCGCGCCGCGCACGGTGACGCGCATGTTTTTCGACCGGTTGAGCAGAAGCGTCTGCGTGGCGAGCACATGCTCGACTTCGCTGGTTCCGATGCCGAACGCGAGCGCGCCGAAGGCGCCGTGTGTGGACGTATGGGAATCGCCGCACACGATCGTGGTGCCCGGCAACGTCCAGCCCTGTTCCGGACCCACGATGTGTACGATGCCTTGGCGGATATCGCTCATCGCCAGATATTCGACGCCGAATTCGCGCGCGTTGGTCTCGAGCGTTGCGATCTGCTGTGCCGATTCCGGATCGGCGATGCCGCCTGCCCGGTTGGTGGTGGGCACGTTGTGATCGGCGACCGCCAGCGTCAGCTCGGGCCGGCGCACCGTGCGATGCGTATTGCGCAGGCCCTCGAAGGCCTGGGGGCTGGTGACCTCGTGGATAAGGTGGCGATCGATGTAGAGCACGCTCGCTTCGCCAGGCGCTGCGTGAACCAGATGCGCGTCCCATATCTTGTCGTAAAGCATCTTGCCGGCCATTTCGGGTCTCTCTCTTCGGGCCCCTATGAGCACAAGCCGTCACTCGAACGCAAGAGCCGGCCGGCTCCCGATCAGTGCCCCCCGGTCAGGAAAAGGATGGCCATGATGATGAGAACGGCAACGAACTGCGCCAGCACGCGATAGCGCATCAGCCGGTTGGACCACGTGCGCGAAACATCGCCGCCGGCCCACAAAGTATAGAGCCCGGCAAACAGGATCGTCGCCACCACCGTCACGGCCAGACCGACGAGGATTGCACCGGCTATCATGTCGAGAAACCCTTCAGAGGCCGATCACCAGGAACCGGAGTTCGGCATGGACACCCAAGGTTCCGCCGGTGCCTTGGGGCCGCCCGCCTGCAAGAGCTCGATGGAGATTCCGTCCGGCGAACGCACGAAGGCCATATGGCCGTCGCGCGGCGGGCGGTTGATCGTGACGCCGCCCTCCATCAAGCGCCGGCAGATTTCGTAGATGTCGTCGACGCTATAGGCGAGGTGACCGAAATTCCGCCCGCCTTTGTAGTCCTCCGGATCCCAATTGTAGGTCAGTTCGATAACGGGCGCCGAATCCGCTTCGGCACGGCCCGCGTCCTTGGGCGCGGCGAGAAAGACGAGCGTGTATCGTCCCTTGTCGTTGTCGAAACGGCGGATCTCCTTCAGGCCGAGAAGCCCGCAGTAGAACGTGAGTGACTTGTCGAGATCGCTGACGCGCACCATGGTGTGCAGATACCGCATTGGTCTGGCTCCTTGCCGGCCTAATGCTGGCATTCCTGCTGCCGGAATCCAACAGGAGACAATTCCCCGTAACGGGGAAATCTGCAGGAAAGCCGGCGGATTCTCGTAAGACCCGATAATACTGAGGAATTTAAGTCGGCGGCCCGCGCACATAGGAATTTTAACAGGTCTGTCGCGCGAACCCAGCCGGGCCTCAACGATGATCTGTCGCCAGCACGAATGTCTACACGGTTGCACGACGCCGGAGGACGACGTGCATTGCACGTTCGCCGGCGACATGCTCGGCGCAGGCGTATCCCAGCCTGACGAGGTCGATGTCGCCAAAGACGTGTTCGCCAGAGCCCAGGAGCACCGGTGGTATCGCCAGATTCAGTTCATCGACGAGTCCGGCGCGAAGGTATTGCCGAACGGTGGCGACGCCGCCTCCGACACAAACGTCTTTCCCATTCGCGGCCGCTCTCGCTCTCTCGAGGGCGCGGTGGATTCCATCCGTCACGAAATGGAATGTCGTTCCTCCCTGCATGGGGGTCGATTCCCGCGGGTAGTGGGTCAGCACGAACACCGGGCCGGAAAAAGGCGGCGTGTCTCCCCACCAGCCTTTCCAGGAATCGTCAGGCCACGGCCCTCGAACGGTGCCGAACATGTTTCGGCCGAAGATCCAGGCACCAATGCCGACGAAGCGCCGCATGAAGAAATCATCGTCGACTCCGGTCTTTCCTCCGTCCTCGTCATGAATGCGCTGAAACGTCCATCCCTCGGTGTGCATGCGCTGGAATGTCCGTGTCGCAAAGGCCCACTCGCCCAGCGCCTCACCCCCAACGCCGACCGGATTCTCGCGGCTTTGTTGCCCAGCGGCACCAAATCCGTCGATGGAAACATTGAAGCTTACCCTGACCTTGGACACCGGCTGGGCTCCTACCGCTCTCTGTGAGTCCGGAAATCTTGTAGGTGGTCCAGGTTACTTCAATTGTCTGTCCGTTGGAACGACGAGCGTCCTCGCGGCGCACTTGTCGCCCCTTGCGAGGGACTGGCGATATCGGGCGGCTTCGGCGTTTGCGCTGACTTCCGACAAAACGTCAGCAGGTGCGCGCGAGGCCTCCGATACAATTGATGAATCGGTTCGGCATTCCGGGGCCCGGAGCCGCGGGGGCGTGCCGCCTTTTTGTGCTAGTGTCTCCTCCGGAAGTCTCACTTCGGCTGAGCGATTAAAGGCAACACGCATGCGCCCGGGAATTGTACTGGCCATAGGAATCGCCATCGGACTGCTGATCGTGTTGGCGGCCGCCAGCAACTTCCTTGTCGACTGGGCCTGGTTTTCGTCGATCGGATTTTCCGGCGTCTTCTGGACGATGATCGCCGCGCGGATCGCGGTCTTTGCGGCGGTGTTTGTCGCGACGGCGACCGCTCTGTGGCTGAACGGTTATCTTGCAATCCGCTTTGCCGGCCGTCGCTTGCAGGCCGTTGCCCTCCCATGGGACGTGCTTGGCAGCCAGACGCCGCTCGCCGTCATCGAACGCTTCCTGCGCAGCGTTCCCTGGCATCGCCTCGTAAGCGCGGCAACCCTGCTGCTCGCATTGCTTGTGGCACTCGGCTGGAACGACAGCTGGAAGATCGTTCTGCGCTTTCTGTTCCAGGTGCCGTATGGAAAATCCGACCCGGTCTTTGGCCGGGATATCGGCTTCTATCTGTTCTCGCTTCCGCTGCTGCTCGCAGTGAAGAACTGGGTCTTGCTCGTCCTGGCGTTGAGCGCGACGATTGCCGCTCTCGTCTATTGGACCAGCGGCGCGCTCTTCTTCGGCGCCGCACGCCGCGTCGTTTCGGGCGCGATCATCTCCCACGGCTCGGTTCTTCTCGGGCTGCTTCTGGCGACGCAAGCCTGGGCCTACTGGCTCGCCCGCTACGGCCTTCTTTACGGCGACAACGGCGTCGTCGTGGGGGCTGGCTACACCGACCTGCATCTCAGGTTGCCGATGCTCGATGGACTGATTGCACTCGCAATCGCCGCTGCGTTTGTCGCGTTTGCCAACGTCCGCTTCAGAACGTTCCGGCTGCCGGCCGCCTGCCTCGCCATCGTATTCGGCACGGCCTGGTTCGTGCTGCCGATCACGGCCAGCCTTTTCGAGAACGTCATCGTCAAGCCGAGCGAGCTGCAGCGCGAAGAGCCCTATATCGCCCGCAACATCGCGCTGACACGGGAAGCCTACAAGCTCTCCCATATCGTGGTGAAACCGTTCCCCGCGGAGGAATTGCTCACCGCGCAATTGCTCGCCGAAAATCGTCCGACGATCGACAACATCCGGCTTTGGGACCGCGATCCTCTGCTCGACACCTATGCGCAGCTTCAGGAAATCCGCACCTACTACAAGTTCAACGATGCCGACGTCGACCGTTACGAACTCGGCGGCAGCGATCAGCAGGTCATGATTTCGGCGCGCGAGATGGACTCCACGCGCCTGCCGCCGAACGCGCAAACCTGGGTCAATCTTCACGTGCTGTTCACGCACGGAAACGGTGTCGTCATGTCGCCCGTGACCCGCACGTCGCCGGAGGGCCTGCCGATCCTCTTTCTCCAGGACATTCCACCCGTGGCCTCCGGCGGGCCTCCTGTCAGCGAACCGCGCCTTTATTTCGGCGAAGGCGACGCACCTTATGTAATCGTGAAGACGGGGACGCCGGAGTTCGATTATCCGAAGGGAAGCACCAACGTCTACCGCGCCTACGACGGCGCGGACGGTATTCCGCTGGGAAGTCTTCCGCGACGCGCTTTGTTCGCCTGGTACCTGGGTGACTGGAACCTGCTGCTCAGCCAGTACATCTCCGGCGACAGCCGGCTGATGATCCGCCGCAATATCCGCGAGCGGGCCGCAACGATCGCGCCTTTCCTGGCCTTCGATCACGATCCCTACATCGTGATCAGCGGCGGAAAGCTCTATTGGATCCAGGATGCCTATACCACCAGCAGCTGGTTTCCCTACGCGCAGCGGATCGAAGACGGCACCACCAACTACATCAGAAATTCCGTCAAAATCGTGATCGACGCCTATAACGGCACCACGGACTTCTATGTCGCCGATCCTGCCGATCCGCTGATCCGTACCTGGCAGCGGATCTTCCCGGAATTGTTCAAGCCGATTGCCGCCATGCCGGCAGATCTGAAGAAACACACCCGCTATCCTGAAGATTTCTTCAACATACAGGCACAGATCTATCGCGCCTATCATATGGATTCGCCGGAGGTGTTCTATAACCGCGAGGACCTCTGGCAGTTTCCGCGTCAGCCGACGGAGATCGAGGACGAGACCGAGGCGCGGATGGCGCCTTATTACATCAACATCCGCCTGCCGGGCGAGACGCGCACCGAATTCGTTCTCATGCTGCCCATGGCGCCGGCGCAGCGCGAAAACATGATCGCCTGGCTCGCTGCGCGCTGCGACCAGCCGGACTATGGCAGGCTGCTCGTCTATGAATTTCCGAAGGAGAAGCTCGTCTATGGGCCGTTCCAGATCGAGGCGCTGCTGAACCAGAACACGGAAGTTTCCCAACAGATCACGCTGTGGAATCAAAGCGGTTCGCGCGTGATCCGCGGCAATATCGTGGTCGTGCCGATCGGCAATTCGATTCTGTATGTCACGCCGCTCTATTTGCGCGCCCAGTCCGGCCAGATGCCGGAGCTCGAACGGGTGATCGCGATCTACGGCAGTCGTGTCGTGATGAAACAAACGCTCGACGAGGCCCTGGCGGCGCTTTTCGAGATGCCCTCGTCCGCTGCTGTAACGCCGGCGCCGGCCGCACCGCCGGCGGCGGGGACCGCTTCCGCGCACGAGGCGCTCGAGCATTTCGAGCGCGCGGTGGGCGATCTCAAGTCCGGAGACTGGGCCGGTTTTGGCGCCGAACTCAACGCGGTCAAGGGTCTTCTCGAACAAATGGACCAGCCTGCACGCAAGCCTTGATGCGGGCGGCTGTGCCAGCGCATTGGCCTCAATGCGAGGGTTGCGTGTGACTGGGGATATCGGCGCCGGTACTTCCTGCCGCGGTGGCGGCGGACGGATCGAACAGGCCGCCCTTGACGGCCGCCGGAATCGCAACCGCAACGCCTGCGGCCATCAATGCCCAGATGGCATAGATGATCCAGGTTTCCGCCTTCAGCGCTGCCGCAACGGCGGGCACGCTCTGATTGCCGGCCCTGCGCTGGAAGCCGAGCACGGCCTTGACCATCACCGGGACGGCGGAGAATCCGAAGGCCAGAAACAGCGCGAAGATCAGGACCATGAACGGCAGCTTGAACGCCCCGAGATCGTGAATGACACCGTACGCCTGCAGCGCGTTCCCCCCGATCGCGATGACGAGGATCGCCGCGAACAGCGATGCGCAGATGATCGTATGCGTTTGCAGACTGAACATGGGGCCTCTTGCGTCTTCGCGCCGTCCAATGTCGGCAATATGGGATGCATCGATCGGTTACTGACGCGCCAGCAAGACCTGCGCCGCGCATGTAACATCGATCGCGATAGACGACAGGTAGGTCGCAATTCCCTTGTCGAGCTTGCCGTATGTGACATGGTAGACCGTGTTGCCGAGCGTGAGCGTCGTTGCCGAATTCGAATAGGAGAGCGTCTGCTTGACGTGCGTTAGCGTCAGTGGATTCCCGCTGGCCGAGTAGCCGTTGAACTTCGCCTTGCCGGTCGTCGGATCGAAGCTCACGCGGCCGCTCAACTGAGAAGAGTTGCCCTTGCTCGGAATGCAAAGCTGTACGTCGGTGAGAACGTAATCTCCCGTCAGGATCGGGACGGCCCGTGTGGTGGGCCGCGACGGTTGCGCCATCGCAGGCGCGCAGAACAAAAAAACGGCTGCCGCGGCGGCTGCCGTCCATACACGGTGCAAAGTCCGGCGGCGCATGGCTTTCCCCCAATTGCCGCCCCAGCCGCGTCCAACTTACGAACCAAGCATTGCGGTGTCCAGCGCCACGGGGAGCGCGCCACCTTGCGCGTCACCGTCCCGTGGCGGCGGAGGTCCCCCGGTCATCGTTGATCTTCGGGCGCGTGTGGTTGGTTGGGGACCGCGCTCCCAGTGAAGTTTCTGCAGGTTTGGGATACGCTCACGGCTGCGGATAACAGCGGGAAAAAAGATGACGGAAACCGGCAAGGAAAAACCAGGCATTCGCGTACCGGCGAGATTCATTCCTGTGCCGCAGACGGTGAGCAAGGAAGCGCAGGCGTTCCTGGCAACGATGGGCGAGATGCCGCGAACGCCGGAACCGGACGCCGCGGACATCGCGGCCTGGAGAGCGCATCTGGCAGCGGCCGGAAGCCAGATCGCCGCCATGACGGCGCAGGCGCTGGAGGCGTATCCATCCGAGATCACAACGCATCGGCTCTCCGCAACGACCCTTTACGAGGTCGTGCCGCATGCCGCAGCCGACCAAAACGAAAAGCGCGCGATCTTCTACATTCACGGCGGCGCTTATGTGATGGGCGGCGGCATCGTCGCCGCGCATATGGCGGCGAGCACGGCAGGCGCTGCGCGGATGCGCGCCTTTTCGATCGACTACCGCATGCCGCCCGACCATCCGTTCCCGGCCGGGCTCGACGATACGGTGGAGGCGTATCGCTGGCTGCTCGCGCGATTCAAGCCGTCGAACATCGCGGTGTGCGGCGCTTCGGCCGGCGGCGGTCTGGCGGCCGCGTTCGTGCTCAAGGCGCGCGACCTTGGTCTGCCGTTGCCGGGCGCGTGCGTGCTCGCCACGCCCGAGCTCGATCTCGCCGAAACCGGCGACAGCTTCGAAACCAACGACACAATCGACGTGGTGCTGAAAGGCCGCCTCGCGAATTCCATCCGGCTTTACGCCGGTGGTCACGATGTGAGCGATCCCTATCTCTCCGCCATAAACGGCGACTTTTCCAAAGGATATCCGCCCACGATACTCACGACGGGCACGCGCGATCTTTTTCTGTCCAACACGGTGCGAATGCACCGCGCGCTGCGGCGCGCCGGCGTCGTGGCCGAGCTACATGTATTCGAGGCCATGCCGCACGGCGGTTTCTTCGGCAGCGCACCGGAGGACGGAGAAGTTATCGCCGAGCAGGTGCGGTTCCTGAACGAGAACCTTGGAACGCAGTGATGCGTCGCGATGCGATGGCAGCGTGCGCGAAGATTCGCGAATGTCGGAGAACGCGCTGCCGGCGCCGTCTCAATTCAATCTGACCCGACAGGTGTGTTAGTTGCAACAAGGACTGCCGCTCGCGCGAACCTCGGGGATGTGGTATTTTCAGCGTCAACCCGGTCATCCGGCGGAATGTCGGAGTCATTTCCAAACGAGCTTTTTGTCTGGGTTTGCAGCGAGAGGTTCCGATGGCGCGACGGTTCAGCTTCTCCGGCCAAGTTGTCTTGGGCATGTGGTGTGCGCAATTGCTGCTTTGGCAGTTGTCGGTCGCGCATGCGGAGACAGTCCTTTATGCGTTCAAGGGCAACCGCGACGGCCTCGGTCCCCTCGCCGCTCCCATCAGGGACGGCGCGGGCAATATCTACGGCACGACCAGCGGCGGCGGCGCGCACACGTCGGGCACGGTGTTCAGACTCGCTCCCGGCGGCGTCGAAGCCGTGCTCTACTCTTTTTGCTCGCTGCGGATTTGCCGTGATGGACAACTGCCTTCCTCCGGTCTCGTTAGGGACAAAGCAGGCAATCTCTATGGCACGACGTATGCAGGCGGCGCGTCCGGCTATGGCGTCGTTTACGAGGTCACGCCAACGGGCGTCGAAACCGTGCTCCATTCCTTCCATGGTGGAATCGACGGTGCCAACCCCGAAGGCACGCTCGTCGCCGATGGCGCAGGCAATCTCTACGGCACGACGTCAACCGGCGGCGGGTCTGCCAATTGCGAAGTCGGCTGCGGCACGATTTTCCGGATCGCGCCCTCGCATGCCGAAACCGTACTCTATGCATTTGCGGGGGCGCCGGACGGCAGCGCGCCCATGGCCGGCGTAACCCGTGACAGCGACGGCAGTCTCTACGGAACGACACTGCAAGGCGGCGCGCAGGGTTTGGGCACCGTCTTCAAATTGAGTCCCAAGCACGTCGAAAGCGTCCTCTATGCGTTCAGGAACGGCAATGACGGCGAAAATCCCAATGCCGGCCTGATCGAATACAACGGCGACTTTTACGGCACGACCTGGCTGGGCGGCACACAAGGCAACGGCACCGTGTTCAGGCTCACGCAGGGCGGATTGGAAAAGGTGCTTCATTCCTTCGCAGGCGCTGACGGCTCAAGTCCCTTCACGGCGGGCGTGGTCACGGACGGCGCGGGCAATCTCTATGGCACGACAAGCGACGGCGGCGCGCATGGCTACGGTGCCGTTTTCAAGCTGACGCAGACCGGTACAGAAACCGTGCTCTATTCCTTCAAGGGCGGCCGCGACGGCGCCGGTCCCTCCGCGGGATTGCTGCGATCCGGGGGGAATCTCTACGGCACGACCGAACAGGGCGGCGCGAAGGATAACGGGATCGTGTTCGAGGTGAAGCAATAAGTTGCCCGCAATGGCGGCAACGTTCACGAGGCTCCAGAGCTGTCACTGAAATCCAACGACGCGGTCGTCGCATACTTCCGGCCTCGCGGACATATGCCGACGCTCAAGCTGTCGCCGACGTCAAATAGTCTCTGAAAGACGCGTCGGCCCCGATCGCGTCGTCAAGCAAGCTTTGGAAAATCAACTGCAGCTGCTCGATCTCGATGGATTGTCCTCCTCGCATCTGCTGGCAGATCGACAGAAGCCGGATGAGCAGAACTTGATGTTGACGACGATGCGAGTCGGCATCCGGGCACCGTGTTTCGGCCAATGCGCGTTCTTCGCTCGCGAAGTGACCCTCGAACTTCCGCACCACGGCCTCGTACACGGGAACGAGCGCGGCAGCGGACAGTGCACTTTCCGCCGCAATGACCCGAGCGCGATTCAACGCCACCATAATATCCGCGTGCTCGGCGTCGATTTTCTCCCAGACTTTTGCAAAATCGTTCATCGGCAGCCTCCATCGTTGGGCGACGAATCGGCAGCGAACCCAGTTCTAACCCCGCTCAATTCCCTTCGGTAAAATTGTAGGAATCGTTACCAGTGCGGACGGCGGCTTGCGTTGATCAGGATCAATGAGAACCGGCGCGGCCGGCTCAGACTATTTCCGATGAACGAACACGCGTCTCGCTTTTTTTGCCCACACCGAAAATCGGTACCGGGCTCCTTCGCGGCGGTTCGAAAGGATCTGGGATGCCGGATACGCTGACCCTGCTGCATCTGGAGCATGGCAACATCGCAAAGGTGCTCGGATTGATCGAGGAGCAGGCGACGGCTGCCGACGCGGGCACGCCGATGGACGCCGAACTTCTTTGTATGGCGTCCGAGTACTTCTCGGACTATCCGGACCGATGTCATCACCCGAAAGAGGACCTCGTCTACGGGCTGCTCGGCAGTCGCGATCCGGATTCGCGCGCGAACCTGCGTGACGTGACCGCGGATCATCGCCGGTTGCACGAACTCGCAGAAGAGTTTGCCGAGGCGGCTCGCCGGCTGCGCGAGCTGCCCCAAACCGCAGAGCTTGTCGTGCGAAAGGCGATCGGGGAATTCGCGAAGCACTATCGGCAGCATATGCGGGACGAGGAGGCGCAGCTCTTTCCTTTGGCCGAGAAACGACTGTCGCGAGACGACTGGGCTTCACTCGATTTTGCGATCTTTGACCAGGATGATCCGCTGTTCGATCATGTGGCGGAAGAACGCTTTTCGGGCTTGCGTAAGCGGATCGAGAAATTGGCCGAGCTGGGCAGATCGCGCCGGACCGTCGTGTACGCCGCCGATGGCCTCCGAAATATCTCCGGCATCGAGAGTTTCAACGAGTCGATGAAATCCAACGGAC
>Ga0335085_10013306_pt1 | contig 12067 bp, 9 predicted proteins | sample Lox_Sample_45_FD_206712 | JGI IMG/M metagenome (GOLD analysis project Ga0335085, IMG submission 206712) | Soil microbial communities from Loxahatchee National Wildlife Refuge, Florida, United States - Lox_Sample_4.5 | ecosystem: Environmental > Terrestrial > Soil > Wetlands | place: USA: Florida...
GAGAAGATGCCCTCGTGAAAGCGATGGCATTTTCTTATGGGTTTCGTACAGGGAGAAGGCCGGACGCAAGGAACACTGTTTCCTGTCTGTCTGGAAGAGTTGATTCCCGACGATCATGTATGCCGGGTCATCGATGCATTTGTGGATCGGTTGGACATGGCGGGTTTGGGATTTGAGCGCGCCGAGGCGGCCGAAACCGGGCGGCCTGGCTATGATCCGCGCGATTTGCTGAAGCTCTACCTGTACGGCTATCTGCAACAGATCCGTTCCTCACGACGGCTGGAGTCGGAGTGCCGACGGAACATTGAGCTGATGTGGTTGCTGGGGCGGTTGGCGCCGGACCACAAGACGATTGCCGAGTTCCGACGCATGCACCGCGAGGGGGTAACCGCTGCGGGAGCCGAGTTGGTGCGACTGGCGCGTTCCGTGGGCTTGGTTAAGGGCGAGTGGGTTGCTATCGATGGCTCAAAATTTCACACCGTCAGCAGCGCGCGGAGTGTACGTGACCGCGCGGCCCTGGAGCGTTACTTAGAGGAACTGGAGCAGACCGATCAACAAGACGAAGTGGCCATTGATCCTGCTGCGGTGGCCAGCGCGCTAGAGAAGTTGCGCCAACACCCGGAGCCGGAAGCCGGATTGATGCACACCTCTCATGGCCTGATTCCCGCCTACAACGTGCAAGCCGCCGTTGATGCCGAACACGCGCTGATTGTGGCGCAGCAGGTGACTGTTCAGGCTGGCGACAACTGCAACCTGCAACCAATGGCGGAAGCTGCGCAGGCAGCGGTGGGCGGGCCTGTGCACCCGATCAACGTGGTAGCCGATGCGGGCTACTCGAATGGAGAGCAGGCCGAAGCATGCGAAGCGAAAGGAATTCTGCCGCATGTCCCTGCCAGCCGTGGTGTGAACAATCAAGGAGATGGCACGCTGTTCAACCGCACGGAATTTACCTATCAACCGGAAAGCGACACATTCTTATGCCCAGCGGGGCAGACTCTGGCTCGCAAACAACTATCGCGGAAAGATCGCGTGGTGATCTACGCCGGTCAACCGGATGTGTGCGGAACCTGCGCACTGAAATCGCAATGCACGACGAGTTCCCGGCGCCTGGTCACACGGCATCTGCATGAGCAGGCGCTACAGCGGATGCAAAAACGGGCCACGCCGGAGGCCATGCAACTACGACGATCCATCGTGGAGCATCCGTTTGCCAATCTGAAATACCGCATTTTCGGGCATCCACGCTTCCTGTTACGCGGACTCAGAGGAGCACAAACAGAAATCAGCCTAGCGGTAGCAGCCTACAACCTGAAACGGATGCTGAATATCGTCGGCGGACGCCGACTGAGAACCGCGCTCACTTCTGCCTAAAGGGCGGATGTGCGCCCAGTAACCGAAACGGTAGCAGCCCAAAGGGTCAGACTCTTCCAATAACAAAAAAGCGATGCTTCGGAACTCGAAGCATCGCTCTGATTTACTTTTCGACCCCGTTTCGTAACAGTCTGATTTTCCGGGGCTTTTTTGTTGAAAGGAACTTGGAAGAGGTTACGGCTTGGTTGGATCCGGAGCGTCGCCCGGCTTCGCATCCTGTGGCGTGGTGGCGCTGGCGGCTACCGGCTTGGATGCCCCTTCAGCGCCGTAGCGCATCAGATAGGGCATGAACGGAGTGACTTCAAACGGCATTTTCTCGCGTTCGGCCACCGTGCCCACGGGCTTGCTCTTGATCAGCGCCAGGTTATCGTTCCACGGGTCAATCTTCACGCGGCCGCCAATGGGCAGTGCGGCGATCTTCTGGGGATTCGATTTCACATCCACCGGCACCGTGGACTTCAGATCGGCGATATTCGGCACGCGATTGCCCAGGTGACCGCTGATGAGGTTGGGAATTTCCTTCTGGCGGCTGTCGAGGGCCTGGAGGAAGAGACCCGCGTTGCCGAGTTGGTTCTTGTAGGGCGAATTGTTGAGGATCTGGATGGCCTTGGAGTTCGCCTGATTTTCTTCATCCGGAGTACGGGCAAAGCCGAAATGGCGGAAGGTGTCCTTGTCGTCCACCAGCAACTGGTCGAAGAAGGCGTACTGCGAATCGAGGCGATGGCCAAGGACGATGTGGCTCAGTTCATGAGCGAGCATCGTGGCCAGGCTGGCTTCGTCGGGCAGCACGTCGACCAGCCCGCGGCTCAGCACGATGGTGTGGCCAACGGTGAAGGACTCCAGCGTGGAGGTCATCAGCACGCGGCAGCGCACTTCGGGATCCACGTCAATGTTGTTGGTGACTTCCAGGTTGTTGACGACGGTTTCGAGAACCTTATCGACTTCGCCCTTGGGGGCCATCAGGCCGATGCGTTCAAAGCGGTCAATGATGTTGTCTTCCGCCTGACGGTCCCAGGAGCGCTGCGCCTGAATCGGCGAGAGGTCGTTGGCGGTCTTGGTGTCGTCCTGCACCGGGGTCTCGACGAGAATCTTGCTGAGCTCCTGTTCCTGCGAATTGCCGTTGAGGTTGTAGCCCCAGAGGCGGGTCTGCGCCTTGAAATCGAGCTTCTTGGAGATGGCGTAGTGCAGATCCTTTTCTTCGCTGTAGACGAAGGTGGGCAGCCAGAGGCCGGGCTGCACGTTGGTGCGCCAGCTATCAAAGTGGAAATACCAGCTGGAGTGGCCGTTGCCGGAGTAAGCGCCATTGAAGCGGACGACGTTGAAATCCTGATCCTCAACCCAGATGCGGCCGAGGAAGCGGCCCTTGTTGTTCTTTTCGAGCGGGGTCACGTCGAAGACGAGGCAGCGCACTTCGCCAACGAATTCGCGGCGAACGTAATCGAACTTGTAATGCTGTCGGTCGAAGCCATTGGTATCGATGAAGATCATCTGAAGGAAGCCGTCGGGCAGGAACTGCATGGCGAAGCTAAAGAAGTTCCCGACGGACATAAAAACTTTCTTGCCCTTGCTGGAGGTTTCGTTGAGGGGCACAAGGCTGACGCCCTTCTGGAAGTTGGCGCGGCCGAGGAAATACTTGTCGCCAGCGGGGACTTCGCCGAGATCCTTGTCGGCCTTCAGGTTCTGGATGTAGGTCTCCACGAGCGGCGAGTAGTTGCGAATCTGGCCGTAGAGCTTCTGCTCGTTGGCCGAGATGCGATCCACGACCTGCTCCATCGTGCGGGGTTGATCCGCAGCAGCGGGAGCGGGAGCCGGCGCGGCCCAGGTGGTTGCACCGGCCCATGCGCCAAGCGCCAGAGCCAGAATGGTATTTGACAACTTTCGCATGATCATCTCCCCCTAGTAAGCCAGCCGGAATTCGATGCGGATCACGGCCGGGAAATCCACCGGCTCGCCCTGACGCTTTGCCGGTTTGAACTTGATTTGTTGCGCGGCGCGGATGGCGGATTCATCGAGGCCATGGCCCAGGCCGCTCACCACGCGATTGATCTGAATGGTGCCATTTGCAAGAAAGACCACGTCGATACGGACATCGCCTTCAATCTTGAGGCTCTTCCCTTCGGCGGTGTATTCCGGCCGGCGCTTTTCGAGAATTTCCGGCGCAGCATCGGCGGGTCCGGTTGCACCGGTTTTCTTCTTAGGGGCTTCCGCGGAAGTATCCGTAGCAGCAAAGCCTGCGGATGCCACAGTGCCGTGTTTGCCGCCGTTTGAAGGAGGAGGAACGGCCGTGCCGTTGCCAAAACCCGTGCTGGCAACCGTGCCGCGGATGCCTTCCTTGCCGCCGGTGCCATTACCATAACCTTCGCCGCCGGGGAGCGCGGGAGAGCCCAGGCGGGCAACGTTGGTGGCATGATTCGGGTCGCCCTTGCCAGCCACGCCGTTGGGATCGCCAAAGCCGCCGGTCTGGACTTTATCCACGGGCGCTTTCACTGTGGCTGGCGCGGCGCTGCCGGAGCTCATGTTGTTGAGCTTCACGTCTTCCTTCGGGCGCTTCGGACCGTTCTCTTTCACATCAATCTTGGCCGCTTCGAACTTCGGCGTCATGTCCGGATCTTTGACCTCGACCTTTTCGACCTTGTGCTGCACCGCTTTCGGCGCCACGAGGTTGGCGAAAATGTGGGGTTGCTGGGGATTCAATTTCGGTGGCTCGACGGGTTTGGGAGGTTCAACTTTTGGGGCTACCGCCTTGGCCTTGGGAGGTGGAGGCGGAGGAGGAGCAACCGGGATTTCGGTCACCGGCTGAGCAATCGCGGTGTACGCGTATTGAATGGAGGTTTTCATCTGTTCCGGGTAGATCACCGGAATCAGAATCAAAAAAGTGAGTATAGAGAGCTGAAGGACAGCACTCAAACCTACGCGATGCCAGTTGGGCTTAGCGTCGGGAAGAAGGGCCAAGCGCGCGGGAACGGGCTTGGTGCCGATGTGTTGTTTCCAGGCTTCCGGGTTACCCGCACGGTTGCGGCCAGAATTAAACCCCACGCCCAGCGACCTACTCGTTGGTGGCTCTGCAATCATCGTGGTCATCCGCTTGCCGCCTCTTGCAAGGATTTGTTCCCCAGTGGCAATCCACAGAATTGCTCACTGGAGATCAGAACGTGTGTTTTACCAGTACGAGAGTACTTAGCAGCGCTGGGGCCTCTAATAGGACTTTCGTACTAACGACGCGAATTCGCTAATGCCGAAGCGAATGCATCCACACAGTGCTTTGGTATCTCGAACAAACCCGCCGAGGCGAATTTCGTTGCGGGCCGGGGCGCAACACTCCATAGAATAACCCAACTGGAGGGGGACTGACCCGTGGAATTGCTGAGGAATGCGCACCGGTCACTCCTTTGGGATACCCTGTGGGATGCATTATCGCGCGTTTGCGTTGGTTTGTGGAGTGACGGCGTAGTCGAAAGAAAAAGGGACGTTTACGATTAAGATGGGTGGGTCCCTGGCCGGATTTCGGTAGCACAGGCGTGCTTGCCTGTGATGAAATGATGGCACTTAAGCAACGCGGCTGGCGGGTTGCGGCTCGAACCTGGAGCAGATTGCCCGGAAAGCCGCTGGGACGGCAGGAGGATTGTGGCGCTGCCTTCGGAAGAAAAGACGCCCTCCCGAGAACCCTCGGCCCTCCCTGTGTTCCTAGAGCCGCTGGTAGCGTCATTGTATTCCCAGTCCGGCTCGGACCGTTGGGGGCTGACAAGAACCCAGTTCGTTTGTGGGCTGGAACGCAGCGTCCGGAAGAGGTTTCTGGACGGGCTGCCCGCCCGTGAGCGGCTGGAAGAGTACCTCTTTTCCCTTCACATCGAGGACCTTGCCCTGGCCGCGGCCTGCCTGGAAGGCTGCGAAGCCGGTTGGGAATATTTTGTGCAGGAGTACCGTGGGTATTTGCGCGCCGCTGCCGGAGCCATCACGAAGGCCAGCCGGTACGGGTCGAATCCACAGGAACTTGCCGATTCGCTGTTCTCCGATCTGTTCGGGTTGGTGGATGGGAAGCGCGGTGAACGCTCGCTGTTTCGCTATTTTCACGGACGGAGCTCGCTAAAGACCTGGCTGCGGACCGTACTGGCGCAGCGGCACGTGGATCACATCCGCGCGCAACGCCGCTGGGAATCGCTCGACGGCGAGGAAGGCGAAAAACCCGAATTGCCGGCAGAGCCGCTGCAGACGCCGCTGATCGACCCGCACCGTCCGCACTATCTCTCGTGTTTTTCGACGGCGCTGAAGCGCTCGTTGCAGCTTTTGAGCTCGGACGACCGCGAACGGCTGGAGCTTTACTACGCGCGACAGATGAAGCTCGCGGAAATGGGGCGGAAGCTGGGAGAGCACGAATCCAGCGTGTCGCGGAGCCTGGACCGCATCCGGCGCGAGCTGCGCGCCTTCACCGAACGGCATTTACAGGAAGTGTTTTCGCTGAGCGATGCGGAGATCCAGCAGTGCTTTACCTATGCGGCGGAAGAAGCGCCCATCGATTTTCGGCAGATGTTTCCGGAACGCAAGCAGCGCATTCTGCCGGCGAAGGGAAGAGAATCGCCATGAAGCGCTGCAAGAATCGGCCGCAATATCGTTCTAAGGGAGGAGAGGACCATGCCCGCTGACGATCGCGAAACAAAGTTTGAACGCGCGCTCGAACAGCATCTGCGCGCTGGTTCCTCGGCCGCGGACTGCCCGGACGCCGAAACGCTGGCGGCTTATCACGAGCGTTCGCTGTCTTTGGAAGAGATGGCGCACTGGAAGCAGCACATCGCGGGATGTGCGCAGTGCCAGGAGATGTTGTCGCTGGTGGAAGTGACCGAGAAGCAGCTTGCGGAGGATTGGGAAGAGCAGCCAATTCCGGCAGTAGGAGCGGCCGCCGCGTCGCAAATGGCCGCCAGAAAAGGCGAGGCAAAAGAGGAAGCAACTTCGGAGACGGATTCCAGGACCACTGCGGCCCCCACTGTCATTTCCAAGCGGCGCCCCAAGCTCGCACATTGGGCAATTCCCATCGGAGCGGTTGCGGCAGGCGTGCTTGTGTGGATTGGCATCCACCAGCAGCAAATGTTCAGAACGGCGCAGTCGCAAAAGGTTCAGGTCGCGGAAAATCGGCCGCAAGCCGTCCCGGTTCCGAATCTCAATCCGGAAGTTGCCCCGAAGACGCCGCCGCCCGTGGTCTTGGATCGGGAGCGAGACACACGCAACGAGCGTGCGACACACGCCGTGCCGGAACCTGCGGATAAAGAATCGAGAGACCTCAAACTCGCCACGCCGTCGGCTGCCGACACCCTTCGGAAAGACGAGAGTGCGGCGAAGAAGCAGGCTGCTCCGGAGGCTCCCGCCCTTGCGAGTGGAAATATGGCCGCGGCTCCTCCGCCGTCCCCAGCGAAAGTACCGAAGCCCGGACCTCGGGATGTGGTTACGGAAACCGTGGAGGCAAATCCGGCCGCGCCTTCGGTGCAAGCTACCGGAAAGCAAGTGGAACTTCCGGCTGCCGGCGTCGCCGGAGGAGCAACGGATCAAAAGTACATTGGGGCAATGAAAGCAAAGTCCGCCCCGGCGCCGCCGGCAGCGGCCCAACAGGACGCGACGCAGGTGAATACGAACGCGATGATGTATAGCCAGGGAGTGAGTCCTTCCATGATTCAGGCATCGGCGGCGGGTTCCGGAGTGATTCTCACGCCAGATCATAAGGTGTGGTGGAAGATCGCTGTGAACGGCAGCGTGGAGGTGACGACCGATGCGGGGAAAAGTTGGAAGACGCTCGTGACCGGCGCAGCCGTGCAGCTTACTTCCGGCGCGGCGCCGTCGTCGAAGGTGTGTTGGATTGCCGGGCATGGCGGCACGTTGCTTCTGACCACCGACCGCGGGGGACATTGGAAGAGTTTGACTACGCCGATTGCCGGCGATTTAGGCGGTGTGCACGCCGTTGACGCAAAACACGCCACGATCTGGGATATGGCGAACCGGGTGAGCTATGAAACCAGCGACGGAGGCGCGACCTGGAAACAAGTGGCCAACGAATAGCCCCTGCAAGATTTTTCACCGCCTACGTTCTAACTCCGGAGGCAAATTCTCGACGAGGTGAAACCAAGATGAAAACTCCAGGGATTTTCCAGAGTGGCGGTTTGCGCTGGGCGGCCGCGGCGGCGGCCATTGCCCTGGCCGGAGCGGCTGCGTTCGTGCCGGCGTACCATGCGGGCAGAAAACGCGATACGCAGGAAAGAGAGGCGAGCCGAGTTGCCGATCAATCCACCACTTTGAATGACCAAACGGATTTGGCGGTCACGGTGTATAACTCGAACATCGCGCTGATCCGCGACGTGCGCGATTTGCAGCTGCCCAAGGGGGATTTCCGGTTGAAGTTCATGGACATCGCCGCGACGGTGAATCCGGCGACGGTGCATTTCCGTTCGCTGACCGATCCGGACAAACTCAGCGTGCTGGAGCAGAACTACGAGTACGACCTGCTGGAGCCGGCGAAACTCCTGAACAAATATGTGGGCAAGGAAGTGACGCTGGTGCGCAGCTACATGGACAACGGGACGACGAAGCACGAAGAGATCAAGGCCACCCTGCTGGCGAACAACAACGGGCCGGTATGGAAGGTCGGCAACGACATCGTCACCGGGATGTATGGCGAGAGCTACCGTTTTCCCGAAGTGCCGGCAAATTTGTACGACCGGCCAACCTTGTTGATGTCGCTGGAGAATTCGGGGCCCGCGAAGCAGAAAATCGAGTCGTCGTACCTAGCGAGCAATCTTTCCTGGAATGCGGATTACGTGCTGACGGTGGGGCGCGACGACAAGGCCGCAGACCTGGACGGCTGGGTGACTGTCGTCAACAACAGCGGGACGGCGTTTCACAATGCGCGGCTGCAACTGGTGGCCGGGGATTTGAACCGGTTGCCGCAACGCGCTCAATACCGGGATATGGAAATGATGGCCAAGGCGGCTTCCGTTCCGGCGGCGAATCAGTTCCAGCAGGAGGCCTTCAGCGAATATCACCTCTATTCGCTCGGCCGCCGCACTTCGGTGGAAGACAAAGAGACGAAGCAGATAAGCCTCCTTGAGGGCAGCGGCGTGCCTGTCGAGAAGCTGTTTGTGGTGAACGGGCAGAACTTCTATTACCACAACGCGCAGAATCCCGGATCGCCGCTGAAGGATCCCGTGCAGGTGTTCTACAAGTTCAAGAACGAAGAGAAGGCGGGGCTCGGGATTCCGTTGCCGGCGGGCAATATCCGCGTTTACCAGAAGGATTCCAAGGGGGGCGTGCTCTTCATCGGCGAGGACCACATTGACCACACGCCCAAGGATGAATTTGTCACCGTGAAAATCGGCAACGCGTTTGACGTGATTGCGGAGCGCAAGCAGACGGATTACAAGAGCCTCGGCAGCCATATGTGGCAGATGGAGTTTGAGATCACCCTGCGGAATCACAAGGACACGCCGATTACGGTGCAGGTGAATGAACCAATTGGCGGCGATTGGGACATGCTTAGCTCGAATTACAAGTACACGAAGACAGAGGCGTTTGCGGCGCAGTTTAACGTGCCGGTGAAAGCCAATGGCGAAGCGGTGCTGAAGTATCGCGTGCAGGCGAAATGGTAGAAGAGCGAAGTCAAGAAGTAAATAACGTAGGATTTTCGGGGCGCCGCTACGGTTGGCGCCCCGCTTTCACGTTGAACCTCCGGGGCGCTGCCCGTTAACTCTCCACAATGGCGTCGGCTTCGATTTCTAGCAGGATTTCGGGGGAGATGAGCTTGCTGACTTCTACCATGGAGGTGGCAGGGCGAATGTCCTTGAACACTTCGCCATGGGCGCGGCCGATTTTTTCCCAATCGGAAATGTTGGTGACGAAGATGCGCGTGCGAATCACGTCTTTGAGGGTGGCTCCTGCGCGGGTTAAGGCGGATTCGATGTTCTTCAGGATTTGCACGGTCTGCGCGTAGGAGTCGCCGACGCCGATGATCTTTCCATCCGGGCCGGTGGCTGTGGTTCCGGAAACGCAGATGTGGTTGCCGATGCGGACGGCTCGCGAATAACCCACAATTGGTTCCCAAGGCGTTCCTGTAGCGAAGTTCTGGCGTGGCATTTTGGTCCTCTCTGAAGGGCGCATGCGGAAAGCGCCGTTACCTGCATGTTAAACTAGGAGCACGAAAGGCACAGACGGTTTGCGGTGGCGGTCCTGTGCCGGAAGAAGCCAATATGCGCTGCAACAATATTCTAGAAGCGGTGGGCCGGGTCCCACTGATCCGCCTGAATCGCATCAATCAGGGCCTGAAGCCGCAGATGTGGGTGAAGGCGGAGATGTTCAATCCTGGCGGCTCCGTGAAAGACCGCATCGGCCTCACCATGATTGACGATGCGGAGAAGCGCGGCTTGTTGAAGCCCGGCGGTACGATCATCGAAGGCACGTCCGGCAATACGGGGATGGGGCTGGCGCTGGTGGCGGCGGTGCGTGGTTACAAATGCGTGTTCACCACCACGGACAAGCAGTCCAAAGAAAAGGTGGATTTGCTGAAGGCGCTGGGCGCGGAAGTGATCGTGTGCCCGACGGCAGTTGAGCCGGAAGATCCGCGAAGCTATTACAGCGTGGCGAAAAAACTGGCGCGCGAGATTCCCAATTCCTTTTATCCCAACCAGTACGACAATCCGCAGAATCCCGAAGCGCACTATCGCACCACGGGCCCCGAAATCTGGGAAGACACGGAAGGGAAGATTACGCATTTCGTCTGCGGCATGGGCACCGGAGGAACCACCAGCGGCGTCGGGAAATATTTGAAGGAAAAGAATCCGAACGTCAAGATAATCGGCGTCGATCCGGAAGGGTCGCTGTATTACGACTTCCACAAATCGGGAAAGATTGCGAAGGCGCGCACGTACGTCGTGGAAGGCATCGGCGAGGATTTCTTCCCGACAACGATGAACATGCAGATTCTCGACGACGTGATTCAGGTAAACGACGAAGAGTGCTTCGTGGTGGCGCGGCGGCTGGCCAAGCAGGAAGGCATTTTCACGGGGGGCTCCGGCGGCGGGTGCTTGAGCGCGGCGTTGCGGGTGGCGAAGGATTTGGGGCCGCAGGATTACGTAGTGGCGCTGCTGCCGGACACCGGCATGCGGTATCTCAGCAAGGTTTACAACGACGAATGGATGCGCGAGCGCGGCTATGTGGAATCGACGGTGCCCATCACCGCAGCGGAAGTGGTGAACGCCAAGCGCCAGGCCGGCAAGGTGCGGGAACTGGTGATTGCGAGGCCGTATCAGACGGTTTTCCACGCGCTGAAGACCATGCAGGAACAGGACATTTCGCAGATTCCGGTCTTCGAAGAGAACCTGCCCATCGGCACGATTTATGAAGATCAGATTCTGACGCTCGCGCTACAGGGCAAGGACCTGCGGAAGCTTGTGGTGCGTGAAGTGATGAGCAAACCGCTGCCGAAAATTCCGGGGTCATCGCCGGTCGAGCGCGTCACCTATATTCTCAGCCACGAAAACCCCGCCGTTTTTGTGGAGCTGGATGAGGCGAAGTTTGAAATTCTCACCAAGTACGACTTGATGAGCACAGTCGCAGGTCTGATGGAACAAAAGCGCTGATCGTTCTCCTCGCGCGATAAAGAACACAGGTAAACGAAAAGTGAAAATCCAGGACTTCAACGAGCGGCTGAACAATTCTATCCTTATCGCGGACGGCGCGATGGGCTCGCTGCTGCACGAATCGGTGGGAGCGGTGCGCTGCTTCGACGAGCTGAACGCCACCGAGCCCGAGGCCGTGTTTCGCGTGCACCAGGCGTATATCGAGGCCGGGGCGCAGATCATCGAGACGAATACGTTCGGAGCGAACCGGTTCAAGCTTGCGCCATTGGGATTGGGCGACGAGGTGCAGCGGCTCAACAGCCGCGGCGTAAAGGTTGCGCGCGAGGCCCGCGAAGCTGCTTCGCGGGAAGTCCTGATTGGCGGTTCGATCGGGCCGCTGGGCATTGGCGTGCAAGCGCGGCATCCGGAGCCGGAGCAAATCCTCGCTGTTTTCAAAGAGCAGGCCTTGGCGCTGGAAGAGCGCGGCGTCGACTTTTTCATCCTCGAGACGTTTTCCTACATCGAAGAAATCCTGCTGGCGATTGACGCGATTCGTTCGTTTTCGCAGCTCCCCATCGTGGCGCAACTGACGTATTCGGAAGAAGGAACCACGTTTGGCGATGTGCGGCCGTTCCTGGCGGCGTCGCTTCTGAAAGAGAAAGACGTGCAGGTGATTGGTTCGAACTGCACGCTCGGCCCGCAGTCATTGTTGCCGATTCTGCAGGAGCTCGCGACCGCTCCGGACATCCGCATCAGCGGCATGCCCAACGCTGGTTTTCCAAAACGCGAGGGCGACCGCATCGTTTACCCGAAATCCTCGCCGGAATATTTCGCCGAGTTTGCGCGGGAAGCCGCGGCGATCGGTGCGCGGATTCTGGGCGGTTGCTGCGGTACCACGCCTGCACACATTCGAGCAATGGCCGAGGCAGTGAAATCGTTGCGGCCGGGGAAGGTGCAGTCCACCGCCACCGTGGTGGCAATAGCGCAACCTGCAGTGCCCATCCAGGAGCGCGAGCCGGAGAGCCGCCTGTGGAAGAAGCTACAAAACAAGGAATTTGTCATCTCCGTGGAGATCGATCCGCCCAAGGGCATCGCGCTGGAGCGCA
>Ga0335085_10013309_pt1 | contig 12065 bp, 6 predicted proteins | sample Lox_Sample_45_FD_206712 | JGI IMG/M metagenome (GOLD analysis project Ga0335085, IMG submission 206712) | Soil microbial communities from Loxahatchee National Wildlife Refuge, Florida, United States - Lox_Sample_4.5 | ecosystem: Environmental > Terrestrial > Soil > Wetlands | place: USA: Florida...
TTGTGAAAGAATTTTGTCACCACAAACATCGAACAACATCGCTCGCGATGGATAAATTCATTATTCAGGGCGGCAGGAAATTGCAGGGAACCGTGTCTATCAGCGGAGCTAAGAATGCTTCGTTGGCATTGATGCCTGCAACAATCCTCGCAGGCGGAACCTACAGGCTTGCAAACACACCAAAGCTGCGGGATGTGATGACGATGATGAGTTTGCTTGAATCCATGGGAATCAGCTTTTCGTTTGCAGACAACCTCCTTGCGGTTGATTCGACCAACATCACGAACTACGAAGCGCCGTACGAACATGTTAAAAAGATGAGGGCGTCGATTTACGTGTTAGGTCCGCTGGTAAGTCGGTTTGGGTACGCCCGCGTTTCTCTTCCAGGCGGATGTGCGTGGGGGCCGAGACCGGTCAATCTTCACATTGAAGGGCTGAGGAAGCTCGGTGCCGATATTCAACTTGATGGGGGCTATATTGTTGCAAAGGCGAAGAAATTGAAGGGGGCAAGGATCCTCTTCGATATTTCAAGTGTGGGTGCCACCGGGAATATTTTGATGGCGGCGTCTCTCGCTCAGGGTTCAACGATCATCGAAAATGCCGCGATGGAACCGGAAATCACTGCGCTCGCCGAACTTCTTGTGAAGATGGGCGCGCAGATCGAGGGTATTGGAACGAGCAGGATTGAAATTGAAGGAGTTGACGCACTACACCCGGCAGACGTAACGACAATCCCCGACCGCATTGAGGCCGGGACGATGCTGATTGCGGCTGCTATCGCCGGAAAACGCAATGCCTCCGTTCGAATCGATCGATGCAATCCCAAACACTTTGGGGCTATCACAACGAAGCTTGAAGATGCCGGGGCGAAAATGGTTTTTGGGAAGGACTTTGTTGAACTCCAGCCCCCGGAAGAAATCCTTCCGGTAAATGTCACCACTGCAATCTATTCGGGATTTCCCACTGATATGCAGGCACAGTGGATCGCATTGATGTCTCTCGCGTCGGGCACGAGCGTCATAACAGACACGGTCTACTTCGACAGATTCACACACGTGCCTGAGCTTATGCGACTTGGTGCCAATATCACGCTCAAGGAAAACGTTGCAACCGTCATCGGACGCGGACAGCTCACCGGCGCGAAGGTGATGTCAACCGACTTGCGCGCGAGCGCGTCACTGATTCTTGCCGGACTTGCGGCTGAGGGAACAACGGAGGTTCTGCGGGTCTATCATATCGACCGTGGATATGAACAGATCGAGAAAAAGTTGCAGGGGCTCGGTGCAGATATCGAACGAGTCGCCGGAGAAGAATTCTAACGAGGTTCTGCGAACGATACCGATGATCCGAGTCTTCGATTCACCGCACTAATCGCGGAGTCTCCCCACCGTATGATGTATCGCGTTATCGCTTCTAAGTCATTTCTCGCGGCCGCGACCGTCCTGTTTGTTGCCTCCGTCGTCTGCACTCAAATTCCTCTTCTCAACTATCTCGGGTACGAATTCTCATTCTTCACGGCGCTGCTTGCCGGGTTTGTCTGTGGGCTGTTGGCAGTTTCGCTTTGGAACGCACGCACGCCTTTGTCCGATCCTGAGTACTGGAATTATGTCCGAATTGCTTCATCGGCATCTCTACTTGTCATTCTGATTCCGTTCGCTGTTATCACCGCCAACGCTTTGTTCGTGAAGAATTGTTCCTTCACACAAGGGTTCCGTTTGTACGTGATGTATGTAGTTCCGTCCGTATTGTTTTCAGTCTCGTTGGGAACGCTCTCTTCGGTTGTGGCAAGAAGATATAGGAAAACTTTGTTCACGATCCTGTTTCTGGCTATCCTGGTGCACATACCGTACGTGACACTCACACGACCACAGATCTTTGCCTACAACCCAATCGTCGGTTACTTCCCTGGCTTTACCTACGATGAGTCGCTCGCCGGCGAATTGCGTTTGCTCATCTACCGCATCGGTGTCCTTGCAGCAACGGCTCTCATCTTTTCTTTCAGTGTTTTGCTGCACAGATTGGTGGCGAAGGAATTCAGGAAAGTTCTACCAAAGGAATACTTTCTGCATTACACGGCGGCAGCCGTGATCAGTCTTGTCGCTTGCGTCGGTCTCTATCAGATGAGTAATACTCTTGGATTGTCCTCTTCCTCCAGCTTTATTACACGACAACTTGAAGGAGTTCAATACACGCGGCATTTCAAGATCGTGTATCCCCGAAAGTCAGTGGGCCCGAGCAGGCTTCGACAGATTGTAATGTTGCATGAGTATCTGTTTGCCCAACTAAGCGAGGAATGGCAGATCTATCCGCGGAGACCTATCACGGTCTTCATCTATGAGTCTCCTCAACAGAAGCAGAGGTTGGTGGGCGCGGCTGCGACCGATTTCACAAAGCCGTGGTTGAGGGAGGTCAATATTAACCTCGGAGATCTGGATGGAGCCTTGAAACACGAGCTCGTCCACGCAATGCTCGCGGAGCAGGGAATTCCGTTTCTTCAGGTCGCTCCAACGTCCGGTCTCATAGAGGGGGCTGCAGTCGCCTCAGAACGGTTCGAGTACGATGAATCACTGCATCAACTCGCCGGACAGATCTTCGCGCTGGGAATTCATCCAAAGGTGGCAGAAATGTTTTCGTTGTCCGGATTCTTCAAGTCATATCCGGGAGTGAGTTATGTTCTCGCGGGTTCCTTCTGCAGGTACCTTATCGACCGGTACGGCGTCGAGCGTTTCAAAAAGCTATACCGGAGCGGGAGTTTTCAGGAATTGTATCGAAAGAATCTGGATGCTCTCGTGGCGGACTGGAAAACGATCGTTGGATCGACGCCATGGACGGAACGAGACCTTCGAAAAGCAGCATACCTCTTCAAACGTTCGCCGCTGTTTGGGAAGGAATGTGCGAGAGTGATCGCCAACCTGAATGTCCACACGCGCGAGCTCATCGATCAGAAACAATATCCCGATGCACTCGCATCCGCGGAATTGTCGTTGTCGTTGAGCAGGAGTACCGATGCCGTTTTCCAAAAGTCCACCATTCTGTTCCGTCTCGCAGAATATGACCAAGCGGTCCGGTTCACGGAACGCGAGCTTGCGGATTCCGCGACACGATCCACGTTATTGCCGCTTGAGCTGACGCTCGGAGATTCTTACTGGGGATTGCAGGATTTCGCAGAGGCGAAAGATCGTTACGCCGATCTTCTCGCTGATAGCCTGAGCCAGTCAATGAACGAGGCGGCGGCTTTGCGACTTCGTATCATTGCCGACAGCTCGGCCAGAAAATTCCTTGCAACATATTTTCTGGAGGAGAGGAGCGATTCAGCGCGGACTGCCCTGCTGGAACGGCTCACGGAAGTTCCGGCGGCGGATGCATACGCTCGATATCTTTTGGGAAGAGAATATTCCTATAAGGCTAATGATTCGCGCGTGATTCAAGAGTTAAGACTTCTCTCGCCCATGGATTCTCCAATTTTAGAATATACACGAAACCGTAGAATCGCGCGCGCGATGTACAACCTCGGAGAATTCGAGCGCGCAAAGGTCTACGCATGGCGTGCCCTGAACTTCGTATCGAATGATGCGCAGCTTTACCAGTTGGAAGATTTTCTCCAGCGCTGTGTTTGGATTCAGCAATATCTGAAGTGACCCGCACATACGTTCTCAATCTGCGCGTGCACGATCTCATTGATTTTCGGCCATTTTTTGGCTTAATTGACTAGCGAGAGAAGCAGCCCTTTCTCAACGAACATCCCATTTCAGTGAATTACTTCGCACCACATACCACGGACTCACCTAATTTCGGAGAATAGAAAATGAATCGTACTATAACAGATGTGAAGGCAAGAGAGATATTGGATTCACGTGGCAATCCGACCGTCGAGGTTGACGTTGAACTCGAGGATGGTACTCTTGGCAGAGCGGCGATACCAAGCGGTGCTTCCACCGGAGAAAACGAAGCGGTTGAGCTTCGCGACGGGGACAAGAGCCGATACCAGGGAAAAGGCGTGTTGAAAGCCGTTGAGAACGTGAATTCAGTCCTGGCAGAGGAAGTCGTTGGATTCGACGCATTCGATCAGGTTGGAATCGACAAGATGATGATCGCCCTCGATGGGACGCCCAACAAAGGAAAACTCGGGGCGAATGCAATCCTTGGAGTGTCGCTGGCTGTTGCCAAAGCTGCAGCCCAGTCTCTCAAGGTCCCGCTCTACCGATACATCGGAGGAACGAATGCCCGCATTCTCCCGGCGCCTATGATGAATATTCTCAATGGCGGCAAGCACGCTGACAATAACGTTGACATTCAGGAATTCATGGTGATGCCGCTCGACGCCCCCAGTTTTGCCGAAGCACTAAGAATGGGCGTTGAGGTTTTCCATTCGCTGAAATCCGTTCTTCACAAAAAAGGTTACAACACGGCTGTTGGTGATGAAGGAGGGTTTGCTCCAAATCTGAAGTCGAACGAAGAGGCGCTGGAGGTCATACTCGAAGCAATTACCAAGGCGAACTACACGCCAGGCGAACAGGTTTACATTTGTCTCGATCCTGCTGCCAGCGAATTCTACGATGCAGACAAGAAGCGGTACGTGTTTGGCAAGTCGGATAAATCTGAAAAAACATCCGAGCAGATGGTGAAGTTCTATGAAAACTGGACGAAGCAGTATCCGATTGCATCTCTTGAAGACGGGATGGCGGAAGGGGACTGGGATGGATGGAAATTGCTGACGAGCACTATTGGCAACAAGATTCAACTCGTTGGCGACGATGTGTTTGTCACAAACGTTGAGTATCTCTCAAAAGGCATTGATCTTGGGGTCGCGAATTCGATTCTCATTAAGGTGAACCAGATCGGCACCCTGACGGAAACGCTCGATTGCATCGAGATGGCAAAGCGTGCTCATTACACGACGGTTCTGAGTCACCGCTCGGGTGAAACGGAAGACGCGACCATAGCCGACATCGCGGTGGCGACAAACTCAGGACAGATCAAAACAGGTTCGGGCAGTCGGACTGACCGTATTGCAAAGTACAATCAACTGCTGCGGATCGAGGAAGAACTCGACACCAACGGATATTACGCCGGGCTCGGCGCACTCAACGTGAAGCTTTAGTACCGTTGCCCGAGGTTGTGCATGATTCTGTATCTCTCAGTACTGTTCAAAGACAATAGCCGGGGATAGCAATGGCTCTTCAAATCAAGTTCGGAACCGACGGCTGGCGCGGCGTTATCGCAGACGATTTTACATTCGAGAATCTTTCGAAGGTTGCTCTTGCTTCCGCGCATTATTTCAAGCGGCATAAGAAGATCAAGAATGGAGTCGTGATCGGTTACGATGCACGATTCCTTTCCAGGGAGTTTGCAGAAACGTGCGCCGAAGTCCTGGCGAACAAAGGAATCAAGGTCTACATATCGGACAAGATTTCTTCGACGCCGATGGTCTCGCTGCTCTCCAAAACCATGAACCTGGCTGGCGGCGTTGTTATCACGGCGAGTCACAATCCTGCGAAGTACAACGGATTCAAGTTAAAAGGGGATTTCGGCGGACCGGCACATCCTGAGATGATTGCGAAGTTGGAACGGGATCTGAAGAGAGTAATAAAACAAAAAGTGAAGAACAGAAAAACCTTCCGGCAACTGCTCAACGAGGGAAGGATCGCGGAAATCGACTTCACCAGCAAGTACGTCGATGATGTAAAAGCGAAACTCAACCTCGAATTGATTCGGTCCTCAGGAATCAAGATTGCGTACGATGCCATGCACGGGGCGGGACAAGGTGTCATGGAACAACTCGTGCCCGTCAAGACCTTGCTTCGCAACTCCGTCAATCCATCGTTCGGTGGAGCCCACCCGGAACCGCTTCCTCAGTATCTTACGGGACTTGCGGAAGCGGTTGTATCACAAGGATGCGACATTGGCATCGCAACTGACGGAGACGCTGACCGCATCGGTGCTTTCGATGAGAAAGGAAATTTTGTCGACTCCCACCGCATTTTCGCGCTCCTGCTCAAGTATTTTGTGGAAGTGAGAAAGATGCACGGCGAAGTCGCGAAGTCATTCTCCGTGAGTCAAGTCATCAACAAGATGTGCGACAAATACGGTCTGGTGCTCCACGAGACACCGATCGGCTTCAAATACCTTTGCCGGTTGATGACCGACAGGGACATCCTGGTAGCGGCTGAAGAAAGCGGCGGTCTTGGCGTCAAAGGTCATATTCCCGAGCGGGACGGGATTTACATCGGCCTTCTCCTTTGCGAAATGATGGCGACGCGGAAGAAAAAGCTGAGCGAGCTGGTTGAAGAAATCATGACAGAATTTGGCTGGCACTACTTCAATCGGTTCGACGCACATTTGACTGAAAATGAGAAGCAACGTATCCTAGCAATATATAAGAAGGGGGTCAAAGCGATCGGCGGAGAACCAGTGAACCGTGTCGAGACCAAGGATGGGTATAAATTGTTCGTGAACAATGGATGGGTGCTTGTCCGTCCATCCGGCACTGAGCCGCTGATTCGCTTCTATGCTGAAGCTGATACTCCCGCAAAGGTCGAAGCATTGTTGAAATCGGCCCGGGAACAATAAAGGTTGTCGCAATATTACCACCACGCGCGGTGGCAAGGTAGGCTCTCGCCACTGTTGAACATTCGTTAACTTTTCTTGTGCGTTCACCAATACTTCTCCTCATTCCGGCAATTCTGGTTGCTGGTTCGAATCCGAAGACTGCCACCGCTTCGCGGACCGCGAAACCCCCTACCATTGACGGCAAGTTGAACGAACCCGAGTGGCAACAGGCAATTCCCGAGACAACGTTCGTCCAATTCGTACCGAACGAAGGATCTCAACCTAATGAGAAGACCGAGATACGGTTTCTCTACGACGACAATGCGCTCTACGTCGGATGCAGGATGTACGATCCGGACCCGGCGAAAATTGTTGCACGTTTGGCGAGGAGAGACGATGTGGTTGAATCTGATTACATTTCACTGAGGATCGACAGCTACAATGACAATCAGACTGATTTTGAGTTCACTGTCAGTGCCGCTGGGGTGAAGACTGATATTCTCGAATTCGATGATGGCGCAAGGTCCGATGCATCGTGGGATGTCGTCTGGGAAGTAAGGACTTCCATCGACAAGGAAGGATGGATTGCCGAAATCAAGATCCCGTTCCAGACACTTCGGTTCAGCCCGGAAAAAGACTACGATTGGGGATTGCAGATCGTCAGAACCGTTTCGAGAACTCAGGAACAACTGCACTGGGCACTTGTCCGAAAAAGCGAAAATGGATGGACTTCAAAATTCGGACACTTGAAAGGGATTAGCAATATCCAGACTTCGACCGCTGTGGAGATGCTGCCGTACGTCGTAGGGAGTGATAAGACGACACCTGTCTCTCGTTCCACACCAACGGGCAATGAATTCACTCCGAACGCAGGCTTCGATCTGAAGTACCGTCCAAGTGTCGCGATGACAGTCGATGCAACGTTCAATCCTGATTTTGGACAAGTGGAGGCCGATCCGGCAGTGCTCAATCTGAGCACGTACCCGACATTCTATCCCGAGAAACGCCCTTTCTTTATCGAAGGCACGCAGATTATTCATTTCTCAACATTCGGTGACAATGCAGGTCCGGGGCTCTTCTATTCCAGAAGGATCGGTCGGCCAATAACAGTTGCTCCGCCCGTGGGAGGATACGTTGAAAACCAGCCCAACTTCGCGACAATTCTTGGAGCTGCAAAAGTTTCGGGAAAGACCGAGAGCGGACTCTCGATAGGCGCTCTGGAAGCAATGACGCGGCAGGAAAAAGCAACTCTTGTCGATGCGTCGGGAAATAAATCCCAACAAGTCGTCGAACCGCTGTCGAATTTCAGTCTGGTTCGCCTCAAGCAAGATATTTTGGAAAATTCAAATATTGGGATGATCGTTACGAACGTCAGTCGCGATGGAGCTTTGCCTGCAGTGACGGGGGGATTGGATTGGAACCTCCGATTTTTCAACAGCGTGTACAGAATCGACGGATTCCTCGCCGATTCGCGCACGACGACAGCGGATCCGATTGTGCAAAACGCGGATGGAACCTATCATAGCGGTCCAGCCGGAAGGGTGACGATCAACAAGGAAGGCGGGCCCCATTGGCGGTGGTCGCTCGATTACGATTTCACAACAAAAGGATTCAACGTCGATGACATTGGATACTTCAGACGACCGAACGACCACGGTTCAGTGAACACGCTGACGTACCGCGAAGATGTTCCCACCACCTCCATTCAAGATTGGTACCTCAGCGCTACTTATCACTACCGAACAAATTTTGACGACGCTGAACTTTTCAATTCCTTCGGAGTAATCGGATTTCTGCAACTGCCCAGCTATTGGTATTTCATGATTGTTCCGAGCTTCGACGCCGGAAAGTATGATGATCGTGAAACCCGGGGCAATGGGCTCTACCGCAAACCACTCACCAGGAACCTGGAACTGCTTGTCAATACCGATCCACGTCTTTCAGTCGTTGGCACGTTTGCTGCGTATCTTGGGAATGACGCAAGGGTAGGGCGTAACTGGGAATATGTGGCGCAAACAGAATTTCGTGTCGCGTCGAATATCACGCTCCAGCTCTCTCTCGATGACCTTGAAGTAAGAAGGCTCTTTGCCTGGGTGGCCAACAGAACTTCTGCCGATGATCCAACGCTCCCTCCCAATCTCACGCACAGCATTTTTGCTGAACGAACAGAAAGTCAATGGAGTCTCGTGTCCAGCGGTTCTTTCGTCTTTGCGCGCGACCTGACTCTTCAATACTATCTGCAGGTGTTCTTCGCGAATGGAAAATACGAGAACACGCAGCGGATGATTTCGAACGACACCTTCCTTCCCTATGCGTTTGGCCCATCCGCCAATCCACCGGACTTCACGAGCCTTTCGCTCAATTCAAATATTGTATTGCGTTGGGAATACACGCCCGGCAGTACGGCATACCTTGTCTGGTCTCAAGCGCGCACTGGGTTCGCCGGCGACTATGCAACGCCATTTGCCGACAACGTATCGAACACGTTCGCACTTCCGGCTACCAACGTATTCCTTTTGAAGATCAGCTACTGGTTCAGTTACCGATGAAAGAATATCCACGTTTGAAGAGGGGCGATGAAGTCGAACTCGAAATAACTGGGTCGGCGTTCGAGGGGAAGTCCATTGCCCGTGTGGAAGGACTGGTCGTCTTTGTTGAAGGAGGTGTGCCGGGCGATTTCGTCACCGCACAAATTGTAAAGACCAAGAAGAATCTCATCGAGGCGAAAATCGTTCGACTCGACCGAGCGTCTCCGTTACGGACAACGCCGCGCTGCCTTCATTTTGGCACGTGTGGCGGGTGCAGGTGGCAACACGTTGATTACGACGCGCAGCTTCGGTTTAAACAGCAACACGTCCTTGATTCCTTCGAGAGGATCGGTGGCTTTTCGGATTTACCCTTGCAGCCAATCCTTCGCGCAGAGGAAATATATTTTTATAGAAACAAGATGGAGTTTTCGTTCTCCGACCAGGAATGGAAGGAATCGCCGCCGGTCGATAGCCCGATCCCAACGGGTTTGAATCCCGAGATCTATCTCGGTCTCCACGTCCCGCAACGGTTTGACAAGATCCTGGATCTCAAAGAATGTCACCTGCAGTCCCTGGTCTCGAATGAAATCCTGAACTTTACGCGCAAGTACGTCCGCGCAATGAAAGTTCCAGTTTATTCGTCAGAGAGCGATTCCGGTTATCTTCGATTCCTTGTGGTACGTCAGGCCAAACGAACCGGTGAGATCATGGTGAACCTGGTGACACGAACCGATGATCCTTCGTTCATGAAGCCGTTCGCCGAGAAGTTGAAGATGGAGGTCCCTTCAGTAACGACCATCGTGAACACGATTAATGAAAAGAGGGCACAGATAGCCTTCGGAGAGTTGGAACGTGTCTATGTCGGGGAAGGAGTCATTCGTGAAGAACTTGGCGGTCGCACATTCATTATATCCGCCGGTTCATTCTTCCAGACCAATACAATTCAGGCTGAGCGGTTATTCGGTGTTGTGCGGAAATTCGGGGAGTTCAAAGAATCGGATATCGTTTATGACCTTTACTCGGGGACGGGGTCCATCGCACTTTTTGTTGCCTCTTTCGTCGCCAGGGTCATAGGGGTTGAGTCTGTGGAAAGTGCCCTCAGGGATGCTGAGCGGAATATCACTGCAAATAACATCCAAAATTGCGAGTTCATACTCGGCGATCTCAAGGACCGTCTCACTCGCGATAACGATTGGGTGAAGAGCTATGCCCGTCCTGACGTGGTAATACTGGATCCACCGCGGAGCGGTATCCACACGAAAGTGATCGAACGGATCAATGCACTTGCGCCTCCGCGGGTTATCTATGTGAGCTGCAATCCCGCAACTCAAGCGCGAGACGTCAAGTTATTCTGCGCCGACAAATACCGAATTGCGAAACTCCAGCCGGTTGATATGTTCCCACATACATACCACATCGAGAATGTCGCGCTCCTGTTGCTGAAGTGACGAGCGATCAGAATCTTCGAGGGGAGAACGATTGGTGCCCTACCTCAGGCTTGAACGAAAGAAGGATTCGAGAGCTTCGTGATATGTTGTTCCCCCAGTTTCCCAAACGTTGTTGTGATTTGCGCCTTCGATGAGGAGCAATTTCTTCGGTTCCTTCGCTTCACGATAAAGCTGTTTTGAGTGTTCGACATCGATGAATGCATCTTGAATTCCGTGAACAAAAAGAATCGGGCAATGAAGTTTTTTGACGTCTTCGATGGGCGATACAGAACGAGCCTTGAATCCCGCAACCGTTTGTGAGCGCGCAAACGCGACATTCCTGAGAAAATGCCAGGGCAATTTGATAAGTCGTCGCTGGTAGTCGACGGCAATAGATCGCAAAGTGGTAAACGCCGCTTCTGCGACCACACCGTCGATCCGCACATCTACTGCAGCAGCCTGAATTGCCACTGCGGCACCCATCGAAGTACCGAAGATTCCTACGTTGCCAAGCCGCACGTCTTCGCGTCCTTGAAGGTAGTCGATCGCGGTCGAAACGTCATGCTTTTCATAGAAGCCGTACGTACAGTACTTACCTCCGCTTGCCCCGTGATGCCGCGAATCATAAAGAAAAACATTGTAACCCAGTGAGTAGAAGAATGAAGCCAATGCAATCCCGCCAATTTTGCAGTCTCCGACTCCATGCAAATAAATGATGGTGCCTTGTGCCTTCTGGTGCCTGACGAGCCAGCAACTTAGCGGTACTCCATCGGGGGTGGTAATCCAAAGATCTTCCTGAGGGATTCCCGCATCGCGAGGTTCGAGGTTCTTTGTATAGTTCGAGTACCACTCTTTGCTGCGGCGATGCGGTTGAAGAAGGATCAATGGGCCCAGGATGAGAATCGCCCACGCGGCGCTCAAGAAGAACAAGAAGAAAGTTAGGGCAAAAACAAGGAGGATGGACATTGAGTAATTCGACTGATTCGATTGTCCGTAACGGTATCCGCGTAACGGCTATTTTGCTTTCTCGTGACTAATATAGAGACGTCGGGCTTTGTATGCAAGCGTCTACTCGATGACCGAAATTGTTTCGGAATGGCATGACTCTTTTGTCCTCCCAATATATCCACTTTGTTTGGAAAGGAAATTTGCGACAACCTCCGCCGGTGAGTGAAGGACTCGCAATCTTGCTTAGGATTACATCCAATTGGTCAATCACTGTTCGCGGTTTCAAAGTGCTTCGAACGCATAAGATAGTTGCCTGTGATGAGATTCGTTCAAACGCTTTCACTCGAAGATTTTCTAAATCTTGTTACGTTGAATGTCTGCACTGGAGTCGCTATCTTTCTATTGCAGGTTCAATTGTGAGAACAAGAATTGGAATCAACTGTTTCGGCGAAGTAGTCTCCGTCTTGCTGACGCCTGAATGAGTATAACAACGAACTGAATCCACGGTCATTACGGGACTCGCACAATTAAGAATAAGCCTGTTTTCTGAATGTTTTCAGGGCGTTTTTTGCCTGTTGGTGAGATTTCTTCACTAAGTACTTTTCTCAACTTG
>Ga0335085_10013310_pt1 | contig 12065 bp, 9 predicted proteins | sample Lox_Sample_45_FD_206712 | JGI IMG/M metagenome (GOLD analysis project Ga0335085, IMG submission 206712) | Soil microbial communities from Loxahatchee National Wildlife Refuge, Florida, United States - Lox_Sample_4.5 | ecosystem: Environmental > Terrestrial > Soil > Wetlands | place: USA: Florida...
GGCGCCGGGCCTCGAAGGCCGCTAACGCCGCGGCATCGGCCGGGTTGTCGCGCGCCACCGCCTCCGCCACGTCCTGCGCGAAGGCCAGGAAGTCCGAGTTCTTCGCCACGAAGTCGGTTTCGCAGTTCACCTCGGCGAGGGCGCCGAGCTTTGCGTCCGGCGACAGCCAGGCCCCGATGACGCCTTCGGCCGCGACGCGCCCCGCGGCCTTGCCGGCCTTGGCGCCGCTCTTGATGCGCAGCAGCTCCTCGGCCTTCTTCAGGTCGCCGCCCGCCTCGGCGAGCGCCTTCTTGCACTCCATCATCCCGAGCCCGGTCATTTCCCGCAGCTCCTTCACCTGGACCGCGCTGATCTCAGCCATGCCTCGCTGTGTCCTTTCCCGCCGTGGCGTTCAAAAAAAAGGGCCCCGAGGCCCCCTTGTCCCCTGCCGGCGCGGCGCCCTCAATGGCCGCCTTCCGCCTCGACCTCTACGAACTCGTCGCGCGAGGCCGTCACCACTTCCTCGACGGCCTGCGAGCGTCCCTCGATCACCGCATCCGCGATGCCGCGCGCGTACAGCCGGATGGCGCGGCTCGAGTCGTCGTTGCCTGGGATCACGTAGCCGATGCCGTCGGGCGAGTGGTTGGTGTCGACCACCGCCACGACCGGGATGCCGAGCTTGTTGGCCTCCGCGACCGCGCCCTTCTGGTAGCCGACGTCGATGACGAACAGCGCGTCCGGCAGGCTCGCGAGGTCCTTGATGCCGCCGAGCGAGCGCTGCAGCTTGGCGAGCTCCCGCTGCACCCCGAGCGCCTCCTTCTTCGACAGCCGGTCGAGCGACCCGTCCTGCGCCATCCCCTCCATCTCCTTGAGCCGCTTGATCGACTGCTTCACGGTCTTGAAGTTTGTCAGCATGCCCCCCAGCCAGCGGTGGTCGACGAACGGCATCGCGCAGCGCACCGCTTCCTCGTGCACGATCTCGCGCGCCTGGCGCTTGGTGCCGACGAAGAGGATCATGCCCTTGTTGGCGGCCAGCTGGCGCACGAACTTGAGCGCCTCCTGGTACAGGACCAGGGTCTTCTCGAGGTTGATGATGTGGATCTTGTTGCGGTGGCCGAAGATGTACGGCGCCATCTTCGGGTTCCAGTAGCGGGTCTGGTGGCCGAAATGCACGCCGGCCTCCAGCATCTGGCGCATCGTCACGGACATAACACGCTCCAACGTTTAGGGTTGTTCACTGCCGCGCCGGCGCAAACGCCCTTCGGGGGCACCCTAAAGCGGCCGGGCGGGAAATTTGCCTGCGCCAGAGGCTCAGGCAGCCCGAAATTCTAGCATAATCAGCGCTTTTTCCGAAGGTTCATGGCGGTCACCCTAAAGTCGGTCGAAGACGTGGCGAAGATGCGGGTCGCCGGCCGGCTCGCGGCCGAGGTGCTGGACCACGTCGCTCCGCACGTCAGGCCGGGCGTGACGACTGGCAAGCTGAACGACCTCTGCCATGCCTACATGGTCAGCGTACAGGGAACGATCCCCGCCCCTCTCAACTACGCGCCGCCGGGCTACAAGCCGTTTCCGAAGTCGATCTGCACCTCGGTCAACCATCAGGTCTGCCACGGCATTCCGGGAGAGCGCGTCCTCAAGGCGGGCGACATCCTCAATATCGATGTCACCGTGATCAAGGACGGTTTTCACGGCGACTCCAGCCGCATGTTCTACGTCGGCGAGCCGGGCATCCAGGCGCGGCGCCTGGTCGAGGTAACCTACGAGTGCATGTGGCTGGGCATCGCGCAGGCGCGTGCCGGGGCGCGGCTCGGCGATATCGGCGCCGCCATCCAGCAGCACGCCGAGCGCCACGGCTACTCCGTGGTGCGGGAATTCTGCGGCCACGGCATCGGCCGCCGCTTCCACGAGGAGCCGCAGGTGCTGCACTACGGCAAGGCCGGGACCGGGCTCGAGCTGCAGCCGGGTATGACCTTCACCGTCGAGCCCATGATCAACGCCGGCAAGGCGGCGATCCGCGAGCTGGCCGACGGCTGGACTATCGTCACCAAGGATCACAGCCTTTCGGCGCAGTGGGAGCACACGGTGCTGGTGACCGAGCACGGCTTCGAGGTGCTGACGCGCTCCGAGGGCACGCCGCCCCCGCCCCGGTCCGTCACGTGAGCTCGCTGGAGGCGCTGCGCGATTCGCTGCGCGGCTCGCGCGAGGCGCTGCGCGCCGCGTTCCTCGGCGGCAAGTCGCCGGCCTGGCTGCTGCGCGCGCACGCACGGGCGATCGACCGCGCGCTGGCCGAGCTGTGGCAGGCGCAGCGCCTTCCCGGCGGCATGGCGCTGGTTGCCACCGGGGGCTACGGCCGCGGCGAGCTGTTTCCCTGCTCGGACGTCGATGTGCTGGTGCTGCTCGCCGCCGAGCCCGGCGCCGAGGAGCGCGAGCGGCTCGAGCAGTTCATCGGCCGCCTCTGGGACATCGGCCTGGAGGCGGGGCACAGCGTGCGCACGGTCGATGCCTGCGTCGAGGCGGCGCAGGCCGACATCACGGTGCACACCGCCCTGCTCGAAGCGCGCCTGCTCGCCGGCAGCGCGGCGCTGTTCCGCCGCCTGGAGCGCAGCGTCGGCCGCATCACGGAGCCAGGCGCCTTTCTCAAGGCAAAGCAGCTCGAGCAGGAGCAGCGCCACGCCAAGCACCGCGACACGGCGTACGCGCTGGAGCCGAACCTGAAGGAGGCGCCGGGCGGGCTGCGCGACCTGCAGGTGATCCGCTGGATCGCGCTCGCCTGCGGCCTCGGCCGCGGCTGGAGCGGCCTCGCGCGCCGCGGCATGCTGGAGCCGGCCGAGGCGCGCCACCTCTCGCGCCTCGAAACCCTCCTCCAGGACCTGCGCATCCGCCTGCACTACCTGGCCGGGAGGCGCGAAGATCGCATCGCGTTCGACTACCAGGACGCGCTCGCCCGCGAGTGCGGCTACGCGCCCACCGCCGCGCGCCGCGCGAGCGAACATCTGATGCAGGCGTACTACCGCAACGCGAAGGCCGTGACGCAGCTCAACACGATCCTGCTGCAGAACCTCGCGGCGCGCTTCGCGCCGGCGCTGGAGGCCGCGCCGCGCCCGCTGAACGAGCGCTTCCAGGCGCGCGGCACTCTGCTCGAGGCGCGGCGCGACGACCTGTTCCGCCGCGAGCCGAGCGCGATCCTCGAGTCGTTCCTGCTGATGCAGCAGCACTCCGACCTGCGCGGCATGAGCGCGCCGACGCTGCGGGCGCTGTGGCGCGCCCGCGGCAGGATCGACGCGCGCCTGCGGCGCGATCCCGTGGCGCAGCTGCTCTTTCTGGCCATCCTGCAGCAGCCGCGCGGCATCGTGCACGAGTTCCGCCGCATGAACCAGTACGACGTGCTCGGCGCCTACATGCCGGAGTTCGGGCGCATCGTCGGCCAGATGCAGCACGACCTGTACCACGTCTACACGGTTGACCAGCACATCCTGATGGTGCTGCGCAACCTGCGGCGCTTCACCATGCCCGAGTTCGCGCACGAGTTCCCGCTCTGCAGCCAGCTGATGAGCGGCTTCGCGCGTCCCTGGCTGCTGTACCTGGCGGCGCTGTTCCACGACATCGCCAAGGGGCGCGGCGGAGACCATTCGACGCTCGGCGCGGCCGACGCGCGGCGCTTCTGCCGCCGCCATGGCCTCGCCGCCGAGGACGCCGCGCTGGTCGAGTTCCTGGTAGAGCACCATCTCGGCATGTCGGCGGTGGCGCAGAAGCAGGACATCGACGATCCCCGGGTGGCCCGCGCCTTCGCCGAAACGGTGAAGACCGAGCGGCGCCTCACCGCGCTCTACCTCCTCACCGTGGCCGATATCCGCGGCACCAGCCCCAAGGTCTGGAACGGGTGGAAGGCGAAGCTGCTGGAAGACCTGTTCCGGACGACGCAGCGGACCCTCGCCGGCGAGGCGCCGCGCCTGGATACCGCGGTCGCGGAGAAGCAGGCGGAGGCGTCGCGCCTGCTGCGGCTGTATGCGCTCTCCGACGAGGTGAAGGAAAAGCTCTGGGCCGGCCTGGACACCACGTATTTCCTGAGGCACGACGCCCAGGAGATCGCCTGGCAGACGCGCAACCTGCACTACCGCGTCGATACCACGGTGCCGGTGGTGAAGGCGCGGCTCGCGCCGTTCGGCGAGGGGCTGCAGGTGATGGTGTACGCCCCAGACCGCGAGAAGCTGTTCGCGCGCATCTGCGGCTATTTCGAGCGCGCCGGCTTCAGCATCGCGGAAGCGAAGATCCACACCACGCGCAAGGGCTACGCGCTCGACACCTTCGTCGTCATGGGCAAGGGGCCCGGCGCCCACTACCGCGACATGATGGCGATGATCGAGAGCGAGCTGGCCGCGGAGCTGCAGTCGCCGGCGCCGCTGGCCCCGCCGCGCGGCGGCCGCCTTTCGCGCCAGGTGCGCCACTTCCCGATCCCGCCGGCGGTCGACATCCGCCCGGACGAGCGCGGCGCGTATCACGCGCTGACGGTGACCGCGAGCGACCGGCCCGGCCTGCTCTACCGGATCGCGCGACGGCTATCCGATTACCGCGTCAACCTGCACTCGGCGAAGATCAACACGCTCGGCGACCGCGCCGAGGACGTCTTTCTGGTGTCCGGGTCGGCGCTTGCCGACTCGAAGGCGGTGCTGCGGCTGGAGCAGGAGTTGCTGGGCGAGCTGCAGGTCTAGCCGCTCAGTCTTCCGGCGGCAGCTCCTGGCCCGGGAACAGCTCCTCGATGAAGCCGAACTTCGCCATGTCGCGGATCCGCATCGGATAGAGGATGCCGTCGAGGTGGTCGCACTCGTGCTGCACCACGCGGGCATGGAAGCCGGAGACTTCGCGCATGAAGCGCTTGCCGCGCTCGTCGCAGCCGCGGTACCTCAGGCGCGCCCAGCGCGGAACCAGGCCGCGCATGCCGGGCACCGACAGGCAGCCCTCCCAACCCTCCTCGGCATCCTCGGAAAGCGGCGTCAGCCGGGGGTTGATCAGCACCGTGTCCGGGACTTCCTCGACGTCCGGGTAGCGGGGGTTCGCCTTGACGCCGAAGATCACCACGCGCAAGGCGACCCCGATCTGCGGTGCCGCCAGTCCGGCACCGTTCAGGTGCGCCATCGTGTCGCGCATGTCCTGCAGCAGAGCGGCGAGCTCCGGCGTGCCGAAGCGCTCGACCTCGACCGACCGCTCCAGCAGGCGCGGATCGCCCATGCGCAGGACCGGGCGGATCACGGCTTGCACAGCTCCTGCAGGACGCGGCGCACCCGCAGCATCGACTGCGCCAGCACCGCTTCAAGCCGCTCGAGCGAGATGCGCTGCGCGCTCTCGCCTCGGCCGGCGGCGTGGTTGACGACCACCGCGAGCGCGGCGTACTCGAGCCCCGCCTCGCGTGCGAGCGCGGCTTCGGGCATGCCGGTCATGCCGACGAGGTCGGCGCCATCGCGCTCCAGGCGGTCGATCTCCGCCGCGGTCTCCAGCCGCGGTCCCTGCGTCGCCGCATAAACGCCGCGCGGCGCGATCGATTCGCCGCAGGCTGCGGCGGCTTCGAGCAGGCGGCCGCGCAGCGGCGCCGAGTACGGCTGCGTGAAATCGATGTGAGTCACCGGAGCGCCGGGCCCGTCGAAGAACGTCGACGGCCGTCCCCAGGTGTAGTCGATGATCTGGTCCGGCAGCACCAGCGTCCCCGGCCCGTATTCGCGGCGTATGCCGCCGACGGTGGCGACCGCGACGACCTCGCGCACGCCCTCCTGCTTCAGGGCCCAGATGTTGGCCCTGTAGTTGACTTGGTGCGGCGCGATGCTGTGTCCCTCGCCGTGGCGGGCGAGGAACGCCACGCCGCGGCCGCCGATGTTGCCGAAGCTGAGCGCGGCGGAGGTCTCGCCGAACGGCGTGTGCACCGCCTTGCGACGCTCCTGCGCCAGGCCCTCGTATTTCGCCAGGCCGCTGCCGCCGATGATCGCGAGCATCAGGTTCCCCGCATCGCGCGGATCTCCGGGAGATTGCGCCAGAAGCCCTTCGCGTCCATGCCGCAGCCGAAGACGAAGCGGTCCGGGATGCGCAGGCCCACGAAGTCCGGCGCGATCGGCTTGGCCGCCGCCAGCGTCTTCTCCACCAGCACCGCGCACAGCACGCTCGCCGCGCCGAGCGCGAGCAGCCGCTCGCGCACCGCCGCGAGCGTCTGGCCGCCGTCGAGGATGTCGTCCAGCACCAGCACCGACCGGCCTTTCACGTCCTGCGGAGGCTCGACGCGCCACTTCACGCCGCCGCCCCGCACCTCCGGACCGTAGCGCGTGACGTGGATGTAATCGAGATCGAGCGGCATACGCAGCAGCGGCAGCAGCTGCCCCGCGAAGACCACGGCGCCGCCCATGACGACCAGCACCAGCGGATAGGCATCGCCCAGGCGGGACCGGATCTCGCCCGCGAGCCGCTGGATCGCCGCCCTCACCTCGGCCTCGCTCGAGACCGGCTCCGATTGCTCGAGAAACTCCCAGGCCGCACGCGCGTCGGGCATCTCAGCGTCCCTGCGCCAGGAAGTCGGCGAACGACGCGCCGATCTCGGGGTGGCGCCGGCCCAGCTCCACGGTCGCCTTCAGGTAACCGAGTTTGCTTCCGCAGTCGTAACGCTTGCCGCCGATGCGCATCGCCAGCACGCGCTCCTTCGTCAGCAGCGTCGAGATTGCGTCAGTGAGCTGGACCTCACCGCCGCTGCCGGGCGTTGCCGCGGCAAGCAGGTCGAAGATGGCCGGCGTCAGCACGTAGCGGCCGACCACGGCGAGCGTCGACGGCGCCGCCTCGGGCTTCGGTTTCTCGACGATGGCGCGGATCGGGGTGACCTCGGCGTGCGGATCGGTCGCGCTGACGATGCCGTAGCTGCCGGTCTGCGCGCGCGGCACCTCCTCCACGCCGAGTAGCGAACAGCCCTCCTCAGCGAAGCGCGTCGTCATCTTCGCCAGCACCGGCGGCTCCGAGTCGATAAGGTCGTCGGCCAGCAACACCGCGAACGGCTCGTCGTCGACGACCGGCTGCGCGCAGAGCACCGCGTGCCCGAGGCCGAGGGGCTCCGACTGCCGGATGTAGATGCAGCGGCAGCCGGCCGGCAGCACGCCGCGCGCGAGCTCGAGCAGCGCCGGCTTGCGCGCAAGCGCCGTCTCCAGTTCCGGATTGAGATCGAAGTGGTCTTCGATGGCGCGCTTGTTGCGGCCGGTGACGAAGATCAGGTCCGTGATGCCCGCCGCCGCGGCCTCCTCCACCGCGTACTGGATCAGCGGCTTGTCCACGATCGGCAGCATCTCCTTGGGGCTCGCCTTGGTGGCCGGCAGGAAGCGGCTGCCCAGGCCGGCGACCGGGAAAACCGCCTTGGTGATCTTTCGCTTCATCGTCTCATAGCCTTCCGAGCAGTTTCTCCAGGCTTTGCCGGTCGATGACCTTGACGCCGAGCGCCCGCGCCTGCTCGAGTTTGCTGCCCGCGTCGGTCCCCGCTACCACGTAGTCCGTCTTTTTCGACACCGAGCCCGAGACCTTGTGGCCGCGCGACTCGATCAGCGCCCGCGCCTCGTCCCGGGTCATGTCCGGCAGCGTCCCGGTGAGGACGAAAGTCTTGGCCCCGGCCGCCGGCCGCGCCGCGGCGGCCTCGCGCAGGCGGATGCCGTGCCCTCGATCCACCAGCCGTCCGATGATCTCTCGGTTGTGGCGTTCGTGCACGAATTTGTCGATGCTCTCCATGATCTCCGGCCCGACGCCCTCCAGCGGCACTTCGAGCGCCGCCTCGCCGCGGCGCTTGCGCTTGGCATTCTCCTTGCGCACCTGGTCCTTCTCATCGGCGAGCGCCGTCCAGTCCGCCTCCAGCAGGCGCGGCAGCGAGCCGAAATGGCGCGCCAGGATCTTGGCCACCTCCTCGCCGACGCCGGGAATGCCGAGGGCGAAGACGAAGCGCGCCAGCTCGGCGTCGCGCGAGCGCTCCAGGCTCGCCATCACGTTGCGCGCCGACTTTTCGCCCATGCGCTCGAGGCCCGCGAGCGTCGCCTCGTCCAGCCGGTAGAGATCCGCCGGGCTGCGCACCAGCTCCCTGTCGACCAGCTGCTCGACCAGCTTCTCTCCCAGCCCCTCGACGTCCATGGCGCGGCGCTGCGCGAAATGCAGCAGCGCCTGCTTGCGCTGGGCGCTGCAGTACAGGCCGCCGGTGCAGCGCGTCGCCGCCTCGCCGGGCAGCCGCACGACCGGGGATTCGCACACGGGACACTTCTCCGGGAACGTGAAGTAGTCCGCCTTGCGCCGCCGGCCCTTGGCGCGCACCTCCACCACCTCAGGAATGACGTCGCCGGCGCGACGCACCACCACCGTGTCGCCCATCCAGACGTCCTTGCGCCGCAGCTCGTCCTCGTTGTGCAGCGTGGCGTTGGTGACGGTAACGCCGCCCACGAAAACCGGCCGCAGGCGCGCGACCGGCGTGAGGATACCGGTGCGGCCCACCTGCGCCTCGATCTTGAGCACCTCGGTGAGGGCCTCCTCGGCGGGAAACTTGTGCGCCAGCGCGAAGCGCGGCGCGCGTGCGACGAACCCCAGGCGTTCCTGCCAGTCGAGCCGGTTCACCTTGTAGACCACGCCGTCGATGCCGTAGGGAAGGCGCGCGCGCCTCTCCCCGATGCGGCGGAAATACCCGAGCAGTCCGTCCGCGCCGCTGACAGTGCGCCGCTCGCCGCTCACCGGAAAGCCGGCGCGCTGCAGCCAGTCGAGCAGGTCCGAATGCGACGTCCAGCCGCCGTCGGACGCGTAGCCGACCCCATAGGCGAAGAAGCGCAGCGGCCGCTGCGCCGTGACGTGCGAATCGAGCTGGCGCAGGCTTCCCGCCGCCGCGTTGCGCGCATTCGCGAACTCCTTCTTCTGCGCTTCGCGCTGATGCCGGTTGAGCGCCTCGAAGTCCCTGGTGGTGAAGATCACCTCGCCCCTGACCTCGAGCTCCCGCGAAGCGCGCACGTGCTCGAGCCGCAGCGGGATCGACTTCACCGTGCGCAGATTTGGGGTCACGTCCTCGCCGGTGGCGCCGTCGCCTCGCGTCGATCCCTGCGCGAACACGCCGTCCCGGTACGCGAGGTTGACCGCCAGGCCGTCGAATTTCGGCTCCGCGGCATACTCCACCGCCTCCACGCCGAGCGCCTCCCGCACGCGGCGGTCGAACGCGCGCACCTCTTCTTCGTCGAACGCATTTCCCAGAGACAGCATCGGCAGGCGGTGGCGGACTTCGGCGAATTCCGGCAGCGGCGCAGCGCCGACGCGCTGGGTGGGCGAATCCGGGGCGCGCAGCTCCGGGTAGCGCTCCTCCAGCGACGCCAGCTCGCGGAACAGCGCGTCGTACTCAGCGTCGGTGATTTCCGGATCGTCGAGCACGTAGTAGCGCCGGTTGTGGTGCTCGATCTGCGCGCGCAGCCTGCGCGCCTCGTCTTGCGCGTGCCGGGGCGCCGGCATGCTAACCGAACAGGCGCAACGCCGCGGCGCTGCCCGGAGCCACGCCGCGCGCCTCGAGGCTTGCGCGCACCCCTTCGAGCTGCTGCGCGATCGCGGCCACCGCGCGCTCGTCCAGCGCGTTGCCGTTGTCGTCGACCAGCCGGCCACCGAGCGCCGCCTCGAGCTGGTGCGCGAACCGCGCCATGGCTTCGAACGTGCGCCGGGTGTGGGGAGCGCGCGCAACCTCCAGGGCCAGGGTCAGCGCCTGTGGCGACGCCTCGCGCATCCACGCCGCGGAAAACGCCGGAGCGTCCCGATTAGCCAGCGTGTAAAGCGCCCGGTTCTCTTCGTCGCGCAGCACGAAGCGGCCGTCCGGCTCGAGCGCGAGCCCCTGTGCCTCCGCGGCGGCGCGCACCTTGGTGCCCGCGAAGGCGGCCCCCGCGGGCGCCACCACGTGCACCACCACCTGGATGTCGGCCTCGGCGCAGAAATCATCGAGCGCGCGCGCGGCCTCGACCGCGGCGCGCATCTCCGGCGCCTCGATGCTCGCGCCGAGCGCCGCGGCGAGCGTCTCCACCGAGGAGCGGAACTCGATCAGGTCGGCCTCGCCGACCGGCCCTTCCCGGTTCACGAGCTGCAGGCCGGCGCGCCACAGCGTGCCCTCGGGCGAGGCGGCGAGCAGCGCTCGCCGCGCATGGCGCCGCTCGATCGCGGCCCATTGGTCGCGGATTTCGTGGGCCGGCGCCGGTCGCGGCAGGCTGAGCTCGATGACGTAGTCGATGCTCGGGTCGGGCTGGGCCTCCTGCGCCGGCTTGGGGGGCTCGCTCCGCGCGGCCGCGCGCGGCGCGGACCCTCCGATCGCCGGATCGGCAGTCGCGGCCGGCGCCTGCATCAGGGCATCCGCATGGCTGGAGCCGAAGGCCCGCTCCGCGGCGCGCCGTGCGTTGCGCTCCTGGACGCGGTTGTAGACCAGAACGCCGGCCACGACCAGCGCTCCGATCGCGAGCAGGCCGATCTGCAGGTCGCTCATCGCGAAGGCCTTCGGCTGGCCGTCAGGCGGCCAGTTCCTCCCGGATGCGCAGGGCCTCCTGGATGTCGACGGCGACCACCCGCGAGACTCCGGACTCGGGCATGGTGACGCCGATCAGCTGGCCCGCCAGCTCCATCGTGATCTTGTTGTGGCTGATGAACAGGAACTGCGTCTGCGCCGACATCCGCCCCACCAGGTCGCAGAAGCGCGAGGTATTGGAGTCGTCGAGCGGCGCGTCGACCTCGTCGAGCAGGCAGAACGGCGCCGGGTTGAGCTGGAACATCGAGAATACGAGCGCGATCGCGGTCAGTGCCTTCTCGCCGCCGGACAGCAGGTGGATGCTGGTATTGCGCTTGCCGGGAGGGTGCGCCATCACCTGCACGCCGGCATCCAGGATCTCCTCTCCCGTCATCACCAGCCTCGCGTCGCCGCCGCCGAATAGAACCGGGAACAGCTCGCCGAAATGGCGGTTCACCGTCTCGAAGGTCTCGCGCAGCAGCTCGCGCGTCTCGCGGTCGATCTTGCGGATCGCCTCCTCGAGCGTATTCACCGCCTCCTCCAGGTCCGCCGATTGCGCGTCGAGGAAGCCCTTGCGCTCGGCGCTGCTCGCAAGCTCCTCCAGGGCAGCAAGGTTGACGGCGCCGAGATCGTTCATGGCCTGCGTCAGGCGGGTGATCTCGCCCTGCAGCGACGACGGCCGCGGCGCCTCGGCCGCGGCCTCGACGAGGCGCCCCTCGTCCGCCGCCGCCTCCCTCAGCTGGGCGTCGAACTGGTCGTGGTTCAGCCTCGCCGCCTGCTCCTTGAGCCGCAGCTCGCCGAGCCGCTCGCGCAGCGGCGCGATGCCACTCTCGATGCGCAGCCGCTCTTCCTCCAGCGCGCGCAGCGCGCTGGCCGCGCCCTCCACGGCGTCGCGCGCGGCGGACAGCGTCTTCTCGCGCTCCATCCTGGCCTCGACCGCCGCCTGCAACGCTTGCCGCACCTCCGGCACCGGGTCCACCGCCAGCTCCGCGGTCAGCCGCTCGATCTCCTGCTCGGCCTGCGCGATCTGCTGGTCGATCAGCCGCACCGAGGCATCGATTTCCGCGATCTTGGCGCTGCACTCGCGCTCGCCGAAGACTGCGTCCTGCGCCTCGCGCTCGGCCTGCTGCACGCGCGTGCGCTGCTCCGCGAGCGCGCTCTCGGCGGCCGCATGCGCCTGTTGCGCCGCCTCCAGCCGCCGCCGCCCGCCGTCGATCTCGGCCGCGGCCCGCTCCTGCTGCCCGCGGGCGCTTGCCAGGCGCGCGGTATCCCGCGCCGCCTCTTGCGCCAGTTCCTCGCCTTCCTCGCCGATCTGCTTCGCCCGCGCGCGGTAATGCTCGAGCGCCTGGCCGAGCATCAGCGCCTCGATCTGCGCCTCATGGCGGTCGCGCTCCCGCGCGACCAGCTCGTCGCGCGCGCGACCGAGCGCGGCGGAGCCCTCCGCGAGCCGTGCCTCGGCGCCCGCGGCCCGCGCACGCGCTTCCCCGGCGCGGCCGGCGAGCTCGCGGCAGCGCAGCTCGAGGTCCTCGATCTCCGCCTGGCGCGCCAGGATGCCCGCATCCGCGGGATCCGCGGCGTG
>Ga0335085_10013311_pt1 | contig 12064 bp, 10 predicted proteins | sample Lox_Sample_45_FD_206712 | JGI IMG/M metagenome (GOLD analysis project Ga0335085, IMG submission 206712) | Soil microbial communities from Loxahatchee National Wildlife Refuge, Florida, United States - Lox_Sample_4.5 | ecosystem: Environmental > Terrestrial > Soil > Wetlands | place: USA...
CAGCGGCGGATCAATGAACTACGGCAGCTGGATTCGTGGGAGGCGCGGGAGCGGGTCCCGAAGATCCCGCACGCAGCGGATGCGGGTAGGTATAGGGCACCCATCCGGGCTTTGCGCCATGGTTTGGATTACTGGTGTCATCGTAGAAGTAGTGGATTCCGCTTACGTAAAAGTCAGCCGTCTTGTACTCCTGCCCCGTGTTGGGATTAGTGTTGTGGCAGTCGTCGCCGAGGCCGCTTTCATTTGTGGCGTAGTGAGCTGAACCTTGGCCGGTCCCCGTATTGTTCCAGATGTAGACCGGGTCTATAAGCTGGTGATTATCTCCCCCTACCCCTCCGGCTCCTTTTTGACTCGTATAGAGATTCGACGGGCTAATTGGCGTGGATTGAGCGCCCGTGCCCGCCTGGTGCCAACAGGAGTTTCCGGTCGCGGTAATCGTGCAGCAGCCGTGACCGTTGGCGTTGGATATTGCGCCCTCTACTATAGCGGTAAAAGACGGCTTGTTCGGATAGCATCCGCTGTTGATCCACTGGATGTTGTTCTGGGTCATCACAATGGTTCCGGAACGCAGCCAGAAATACCGATTCATGTTGCGGTTGCCCAAAGAGAAAAGAAGGTTGTTCTGGTAATACTCGACATGTCTTCCGCCGGTGGGGCCGGTGATTCCGTGTGTAAGTCCCGCCGATCCATCAATCGTCATATGGCGTAACACGATCCGCCCGTTATCTCCGACATCCGGGGTCTGGTCTACTTGATAGAATCTGGAATCCTCAATATACAGATTGATGTCGCCATTTTTGTCGAGCATTCCCATCGAGGAGTCGTTGTCCCAGCCGTACGGAGAATTAACAAATAGGCCCCCATTTCCAGCTGCGCCAACAACCGTGTTGCAAGGCCCAGCTAGATTATTGGTGGAGTATAAATCGAAGTTCCATATAACCCCACCCTGCTGCATCCACTGTAGCTGATTTATCATTTGAACACTATTTTCCATAGATATGTCATGGAACAACGTTGGTGGGGTACCAGAACCACGCAGTAGGATATAGTTGCCCACGCCCGTACCGGGATGAAAACTCATGTTTCCAAGAACGGTTCGGAAGCCCGGAACCTTGTTGATGATCAGCAGATTCGATCCGTCCGGCTGGCATGGTGCGCCGTGGGTCGTGCATACCGTGGTGTTGTTGTCGGTGATTTGCAGGCCACAATTAGTCCCGCCGTTCGGGTAACTGCACACTCCCGGCGCTGAAACTCCTTGGAGATTGATCGCGATGGTGAGGTTAATCGTGCCAGTCCAGCTGCATGAGCCGTCGGGGATGTTTACCGTGTCGCCGTTGGCAGCACTGTTGATTGCCGCCTGAACGTCGGACTGCTTGCAAGACGCTGCATTGACGGTCTTAGCTTGAGCTGGGCGGCTGAACGCAGCAGTGAACAATATAGCGAACAGGATCAAGATCAACTTGGTGGCTCTAGGCATTTCGACGACTCCTCATGTTCGAACTATCGGCTTTTTTGATTCCGCACATGAATTTTGTGCTCAGCGAACACGAAAATCCACTGTACCGATGGACAGGTTTGGTGCAGCAACCAAACCGCCAGTCACGCAGATGGAACGACACCTGCTTGCTGTCCTCGGCGATAACGTCTTTGAAGTCAAGCTAATAAGCTCCGGAGTCGATTTTACATGAAGCCGCTCGTTTCCATTCTGATGCCTGCCTATAACTCCGAGCACTGGATCGCAGAGTCGCTGCAATCCGCCCTTGCTCAGACCTGGCAACGTAAGGAGATCATCGTTGTAGATGATGGTTCAACTGATCGCACAGCAGAAGTGGCGCAACGATTTGCTCCGAATGGCGTCAAGGTTGTGTCTACAGAGAACCGCGGGCAGTCAGCGGCCGTTAACCATGCTTTTCGGCTTTGTCAGGGTGACTATATCCAGGAGCTCGATTCTGATGATCTGCTGTCACCTGACAAGATCGAGAGGCAATTGGCAGCATTGCGCCAAGGCGACAGTAGGCGAACTCTTCTCTCATCACCGTGGGGCCACTTCCATTATCGGTCTCAGCGGGCGCGTTTCATCCAGGATTCTCTCTGGCAAGACTTGACACCGGTTGAATGGCTTATCAGGAAATTGAACGAAAACCTTCACATGCAGAATGCAACTTGGTTGGTAAGCAGAGAACTTGCAGAGGCTGCGGGACCTTGGGAGGAATCTCTTGACTATGACCAGGACGGCGAGTATTTCGCCCGGGTGCTGATGGCATCAGAGGGCACTCGATTTGTACGGGAAGCCAGAGTCTATTATAGAGTCAATACTTCCAACCGTATCAGCTATATTGGTAAATCAAATAATAAGAAAGACTCATTATTCCGTTCAATGAAACTCCATATTCAGTATATCCTCTCTCTAGAGGACAGCGAGCGTGTACGGCGGGCTGCTCTGACCTACTTGCAGAATTGGTATCTCAACTTCTATCCAGACCGGCCAGATATAGTTACCGAGTTGCAAAGGTTAGCGGCGCAACTAGGCGGCTCATTGCAGCCACCCCGCCTAGGCTGGAAATATGCCTGGATTAAGCCAGTGTTCGGGTGGAGAGCCGCGAAATGGGCTCAAGATATGCTCCCTCAGGCCAAGGCGGCCGTCGTAAGGCGGTGGGACAAAGCAATGTTCGACCGGGAGATCCGCGAGTTGGTCCGCTAGCTTCGTCTGTTGTGCCAATGATGAAACCCCTCGTCTCAATCCTAATCTCCGCTTACAACGCTGAGGAGTGGATCGCCGAAACGATCCAATCGGCGGTCCGGCAGACTTGGCCAAGAAAAGAGATCATCATTGTTGACGATGGTTCAAAAGACCGCACGGCAGAGGTGGCCAGCAGGTTTACATCGAAAGGCGTCTCGGTGATTTCTACAGAAAACCGAGGTGCCGCGGCAGCCCGCAACTACGCCTTGCGACTCAGCCAAGGAGACTATATCCAGTGGCTGGATGCGGACGACCTCTTGGCACCGGACAAGATCGAGCGGCAGCTATCAGCGTTGCGCGAGATCAACAATCCAAGAACCCTCGCCTCCTGTTCATGGGCTTATTTCAACTACAGGCCCCAGCGCGCCCGCTTCGTACCGACGAATCTGTGGCAGGACCTTGCTCCTGTGGAATGGCTTCTCAAGAAGATGGGTGAAAATCTGCACATGCAGACGGCCACTTGGCTAACCAGCCGGGACTTGGTCGAAGGAGCCGGCCCTTGGGACGTGCGGCTGATCAGTGACGACGATGGCGAATATTTTTGCCGGGTTCTCTTGGGATCCGCGGGCACACGTTTCGTAAAGGAAGCGCGGGTATTCTATAGGGTTACTTCTTTCAACCGCTGGAGCTATGTCGGTAACTCTGACAGGAAAAAGGATGCGCTTCTATTATCGATGAAACTGCATATGCAGTACCTTCGATCGCTTGAAGAAAGCGATCGTGTCGACCAAGCTTGCCTGGCCTATATGCAGAATTGGTTCATTACGTTCTATCCGGAAAGGCCGGATATTGTCGCAGAACTTCAGGATTTGGCCTCACGACTACATGGTCGTTTGCAACCGCCTCGGTTGCGCTGGAAGTATGCATGGTTGAGGCCGATTTTTGGGTGGAGCACCGCGAAACGCGCGCAGAGAGCGCTACCTAAGCTCAAGGATTCACTGATTACGCATTGGGACAAGTCAATGCGTCGATTAGAAGACGCGAAATTGATCAACATGTGCGAGGAACCACGCACAACGACAGCATCTGCCTCCGCTCAGAACGTTAATCGGCTTCCAGAGGATTGAATAGAATAGTGGGTTCGCACATCGCCAGGGTATCAAGCAGGGCGGACCGACGCGGTAGAGCTAAAACAGGGTAACGAACCAAATACTTGGAAGAAAAACATGACGAGCGAATCACAAATGCTGACGATTTGAAATAGTTCCTGATTAGAGTGCTTTCCACGACAGAACCATGTTGCTGCTCGTCGCCAAAGCTTAACCAAATTGCCTAATAGCCGTCGGCAAAAAGTGAGAGTGACAGTTGGACCGTGCGCGCTTAAAGAGTTCACAATTCATTGTTGGCTTGGTTAGGGCACTCAGGGGATTAAGGAGAGATGTAAACGTTCTCTATTGGATCGCTCAGCGAACGACACGAATTGGAACCTACCTAAATAGCTGTAAGGTGAAAAAGCTTCAGCTTGGATCGAGTCACAACGTTCTTGAAGGATGGTTGAATACCGACATTTGCCCTGACAATCGATCGGTCGTCTATATGGATGCAACGGCGGCTTTCCCATTCGGCGATTGCGAGTTCGATTACATAATGGCTGAGCATATGATCGAGCACGTTGAATACCCTGCGGCCCAGGCGATGCTTCGAGAATGTTTTCGAGTCCTGAAGCCCGGAGGACGTGTGCGATTCGCTACCCCAGACCTGGCGGTCCTGCTGACGTTGTACTTCGGGGAAAAAACGGAACCACAACAAGAGTACATCGAATGGGCTGCGGCACGGTTTTTGAAAGGAATTGATTCTTGTAAAGCGGTGTTTGTCATTAACAATGCATTCCAGTCCTGGGGCCACCGTTTTCTATATGATGCAGAGACGCTACGCCAAGCGCTTCACACTGCGGGGTTCCGTGAAATCAAATTTTACAAGCCGGGGCAGAGTGAAGACCCGATTCTCAGGAATCTTGAAGCTCACGGAAGGGAAATAGAATCCGAAGTGATTAATCAATTCGAGACTATGGTCGCCGAGGCTCTCAAGGAACGATAGACACGGTACTGTCAATTGGTTTCCCATCAAGGTCAGGACGCTACTAACGCAGGAGAGAAGATGAAAGTGGCAGATTCAGCCCAACAGGTCGATAGAATTCTGGGAATTTGGAACGAGCATCTGGAAGTGGCGAAGACGCTCCCGACCCTCGCCTCAACCGTGTCCAGCGTCGTCGACCTCATCTATGCATCAATGGCCCGGGGCGGACAACTCCTCATTGCCGGCAACGGTGGCTCGGCGGCGGACGCGCAACACATGGCTGCGGAGCTCACCGGCCGCTTCTTGCGCGAAAGAGAGCCTTTCCGAGCGCTCGCCTTACACCCCAACACGTCGAGTCTCACAGCAGTCGGCAACGACTATGGTTACGAACACGTATTCGAACGCGAGCTTCGCGCACACGCCCAGCCGGGTGATGTACTTCTCGCGATTTCGACCAGTGGCAACAGTCCAAATGTTCTGCTTGCAATCGAAGCGGCTCGTCAGCGCAAGGTTGCCGTGGTTGGTCTGACGGGAGAAAGCGGCGGCCGCATGCGGGCGGCGTGCGACCTCTGTATCTGCGTTCCAACGAAATCGACGCCGAGAATGCAGGAGATGCACATCACGATTATCCACACGATTTGCGAGTTCTTAGAGGAAAGACTCGCCGGGGTTGGAAGCGCAGTTTTAGGAAGATGAAATGGTCCCCGAACTTACTGAGGTAACGATTACCGATCGAACCCACAAGGTATTGAAAGGGGCGTGTGCCGAGCCGCCTTCCCCGGCTCAGGCGATCTCGGTTGCGTTACTCACCGGCGGTGGCGACAGGCCGTATGTATTTGGCCTAGCTACCGAGTTGATGTCGAAGCGAGCCGGCGTAGATTTGATCGGCAGCGACGATCTTGACAGCCCTGAATTTCACGGTAACCCCGGAATACGCTTTCTCAACCTTCGAGGTGACCAGCGAACGGAAGTAGGGCTCACAAAAAAGGTAGTCCGAGTTCTCGCCTACTACGGCAAGCTTATTGCCTACGCGGCGGGGGCAAAGCCGAAGATCTTCCATATCCTCTGGAACAACAAGTTCCAGACATTCGATCGAACGGTTTTGATGTTCTACTACAGGCTGCTTGGAAAGAAATTGGTTCTCACGGTTCATAACGTGAATACCAAGAGGCGCGATGCCAAAGACTCCGCTTTCAATCGCTGCACTCTAGGAATTCAGTATCGGCTCGCAGATCACATTTTCGTCCATACAGAACCGATGAAAGTGGAACTCCTGAGACAATTCGGAGTGAAGGAATCGCGAGTCACTATCATTCCGTTCGGAATCAACAACGCGATTCCTCAAACTCAGACCACGCCCGAGCAAGCAAGAAAACGTTTGGGAATTGGGCGCGACGAGGAAGTAATTCTTTTCTTCGGGAACATCGCGCCCTATAAGGGGCTCGAGTTTCTCGTTGCTGCGTTTCAGAAGGCTGTGACACGCCACGATAAGTACCGGTTGATCGTCGCAGGCTGGCCGAAGAATTGTGACGAGTACTGGGGAACAGTACGAGAAGCCCTCGAAAAGAATGTGCAATCAGGCCAAGCGCTTGTGCGGGCGGAGTACATTCCAGACGATGAAACGGAGCTGTATTTCAAGGCAGCCGACGTTCTCGTGCTTCCATATCGCTACATCTATCAAAGCGGCGTCTTGTTTCTAGGATACAGCTTCGGGCTGCCTGTTTTGGCCGCCGATGTCGGCTCGTTGAAAGAGGAGATTGTGGAGGGCAAAACGGGTTTCACCTTCCGAGCCGAGGATGTTGATGACTTGGCAGCAACCATCGGGCATTACTTTGCAAGCGACCTCTTTGCGAATCTCAAGGCCAGACGCCAAGAGATCATCGACTACGCCAACAAGCGACATTCCTGGAACGTCGTTGGCCAGATGACCATGAAGGTTTATTCGAACCTGCTTCGGACTAGCTAGAAATTCTCGTTCCAGCAAACAATCGCTAAATGCACGCATTGTCGTTGAGTTCAATACTCAGGTGAGTTGCACCATCGCACTTCAATCACAATCGGTAAGCGCTCTCAGCACAGATCACCTTCATGCCGACCTGCGAAGACGTTCCGTTCGCGGAGGCATGGTGAATCTCGTTTCGCAGGGTACGCAATTCCTTATCCAATCGATAGCCACCGTGGTTCTCGCACGGCTCTTGACGCCTGCCGATTTCGGACTCGTGGCGATGGTGGCGACGATTACGGGGCTCGGCCAGGCTTTTGCGGATCTCGGCTTGTCGGAAGCTACGATACAACGAAAGGAGATTACTTCCGATCAGGTAAGCACGCTGTTTTGGATAAACCTCGCTATCGGTGTGGGGCTGATGCTGGTAACGATGGGCTTGGCTCCGTTCTTGGCGTGGTTCTATCGGGACGCCAGACTCGTCGGGATCACCCTTATGCTGTCGCTGACCTTTCTGTTTGGCGGATTGAGGGTACAAGCAGACGCGGTTTTGAAGCGTCAGATGCGCTTTTCCTCTCTCGCTGTTCGAGACATCATTTCGTATCTCGTGGCCGTTCCAACCGCAATCGTGCTGGCTATGAAAGGAGCCAGCTACTGGGCGCTCGTGGCGCTTCCGCTAACCTTAAATTTCACCCAGATGTCGCTGTCGTGGCTTATGGTGAATTGGAGGCCGGGTCTGCCTCGCCGTGACGCCGAGATCGGATCAATGATTGCTTTCGGAGGAAATGTTGCTGCTTCTTATTTGATTGTCAATGTGAGTCGCAGCGCCGACAACGTTCTGATCGGATGGCACTGGGGAGCAGGCCCGTTGGGCCTGTATTCGAGAGCCTACAATCTCTTGATGCTTCCCGTTCGCCAGCTGAGCACACCGGCGGGCAGCGTCGCCGTTCCGGCGTTCAGCCGAACTCAGGACGATCCGGAGCGATTTGCACGTTATTACCTGCGAACGGTGAATCTGATTTTGTGGATCAGTGCGCCAGTCTTTGGATACCTGTTCGTCGCGGCACATCCCGTGATTACTCTTATGCTTGGACACCAATGGGGAGAAGCCGCGCCAGTCTTCCAGATACTAACGATCTCAGCGCTTGGCCAACTCTTGCTTGATTCCACCACCTGGTTGCTGGTGAGTCGAGGTCAATCGCGCCGCCTTCTTAAGCTCTTGCTTATTTTCTCGCCAATCTTGGTTTGCAGCTATGCCGTCGGCCTACCTTTCGGCATAAAGGGTGTCGCTTTCTCCGGCTCAGTCGTGATGCTACTCATTCTTCCATGGATGCTACGATTCAGCTTTCAAGAAACAGCCTTGAACTTGTCGCGACTCGGAAGGGCAATTTTCTACCCCGTCGCTTTGAGCCTCGCAGGGGTCCTCACTGCTGGGCTCGTGCTACGCTTAGCCGGTCCGACCAATGCGATTTCCGAATTGTTCGTTGCAGCTGTGGGCTTTCTGGCGGCTTATGGGCTGTCCGCACTGATACCCGCGGTGCGCCGCGAGGCTTTGTCGCTTCGCAATTTGGTGAGCGAATTCCGCTCGCCCTTGAGTACTTCGACTGAGACTGTTGGTGAGTAAGGCATCGCTTTTTCTCGAACGCTTCCCAGTTCGGCCCTTAGCCTAGTTTCCTGAGCGCGATGCAATTTTATCAAATTGACCCGACAAAGGACGTGCGCTGGGCGCACCTTGTCGACCGCCATCCCAGGGCATCTGTGTTTCACACCGTCGGCTGGCTGCAAGCTCTGCGTCGCACATATGGATACGAACCTGTGGTGTTCACCACTTCATCGCCGACCGGAGATCTTGAAAATGGACTCGTATTTTGTCGCATCAAGAGTTGGCTTACCGGGCGCCGGCTCGTGTCGCTTCCATTTTCTGACCACTGCGACCCGCTTTGCGACTCTCAGGATGACGTAAGCTTCCTCATGCGTTACTTGCAATCGACGCTGGAACATCAGGAGTGGAAGTATCTCGAGGTTCGTCCGGTCAACGGCAGCTTCGATGAAACCGGGCACGCCATAGGGTTTCGGCCTGCGGCTCAGTATTTTCTGCATCGAATTGATCTCCTGCCGGAACGCGAAGTGATATTCCGCCGCTTCGACAAAGACTCCGTGCAGCGTCGCATCCAGCGAGCAGAACGCGGCGGCTTGATTGAGAGGCGGGGCAGGTCGGAAGATCTCCTCCGCGAGTTTTATAATCTGTTCGTTTTGACTCGTGGCCGCCACCACCTTCCCCCGATCCCAATCGTGTGGTTTCGGAATCTGATCCAGACTCAAAAGGACTCGCTCGAGATTCGCCTCGCCTTCAAGGACCGAAAAGCAATTGCCGGCATTCTTACATTGAGGTTCAAGGACAACGCATACTACAAATACGGCTGTTCCGATGTGCGTTTTAATCGGTTTGGCGCGGTGCCTTGGCTGCTGTGGAATGCGATCGCGGATGCGAAATCGAGCGGGGCGAAGGAGTTCGACATGGGACGGACTCAAGACGACAACGAGGGACTATTGACATTCAAGGGTCATTGGGTCTCTCATCCGAGCCGGCTCATTTACTGGAAATATCCCAACACCCCTGCTTTGGATTCGGCCAATGGCTGGAAATTGAAGGCTGCTAAACAAATGTTTTCGTACATGCCCGAAACGATTTTGAGGATGACGGGAAGACTCATCTACCGCCATATAGGTTAGTTATCAGGTCGAACGCGTCCAACACCTCGAACAAAAATTGAAACGCCGAGCCAACTACATGAACCCAACCCTTCTTGACTATTATCGTTTGCCGGAAGATCTCTCTAATGGAATTACTTCGTCTGCTCCGTCGGAACCCGTTGCTCCGGGTTTTTTCCGGTTTGGTGAGAAAACCATTTGCTTCGGGCGATGCCGGATAGGTGTTTCGAAAAAGGTTGCCGGCTCCGAGCAGTTTGACGCATCCACAAATCTCTCTGGAGAAGGCCGGACGGTTCAGCTTCCTTTTAACTTTTCGGAAGTGGTCGAAAATCTTCGCTTGGAACGCTACCGAGAGAAGGCCATGCCCGAAAGGGATTCTCTGGTCACGAGCCGGGCAGTCCGCAAGCTCTACTATTTCCTGCGTAAGTTTTTGCCGGTTTCGGTGCGCCGTCATTTGCAGCGACTTTACTTTCAAGGCTGGGAGGAGTTGCCCTTCCCGGCGTGGCCACTGGATTGCACCGCGGATACTCTCCACGAAAAGTATCTGCGACTTGTGATGGACGCCAATGGCGTGACTCGGCTCCCTTTCATTTGGTTCTGGCCGGAATCAGCTCCCGCTTGCTTGGTTCTGACCCACGACGTCGAGACGACCGCGGGCCGTGATTTTACGGATCAGTTGATGGATTTGGACGACTCGCGCGGCTTCAAGGCCTCTTTCCAAGTGGTCCCAGAGAAACGCTATTCCGTTTCAGACGACTACATATCGCGGATCAAGAGCCGCGGGTTCGAAGTGAACGTCCACGACTTCAATCACGACGGTAATTTGTATCAATCACACGAATTGTTCCTGGAGCGAGCCAAGCAGATCAACGAGTACACGAAGAAGTTCGGTGCGCTCGGTTTTCGTGCAGGAGTCATGTATCGGAACCTCAATTGGTATGAAGCGTTTCAGTTTTCATACGATATGTCTGTCCCCAATGTCGCTCATCTTGAACCCCAAAGAGGGGGATGTTGCACCGTTTTTCCGTATTTCATCGGCAAGATTCTTGAGATTCCGCTCACCACCAGCCAGGATTATTCGGTCTTCCAGATCTTGAACGATTACTCGATTGATCTCTGGAAAAGGCAGTTGGAGCTTATTCGAAAACGACATGGGCTGATGAGTTTTATCACGCACCCCGATTACTTGATTGATGCGCGCCCGCGCAAAGTCTACGAATCGCTATTGGACTATTTGAGAGAGATGGTCGCGCGCGACAAAATCTGGGCCGCCTTGCCGGGCGAGCTAGATCACTGGTGGCGTGCTCGAAGACAGATGAAGCTGGTCCGAAAGGACGGGGGTTGGCAAGTCGAAGGACCCGAATCGAACCGGGCAAGCGTTGCATTTGCAGTTGCCGATGGCCAAGGGGTTTCGTACGAATTTGCTGGCAGTCACGACCGCAAAGGTATTCCGCACTAAGTCGACGTGGACCAACCGATAAAAAGCACATGTTTGCAGGCCGAAGCCTTCTCCAGCGGACGGGTGTCCGTTGCGAAAGTCATCGGGTTCGTGCTCGTCTGCCTGTTGCCGTTTGTGGTCGCGTGGGGCTCAACGCGTCTTCTGTTAAACCTCATCGTCGAGAATGAGACTTTTTCTCAAATCCCATTGATACCACTTGTTAGTGCTTTCCTGATTTTTGAGAATCGGAAGTCTGTGTTTTTGGATGTGTCGTCCAGCTGGATGACGGCAGTGGTGCTGCTTGTTCCCGGCGCGGCACTGCTCACCGCGTCCCACATGAATTTGTGGCGCCTGACACAGACGAATCCTCAGTCGCTCTTCGTATTTGCCATCGTGTGCATCTGGCTGGGAGCCTTCGCCCTGTTCTTCGGCGAGAGCGCATTTCGGGCTGCGCTGTTTCCGCTCCTGTTTCTCCTGTTCATGGTCCCGATTCCTGAGCCTTTTCTGTCCAAAGCGATTTATCTCCTCCAGGCAGGCAGCGCTGTTTTCGTAGAAGCATTTTTTGCGGCCGCAGGAATTCCCTATCACCGGCAGCAGTTCATTTTCGAATTGCCCGGAGTGGCGATTCGAATTGCGGAAGAGTGCAGCGGCATTCGATCCACGCTCGCGCTTTTGATTACCACTGTCTTGGCAAGCTACATCTTCCTAAAAACTCCCTGGAGAAGGTTGGTGCTTTGTCTTGCGGTGATTCCTGTCGCGCTCTTCAAGAACGGATTACGCATTGCCACCCTTTCAATTCTGTCGGTTTATGTGAACCCCGCGTTTCTGTACGGAAATCTTCACCACCGTGGAGGAATTGTATTCTTCGTGATTGCTCTCATTCCCATGGCATTGCTGTTGAAGTTTTTGCAGAAAAGTGAAGCCCCAAGCTTCGCTGCGCCCGCGGTCGCTGGGATTCTTCCCTCGCCGAGCCGGGCAATCCCTCGAAACAACCCTTAACGGAGACTAACAATGACGAACGTAGACGTCACGATTCTCGGAGCTGGTCCATACGGATTGGCGGCGGGAGCTCACCTGCGGCAGATCAAAGGACTTGATCTTCGCATCTTTGGCGAACCAATGGAGTTTTGGAACTCCCACATGCCGGAGGGGATGCTTTTGCGCTCTCCCTGGGCGGCGTCGCACATCTCTGACCCGCAAACGGCGCTTACGATGG
>Ga0335085_10013312_pt1 | contig 12064 bp, 11 predicted proteins | sample Lox_Sample_45_FD_206712 | JGI IMG/M metagenome (GOLD analysis project Ga0335085, IMG submission 206712) | Soil microbial communities from Loxahatchee National Wildlife Refuge, Florida, United States - Lox_Sample_4.5 | ecosystem: Environmental > Terrestrial > Soil > Wetlands | place: USA...
GGAGAATGGTCACCTTCTCCTCGGGGGTATGATGCTTGCGCTCGTTGCTCATGAGCCCTCTCCGTTCTAGCTATCTTAACGGGAGGACTCTCCATTTTCAGCTGAGGCAGGACACAAATGGGTTGCTGTCAGGGAGTCGGCGCCGTAAGCGCGCAGACACACCTGGCTCACTCGACTTGTTGCTAACCTTCTGAAAAGATGGAGCGGGAGACGGGAATCGAACCCGCGACGTCCAGCTTGGGAAGCTGGCATTCTACCGCTGAATTACTCCCGCTTGTTGGCCATGGTGACGGGGTTGACCCAGTTCAATTCGAGTCAAGTTCCCAAGCAGAGTATACCATAGCGAGGAACGTAACTCACAATTCTTGGTTCGATTCAAACACGAAGTGCACGCTGACGAAGGCCTTACGATCACGGCGGGCATATTATCGTCGAGAAGCAAACTCCCGCTCAATGGTTAGCCTCGCTGCCGTCTTTGCGGACACCACGCCCTCAGGTCCCATCAATGGCCCAAGGGAATCTTCGTAAACTGGTAAGAGACGGTGAGGCTCACGACGTCATGATTGAGGTCTGCGCCGAAGGGTACCGGCCCCTTGGCGTTTTGGCGCGTCAGAGTGTAGGCGAGGCTCGTGTTAATGTGCTCGCTGAGCGGGTGTTCCAAGCCCACAGTGCCATTAAGGCTTTCAATCGTGCTGCCCGTATATCCGGGACTCAGGCCTTTGCTATAGGCCCCGTTCAGGTCGCAGCTTGCACTCCAACGCCTGATGAGACGGCGACTCACACCAAAGTCCGCGTACGCGTTCGTCGCCATCGTGAGAAATCCCCCTCCGTTTGTAACGGACCGGCCCACCGAGACGTGCAGAGTCGTCTTCTCCGATGACTTGGTGACTGTTCCTCCGGCCGTCCAGGACCATAGTGCCGGCGAGCTGACATTGCCTGGGGTAGGCGCCGAACCTGACGACGCACCGACGAACTGTTTCTCTGCGGGAAGGTACTGCGGTCCCCCAAACACCTGCACCGACACACTCGGAGAAGCCTGCCATGCCAGTGACAGGACGCCGCTGTTTGTGATGAACCGGGAAGGCGATCCAACCGCGACGTTCCCCTCATACTGAAAGACCTGGTAAGTGTAAACCACACCGAGACTGCTGTGGGTACTCAGACGGTAGTTGTACTGCAAGCCGCCCGTGAATCCCAGAGTGTTCAGCAGTCCTGACACGTCAGGCTGCTGGTCGGTGTACTTGCTCTGGCCATACCCCCCGAAGAGCGTGACCGACGTCCGCGAACTGCTGCTATAAATGATGTCGACACGAGCGTCGTTGCTTCGCTCCGAGGCAAAGGGATTGTAAATGTTGTTGTTTAAGGCGGTCGGCGATCCGAGTCCAGGCACAAATTCCTGGTTTGAAACCGTTTGATAGGCACCTGTTCGATCACTAAAGGAATCGCGTAGACGCAACGAGAAACGCGGACCGACGGTATAGGTGACATCGCCCGCCAGTACCTGATTAACGTGGTCGTACTGCGTCAGGTGTTGGTAAAACTGAAAATAGGGCTCATAGTCGATCGACAGGGTCAAGTGGGGATGCTGCTGCATGATTGTCAGCCGTGGCCCTAGACCCAGAATTTCATCGGCCATTCGTGGTTGAGTCGTTCCGAGGACATTGTCATCATAAGACACTACGCTGTTGACGCTCAACAGAAGGACGTCCGAAAGAGGCGCAGTACCCGAGTAGCTAAGCAGAGGTTGCTGACCGTTGCCATACGGCGCGGGCGCTTGGCCAACTGCGGTCGGAACCCCGGTTTGTGCCCACAAAAGTGAGTCCAGCAGGAGAGCTATGACCAGCGCTAACGCGGTGCGCATCGGAACCGCCTTTAGGGCACCACGATGGTGTCACCGCTCCGTAACTCGACGTTCTCGTCGAGCCTTTTTCCCTTAATCACCAGCTTGTAGTTGAAGGGGAGCATCCGCTGAGACCCATCCTCCATGCGGCGCAGGACATAGATCTTAGTGACCTTTGCGAAATCCTGGAACCCGCCTGCTAAGGCGATCGCGTCGAGCACGGTCATGGGTTTCGCAAGGTCGTAGGAGCCTGGCTTCAAGACTTTTCCCACGACGTTGAAGCTCCGACTCCTAACCTCTTGTACGATCACGTTTACTTGAGGGTTGGAGATGTAATCCTTCAGCTTCTGGGCGATAACGTCCTGAAGTTGGGAAGCGGTCAGTCCGCTGGCTTGCAGTTCGCCGACCAACGGTAAAGAGATCTTGCCATCGGGACGCACTGGCACGTTCCTGGAGATGTCGGGCTCCTTCCAGACGCTAATCGCCAGAACGTCTTCGGGACCGATCACGTACTCCCGAGGCAGGTTCGCTGGTGGGTTGTTAGATCGCGTTCCACTCACCGGCGCCCTCGAACCAGGTTGCTGATGCGACACCGTGGCCGATTGAGTCCAACGGGCGCACAGGATGGTCATGGTCGCCATGAGCACGAGTCGAAACCATAGACGGTTGTTGGTGGTTGTACTCATCGTCATTCAGAACCTGAACCCACTTGCTATTACCTTAAGGATTATCCCTTGCTGGCTGCCATGCAGCCACTTGGCATCGTTAACCTCCGGGCAATATACCCTCTTCAGACTTCCGATACAACGCTTCTTTTGGATCGAAAGCCACCCTGCCCGCCCCGGCAAGATCGACCCTCCGCCCGCCTCGCTTCAATCCCTGGGCTCTGGCCTGAAATCCCCTCTTGCCGGTATCGTTTCTCCTGACCGTAACTGCCACGTGGATGCGACCGACTTCTCGCCCGCCAGAAAGCTCCCGTTCTGTTTTGCCTGTGTCAGGCAGACAGCTTCGGCCCATCCGCCCATGTTTCAGCCTCCGAAGTCGCCTTTCAGCCTTATTTTTCAACATGTTGACGGGATAAGTCTTGTAACTCACTTGTTTTCAGTGGCCTGACGGGATCGCCGAGGATTGAAAAATTACCATCCTTTATCATCAATAGTTTGACGGCTTCGTTTGTATATTTTGGAGATCGACTTTTGCCCACTCGCTCGCCAAACCGGGCAGATGCTGAGCTCCCCGGGGGGTTCTGGCGGCTTGCGCCTTTCCGTAGCCGCAAAGCACGATGCCGGCAACCGATTCTGGTCACTCCTTTGACGGCCCGAAGAGTTGCCACGGCCAAGCCCTCGGCTGCTAACCTACCCGAAGCTTCGTCGACTTTGCCGTGACCGTCGTCACGGGCAAGATCTGGTCCCCCACAGGCACTAACTCCTTACGGTACCGTTGGGGCGGCCTACTGGCGTTCTTACTCTCGCACCCTCAGCTTCTGTCGTCAATGGCGCTAAAGTCCGGTTACACAGGTATGCATGGCTGCTGGTGCCCGCGACCTTTGTCACCTCCGGGCGCTCTGCAATCGGTTATCCGGCGCGGGAATGACGAGGCGGCGTTCGACCGGAGGCCGCCTGGCTTCGTGAAGCCGCCTAAGGCGACGGGACCGTAGCTGATTGCGCGTTCGAGGCGGCGCTTTCTCCGCTCGAGTCGACAGCCGTTACGTAGTACGAGTAGGTTTGGGCGGGCTGGACGTTCCAGTCCTGATAGCTGGTCGCCGGTGCCGCCGGGCTGGCGATGATGGTATACGAGCCGCTGGACTGGAGCTTATAGACGTTGTAGCTCGTCACCCCTGGCGAGCTGCTCGCGTTCCAAGTGAGGTCGACGACATGCGCCGTGCCCGACAGGCTGGCGGTGGTCGGCGAATCGGTGGCATTGCTATTCAGCGTAGCCAGCCCGCTGAAGGTTCCGTAGGTTTGCGGCGCAAAGTCCACGGCAAAAGACTGGCTTTGACTCGGGCTCAGAACCAGCGGCAGGCTCAGACCACTGAGCGTGAAGCCCGTGCCGCTGATGCTATCACTGGAGATCGTAACGCTGGCGGTTCCAGTATTGGTGATCAGAATCGACAGGGATGCCGTCTGGCCGATGGTCGTGGCCCCAAAGCTCAGACTTGTGGGAGTGACAGTAAGGTACGGGGTGCCCCCTGAGGCGCCCGTGCCGATGAGCGAGAATGTGTACTGCTGACCCTTGGCGGATGTAAGCACTACGCTACCGGAAAACGTGCCCGTTGAGGTTGGGGAAAAGGCAACGCTAAAGGACAGCGACTGGCCTGGTGGAATTGTGACCGGAGGCGAGATACCAGTGACGCTGAAGGGGCTTCCTGTCAGGCTCACCGACTGGATTGTCCACGAGTGACCGTTATTATTCGTGAGAGTGACCGTGTGCGTGCCGACGCTGCCGACTGTGACGTTACCGAAGTTGACGGTTTGTTGCGTCTTCCCGACAGGTAACTCACCGGTGTTGGAGCTGTGAGCCATGACGAAGGGAGAGCGAGACCAGGATTGCAATGGACCTGCGCCCAGAACGCCCTCCGGCGTGCTTATACCCCACGACGCTATGCATAGACCTAGGAAGGCAAAAATGCCTCGAGTACGATTACGGATCGGTGTCGAACGATGACGGGAGAGGCTTCGGCGGCGGCTGCTCTGGGGGATCACTGGCGCTCCTGGTCTGCCCTAACAAAGGGGCGTTCCTCGCGAGCCCCGTGGCGGATCGCAAAGGGTCAAAGTCGCGCAAACACTGGGTGAGACCAGGTTCGAGCGAGTCAAGGGTAGACTTCTTCGACGCCCTGCTAAGCAGAGCCACTTCCCCCCTTGGCTGTTCTCGTCTGCTTGCTCTCGAGACAAACCCGTCCCTGCTCACGGAAGCGCCAACTGGCGCTCGAAGCAGCCAGGTCGTGAGTCTTTCTCGGGTCCTTCTTTGGGTCGCTCGGGCTTGGAGCCCCTGTAGTTTTTCCTGCAGTAATTGCTAGGTAGCCCTTTCGGGCAAGTCAGTGCGGTCCCTCAGGTATTAACCCTTGAGCCGCTGCAGCAGATTTGCCTCAAGCCAACCCGTGGCTGCGCAACGCGCACTCACCGGTGACTTTCAGCGGCAAATCCGTCCCCTTAGAGACCGCAGACTGTATTCGAGGAAAATGCTGCGTGTCAACTAAAGTTTTTAGCCTGCAACCCCGTCTCCTTGTGGGTGCGCTTCTTGAGCCTTGGCCGTCCCGGAAGCCATCTCACCGGTGTGAGGCTGGCTGAGCAAGCGTCAATATGCGCCACGCTTCTGCCGACGAACTGATCATGGTGACCTGCAGGAGTGAACTGGGTGTGCGGCGCCCAGCTATAAAGTCTATCGTCGTCTTGAGACAATTCTGGATCGCATCACTGCACGCCACGGCGTGCTGGCTATCCTCGGCAATCACGACGAGTGTGAGATCGCAGTGGAACTTGGGAGCCTCGGAGTGCGGATGCTGATCAACGGGGCGGCCGAGATCAGGCGGGACGGCACCAGCTTGTGGCTGCTGGGAGTGGACGGCCCGCACCGTTACGGCTGCGACGACCTGGAGGCTGCTCGCGCTCCTGTGCCCGCCGAGGCCGGCGTGGACCTCTACCCCTGCGGCCATACGCACGCCGGGCAGATCCGTTTGCCCGGTATTGGAGCGCCCTTGATGAACGCCGCCTACCCCAGGTCCTACGCTCATGGCCACTGGCAGCATGGTGCCATGCAGGGCTATACCAGGGCCGGCGTGGGCTGCTCGCTGCTACCCGTTCGCTATAATTGCGCCCCCGAGATAGCCTTGATCGAAACCCTCAAAAAGCGAGCTCGCCGTGCAGTTACGGTTGGTCCTTCGCGGTAGTGGACTCCTTCTCGCCGCAGCAGTGCTGGCCAAGCCCGCTCTCTGGCTTCTTCACACACCTGCGCTTTGCCACCCGAATCCCGACGGCCTGGCGGCAGGAATACGATCGCGGATGGAGCGAGATGCGAATGGTCACTCGGCTTCGAGCAAGAACTTGCGGTCTCGATCGCTGACCTTTCGTAGCGCGCTTGACACCTCGCAACCAGTGACTTACTATCGTGTCAGAAATGATCATGGATCGAAGCTGCGAAGCCCGCCCGAAGCCCCGGGGATCGCGCCTTGTGGCCTTCGGGCTGACGTTGGCGACGGCTGGCGCGTTGATGGCCGTGCTGGTTCCAATTGCGGCTGGGGCTCAGGACGAGCACAAGCACAAAGTGCCGGTCATCGACAAGATCACGTCGGGAACAGACCGCCAAGCGTTTAGCGGCTTGGTGCAGTCGCTGGACCTGAAGGATTCGCTACTGGTAGTCCACGATACGCGCTACGACACTGACGAATATTTCCCCATCAAGAAGACTGTTTCCGTTGCCACCGCCGACGGTAAGTATCTGACGCTGGACAGTGTCAAGCCGGGACAGACCGTGCTGGTCTATTACGAGCAAAAGAGCGACAAGCGTACGGTCAAGGAGATTGTATTGCTCGAAGGCGCCCCAGCGGCTGCCAAGCCTGCCGCGCCCGAGAAGGGCAAGTCCCCGCCTCCATCCTAACCCCGTCAGCCCAAGCTGCGCGGACGGCGCGAAGCTGCCCATGAAAATCGGCATCACCTGCTATCCCAGTTACGGCGGCAGCGGCGTTGTCGCCACCGAGTTGGGTCTGGAGCTGGCCGTTCGCGGGCACGAGGTCCACTTCATCAGTTACGCGGTTCCGGTACGGATCACGCAAGCCGCCGAGCGGATCCACTTCCACGAAGTGGAAGTGGTGAACTATCCGCTTTTCGACCATCCGCCTTACACCCTGTCGCTGGCCACCAAGATGTATGAAGTGGCGGCAGCCGAAGCACTCGACCTGCTGCACGTCCACTACGCCATTCCGCACTCGGTGAGCGCTTATCTGGCGCGCGCCATGTCTCAACCACGTCGGCTGCCCTTTGTGACCACTCTGCACGGCACGGATATCACTCTGGTGGGAAGCGATCGCTCCTACCTGCCCATCACCCGTTTCTCGATCGAAGAGAGCGACGCTGTCACCGCTATCTCCGACTACCTGCGCAACGTCACCCTGCAGGAGTTCGGCATCAAGAGGCCGGTGGAAGTGATCCCGAACTTTGTCAACTGCGACGTGTTCGAGCCGGCGGGGGAATCGTGCCGGCGCAGCCAGTTCGCCCGCGACGACGAAAAGGTGCTGGTCCACCTTTCCAATTTTCGGCCCGTCAAGCGGGTCTCCGACGTGGTGGAGATCTTCGCCCGCGTGCGGGCTTCTATTCCCGCCAAGCTACTGCTGATCGGCGACGGCCCCGACCGGGCCCGCGCCGAGTGGCTGGTCACCGACAAGGACTTGAAGGGCGATGTGATCTTTCTCGGCAAGCAAAACCAGGTGCAGGATCTGTTGAACTGCGCCGACGTGATGCTGCTGCCGAGCCAACTGGAATCCTTCGGTTTGGCGGCTCTCGAGGCCATGGCCTGCGGCGTTCCCGCGATCTGCTCGCGGGTGGGCGGGCTGCCCGAGGTGATTCGCGACGGGGTGGAGGGTTACCTGGTGGACGCGGGCGACGTCGCGACCATGGCGGAGCGCGCCTTGAACATTCTGACCGAACCTGGCCGCCGCGAGGAGATGGGCCGGGCAGCGCGCCGGCGCGCCAGCGACAAGTTCTGCAGCACAAAGATCATTCCACTTTACGAAGACCTGTACCGCCGCTTGATCGAGGGCAGGGGAATAAAGGGTGCATAGCCCTGGTCAGCCGATCGCCTTTACTTTTTCCAAGAATTCTCTCACCGCCTGCTGATACTCTTCGCGCCCCGAAGTGAATCCTTCGCCGTGGCGGGTGCCGGGCACAATCAAGAGCATCTTGTCAGGGCTGGTCGCGATCCCGTAGAGCGTGCGGGCGATGACGGGCGGCATGCGGCGGTCGCCCTCGACGCCGATGAAGAGAATCGGCCGGAGATTGATACGTCTCACGGCGTTCTCGAGGTCGAAATCCGCGGGGCGAAAGTGCGCCTTCCAGGCGATCAGCCCGACGGTCTCATTGAGCATCGGGAAGCTGGGCCAACCGGGGAAAAACAGCCGCCAATGGTGGCGTGCCGTATCCTCAAAGGAGAGAAAGGTGCTGTCGGAGATCACTGCTGCCACCTCGGGTGTTTCGGCTGCGGCCATCAGGGAAGCGGCGGCGCCCAGCGAAATGCCCCACAAGACCACCGGCCGGGCGGCGTGCTCTTGATCGAGGGCGTAGCGGACCGCGGCCTCGGCGTCGAGCCTCTCCCAGTAGCCGACGCTGGAGAAGTGTCCGCCGCTCGCGCCCTGGTGGCGAAGATCGAACGCCAGTCCGTTGTAACCAAGGCTGTGCCCCAGCTGGGCCATGGGCAGCATCTCGATGCGGGTCCGGTTCTGGCCATGGACGTAGACGATGGTGCCGGCGGCGCTGCCCGGAGACGATCCGTTGGCCGGCAACCACCAACCTTTCAGATCGATGCCGTCGCTCGACTGGAATTCAACCGATTGGTAAGTCATCCCGAAGTCCTGGGGAGTCTTGCCGTCGTTGGGATCGGGAAAGTGGAAGCGGTTGGTGGTGGTAATGGTCGCCACCCCCCAGGGAACGATGACCACGAAGAATACGAGGGCGAGCAAGAAAAGCAGCAGTAGTAGCCAGCGGACTACCTTCCAAACTCTGCGAGCTCGCGGCACGACATCCTCCTACGATGACGTCTCCAGCCTATTCGACTCTGATCCGTGGAGCCGCCCGTCATCCTGCCTGGTCGTGATTGGCCGACGAAAGGGCGGAGGCCGCCTCGTGCCTGACCGTTTCGGGCTCGGCGATGTGGGTGGTCAGCAGCAATGCGACCAGGCCCGCCATGAGCGCCGAAAGGGTCGTCACGGCTGTGTAGCCGTGCCATTCATACAGCAGACCTCCGCTGAAGACAGCGGCTCCGATGCCCACTTGTGAGGCGATGTTGCGCAGGGCCACAAACGACCCACGCCGCTGCCGGGGTACCATCTCGGTCATCAGGGCGGTAATAGGTCCTTGGCGAAAGCCGATGCCCAGGCTCACGCCGATGAACGCGATCAGCAATCCTACACCCCAGCCGAAAAAGGGCAGCACGGCCATGGTTCCGAAGAGCAGCACGTTGCTGGCAATTGAGACGCTGCGCTTTCCCCAGCGGTCAGCGAACACGCCGCCGAGCGGCGCCGCGCCCACGGCCACCAAGCCTCCTAGCATGAAAACCAGGCCGATCCCGGTGGTCGACAGCCCGAAGCTCGAGTGCAGCCACGTCCCGATGTAAGTCAGGAAGCTGACCAACCCGCCGGATACCAGAAAGGCGATCACCAGCATGGCGGCGGTATCGCGCCGGGCGATAAGACTCGCGAAGGTGCTTAAGGTGCGGCGCAGGACGTCAGGCGACCCGCCTGCGGGTTGCGGGTCACCTTCCAGCCGGGGTTCCGATCTCGCGTAGCGGCCCTCCGGGTTCCTCTCGTGCGGCAGGGTCTGCGCCGCCAGGGCGACCACCACCGCCAGCGCGGCGAAGGCCGTGAAGACTCGCGGCCAGCCGTAGCGGTCGGCGATCAAGGCGGCCAAGGGAACGCCAAGCGGGGCCACGAAGTACGCCGAGGAGATCAGCCCCAGGGCGCGCCCCCGAACCGTGTAGTCAAACCAGTCGCCGGCGTAGGCGGTCGAACAGGTGGAGAGGGCGCCGGCGGCGAGGCCCGTCACGCTGCGCGCCACCGCCAGCTCCGCAAAGCTCCGGCTGAAGGAAGAGGCCAGCGAGCCGACCAGGAAGAACCACGCGCCGCCCAGCAGGAACCGGCGCCGGCCGTAAACGTCCGACAGGGATCCGGTGAGAAAAGCCGCCAGGGCCGCAGCCAGCGAATAGAAGACCACCAGGAGGCCGGTGGTGGCCACGCCCACCCCCAGCGACCCCGAAAGCTCAGGCAGGAGCGCAGGGATGGTCTGATTGTCGGCAAGGCCAAGGAAGAGCAGCAGGAAAAGACCCGCGATGACGCGGTAGTCCATGATTGGGAACCGGTATCGCCTGGATCCGCCGCGCTAACCCAGCTTCTCGCCGGCGCTAGTTTTGATCTGTATTCCTTCAAAGTGGTGAAGGTCGAGCTTGGTGGCCGCTTTGTCCGAACTATCGAGCACACTGGCGGCCGCGATGCCGATGGCGACCACGATGGCGTCGCTGATCTCCTCTTTACTGCACCCGACCTCGAGCGCCTTTTTTATGTGGCCCTCGATGCAGCCCTCGCACTTGGCGATCAGCGAGCAACCGATGGCGATCAGCTCCTTCGTCTTGAGATCGAGCGCGGTCGGGGTGAAGTAGCTTTCCTTGTAAAATTTCAGGTAGATGTCGCGAAAACGAGGCTCGATCATGCTCATCGAGCGCGGAAGGGAATTGGATTTATTGTTCGAGTCCTCTGCCATGCGTTGTTGTTTAACCTCTCTGACCCGCCTGGGCTTCAGCTGGATCCTACCGAGCGGGCCCGCCCTCTTCCGGCGCCTTCCCCGTTTTAGACGCCGTCTTTCCCCCGCATGTTACTTGAACTTCCTGATCACACACTATAGCACGCGCCGCATTTTCGACCCCCGGCGAGCCGATCCCGGACTAGCGCCCGCCCACCTCGACCGCGGGAAGGGAAGTTTCCTGCGGGGTCAGAAGCTCCGGCAGCTCAAAGCGGATCGAGGTCCCCTGGCCCGGACGGCTGTCGACCCGCAGGGAGAAGTCGTCGCCGTAAAGCACCTTCAGACGATCCCGCACGTTGCGGATGCCGATGCCGGACTCGAACACCTCGCGCTGCCTCTCCGGTGAAATGCCCACCCCGTCGTCGCTCACTTCGATCACCAGGCGGCCGTCGCGGCGGCTGGTGCGCAGGGTGATGGTGCCTCCCTCCACCTTGGGCCCGATGCCGTGGCGGATCGAGTTCTCCACCATCGGCTGCAGGATCATGCTGGGAATGGTCATCCCGTAGGTCTCCGGATCGATCTGCTTGCACACCCGCAGCTTGTCGCTGCCAAAGCGCACCACCTCGATGGCCAGGTAGTCGTCGATGAAGTCGAGCTCCTGGTGCAGGGGCAGGAAATGAGCCTGCACCCGCAGGCGGCGCCGCAGAATGTTGGAGAGTTTCAGCAGCACGTTGCGCGCCGTGTCGGGGTCGAAGCGGATCAGCGACGAGACCGTGTTCAGGGTGTTGAAGAGGAAATGGGGATTGATCTGGCTGATCAGGGCGTCGACCCGGGCCTGCATCAGCAGGCGTTCCTGATCCTCCAGCTTGCGCTCCATGCGGGTGGTGTTCCAGATGCGCACCGGAAGCCCGACGCCGATCAGCGTGGCCAGCACGATCAGCACCTTGGCCAAGGGGTTGTGGGGCGAGTCGATGTAGAAGAGCTGGTTGGGGGCGAGACTGCCGATCATGAGACGCGCGATTTCGAGGATCACGCAGATCAGCGTGAACAGCACCTGCCAGTCCAGCGCCGGGGCGCGAAAGCGCTGCCGGATGGAGCGGTAGAGGCTGAGGTCGATGAAGGGCGAAAACTTCCAGATGGCTTCCTTGTCGGGGCAGATCCAGCGCGCCGATCCCGCCAGCACGGCGTACAGCACCGCCATCAGCGGCGCCAGGTGTTCGTGCATCCGCAGCAGGGTCACCGGGTCCTGGTGGCCGATCAGCCAGGCCGGCAGGCTGACCGCCATCCCCACCACCAGGCCGACGATCGTGCCCCCCAGCAGCCCCGCCAGGACGGTGCCTTCCAGGCTGATGTCGGCGCCCTTGTAGCCCGCCAGCAGCCGGGTCAGCACGGCCAGGCAGAAAGGCACCCCCAGAAAAGCCGCAAACAGCAGCTTCTGCCGCGGCGTGCGCTGCTCGATGAAAAGGAGTCGCTTGAAAACTCCGAAGCGGGCGATGATGCTGGCAAGCGAGGCGATCAAGCCAAGCTTGATCAGCAGGGTCACGAGAATCGTGCCGGTGGTGGCGACTGGCATGGGTCCGTTGGCGCTGGCATCGAGCGGCTGCCGTGCGAGCCGCTGGCTGACTGCCCGTTGTCATTTTAGCAGAACCACGGGTTGTCTCCGGTCAATGAGAACGGCGGTAGTAGACGGGAGACAGTAGGCGGTAGACGGCAGAACGGGAGACGGGCACTCGAGATCGTTCCAGTCTACTGCGTCTCGTCTCTCGCCTCTCGTCTCTTGTCTCCT
>Ga0335085_10013313_pt1 | contig 12063 bp, 11 predicted proteins | sample Lox_Sample_45_FD_206712 | JGI IMG/M metagenome (GOLD analysis project Ga0335085, IMG submission 206712) | Soil microbial communities from Loxahatchee National Wildlife Refuge, Florida, United States - Lox_Sample_4.5 | ecosystem: Environmental > Terrestrial > Soil > Wetlands | place: USA...
AAGCCTGTGTCCCGCGATCGAAATAACGTTGCAATCATTGTGCGCTGCGGTATGATGTGATTAAAGCGTGAGCAAAACGGTCTTTGCATAAAAAATGAGCATCCAGATTGGCCCCTTGGAGCTTGAAGCGCCCGTGATCCTGGCACCGATGTCGGGCGTCACGGATTTGCCGTTTCGGCGCTTGGTCAAGTCGCATGGCGCCGGGCTTGTCGTTTCCGAGATGATCGCCAGCGAGGCGATGATCCGCGAGACGCGCCAATCGATGACCATGGCGAAGAACTGCCCGGAAGAGCAGCCGATGGCCGTGCAGCTCGCCGGCTGCGAGCCGCAGGTCATGGCGGAGGCGGCGAAGCTCAACGCCGATCGCGGCGCTGCGCTCATCGACATCAATTTCGGCTGCCCGGTGAAGAAGGTGGTGAACGGCCAGGCGGGTTCCGCGCTCATGCGCGAGGAGGGCCTTGCCGCGCGCATCCTCGAAGCGACCGTGAAAGCGGTCAATCTGCCGGTGACCTTGAAGATGCGCACCGGCTGGGACGACAACAGCCGCAACGCGCCGGCTCTGGCGAAGATCGCCGAGGATGCCGGGATCAAGATGATCACCGTGCACGGCCGCACGCGCTGCCAGTTCTATGAAGGCCATGCCGATTGGTCCTTCGTGCGCCGCGTGAAAGAAGCGGTGTCGCTGCCCGTGATCGTTAACGGCGATATCACCACGCTCGAAGAGGCGCAGGAAGCGCTGAGCCTCTCGGGCGCGGACGGCGTGATGGTCGGGCGCGGCGCTTACGGCAAGCCGTGGTTCCTGCGCCAGGTCATGCATTTCTTCAAGACCGGCACGCGTTTGCCCGATCCGCCGCTCGCCGTGCAGCGCGACACGCTGCTCGGCCATTACGACGCGATGCTGTCGCATTACGGCGTCAATGTCGGCAGCCGCATCGCGCGCAAGCATCTCGGCTGGTATTCGAAAGGGCTTTACGGCTCGTCGGAATTCCGCGCGGCGGTCAATCGCTGCGATGATCCGGCGCAGGTCAAGGCAATGGTAAGCGAATTCTACAAACCCCTGCTGGCGGAGGCGGCCTGAGCCATGGCGGCCCGCGGCAGCGTCATACGGCGCTTACCGCCTGAGATTGCGGTCGAAGCGCATGCCGTACTCGCGGCGCTGCCCGATCCAGTGCTCGTCGTCGATGCCGAGGGCACGCTGCGCTACGCCAATCATGCCGCGGAAGAGTTCTTCGATGCCGGCACGACGATGCTGCTCGGCCTGCCGCTGCCGGGCCTGCTGCCGACCGACAGCCCGGTCTTCGCGCTGATCGACAGCGTGCGACGCACCGGCGCCAGCGTATCGGAATACGGCGTCAGCGTCGACATGCCGCGGATCGGACCGCGGACGCTGACGGTGCAGGCGGCGCCGATGGGCGACGGCTCGGATCTCGTCGTCGTCTCGCTGCAAGGGCGCTCGATCGCCGACAAGATCGACCGCCAGCTTACCCATCGCAACGCCGCGCGCTCGGTGACGGCGATGGCCTCGATGCTGGCGCATGAGGTGAAGAACCCGCTCTCCGGCATTCGCGGCGCGGCACAGCTTCTCGAAGAGAATGCGAGCCAGGCCGATCGCGAGCTGACGCGGCTGATCTGCGACGAGACCGATCGCATCTGCGCCCTGGTCGACCGCATGGACGTGTTCGCCGACCGCCGCCCGCTCGAGCGTGCCCCGGTCAACATCCACGAAGTGCTCGAGCGCGTCCGCCGCGCGGCGCAATCGGGCTTCGCGCGCAATGTCCGCTTCATCGAGGAATACGATCCCTCGCTGCCGGCGGTGCACGGCAATCGCGATCTGCTGATCCAGACCTTCCTCAACCTCGTCAAGAACGCGGCCGAGGCGGCGCCGGCGCAAGGCGGCGAGATTCAGCTCTCGACCTCCTATCAGCACGGCGTGCGCATGATGGTCGCGGGCAGCGACAGCCGCGTGCATCTGCCGCTGGTCGTCACGGTCACCGATAATGGCGACGGCATCCCCGAGGACATCCAGCCGCATCTCTTCGATCCGTTCGTCTCGACCAAGCACAATGGCAGCGGTCTCGGCTTGGCCCTCGTCGCCAAGGTGATCGGCGATCACGGCGGGGTCATCGAATTTGATTCGCAGCCGCGCCGTACCATGTTCCGCGTCTATCTGCCGGTCGCGCCGACGTTGGTCGTCGCGCCGGGCGAGAAGCCGTCATGAGCGGTGCCACCATCCTCGTCGCCGACGACGACCGCGCCATCCGCACGGTGCTGGCGCAAGCGCTCGGCCGGCTCGGCCACGACGTCCGCACCACCAGCAATGCCGCGACGCTGTGGCGCTGGGTGTCGGACGGCGAGGGCGATCTCGTCATCACCGATGTGGTGATGCCCGACGAGAACGGGCTCGATCTCGTGCCGCGCATCAAGAAGCTGCGGCCGGAGCTGCGCATCATCGTTATGAGCGCGCAGAACACGCTGCTGACCGCGGTGAAGGCGACCGAGCGCGGCGCGTTCGAATATCTGCCGAAGCCTTTCGATCTGCGCGAGCTGGTGAATGTCGTCGAGCGGGCGCTGACTGTGCCGCACGCTTCCGCGGCGGCGGCCGCCACGGCGCCGGAAGAGACCGAGGAGCAGCTGCCGCTGATCGGCCGCTCGCCGGCGATGCAGGAAATCTACCGCGTGCTGGCGCGGCTCATGGGCACCGATCTGACGGTGATGATCACCGGCGAGAGCGGCACCGGCAAAGAGCTCGTCGCACGCGCTCTGCACGAATACGGCAAGCGCCGCGCCGGGCCGTTCGTCGCCATCAACATGGCGGCGATCCCGCGCGAGCTGATCGAGAGCGAGCTCTTCGGCCACGAGAAAGGCTCCTTCACCGGCGCCATGGCGCGCGGCATCGGGCGTTTCGAGCAGGCGCAAGGCGGCACGCTGTTCCTCGACGAGATCGGCGACATGCCGATCGAGGCGCAGACGCGGCTCTTACGCGTGCTGCAGCAGGGCGAATATACCACGGTCGGCGGCCGCGCGCCGATCCGCACCGACGTTCGCATCATCGCGGCGACGCATCGCGACCTGCGCCAGCTCATCCGCCAGGGGCTTTTCCGCGAGGATCTGTTCTATCGCCTCAACGTCGTGCCGATCCGTTTGCCGCCGCTGCGCGAGCGCGCCGAGGACATTCCAGCGCTGATGCGGCATTTTTTCGCCCAAGCCGGGAGCGAGGGTTTGCCGGTGAAGACGCTCGATCAGGCGGCGATGGAGCGGCTCAAAGCCTATCGCTGGCCCGGCAATGTCCGCGAGCTCGAGAATCTGGTGCGGCGCCTGTCGGCGCTCTATTCGCAGGAGGTGATCGGCGTCGATGCGATCGAGGCCGAGCTGGCCGACGCGCCGGTCGCGCCAGCGGCGGCACCAGGCAATGGCGACGACAGTCTGAGCTCGGCCGCCGAGCGCCATCTGCGCGATTACTTCGCCGCGCATAAGGGCGGGCTGCCGCCCGCTGGGCTCTACGATCGAGTCTTGCGCGAGATCGAGCGGCCGCTCATCCAATTGAGCCTCAGCGCGACGCGCGGCAACCAGCTCAAGGCCGCGCAACTCCTCGGCCTCAACCGCAATACGCTCCGCAAAAAGGTCCGCGAACTCGACATCGATGTAGCCCGCGGCCTAAAATGAGGCATGAGCGAAACGCGGGGGTTCGTGTCGTGGGCCGGGAGGGTCGGTCTCGGGCGTAAGCTCGCGCTCACGCTTGGCATTTTCGCGCTGCTTTCGGGCTTCGCGACCCTCGCCGAATTGCGTGGCGTCTGGCCGGGCGCCGGCGCGCCGCATCTCGATCAGCTCTTCCTGCTGCTCAATTTCATCCTGCTGCTGCCGCTGATCGCCATCCTGGCGTGGCGGCTGGTGCAACTCTGGACCGAGCGCCGGCGCGGCCTCGCTGGCTCGCGCCTCCACACGCGACTTGTCGTGTTGTTCAGCCTGGTGGCCGTCATCCCGACGGTGATCGTCGCGATCTTCTCCTATCTGCTGTTCAGCTTCGGGGTCCAGGCCTGGTTCAGCGAGCGCGTCCATACCGCCGTCACCGGCTCGCTCGCCGTCGCCGAGGCTTATCTGCACGAGCATCAGCAGACGATCCGCGCCGATGTCGTCGGCATGGCGAACGATCTCAATCGCGACGCCAATCTTCTCAGCCTCAACCCGCAGCGCTTCAACGAGGTGGTGCGCGCCCAGGCGGCGCTGCGCTCGCTGACCGAGGCGATCGTCTTCGACGGGCAGGGCCATCTCCTCGCGCGCACCGGCTTCAGCTTCGCGCTCGAATTGCAGCCGGTGCCGGATTGGGCGCTCGCCTCGGCGCGCGCCGGCGATGTCGCGGTCATGACCAACGACAACGACGACCGCGTCCGCGCCCTGGTGCGGCTCGAGCGTTACGGCGACGTCTATCTCTATGCCGGCCGCTTCATCGATCCGAACGTCATCAATCACATGAAGCAGACCCAGAGCGCGGTCGCGCAATACGAGCAGCTCGAAGGCCAGCGCTCGGATTATCAGGTCGCGTTCTCGCTTGTCTTCTTCGCTGTCGGGCTGCTGCTGCTCACGGGCGCGGTCTGGGTCGGCCTGACTTTCGCGACCCGCATGGCGAAGCCGATCGCCTCGCTGGTCGCCGCGGCCGAGCGGGTGCGCGGCGGCGATCTCGCGGCTCGCGTACCGGCGGGCGACAGCGATGAGGAATTCTCCTCGCTGTCGCGCGCCTTCAATCGGATGACGCATCAGCTCCAGAGCCAGCAGAGCGAGCTCATCGAAGCCAACCGGCAACTTGATCAACGCCGACGTTTTACCGAGACGGTGCTGTCGGGCGTCTCCGCCGGCGTCATCGGCCTCGACCAGCAGGGCCGCATCAACCTGCCGAACCGCTCGGCCTCGCTGCTGCTCGGCACCGATCTCGATCAGCATATCGGCAAGGACCTCGCCGAAGTCGTGCCAGAGATGGCGGGACTTTATGACGGGGCGGAGCGCCGCCCCGACCGGCTGGCGCAGGCGCAGGTGCAGATCGTGCGCGCCGGGCGCGCGCATGTGCTGCTCGTCCGCGTCGCGGCGGAGCGGCTCGAAGGCGAGGCCAAGGGCTATGTCGTGACCTTCGACGACATCACCGATCTGCAGGCGGCACAGCGCAAGGCGGCCTGGGCCGATGTCGCGCGCCGCATCGCGCATGAGATCAAGAATCCGCTGACGCCGATCCAGCTCTCGGCCGAGCGCCTGAAGCGAAAATACCTCAAGGACATCGCCAACGATCGCGAGACCTTCGCCGCCTGCACCGACACGATCATCCGCCATGTCGGCGATATCGGCCGCATGGTCGACGAGTTCTCGTCTTTCGCGCGCATGCCGGCGCCGGTGCTGCGCGACGAGGATGTGAACGAGATCGTGCGTCAAGCCGCCTTCCTGCAGCGCGCGGCGACGCCCGAGATCCGCGTCGAGACCGAGCTGCCGGGCGCGCCGCTGCGGCTCACCTGCGATTCGCGCCAGGTGGCGCAGGCGCTCGTCAACCTGATGAAGAACGCGGCCGAATCGATCCTGTCGCGCGAAGGCGAGGTGCCGCCGGGCGAGATCACCGTGAGCCTCGGCCATGAGGGCGAGGATGTCGTGCTGTCAGTCGAGGACAATGGCCGCGGCCTGCCGAACGAAGGCCGCGAGCGGCTGATCGAGCCGTATGTGACGACGCATGCAAAAGGCACCGGTCTGGGTCTCGCCATCGTCAAGAAAATCATGGAAGATCATCATGGCGAGCTCGTTCTCGATGATCGGGACGGCGGCGGTGCGCGGGTGAAGCTGGTCTTCCATCTGCCGGAAGCCAAGAACGTTGCGCCCAAACCGGTAGTGCAAGTGGAAGCCTAATCGATGGCGAACGAGATTCTGGTCGTCGACGACGAAGCCGATATCCGCGCGTTGATGTGCGGCATCCTCGGCGACGAGGGCTACGAGACGCGCCAGGCGGGCAACAGCACCGAGGCGCTGGCGGCGATCCGCTCGCGCCAGCCTTCGCTCGTCGTGCTCGATATCTGGCTGCAGGGCAGCGAGCTCGACGGGCTCGAGATCCTGAAGATCATCAAGCGCGAGCTGCCGCATATCCCGGTGGTGATGATCAGCGGCCACGGCAATATCGAGACCGCGGTCGCGGCGATCAAGATCGGCGCCTACGACTTCATCGAGAAGCCGTTCAAGTCCGACCGGCTGCTGATCATCGTCGAGCGCGCGATCGAGGCGGCGCGCTTGAAGCGCGAGAACGAGGAGCTGCGTCAGCGGACCGGCGGCGACGAAGATCTTATCGGCGAGAGCCATGCGATCTCGCAGCTGCGCCAGCAGCTCGATCGCGTCGGCCCGACCAACAGCCGCGTGCTGATCACCGGCGCGCCGGGGACGGGCAAGGAAGTGGTGGCGCGGCTGCTCCATGCCGGCTCGCGCCGCGGCAAGGGGCCGTTCGTTGTGCTGAGCTGCGCGACGATGCGCCCGGAGCGGTTCGAGATCGAGCTCTTCGGCACCGATGCCGGCGCCGAGGGACCGGAATCGCCGCGCAAGGTCGGGACCTTCGAGCAGGCGCATGGCGGGACGCTCTTCCTCGACGAAGTCGCCGACATGCCGCTGGAGACGCAAGGCAAGATCGTGCGCGCGCTGCAGGATCAGACCTTCGAGCGCGTCGGCGGCACGCGGGTCAAGGTCGATGTCCGCGTCATCGCCGCGACCAACCGCGATCTCACCATCGAGATCGCCGCCGGGCGGTTCCGCGAGGATCTCTACTACCGGCTTGCGGTCGTGCCGCTGCACGTGCCGCCGCTGCGCCAGCGCATCGAGGACATTCCGGCCCTCGCCAGGCATTTCATGCTGCGCGCGGCCGAGAACGCGCGCCTGCCGCCGCGCGACTTCGGCGACGACGCGATCGCCGCGCTCCAGGCCTATGAATGGCCGGGCAATGTCCGCCAGCTCAAGAACGCGGTCGATTGGACCTTGATCATGGTGCCGGCGGGCACCGATCCGATCCGCGCCGAGATGCTGCCGGCGGAGATCGGCTCGATCGCGCCGGCGGTCGTGCGCTGGGATCGCGGCGGCGAGCTGATGACGCTGCCGCTGCGCGACGCGCGCGAGATGTTCGAGCGCGAATATCTCTTCGCCCAGATCGCGCGTTTCGGCGGCAACATCTCGCGCACCGCGGCATTCGTCGGCATGGAGCGCTCGGCGCTGCATCGCAAGCTGAAATCGCTCGGCGTGCTGAATGGCGACCGCGGCGAGCGCGCCTCCGAGGGCGGTCCCGACGAGCCCGCCGCCAAGGCCGATTTGTCCGAGGCGAATTGAGCCGGGATTAGAGTCCCATGTCGCGCATCGCCTACGTGAACGGCCGCTACCTCGCGCATCGCGGCGCGCAGGTGCATATCGAGGATCGCGGCTATCAATTCGCCGACGGCTGCTACGAGGTCGTTGCGATGCGGAACGGGGTCTTCATCGACGCCGGGCTGCATCTGCAGCGGCTGCGCCGCTCGCTCGCGGCGCTCAGCATCGATTTTCCGATGAACGATGCCGCGTTGATGGTGGTGATGAACGAGGTCGCGCGCCGCAATCTGGTGCACGAGGGCTTCGTCTATCTGCAGATCACGCGCGGCGTGGCGAGCCGCGATTTCGCCTTTCCGGGCAAGACGCGGCCGAGCCTCGTGATGACCGCGCGCGCGAAGCTGCTGGTCGATCCGAAGCTGATGGCGAGCGGCGTCAAGGTCATCACCATTCCGGATCAGCGCTGGGCGCGGCCCGACATCAAGTCGGTCGCGCTGCTGCCCAATGCGCTCGGCAAGGAAGCGGCGAAGAAAGCCGGCGCCTTCGAGGCGTGGCAGGTCGACCGCGACGGCAATGTCACCGAGGGCACGTCGTCCAATGCCTGGATCGTGACGAAGGCCGGCGAGGTGGTGACGCGCCAGGCCGATCAGGGGATTCTCAACGGCGTGACGCGGCTCGGGCTGCTGCGCGTCATCGCGGCATCGGGGCTGCGGCTCAGCGAGCGCCCGTTCAGCGTCGCCGAAGCCAAAGCCGCCGCCGAAGCGCTCTTGACCAGCAGCACGAATTTCGTCGTCCCCGTCGTCCGCATCGACGACGTCGCCGTCGGCGACGGCAAGCCGGGTCCGCTCGCCAAGAAGCTCGCCGCCTCCTACGCCGATTACGCTGCGGTCGGCGGCAGTGACCGGCCATGAACCCGCCGCGCGCCATCGTCTTCGATTGGGACAACACGCTCGTCGATAGCTGGGCGACGATCCACGAGGCGCTGGTTCTGACGTTCACGGCGATGGGCCACAAGCCCTGGACCTTGGCGGAGACCAAGGCGCGGGTGCGGCATTCGCTGCGCGATGCTTTTCCGGCGCTGTTCGGCGAGCGCTGGGACGAGGCGCGCAAGCTCTATCTCGATCATTTCACCGCAATGCATATCGAGCGGCTGGCGCCGATCGTCGGCGCGGCCGAGCTGCTGGCCGAGGCGGGGCAGGCCGGCTTCCACCTCGCCGTGCTCAGCAACAAGACCGGGCGCATCCTCCGGGCCGAAGCCGACCATCTCGGCTGGACGCCGCAGTTCAAGCGCCTCGTCGGCGCCGGCGACGCCCAGGCCGACAAGCCCGATCCGGTCGCGATGCAATACGCGCTCGAAGGCTCCGGCTTTGCCGGCGCCGATGTCTGGTATGTCGGCGATACCGCGCTCGATATGGAATGCGCCGCGCGCGCCGGCTGCACCGCGGTGCTGCTCGGTGCTCTCGATCCCGAGGATCAGGGGTTCACGAAATTCCCGCCCCAGCTCCGCTTCGCCGATTTCACGGCGCTTGGCCGATCGCTGCGCGGTTGAGCGGGCCGGCGATCCAGCGGAAGCTGGTCAGCACACCGTTCTCGAAATGGCATTCGACCGCGACGCTGCGCGCCTCGGGTGCGTTCGCGGGCACGGCTTTCCGCACGCCCTGGACCGTCACCAGCATGCTGCTGTCCGCGCTGTTGGCGACATGGCTGTCGACGATATCGATGTCGCCGTTGGGGAAGGCGCGGCCCATGAAATCGCTGCAACGATCGACCATGCTGACGCTGCCGATCGCCATTTTGGTATCGAACCCGACTTCGCTCATACGGCTGCACCCGGCGAGCGCGAGGAGAGCGCCGACAGCCGCAACGAACCGAAGAATTTGCCTAAAATTCAAGCGTATGCCCGATGACATTCGTGTTACAGAGGGAGGCTACAAAATCCCGACTCAGGCCCTTGTGATTTCCCTTTAACACCCAATTTTGGTATCCATTGGGCGGCAAAGAGGCGCTCTTCGGCGGGCACGGATATGGGTCCGGTCAGCCGCAATAATTCAAGAAGGGATATCCCCATGTCTTCGGAAAAGACACAGAATGTGCAGGACGTTTTTCTGAACAACGTCCGCAAGAACAAGACACCGGTCACGGTCTTTCTGGTCAATGGCGTCAAGCTGCAGGGAATCATCACCTGGTTCGACAATTTCTGCGTATTGCTGCGTCGCGACGCGCATTCGCAACTCGTCTACAAGCATGCCATCTCCACCGTGATGCCGGCGGGCCCGATCCAGCTGTTCGAGCCGGGGACCTCCGACCAAGAAGGCTGAGCGGGTGGTAGAAGCTGCGGGCGAGCGCTCGCCGACGGTTGGGCGCTGCCTGGTTGTTCATCCTTGCCTCCGATCCGCGGCGGCGCGCGGCGATGCCGCGCGCACGCCCGAAATGCGTCTCGAAGAGGCGGTCGGCCTCGCGCGCGCGATCGCGCTCGATGTCGCCGCCGCCGAGGTGGTGCGCATGAGCCAGTGGCGGCCCGGCACCTTGCTCGGCGCCGGCACGGTCAAGCGTCTCGCCGAGCTGGTGAAAGAGCAGGAGATCGCCGTCGCGGTGATCGACGCGACGGTGACGCCGGTGCAGCAGCGCAATCTCGAGCGCGAGCTCAAATGCAAGGTCATCGATCGCACCGGCCTCATCCTCGAGATTTTCGGCGCCCGCGCCCGCACCCATGAGGGATCGCTGCAGGTCGAGCTTGCGGCGCTGACCTATCAGCGCTCGCGTCTCGTGCGCTCCTGGACGCATCTCGAGCGCCAGCGCGGCGGCTTCGGCTTCCTCGGCGGCCCCGGTGAAAGCCAGCTCGAGATCGACCGCCGCCTCATCACCGATCGCATCACCCATCTGAAGCGCGAGCTCGATACGGTGAAGCGCACCCGCGCGCTCCATCGCGAGGCGCGCAAGCGCGTGCCGTATCCGGTCGTCGCGCTCGTCGGCTACACCAATGCCGGCAAATCGACGCTCTTCAATCGCCTGACGCGCGCCGAAGTCGTCGCCGCAGATCAGCTCTTCGCGACGCTCGACCCGACGATGCGGCGCCTGCCGCTGCCGTCGGGCCGCAGCGCGATCCTCTCCGACACGGTCGGCTTCGTCTCCGACCTGCCGACACCGCTGGTCGCCGCGTTCCGTGCGACGCTCGAAGAGGTGACCTCGGCCGATCTCATCGTCCATGTCCGCGACATGCATCATCCCGAGAGCGAGGCGCAGCGCGACGATGTCCATGCGGTGCTCGGCGAGCTTGGTATCGGCGAGAAGCTGGAGGGCGGATCGATCGAGGCGCTCAACAAGATCGATCTCATGCCCGAAGACCAGAAGATCGTGTTGCGCAACCAGGCCAAGCGCAACGTCGCGGCGGTGCCGATCTCGGCGACCACAGGCGAGGGCTGCAACGAGCTCCTGGCGCTGATCGACAACCGGCTCGACGCCGGCCGCCAGACGGCGCAGCTCGATGTTCCTTTGAGCGACGGCGCGGCGATCGCCTGGCTTTATCGCCACGGCGAGGTGGTCGAGCGCGACGACGACGAGGAACATGCGCATCTCACCGTGCGGCTGAGCCCGGCCGATCTCGGCCGCTTCCAGAGCCTCCAGAGCCGCGAATAGCCAGGCCCCGCTATCGGGGTAAGTGTTCCCCAAACGTTCTTGAAATCCTGGCGGGAGATAAGTTAGTCTCGGCCATTTTTCGGGATCGGGGGAACGTTATGCCGTATCGATCAGGGAAGCTCGCCGCGATTGCTGCTTTGTTTGTTTTGCTGCTCGACCTCACGGCCTGCGGACCGCTTGCGGTGGATCCGCCGCCCCGCGCGACCGTCAATGTCGTCGCCGACAAATTCAGCAAAGACGTTACGCTCGAAGGCCTACCGCAAAACAATGCTTTCGAGGGCAACGGGACCTTTTGGATGCTGCGTAGCTTCGTGAATCCGCAAGCGCACACGGCGCAGCATCAGATCTACGTCGAATGGTTCTTTCCTGGTCACGGGACCACAAAGTACTACGCGGCGGACGACAGGGCGCGGAGCCTGGCCACACGACAGATATACAAAGAATCTTGCGGCCGACAGTGCGGACAAACGGACACCATCGCCATCGACATCGACGAGACGACGCTTCGGAGCCGTGCTCTGACTGGATTCCAGGTGAAGCTCAGTGGAAACGACGGTTCAGCCACCATCCTTGGTATCACGCCACAAATGATCGCGGCGCAACTCCAAGCTGAAGACAACATTATCCATCCGACGACCAACGTTCGCGCGCAAGCGCCGGTCGCCAATCCCAACGCCCGCACGCCGGACGGCAAGCCGTTTCTTGGCATTGCCACCGGTGATATGCCATTCGCGAATGCTGTGGTCGTGCAACGCGTCGATCAAAATACGCCGGCGGAGGCGGCTGGTATCCGGAGAGGCGATATGATCGTGCGGTATAATGGCCAAGCCGTTACTGGCGTAGATCAATTCCAGAGCCTCATCTTGCAGACCGTCCCGGGAACGCTGGTGCCGATCGAAATTAGCCGCGGCTTGAGCCGGCTGAACCTATCCGTCCAGATGTAGCCGGCTCTTCCCTCGCGGGGGAATTCGCGATAGAGGCGCCTCCAGCATCAAGGAGACGCGCGATGAAGCTCGCATTCCTCGGCCTCGGCGTGATGGGATTTCCGATGGCGGGGCATCTCGCCAAGGCCGGTCACGCGGTCACAGTCTACAACCGCACCGCGACCAAGGCGAAGGCCTGGAC
>Ga0335085_10013314_pt1 | contig 12063 bp, 12 predicted proteins | sample Lox_Sample_45_FD_206712 | JGI IMG/M metagenome (GOLD analysis project Ga0335085, IMG submission 206712) | Soil microbial communities from Loxahatchee National Wildlife Refuge, Florida, United States - Lox_Sample_4.5 | ecosystem: Environmental > Terrestrial > Soil > Wetlands | place: USA...
TCGCCGCGTCGTTCCCATTGCGCGACGTCACCGATCGGCGCGGCGAGTGCATCTATGCGGCGTGCCCGCATTACCGCGTCTGCTTCATCGAGCGTGTGGTGCGGCGCGCGCGGCATGCGCCCATCGACATTGCCAATCATGCGCTCGTCATCGCGCAAGCCGGTCAGGACTGGCTTTCGGATCAAACCACCGATGCCGCCGCCGAGCGGCGTGTGCGTTACGTCTTCGACGAAGGCCATCATCTCTTCGATGCCGCCGATTCCGGATTCGCCGCGTTCCTCTCCGGCAGCGAGATGGCGGAGCTGCGCCGCTGGATCCGCGGACCCGAGGGCCGCGCGCGCAGCCGCATGCGCGGGTTGGAAGAACGCCTGCGCGACATCGTGCAGGATGACGACGTGGCGCAATCGGCGCTGGGCGAAGCCATCGACGCGGCTTCCGCGCTTGCCGGCGCCGGCTGGACCGAGCGGGTGATGGGCGCCGCCGCGCGCGGCCCCGGCGAAGTTTTCTTGGGCGCCGCGTACCAGCATGTGCGCGCGCGCAATGCCGATGGCGATGCCTTCTATTCGCTGGAAGCCGATACCGAACCTTTGGGCCAAGAGATCGTCGAAGGCGCGCGCGAACTCTCCCGCGCGTTGAAGCGCTTGGCCACGCCGCTGCTGCGTCTGGCGAAAAGATTGCGCGAACAGATCGACCGGAAATCCGCCGAGCTCGAACCTTACGCGCGAGCCCGCATCGATGCCGCGGCGCGCGGGGTCGAGCGGCGCGCGCGCCTCATCCTGCCGGCTTGGATCGCGATGCTGGATCAGCTCGAAACCGGTGAACGGCGCGAGGAATTCATCGACTGGTTCGAGATCGAGCGCGAGGAAGGCCGCGATGCCGACGTGGGTCTCAGGCGCCATTGGATCGATCCCACCATTCCTCTGTCTACGGAGGTTCTGCTTCCCGCGCATGGCGCGCTCATCACCTCGGCCACCTTGCGCGATGCCGAAAGCGCGGGCGATTGGGCGAGCGCCGAAGTACGCACCGGCGCCCATCATCTGCCCGAGCCGGCGAAGCGCGCGAGCTTCGGCTCGCCCTTCCGCTATGAGAGCCAGGCGCGCATCTTCATCGTGAAGGACGTGAACCGCCGCGACGCCGAACAATGCGCCGCCGCAACCCGCGAATTGTTCCTGGCCAGCGGCGGCGGCGCGCTTGGCCTCTTCACGGCGGTACGCGCCTTGCGCGCGGTCGAGATGCGCATCGCCGCACCCTTGGCCGATGCCGGCCTCACGCTTTATGCCCAGCATGTCGACCGGCTCGACACCGGCGCGTTGGTCGATCTTTTCCGCGCGGAAGAGAACGCCTGCCTGCTCGGCACCGATGCGCTGCGCGACGGCGTGGACGTGCCCGGCCGTTCGCTCAGGCTCGTGGTCTTCGACAAGGTGCCGTGGCCCAAGCCGACGATCCTTCACAAGGCGCGCCGCGCCCGCTTCGGTAAAACCTATGACGATCAGCTCACGCGGCTGCGCCTGAAGCAGGCCTTCGGCCGCCTCATCCGCAGCCAGCACGACAAGGGCTGCTTCGTCATCCTCGAGCCCGCCACGCCGTCGCGCCTCCTGACCGCCTTCCCGCCCGAAGCGCCGGTGAAGCGCTGCGGGCTCAAGGAAGCCATCGCCGACATCCGTGAATTCCTGTCGGAGCCGCGCTGATCCGGCGGCGTCTATTTCTTCTGCGTCTCCGCGACATAGGACGGACTGAGTGTCCCGTGCGCGGTCGCGATCGGCAGCAGCGTGGGATAGAATTGCACAAAGGTCGTGTCCACCGCGCCATGCGCCACATGGCAGGCGATGCAGGCGGTCTTCACGTCGTCCGGCCGCTTTCCGGGGCGGTCGGGGGCATCGAACATGAAGAACATCCACCCGCCGTCGGCATAGCGTTTGACGTCCTTCACATGCACGAGGAATCCCTGAACATCCTGCGTCTGAACCGCGCCTTGAACGTTGATCGACACGTTGGTCGCGCCGGTGCGCCGTTCCATGATCAGCATGGTCTTGTCCGGCCAGGTTCCGGTTTGCCGGAACGTCTTGTAGGCCCATTGCGGCACGAAGACGTTTTCGAAAACGTGCCCGCTGGGCAGCTTCTCGGGCGCATAGGCCATGTCGAGGCCCGATGTCAGGAAAATCCATTCCCGATAGTCGGCGGGAAAGACGAGATTCTGCTCGGCATCGTATTGCGGCAGGCCGGAGGCGGGCGCCGCATCCGGGCCGGCCACGGCCCCCGAAAGCGCTGCCGCCAGCGCAAATCCGAAGATCGAGCCGATACTGCGGTGTGTGCGCATTGGCGCGTGCCCCCCAAAGCTGGCATCGACCATACATGAGCGCGCGTCTTTGCGCATTCACCTTTGTGTGTTGCCTTGGTGCGCGAAGCGGCCCGAAGAAAAACCGCCTCCGGCCCAAGCCGCCTTGCGTCCAATTTCTGTCGTCTTTAGAATGTTCCACATGGCCAACGAAATCATTTTCGAGGTTCAGCAAGACGAAGCCGACGGCGGCTACGTCGCCTCGGCGCTGGGCCACGATATCTTCACGGAAGGCGAAACGCTCGACGAACTGCGCAAGAACGTGCGCGACGCCGTGCAATGCCATTTCGGCGATGGCGCCGCCGGCGCGCTGCCCGGCGTCATCCGGCTTCACTTCATCCGCGACGAAGTGCTCGCGACGTGAAGCTTCCGCGCGACGTCGGAGCGGCAGAGCTTGTCAAGGCTCTTCGCGTGCTGGGCTACGAGCGCGTGCAGCAGGATGGATCGCACATTCGCCCAATTAGCCGAGACCGTTCAAATAGCTCTCTACCTCCGGCCATTGCGCCAGAAGGGGCAGGAAACAGAGATGAAAGATAAACCAGCACGCGTAGCTGGCGTCGGCCCCGTAGAAATGCCCGGCGGAAAACAGACCGTGCGCGATCCCGTGCCGCACTGAGGGGCCGGCGCGGAAGAGAAACAGGTTTTCGATTTCGTAGGTGATGGCCTCGCCCAGCACGCGCGAAACTTCGCCCCGCATCTGCTCGAAGATTGACGTGATCGAGCGATCCTCTTGCGTGCCGTCATTCTTGAACGTGCTGACATCCTCGCCGGCGTTCTTAAGAATGTAGCGGATCGCGTTCTCCAGTTGCGGAACAAGGATGCTCGCCGCCGAAATGAAGTCGCCACCGAACCACCGCGCGAATCCCTGCGCGAAAACGAATTCGTATCCTGGCTCGACAAACGGGCTGGCCTGCAGAAGCGGTAAAAGTTTCTCTGCCGTGATCCCATGCTCCGCATTGATGACGGCCCGCGCCGGATCGAGCGTACTTTTGGTGGTGAGTCCTCGCCGAATATCCTCGTGCTGGATGATCTGGTAGCGGAGCGTAGCCTCGGTGTCCTCCGCGCTCGCGCTGCTCATGCCCGGAGACTGAAACTTGACTTTCCCGCCATGATCCAGAACGGACGTCGAGAAGAGCGAAGACAGCGGGGACCGCTTTGTTGCCGCTTCCGCCTCCGCTTTGAGTTGATCCGGCTCTGGCGATTGTGATGCCAGGATCAGCGCGCGAAGTGCGCGCGCGAGCGGTTTGCCGGAAATCTTCTCCCGCACGCCTTTCACAATCTCACTGATGTTCGTTGAATGTCCGATGGGCGCGAAGTCGTCCAAAGTGCGCGCCTGCACGTCGATTAGCCGTTTTCGCAGCTCATTCCGGCGCGCCCTCTGCGAACGCGCACGGCCATAGATGCCGATTGCTCTGGTGAGCCAGTGGCATTCCAGCATTGGGGCCGTGGTGAACGTCTCCGAACAAGCGACGCAATACTCCGCCGCCGCTGCAATCATGCGGTTTTGATTCTCGGTATCTCCAGCGGCGTGATACGCCTGGCTCGACAACTCCAGAATCGCCAAAGGTAAGTGACCGTCGCGCGAGGGCGGTAGGGTGTCGGCCAGGGTCTCAGTCTCTTTCGCGATTTCGAGCGGTGGTGACACTTCGAAGTCGAGGTCGAGGCTCGCGGCCCCTGCGTAACCGGGCAGATATTTTCTCGCGAACGCGTCCTTGCGCGTGATCGCGATCAAAGTCGCGAGCCGTTCGGGAAATGGATTCTTTCCTTGGGTCCTCACGGCTATTTGGCTAGCACGTTGAAGCCGTTCGACAACTTCAAAGTCGGTCACGTCGCCCACTTCACGCTGGCGATCCAGCGCGCCATCTCTTAGCCATTCAACGCTTTCGCAATAGGCTTCAACGGCAACCGCCGCCGCTTCGCCAAGGCGTCGGTTCGCGGTCCACGCCACGTCCGCGATGCGCGCGCGAAGGACCGGCTGTCTCAGTGTCGCTGCATGTTTCGCCAAGCCGGCGGACAGTTCCGCAGGCAGGTCCGCGGGAACGATGGAACGTTGCTCGCCATATGCCCAAAGCGGCCCGTAAGGTTCCGCGCGATCGCTCGGTTTGAAGTGCATTTCGAGCAAATTCTGAACGAGGGAATAGACGATAGCGTCGGTGAGCCGCCCCTCTTGTTCCGAAGCCGCTGCGGCACTGCGATAGAGGCCCGCCAAGTCGTGGGGATCAAAGGCTTCACTGCCCAGAGCCGGCGCCTCGATCGACACTTGGTCGAGTTCGTCCGGCGTTACCGAGCTTATGAATCGCTTAGGTTGCTCTTGCTTACCATCCTTGTCTTCAGACATAGCAACACCGCTTTTTCTTTCGCATTCAGACTCGGGCCAGTATAGGGCTCACAATAAGATTTGCGTGACTAGGGTCAGCGTGGCAATTGTCGTCAAAGCTTCCCCGCATCGTACTCGGTGAACGTCTGCTCGCGGATGCGCCATGTCCCGCGTTCGCGCGTGAAGACGAAGAGGTAATTGCCCTTCACGTGCATCGGTTTGCCGGCCTTCACCGGCATGACAGTCTCGTCATAGGTACCGCTGTCGTAGGCGAGCGTGCCGGAGGATTCGCTGCGCACGCTGTGCAGATGCAAATCGGCGGTGAATTGCGCAAGCCCCGAAGCGAAATTCTTGCGGATGATGCGAGCGCCTTCCCAGCGCTCGCCCGATGTCGGCAGGAACACCGGATCGGCGGCATAGAGGCCCATCATGTGATCGAGCTTCTTGCCGCTCCAATCCGCCGCCCATGCCGCGCTCAGCGATGCCGGCGTCTCCGCTCCCGCTGCGCCCATCGTCACCACCGCCGCCACAATCGCCGCCGCGATCCGCATCGGTTCGATCCCACCCCGCTTGCCGGGCGAGTTTATCAGGAATCGCGGCCATATGGTCTGCGTTCCTACGGCGTTCTCATATGAAACCGGTGAGTCCTCGGCCGAATCGCGGTGACCGGGGCGCCGGCGTCCTTATACTGGAGGCATGGATTTGAAACGCCATTTTCCTCCCCCGTTTACGGGGGGAGGAAACCGACGGATGCAGCCATGAGCGCGCCGGAAGATAACCTGTTCGGCGAGGCCGATGCGGGCGAGGGCGAGCAGTATGGCCGCCACTCCACCGGCATCCTGCCGAGCCATGTCCTGAAGCGCCTGATCCGGGCGCGGCGCGAGGTTTTGGCCGCGGAAGACATCGAAGACGGCCAGATCCAGCCGGCCAGCATCGATCTGCGTCTTGGCCCGGTGGCGTGGCGCGTGCGCGCGAGCTTCCTGCCCGGCCCCAACGCGACGGTCAAAGAAAAGCTCGGCGCGGTTGCCATGCACGAGATCGACCTTACTCAAGGCGCGGTGCTCGAGACCGGCTGCGTCTATGTCGTGCCGCTGCTGGAGTCGCTGGAATTCTCCTTCCGCGTCTCCGGCATCGCCAATCCGAAAAGCTCGACGGGCCGCCTCGACGTCTTCACCCGCCTCATCACCGATCGCGCGCAAGGCTTCGACAAGGTCGAGCCCGGCTATCGCGGCCCGCTGTTCGCGGAGATCAGCCCGCGTACCTTCCCGATCCTGGTGCGCAAGGGTTCGCGCCTCAATCAGCTCCGCGTGCGCCGCGGCAGCCCGCAATTCACCGACACGCAATTGAAGCGGCTGCATCAGGAGCATCCGCTGGTCGACGGCGCGGCCGATATCGACAATGGCCTCGGCCTCAGCGTGGATCTGAAAGGCGATGCCGCCACGCGCCAGGTCGGATGGCGCGCGCGCCGCCACACCGGCATCATCGATATCGACAAGCGCGGCGTGCTCGATCCGCTGGATTATTGGGAGCCGATCTACGCCGGCAAAGTCGAGAACATCGTGCTCGATCCCGACGAGTTCTACATCCTCGCCTCACGCGAGGCGGTGGCCATCCCGCCGGAGTTCGCGGCCGAGATGGTGCCGTTCAATCCCCTCGTCGGGGAATTTCGGGTCCATTACGCCGGCTTCTTCGACCCCGGCTTCGGGCATGAGGCCGGCCGCGGCCGCGGCGCCCGCGCCGTGCTGGAAGTGCGCTCACGTGAAGTTCCGTTCATCTTGGAGCATGGACAGACCATCGGCCGGCTTGTGTTCGAGCGCCTGACCGATCCGCCGCCCGAGGTCTATGGCGAAGGGCTGGGTTCCAACTATCAGCGCCAGGGCCTGAAATTGTCGAAGCATTTCCGCCCCGCCTGATCGCGGCCGAATTGTGGCATCAAGTCCACACCGCGTTGCAAAAAACTCATCTCTGCTCTGCAAATCCTTGCATGGCGCGCATCTCGCGGCACACTCCCACCCGCCGCGGATCCGAGGGCAGGGGCTAGCGCTCCGCGGTTTGAGGGTCCGCATTGAAGGGGGCAGCGTGAGGCGGCTACGGCGCATCTGGCGCCGGCCGCCTCATGAATTTTGGGCCATCTCGCGTTATGATCCGCGCGTTTGAAGGGGAGGATCGGCGATGGGCAAAGTGCCGTTCACGAAGACGATTGGGTTCGCGTACAGCTTCGCGATCTCCGATTTCCTGACTCTTCTCGGCATCGTCTGGCTGCCGACGGCCATCCTGCTGGCGGCCAACTACCTCGTGCTCGGCCCGTATTTCGCGAACATGGGCCAGATGTTCGGCAGCAACCCCGACCCCGATCTCGTGCTGCGCAGCATGCGCTTCGTGTGGCTGGTGAGTCTTCTGGGATGGATCGTCTTCGCCATGCTCGCGGCGGGCGTCACCGCCGAAGCGCTGGGCCTGCGGCACGGCCAGAAATTCGTTTATTTCTCGCTCGGCGGGCCGGTGTGGCGCGTGTTCGCGACGTACTTCCTCTCCTTCATCGCGGTCATGGTCCTGGCGATCCTGATCGTGATCGCCGCGGTGCTGGTGGGCGCCCTCGGCGGGGCGCTCTTCGCCGTCAGCGGCGCCGGCGCGACCGCGGCCGGAAAGGCGATCGGCGGCGGATTGCTGATTTTCTGCGTCCTGTTCTTCGCCGGCCTCGCCTTCTACATCGACGTGCGGCTGTTCTCGTTCCTCGCGCCGGTTGCAGTCGCGGAAAAGAAGGTCGATCTCATTCGCGCCTGGAATCTGACGAAGGGCAATTTCTGGCGCCTGTTCGGCATCTGGCTCGCCATCCTCATTCCGCTCGGCATCGCGGTGGGGCTGATTTATGCGATAGCACTGGGCTGGCAGCTCATTCCGCCCATCTCGTTCGCGCATCTGATGTCGCTGCAGCACGATCCGATGAAGCTGCAGGCCTATGTCGATACCCAGATGCGCGGATGGCAAAGCGCGATGTTCAGCCGCTGGCAGGAAAACCTGATCCTGTTGGTGCCGGTCTCGATCGTGGTCGCGGCGCTTCGCCACGGCCTGATGGAAGGCGCGATGGCGTTCGCCTACCGCTCGATCGTGCCGCCGGAAGCCGCGGGCTGAAATTTCGCCTTGCGCCACAGGTCCCACACGAACCATGGCGCATAACAGACGAACAGCAACGCCGCGCCGACCGCCGCAAGCTCCGGCAGATACCACGGCCACGGCGAGAACCAGTCGAACGGGGTGTGCTCGGCGGGCTTGGCGGCGAGGAAGCCGTAATTGGCGCCGAGCGCCCAATTCACCAGCGACGCCACCCCGACCCAGACGAACGACCAGATCGCGGTGCGCCGGATCGACGAGGGATAAGGCCGATAGCCCATGCCGAAGGTGATGAACAGCAGCGAGGCGATGATCGTGGCGTGAAAGCCCATGAACACCAGAAAGCGCGCGTCGGGAAAGCCATAGGCCAGCGCCGGCATCAAGAGCGCCGGCAGCGTGCCGCCCAGCGTCCAGAAATAGGCGACGTCGTATGTCTTCTGGTTGGGCCTCAGCAGCGTCGCGAGAATGGCGATGTTCGCCCAGTCGCACAGATGCATGGGCAGCGCGTTGCCCCAGCCCATCCAGCCGCGGGTGTCGAGCAGCGCGATCCAGAACACCCATCCCAGACCGAAGGCGATCGCAAAGCCCCAGCGCACGCGCGCGCGATGCCGCGGATCGCGGCGCACGAGATTGGCGAGCGCGAGCGGCACGAGCATCGCCAAGGCGATGACCGTCATGTGCGCGGTACCGAACGGGACGAACGGGTTCGCCATGGTGGTGCTCCGGCGGCCGCCTAAGCTGGCGCAGCCGGAGCGGTTTGGCTAGCCTCCCCGCGGAGGCGGGCCGGATGGGAGCATGACGCATATTCTGGCGTGGATCGGCGCCGGCAATCGCGCCGGCATGGTGCTGCCAGCCGCCATCATCCTCGTGACCTACGGCGCGATCATGAGCGAGCGCGTGAACCGCGCGGTCGCGGCGCTGCTGGGGGCGGGCCTCACGGTGGCTTCGGGCCTGCTGACGCAGGATCAGGCCATCGCCGCCATCGACTGGAACACGCTCGCGCTTCTTGCCGGCACCATGATCATCGTCGGCGTAGCCAAGAAAAGCGGGCTGTTCGGCTATGTCGCCATCCGCGCGGCGCAGGCGGTGAAGGCGCATCCCGGCGCGATCCTGGCCGCGCTGGCGCTGGTCACGGCTGCGTTCTCCGCGCTGCTCAACAACGTGACCACTGTGCTTTTGATCGTGCCGGTCACCTTCGTGATCTGCGGCGAATTGAAGGTGCCGGTCTATCCCTTCCTGTTCGCGGAAATCTTCGCCAGCAACATCGGCGGCACCGCCACGCTGATCGGCGATCCGCCCAACATCCTGATCGGCTCCGCCGTCCGGCTGTCGTTCGACGACTTCGTGCTGAACCTCGCCCCCGTCGTGCTTGCCGTGTTCGCGGTGCAGACGCTTCTGATGCACCTCATCTGGGGCGCGCACATGAAGGCGGCGCCGGACGAGCGCGCGCGGGTGATGGCCATGCATCCGCGCGACTTCATCGGCGATCCGCGTCTGCTGCGCTGGTCGGTGTTGGTCATCGTGCTGGTCATCGCGGCCTTCGTCTTCGCCAGGCAAATCCGCATGGAGCCGGGCTCCATCGCCATGCTGGGCGCGGCGGTGCTGATGTTTCTCGACAATCTGCCGCGTCACCGCCATCGGCACGCCGAAGCCGTGAGCGCCGCTTTCCACGAAGTGGAATGGATCGCCATCTTCTTCTTCATCGGCCTGTTCGTGGTGATCGGCGGGGTGAAGCAAGCCGGCATCCTCGATCTCTTGGCCAGGCAATTGCTGGCGTCGACCGGCGGCAATCTGAAGCTGACGGCCGAAGGCGTGTTGTGGGCGTCGGCGCTGTTGTCGGCCATCGTCGACAACATTCCCTTCGTCGCCACCATGATCCCGATGGTCAAGAGCATGGCGCCCGCGCTCGGCGGCGAACACGCGATCCTGCCTTTGTGGTGGGCGCTTTCGCTTGGCGCCTGTCTCGGCGGCAACGGCACGCTGATCGGCGCCAGCGCCAATCTGACGGTGGCCGGCATCGCCGAGAAGAGCGGCGTGCGCTTCAGCTTCTTCACATTCACCGCGCTTGCCCTGCCGCTGATGCTGATCGACGTGGCGATCGCGCATGCCTATGTGGTGTGGCGCTATTTCTGAGGCCCGCCTTGCGCGGCCCCGGCAAAAGGGCTTGAATCGCGGCCTCGCGAACCAGGGGGACAGTATGCGCGCATGGATATTTGCGGCCGCCATCGCGGCCATCGCCGCTCCCGCGGCGGCATCGGACAAGACCGACATCGAAGCCTTGGTCACCGCCTACAACAAGGATTTCGCGGCCGGTTCCTGCGCGCCGCAGGCATCGATCATCGACGAATTCGGCAAGCACGCCTGGCAAGGCGCCACGGCCTGCGCCGACTGGCTCGCCGATTTCAATGCCGACTCCAAGGCCAATGGCATCACCGACGCCGTCGTCACCATCGGCAAGCCGGCGCAGCTGATGGTGAATGGCGACCGCGCCTATGCCGTCTACGCTGCGCGCTACATTTTCAAGAAGAAGGACAAGCCCGTGCAGGAGAAGGGCGTGTGGACCTTCGCCTTCGAGAAATCGTCGGGCGGCTGGAAGATCACGGCCTGGACCTGGTCGCTGCTGTCGTCGCACTGACCCCGATTGACCCGTCTATGACCGGCGCGGGTTCGTGTGGTAAGCCGGGGCCTTCGCGGGCGTAGTTCAATGGTAGAACGGCAGCTTCCCAAGCTGCATACGAGGGTTCGATTCCCTTCGCCCGCTCCAGACGTTGGCTCTAGCGTCACTCGGGTTCGTCGCTACGCTGGTGCTAGCGACCCCTTCGCCCGCTCCAGGTTTTGGCGCTCGCGTCACTCGGGTTCGTCGCGGGGCGATCCCGGCGCGATGACGCTCGCGGCCTTCGATATCGACGGCCATGTCGGCGCGCTTGCCTTCGCCAACGTCACGCCTTCCGGGGCCGTCGGGGCCTTCCAAAAGGATGTGGTCAAGGGCATGCTCGATCGCGCTGCCAATCCTTGAATCGAACGGGAAACATCATGGCCTTGAAAGTGATCGGGTCCGGTCTCGGGCGCACCGGCACCATGTCGTTGAAGCTCGCGCTGGAGGATCTGGGATTCAGGCGCTGCTACCACATGGCCGAGGTGCTGATGAATCAGCATCACGCGCCGCTTTGGGTGGCGGCGGCCGAAGGCCGGCCGGATTGGGACACGCTCTTCGAAGGCTACGCCGCGACCGTCGATTATCCCGGCGCGCCGTTCTGGCGCGCGCTTGCGGACTACTATCCCGATGCGAAGGTGCTGCACAGCGTGCGCGATCCGGAAAAGTGGTTCGAGTCGACGCAGGCCACGATCTTCTCCGAGGCGAACCTCAGCCGCGTCACCATGGTGCCGGGTCTCAAGGAATTCTTCGACAAGGTCGTTCACCAGGCGATCGGCGAGCGCATCCACGACAAGGCGTTCATGATCGACTATTTCAAGCGCCACACCGAAGAGGTCATCCGTACGATCCCGAAGGAGCGGCTGCTGGTCTACGAAATGGGCGCGGGCTGGGAGCCGCTGTGCGCCTTCCTCGGCGTGAAGGTGCCCGATGCGCCGTTCCCGCGCGAGAACACCAAGGAGCAGTTCCAGGCACGCGTCACGCAGGCGCCCGGCACGTCGGAGGAATTCCGCGCCCGGCTGATGAAGGAATTGCGCCGGGAATAGAGCGGCGAAGCTGGGTCTTACGCGATCGCGTCCAGGCCCTTGGCGGCGACCAAGGTCAGAAGCTTGAGCGAAGCCCCGCGCGGCTTCTTCTTGCCCCGCTCCCACTGGCTGACGAGACCCGGCGTGACGTACAGAAAACTGGCAAACACGCCTTGGCTGACGTGTTCGTTCTCTCTGATCGCCTTAATGCGCTTGGGCGAAAGTTCCTTGACAGGCGTTAGACACAGCTTGTCGAAGCTTCGCATCGTTCTCGTGTCCATGAGACCCGCTTTGTGAAAGTCGGATGCCGTCTCATGAACTGCCGCCGCCGATTTACTCTGATATCTCCTCACCATCTCCAATCTCCTGCAACACGTTCGCGGCCACCGCCGCATCGATCTCTGCTTCCGTCAGCGCAAGAGCCCAGCCGGCAAGCTTTCGATGGAATACCAAATCCTCCGGTCCGATATTGTCCCTGTCCTTCTTCGCGAAGCCTTCAGAGAAGATCGCGCGCTTGCCGCGGCGGTACAGGATAATCGTTCGGTAGCCGCCGGATTTGCCTTTGCCCGGCCGCGCTGCTTGATCACGCCGCCGCCCAGATCCGCATCGACCAGTCCGGCCTCCG
>Ga0335085_10013315_pt1 | contig 12062 bp, 8 predicted proteins | sample Lox_Sample_45_FD_206712 | JGI IMG/M metagenome (GOLD analysis project Ga0335085, IMG submission 206712) | Soil microbial communities from Loxahatchee National Wildlife Refuge, Florida, United States - Lox_Sample_4.5 | ecosystem: Environmental > Terrestrial > Soil > Wetlands | place: USA: Florida...
TGCGTGCGCATCGTGCGCGCGGAGACCCCGGAGGACAAGGGGACCTACGGCGTGGCCACCCGTCGGTTCACCTACATGGGCTATGGCGGCACCAAGGAGTACGTCCAGGCCCTGCGCGACATCGTCGTGGCCATCATGATCGAGAAGCCGGGGACGGTCGACACGCTCGAGCACGTCCTCTCCGTCAAGGGCGTCGATATGGTGCAGTGGGGCGGCTCCGACTACTCGATGGGCATCGGACGAGCCGGCGAGCGTTACTCGCCCGAGCTGCGGGTGGTGGAGCGCCGGGTGTTCGAAACGGCCATCAAGATGGGCGTGCCGCCCCGCGCCGAGATCGCCACCGCGGATCAGGCGAAGTACTTCCTCGACATGGGTGTCCGGCACTTCTCCGTCGGCACCGACATCACGATCCTGCACCAGTGGTGGAAGTCCCAGGGCCAGGACCTGCGCAAGGCCCTCGGCCACTGATTTGCGGCGCTGAATAGTCAGCTGCGAAAGGGACAACAACATGGCGTTTTGCGAGAAGGGCCGGGTCCGCATTCACTACGAGGAGGCCGGCTCCGGCTTCCCGCTGTTCGTCATCCCCGGCGGGGGCCAGAACTCGACCATCGACTTCATGTCGGACCGGGCGCCGTTCAACGCGATCGAAGAATTCAAGGACGAGTACCGCTGCATCACCGCCGACCTACGCAACGCGCCCAGCGGCCAGTCTTCCGGGCCGCTCGAGATCGATCGGCCGTGGGACTCCTACGCCGACGATCATCTCGCCCTCATGGATCACCTGGGCATCCGCCGCTTCATGGTGATCGGCTACTGCATCGGTGGCCCGTTCATCTGGAAGCTGGTCCAGCGCGCGCCGGAGCGCATCGTCGCCGCGGTCGTGTCGCAGCCCGTCGGCTTCCGCAAGGAATCGAACCCCATGTACGACAACAGCATGCAGACCTGGGGACCGACGCTGGTCAAGCAGCGGCCTGACCTCACGATGGACCTGATCGACACGTTCCTGACCCGGATGTACGTCACGAACGCCGACTTCGTGTTCAGCGTGCCGCGCGATGTCGTCCGGGGCTGCCAGGCGCCCGTGCTGGTCATGCCGGACGAGACCCCTTCGCACCCCTACGAGCCCGCCATCGAGTCGGCGATGCTGGCCCCGAAGTCCGAGCTGACCTTCTTCCCGTGGAAGAACACGAAGGAGAAGATCCCACTCGCGGTACGGCACGTGCGCACGTTCCTCAAGGCCAACCGGCCGGACTGATCCCGAGGAGACTCCATGTTCGGATGGGGCATCGTCAGCACGGGCAAGCATCCCGACGTAAAGATCGCGCCGGCGATGGCCGCGGCCGCCGGCGGCGAGCTTGTCGCCGTCTATAGCCGCGATCAGCACCGCGCGGAGGCGTTCGCGCAGAAGCACGATGCACGCGTCGCCTACAGTCAGCTCGGCGACCTCCTCAAGGACTCACGTGTCGACGGCGTCTTCGTGGCCTCGCCGAACGCCTTGCATGCTGACCACGTCGTCCAGGCGGCGGAAGCTGGAAAGCACGTGCTGTGCGAAAAGCCGATGGCCACGACGATCGCCGATGCCGCGCGAATGCTGACGGCGTGCCGCCGCGCGGGCGTCACGCTCGGCGTGGCCTTCAACTTGCGCCAGCATCCGGGCTACAGACGCGCGCGCGAGCTCGTCGCCGCCGGCGCGCTGGGGCGCATCGTGCTTGCCCAGGCGCAGTGGGCATTCGGCGTGCGCGGCCGCGACGGCTCGCCGCCCCGCACGCCGCTCACGCAGTGGTGGGACACGCCGGAGCTGATCGGGGGCGCGTCCACGATGATGGGCACCGGCGTGCACTCGGTCGACCTGCTCCGCTTCGTGCTGGGCGCCGAGGTGGACGAGATCACGGCTGTCACCGACGGCCAGACGGCCACACGGCCGCTCGAACAACTCGCTTGCCTCACGCTGCGCTTCGGGAACGGCACGCTCGGCCAGGTGGTCGCGAGCCGCCTTCTTCCGGACTCGCGCAACGATTTCCGCGTGTACGGGATCACCGGGCTCATCACCGGATACCACTCCATGTGGGAAGCGCGTACGGGCCGCTTCGAGGTCACGAGTGACACCATCAACGAGACCACTGACTACCCGGAAGCGCTGCTGCCGAACTACGTCGCCGAGATCGAGGATTTCCAGCGCGCGGTGGCCACCGCCGGCCAGCCGGCGGCAACCGGCCTGGACGGGCTGCGCGTCGTGGAGGTCACGCTAGCGATGATCGAGTCCGCGCGCACGCGCCGGAGCGTGAAGATCGAGCGCGTCGAGCCGTAGCACAACATTCAGATCCAGCCTCGGTCAGCGCTTCACCGACACGTTCGCCTGCAAGGATCTCGAGCTGACGTTCACGTTCAGCTGCTACCAGCTCGAGCACGGCGACGAATACTTGGTGTGGGACACCGGCTTCGCACCTGGCACAAGTCCCAACGCTTCGAAAGTCGGTATCGGGGATCGCCTGAAGGAACTCAAGGTCACGCCGGAGCAGGTCAAGTACGTCGGCATCAGCCACTTTCACGGTGACCATACCGGCCAGCTCGCGCCGTTCACGAACGCCACGCTGCTCATCGGAAAGGGCGACTGGGAGCAGATCACCTCGCCGACACCGATGCAAGGTGTCAATGTCGCAGGCTTCAAGAACTGGATGGACGAAAAGCGGAAGGTCGAGCCGCTGGCCTTCGACAAGGACGTATTCGGGGACGGCCGCGTGATCATTCTCAGGACGCCGGGTCACACGCCGGGCCACAGCTCCCTGCTGGTCAGGCTGAAGGACATGGGCCCGGTGCTGCTCACCGGCGACCTGGCCCACTTCCGCGAGAACTATGAAAGCGGCGGAGTGCCGAGCTTCAACTTCGACCGCGCCGCAACGATCGCCTCGATCGAGCGCATGAAGCAGATCGCCGCCAACCTGAAGGCAACCGTCGTCATCCAGCACGACATGCGCGACACCGGCAAGCTGCCGGCGTTTCCAGCGGCCGCGAAGTAGCACTGTGACAGCCTTGGGGTCAGGGTCCGAGCCCCCTGTGCCGCGTCGGCGAGCGACGGGCCGAGATCAGCGGCCGCGCAAGAGGTGACAGGTCGAGGTCAGGGCTTCGCCTGACGCTGCATCCGCTCGATGAACGCGTCCATCTGGGCGTCGTTGGCGAAGATGTCGATGGACGGCACGGCCTTCAGGATGTCGATGACCCGCCGGACCGGCGGCTGCAGATGGGCGACCGCCACCCCGCCGCCTCTGGCCTCCAGCGCTTTCCGCGCCTTGACGAGGACGCGGATCCCCGCGCTGCTGATGTACTCGAGGCCGGCCATGTCGAAGAGGAGCGCGGTCGCGGATTTCAGGACGAGCTCGAGACGCTCGTCGAGAACCGGCGCGGTCTGGGAGTCCAGGCGCCCGCGGAGAGCGACGCAGCGGCCCCCGTTCCCGACCTCGGTAACCTCGATCTCGAGCCCCATGGTCCCGGCGAGGGGCACGCTAGCACGAGGCCCGCACCGTCACAAGCCGGCGACGCCGTGCTAGGATCTGCTCGGACCGTGGATACCCGGGGCGTGATCCGAGCGGTGCCCCTCGCACCGGGGCGCCCGGGGCGCCGGGGGCTCCCGCTCCGCGTGCTTGTCGCGGGGCTGTTCGTCGCCCTCCTGGCCGCCGCGGGGCTCGCCAGCGTTGGCTACGGGTACGTAGTCACCTCCGGACTCCTGCTGTCGGCCGGCGACGAGGAGTTCCTCCACGTAGCGGAGCGCACGGCCGGCCAGGTCCGGGACCTGCTCGCCCCCGCCCAGCTCCTCGTCCAGCTCCTCTCGCGCCACCGGCTCGCGGAGACCGCCAGCCCCGCCGCCCGCCTGGACTCCCTTCCCCTGCTCACCACCGCCCTGAACGAGCACCCCGAGATCTCCGCCATCTACGTCGGCTTCGCCAGCGGGGAGTTCCTCCTGGTCCGCACGCTGCGAGGCGCCCCTCCCCAGATCGGCAGCGTGCCGCCGGAGGCCGTCTTCCTCGTCCAGAGCCGCACCGCCGGCGAGGGCGCGATCCCGGGCCGGTTCCGCTACCTTGACCGGCAGCTGGCCGTGCTCCGCGACGAGCTCCGCCCGGACTACGTCTACGATCCCCGGACGCGAGGGTGGTACGCCCAGGCCCTTCCGACCGCCGCGGCCGTGCGGACCAAGCCCTACGTCTTCTTCACCACACGCGAGGTGGGGACGACGGTCGCCCAGCGGAGCGTGGACGGCCGGAGCGTGGTGGGCGTGGACATCACGCTTCAGGAGCTCTCCCGTCACCTCGCGCGATCCCGGGTCACCCCGTCCGCGCGGATCGCCCTCGTCGATCGCCTGGGGCTCGTGGTCGCCCTCCCCGAGGCCGGTCGGCTGGTCCGCGCCAACCCGTCGGGTGATCCGGCCCTCGTCCGGCTCGACGACCTCGGCGATCCCATCCTCGGCTCGCTCTTCACCGCGGCCATTCCGGCGTCGCGGGGCATCCCGCTCCGGATCGAGGACCGGGCCTGGATCGGCGCCCGCCGCCCCATCGAAGCGGGCGCCGGGGACCCGCTGGTCCTTCTCCTGGCCGCCCCTCGCGACGAGCTGGTCGCGGGCGCCAGGGGTCTGGTCGAGCGGCAGCTCCTCATCGGCCTCGGCGTGCTCGGATTGACCCTCGGCCTCGTGTGGCTCGTCGCCGGCCGGCTCTCGCGGCCGCTCGAGTCGCTGGCCGGGTCGGTGGCGCGCATCGGTCGGGGAGACCTCGACACCGCGCTCCCGCGCATCCAGAACCCGCGCGAGGTCGCGGCCCTGAGCGATGTCACCGACCGGATGCGCGTCCAGCTCCAGGGCCACATCGCGGAGCGCGCGGGCCGGCTCGCCGAAGAGCAGCGGCAGGCCCGGGAGCTGGAGATCGCGCGGCAGATCCAGCAGTCGATGCTGCCCGTGGCCCCCGACGGCTCCCTGGACGGGCGCTACGCGATCGCCGCCAAGCTCATGCCGGCTCGCGAGGTCGGGGGCGATCTCTACGACTTCTTCGTCCCAGACGAGCGCCGGCTCGTCTTCGCCATCGGCGACGTGGCCGACAAGGGCGTGCCGGCCGCGCTCCTGATGGCCCGGGTGACCGCGCTCTTCCGCGCGATCGGCCTGGGCGAGACCGGGCCCGATGGGATTCTCCGAGAGCTGGACCTCCGTCTCTCGCAGGGGAACGACGCCTGCATGTTCGTCACGGCGGCGTGCGGCCAGCTCGACGGCGAGACCGGGGAGGTCCGGTACGCCAGCGCCGGCCACGAGCCGCCGATCCTGCGGCGAGCCGACGGCACGACCGTGGTGCTGGCCCCGGAGGGCGGACCGGCTCTCGGCCTGGAGGCGAACGGCGCGTATCCAGTGTGGACGGGGCGCTTCGCTCCCGGCGATGCCCTCGTCCTCTGCACGGACGGGGTCACCGAGGCGTTCGATGTGGCCGGCGACGCCTTCGGCCTGGAGCGGCTCCGGCGCGTCGTGGCTGACACGCCGGCGGACGCCCTCCACTCCCTGCCGGATCGGCTGGTGGACGCCGTCGAGCGGTTCGCCGCCGGCGGAGGCCCCCGCGACGACCTGGCGGTGCTCGCGGTGCAGTACCGCCCGACCGACGTCGTGGCGGGCGGCGCCGGCCCCGAGTGGTGGCGGCTGTCGGTCTCGGGCGCACCGGAAGACGTGGCTCGCGCGCAGCGGCGGATCGAGGGGATCCTGCTCGCCCGCGACGTGCCCGCGCCGACCGTTCAGGACTGCGTGCTGGCGACCGAGGAGGTGATGGCGAACATCGCGACACACGCGTACGGCGGCCGGCCGGGCTGCGAGGCACGCGTCGAGATCCGGCTGCTCCCCGAGGAGATCCAGATCCGATTCGAGGACGCCGGGCCGCCGTTCAATCCCCTCGAGCAGCCGGCGCCGGACGTGGAGGCACCCATCGCCACGCGTCGCGTCGGCGGGCTCGGCATCTTCCTGGTCCGGCAGCTCGCGGACCGCTGCGAGTACGTCCGCGAGGGATCGACCAACATCCTCACCGTGCACTACCACCGGCCGGCCGCGGCCGCGCGTGAGGCGTTCACCCAGGTGCAGGAAACGCTCACTGGAGGAGGCGCTATGGCGCTGGCCATCGAGATCACTGACCAGGAACCCGGCGGGCGTCGGGTGATGCTCCGGGGACGCCTCGACACCCTCACTGCGCCCCAGCTCGAGACAGCCCTCGCCCCGCTGCTCGACTCGTCGGCCGTCACGTCGATCGCTTTCGGGCTGGACGGGCTGGAGTACATCAGCAGCGCCGGCATCCGGTGCCTCGTGCGGGCGCACAAGGCGCTCGGGGCGCGCGGCGGGCGGGTCGCGATCGTCAACCCCCAGCCCGTGGTGCGCAAGGTGCTGGAGATCGTCAAGGCGCTGCCACCCGAGCAGGTCTTCGGCAGCGACGCGGAGCTCGACGCCTACCTCGATGCCATGCAGCGGAAGGTCCGGGGAGACACGTAGCGGCGCGGCCGGCGCAGGTGTGGCCGGCGGGGCCGGTTGCGGGGCCCCGCAAGCCGGCTCATTTCGACAGGGGTGTGTGACACTCTTGCTCCATCGGCGGCCAACGCCCCGGCCGATGAGACTTCAGGCGTCCCTCGAGACGATCTGATCCGAGAGCCACTTGAGAAGCTCGAGCGTGAGCTCAGGTCGGTTCCGGATCAGCCACTCGAGGCGTTCGCTCCGCATGACGAGAAGCTCTGCCTCGGTGGCGGCGACCGCGGTGGCCGAACGTGGCGCGTGCCTGAACAGCGCCATCTCCCCCAGCAGCTCGCCTTCCTTCACCAAGTTGAGCCGGCGCTCACCGCCCGTGGATCGCTTCACGATTTCGATCGTGCCCGCGTGAACGAGGTACGCCTCTCCGTGCGCGTCGGCGCCCTCCTCGAAGATGACGGCGCCGGGCGCGTAGTGGCGCCTTTCGATATCGCCGTGCGTGAGGTTCCGGTAGATCTCGATCCCGATCGAGGGTAGATGTGACTTGCTCTCCACGGGCAGCCGGGCGTTCGCCCACGCGCCGAGACCGCCCTTGAGGATCCGGACACTGCTCCACCCCTGGCGGCGCAAGACCCGGGCGACCTCGGCGCTCGTTCGCTCCTCCGGGCTCGTGCAGAACGTGACGATGAGCTGGTTCTTCTCGACCGGCAGGTCGATGTGCCGCTCGGTGAGGTGCTCGGGGTCGAGGCGGATCGCCCTCGGGATCGAGAGCGGGCTGGTGTCGTAGTCGGCGGGAACGCGCACATCGAGAAGCACCGGATTCAACCCTCTCTCCAGGAAGTCGACGACCTGGCCTGGATGGACTCGATAGCGGTTGCGTCTCCAACGTCGGACTCCCCACACACCCCAGGTCGTCACACTCAGTAGCGCAAGCGCGCCGGCGGTCGTCCAGGCCCAGGGAAAGGGCCGGGTCGGCGGGTGGGCGAGCCTGTACTCGGCCTCCCGCATCGATCGGTTGACCACCACGAGGCCCGGCAGCAATCCATCCGCTTCACGGAACTTCGCGAGCGCGACCGAGTACCGTTCGCCCAGCAGGGCCGTGACCCCGGCCGCCCACACCGGGTTGAAGCGACTCTGCCCCGGCCTCACATCGGTGCCCGCCAGGAAGGCGCGCACGTCCTTGGCGGGAATCAGGAAATTGAAGCCCTGGACCTCGGCATCGCCGCGAAGGGAGATGGCCATCATGACGCCAACGACGGATCCGCTGTCATCCACCGCGGGCCCGCCACTGTTTCCGTACGCGGCCGACGCGTCCGTCTGGATCACGTCCTGACCGATGGCGTCCGTGTTGAATCCGGACACCTGTCCCTTCGTGGCCGACGCTTCCTTCAAGGCGGTTCGGCTGAGGAGCTCGTGATCCCTGACCACGCCCGGGAAGCCCAGGATGTGCAGATCGTCACCGAGCTTGGGCACCTTGTCGGTGATCGACATGACCGGATATGCGCCGTCCTGGATCTTCAGCAACGCCAGATCGCGCCCGGAATCCTTGAGCGGACTGCCCTTCGCGTCGAGCGTGATCGGTGCGCTGAACTTCGCGACCCGGGCCTCGAGGTTCGCCCCGTTGGACAGCAGCACGCTCACCCGTCCCGTCGACGTGAGCTTGACCGCAGTGATGGGAATCGCGCGCAGCAGCTCTTCCTCGAGGTCAGGCCGCTGACCCCGTGCGAACCCGCGCGCCTTCAGCGCGGGGTACACACAGCCTTCCTCGACCGCCCTCAGCTTGAGGTTGAACTCGACCCACGGCGGCACACGGTATGCGGGATCGATGACGTGCGCGTTGGTGATCAGGTAGCCCCGACCATCCACGAACCATCCAGTGCCGGCCTCGATGAACGGCTTCGGGCTGACCGTGATGGGCCCCTGGCCGCAATTCACCGTCGCGCTCGCCCGGACCTCGGCGCTCACGAGCGCGACAGCCGGCACGGCGCGGAGCAAGGCCTCCTGGACGGAGACGGCGAACGAAGGCGGGGGCGTGGCGGCAAGGCCGGCGCCCGCGGCCAGCACTGTGACCCACCGCACTCTCGAGGCTCGCGCGCTCATCGGGTCAGGGCCGACATCTTAGCACTCCTCGCCTGACGCGAGGCGCAGCCCGTCCCCTTCCGGCGAAGATCCGTCGTTCGCGAACGAGCCTCCGGTGACTCCTGGATAGAGTGCCGCCGTTCTCGGTCTCGCAACGAGTTCGCGATGAGCTCTTCACGGGTTCACCTCTGCCGGCAGCTCAACACTAGGCGGCACCGCCGCAACGGGGTACAACAGGATATGGCCTACGACCACCTCGAGATCGAGGCCCGCTGGCAGCGCTACTGGGACGAGCACGGGACGTTCCGCGCCACGCGCCGGAGCGGCCGGCCCAAGCGCTACGTCCTCGACATGTTCCCCTACCCGTCCGGCGTCGGCCTGCACGTCGGTCACCCCGAGGGGTACACCGCCACCGACATCATGGCGCGCGCCTGGCGCATGCGCGGCTACGACGTGCTGCACCCGATGGGCTGGGACGCGTTCGGCCTGCCGGCCGAGCAGCACGCGATCGACACCGGGCAGCATCCGGCGCGGACGACGGCGAGCAACATCGCGACGTTCAAGCGCCAGCTCAAGATGCTCGGCTTCAGCTACGACTGGTCGCGGGAGATCGACACCACGGATCCGGGCTACGTGCGCTGGACGCAGTGGATCTTCCTGCAGCTGTTCCAGCGCGGGCTCGCCTACCAGGCGACGGTGCCCGTCAACTGGTGTCCCGCGCTCGGCACCGTGCTCGCCAACGAGGAAGTCGCCGACGGCACGAGCGAGCGCGGCGGCCATCCCGTCTATCGGACACCGCTCCGGCAGTGGATGCTGAGGATCACCGCCTATGCCGATCGGCTCGCCGAGGATCTGGCGCTCGTCGACTGGCCCGAGGGAACGCTCACCGCGCAGCGCCGGTGGATCGGCCGTTCGGAGGGCGCCGAGATCGTCTTCGGTGTCGACGGTCACCCGGACGCGCGCATCGCCGTCTTCACGACGCGGCCCGATACCCTCATGGGCGCGACCTACGTCGTGCTCGCGCCCGAGCACGAGCTGACGCGCACGCTGGCGACGCCGGCTCGGCGCGAGGCCGTCGTCGCGTACGTCGAGGCGGCCGCCCGCAAGAGTGAGCTGGACCGTGTCGCGCTCGCCAAGACCAAGACCGGGGTGCCGACAGGCGCCGTGGCCATCCACCCGATCACCGGAGCTCGCCTGCCGATCTGGGTGGCCGACTACGTGCTCGGCGGCTACGGGACCGGTGCCGTCATGGCCGTCCCCGGGCACGATCAGCGCGACTTCGCGTTCGCGACCGCCTTCGGTCTTCCGATCGTCGAGGTCGTGAGCCCGGACGGGCGACTGCACGACGCGCTCGAGGCCGCGTACGTCGACGACGGCGTCACCGTCCGCAGCGGCGAGTTCGACGGCCTGGCGACGCCCGCCGCCCAGGGCGCGGTCGTCCGCCGACTCGAGACACTCGGCCGTGGCCGCGGCACGATCAGCTACCGGCTGCGCGACTGGGTCTTCTCGCGTCAGCGCTACTGGGGCGAGCCCATCCCGATCTACTTTCCGGTCGAGCTCGCTGACCCGACCGGCGACCCCCGGCGAGGGGCCGCGCACACCGTTCGCTATGACCAGCCGCTCGCGGTCGACGAGTCCCTACTGCCGCTGCGCCTGCCCGAGCTCGCCGATTACACCCCGGGCGAGGACCCGGCCGGCCCGCTCGCGCGCGTCTCCGACTGGCGCTATTTTCAGCGTGGTGGCCGCTGGTTCGCGCGCGAGACCAACACCATGCCCCAATGGGCGGGCTCCTGCTGGTACTACCTGCGGTTTCTCGACCCCGCCGACGACGACAAGCCCTGGGCGATGGACGCGTACGATGCGTGGATGCCCGTCGACCTCTACGTCGGCGGCGCCGAGCACGCGGTGCTCCACCTCCTCTACGCCCGCTTCTGGCACAAGGTGCTCTTCGATCTCGGTCACGTCCGGCACCCCGAGCCGTTCATGAAGCTCGTGCACCAGGGAACGATCCTGGGCGAGGACAACGAGCGGATGTCGAAGTCGCGGGGCAACGTCGTGAATCCCGACGACATCGTGCGGGCGTACGGCGCCGACGCGCTCCGGCTCTACGAGATGTTCATGGGGCCGCTCGAGGCCGTGAAGCCGTGGCAGACCTCGCAGATCCAGGGCGTGGTGCGCTTCCGCGACCGGCTCCACGCGGTCTGTCGCCAGCCCCTCGTGGAGGCAATGGACGACGCCACGCGCCGCCTGCTCCACCGGACCATCAAGAAGGTCAGCACCGACATCGACGCGATGGCCTTCAATACCGCCATCTCGGCCCTCATGGTCTTCGTGAACCACCTCGCCCGCCTCTCCGCGATGCCCCGCGAGGCGGTGCGGGCGCTCGTCCTGCTCGTCTCGCCGTTCGCCCCGCACGTCGCCGAGGAGCTGTGGCGGCATCTCGGCCACGCGGCGTCGCTCGCGTACGAGCCCTGGCCCGCGTGGGACGAGACCCTCGCGGTCGACGACGTGATCGAGCTCCCGGTCCAGGTGAACGGCAAGGTGCGCGGACGCGTCCGGCTCGCCCGCGACGCCTCCGAGGCGGACGCGCGCGCGGCGGCGCTCGCCGCGGATGGGATCGCGGCGCGCCTGGCCGGGCAGGCGGTGCGGAAGTTCGTCTACGTGCCGGGGCAGGTCGTGAATCTCGTGGTCGGCTGAAGACATTCACCCTCGGCGATCACCAGTCCATCGCCCAGGAATGTGCACATCAGACCGATGCCACGGCTCTTGTTGTCCTTGTCAGGCTCGCTCTACGACCACCTCACTGATCTGAATTACGGGGGACAAGTCGGTGTACTTCGGAATGTCGGCCATGATCTCCTTCGCGTGCGGCCCGAAGCCCGCCTGAAACGCCTCGACGGAATCACAGAAGATGTGGCACATCCCAACGTAGGTCGGAGGGGTGCCGGGTGCACCGCCGGCAAGCCCTTTGTCAACGGTGTAGTAGAGACATGCGTCACCCAGGCGCTTCTTTACCAGTGGCATATGCTTGTCGCGGTAATACTCGTGATCGAAGCGGGCTCCAGGGGTGTTCGCGTACATCACGCTGACCTTGATCATCATCGCCCTCCAAGTGGTGGGATGTCCGCTCAAGCCTGCGGCATCGAGTGGGGCGATCCTGTCAGAGTGTGGCTGAGAGGTCAACCTGGAGCGGAGGGCCGGAGCCCCTCTAAGTTGCCAGGAAAGCCCGGGCCTGTTCCAGGAACTGGGCGAACGCCGGCTCGCTCTCGAGGAAGAGATGGTTGCGTCCTTGCAGGGGCACGAACCGGGCGCCCGAGATACCCGCCGCCATCCGCCGCCCGGCCTCGAATGGCACGCGGGCTTCCTCCCGTGCGTGCAGCACGAGCGTCGGCACGCTCACCTGCGGGAGTAGCGCGGTGACATCGAACTCGCCGCTGGCCTCGTGCATGCGGGCGGCCATTTCCCCTGATACCGTCATTCGCTGCAGCTCGTTGAACCAGTCGGCCTGTTCCTTGGT
>Ga0335085_10013316_pt1 | contig 12062 bp, 14 predicted proteins | sample Lox_Sample_45_FD_206712 | JGI IMG/M metagenome (GOLD analysis project Ga0335085, IMG submission 206712) | Soil microbial communities from Loxahatchee National Wildlife Refuge, Florida, United States - Lox_Sample_4.5 | ecosystem: Environmental > Terrestrial > Soil > Wetlands | place: USA...
GGCACGAACGGTGCAAACGCCATAGCGCAGGAGAGGGCGATCCGGTCGCTGCGTTGGCGCCGGCCGGTAGCGGGTCCGGCTCCGCCAAGGGCGGGCCACCCGAGTACGCGAACCATCACCGCCGACCGGCGGGCAGTGGCGGGAGACGAACTGGAGCTGCGGCATCGAGAGATCCCGGCGGTAGGACCATGAGGTGTTTATGTTGCGGCGCATGATGGGCGGGATTGGACGTGCAGTCGGGCGTTACCTGAGCGAACCGCTCAAGCATTACCGCCCGCTCACCACCTCCTCGGCCGCCCTGCTCGCTCACACATTGCAGCTAGGCGACGTACTCCTCGTCGAGGGCAACACGCGCGTCAGCGGCGTCATCAAGTATCTGACCCAATCGACCTGGTCGCATGCCGCGCTGTACATCGGCCAGGCGTTGGCCGGCTCGACATCCGAGGAAGATCCGCCCGTGCTGCTGGAGGTCGATATGGTCGGAGGGGTGTGGGCGGTCCCGCTCAGTCGATACGCTGCCTTTCATACCCGCATCTGCCGCCCGACCGCGCTGACCGCTGGCGACGCAGACCGAGTGATCCAGTACGCGATCTCGCGAATCGGGCATAGCTACGACATGAAGAACATGCTCGACCTGGCGCGCTATCTCTTGCCCATGCCGCCGCTGCCCACGCGCTGGCGGCGGCGCATGCTCGCGCTTGGCAGCGGCGACCCCACCAAGGCCATCTGCTCCACCCTCATCGCACAGGCGTTCCAGTCGGTCGGCTACCCCATCCTGCCCGAGATGCGCCGGCGGAAGAGCGACCCGGGCGCCGAGGACCACAACCGAGAGATCCTCACGATCCGGCACTACAGCCTGTACACACCGCGCGACTTCGACATCTCCCCCTATTTCGACGTGGTGAAGCCGACCATCGAGCATGGGTTCAGCTACCGCGGCACCACGCAGCCGGAGAGCCGGCCCGCAAGCACGCAGCCGGAACCGGAGAGCACTCAGACGCAACCCGAGCCCGAACCGGTGCCGGAACCTGGACCGCGGACCGAGTACGCGGCGTGAGATCGCCGGACCGTGCATGCAGCGGTAGAATCGGCATCGGCGCTGGTTCCGGCCGGCTCGCTTCCCGTTAGGCGCTGAGACGGGGCGCGCCAGGTCCGGGGTACCCTCCTGGCCGGTTCGAAAGGTACCCCCAGCCGGCTTCGCTACAGCCCGCCTGGCGCGGCGGGAGCGCGCTCTTTTCTGGGAGGTCACTGGCCATGCTGGTCGAGTTCCATAGCGACGTCGGAACGCTGACCATGTTCGGCGACGTAGCCGAGAAGCTGCTCAAGCTCATGGGCCATAGCGGCGCCGTGCCGAGCGCGATCCTGCCCGCCGATATCCCGGCGGCGATCGACCGCCTCCAGACTGCGCTCGCTCAAGCCGCTCCCGAACCGCAACCTGCGCAGGAGCAGCGCGATGGCGTCGAAGCCGAACCGCGCGTCTCCCTGCGGCAGCGAGCCTATCCGCTCATCGAACTGCTGCGGCGTGCTGCCGAGAAGGATTGCGCCGTGCTCTGGCGCCAGGGCTAGCACCAAGCGCCTGGGCCACGTGTCCCGTGCCTCGAGGCGCCCGCGGCTGCGCCGGTCACCGCGGCAACCCGCAACTTGCCTCGAACGTCCGGGGCGCATTCATGGCAGTGGCATCTCTTCGCGTCTCGGATGCCGGCCGGGCACTCACTGGCTTGCCGACTTGCCTTCTTTCCAGTTCGCGCCTTCGATGGCCAGCGTCTCGAGGTAAGCGCCGATCTGATAGATCGTCTGATCGTCCAACACGCCCGCCCAGGCAGGCATGGAATACGCGAGACCCGTCGTGTTCCGTCCTTTCTTGACCGTCTCGACGTACGCCCGGAATCCGCGGTTGAAAACTCGTAGATCGGCTGCGCGACCTCCGCGCGCGGTTTCGCCGTTCGCCTTCGATCCGTGACAGATGTTGCAGACGTTTTGATACCAATCGCGCCCTTCCTTGATCGCCTTCGGATCGCCGGAAAGCGGGTTGGAGTTGGGTATCGGCGCGTCATCGGCGCGGGCCGCATTCCAAGCGGCCAACAGCACGCACGCCGACATCAACATCGCTTTACTCCACCGATGCATCTGCGCTCCTGCTCTCGTTGGCTGAATGTGAACACGGGGTGCGATGCAACCGCACCCCGTGCCCCGTACTGAAGACCTACTTCGGGTTCACTGCAGCTCGAATGCGACCACCATGCTGCCGAAATTCAGCCCGGGGTACTGCTCCTCCCTGCCGAAGCCGGGCAGCCCGCCCAAGACCTGCACGATCATCTGCTTGCCGTTGACCATGAAAGTGCTCGGGCCGGCTTTGGCGGTCGTCCCCAGTTCCATGCTGTAGAGCACCTTTCCGCTGGTGGCGTCGGTGACCTGGAACAGCCCGCCCTGCGTGGTGAAAACCGTAAGATTGCCCGCCGTGGTCAGCATGCCGCCGGCGTAGCCCGGCTGGGTACGCTTGATCCGCCACGCCTCCTTGCCGGTAGCCGGATTCCACGCCTGGTCGATCTCCGGGCCGTTGATGTTTTCCCAGCTGGCGCCCAAGTGGCGAACGTTGCTCACGACCTTGATCGGCTCGATGCCGTACATCATCCCGTAGTCGGACGCGGACAGATAGAACAAGCCGGTCTTCGGGTTGTACGCGTTGGGATACATGTTCACCGTGCCGAGCAGGCCCGGCCACACCTCAACTTTCGCTCCGCCTTCCTCCGGCAACGGGATGACGTTCATCGGCCGTCCGTTGCTGTCGATGCCCGTGGTCCACGTCACCTTATCCGCGAACTGGTCGGCTTTGATGAACTTGCCCGTCTTGGCGTCCAGATAGTGGATGAACCCGGTCTTATTGGGTTGCGCGACCACCGTCTTGCCGCCCATCTGGATCAGGATCGGCGTCTGGGGAACGTCGAAGTCCAGGTAATCGCCGGGGACGGCACCGAAGCGCCACGCCACCTTGCCGGTCTCGGTGTTGACCGCGACGATGCTGGCCGCACCGAGGTTGTCCAGCCTGCCGCCGCCTCGATGCTTCGGATTCCATTCGTAGGCATTGGCTGTGCCCGTGAAGTACATCTTGAGCTCCGGATCATAGGAGCCGACGATCCAGGGCCCCGACCCGCCATACTCTTGCGACCCTTCCGGCCATGTGTCGTAGCCCACTTCGCCCGGGCCGGGGATCATGTTCGCCTTCCACTTCAGGTCGCCGGTCTCCGGATCGACGCCGAGCACGTAGCCGGGGCGCCCGCCGAAGTCGGTGCCGTTCATCGGCACGATGATGGTGCCCGGGATCGCCATCGGCCCCACCGTACAGAGGTAGCCGGTCGAATCCTTGGCCTTGGCGAAGTCTCGCGGGGCCTGGAATCCCTCGAAGCCCTTCACCCACTTCGCCTTGCCGGTCTTCATGTCGATGGCGTGGAGCTTGGCGTCGTTGGACAGGAAGTAGACGTAATCTCCGTGCAGTGCCAAGCCGCGATGCTTCCCGGCCATGAAGTCGGCGAACAGCCCGCCCCAGTCTTCCGGGAGCTTGTATTCGTACTTCCACACTCCCTTGCCGGTTTGCGCATCGATCGCGTACACCTTGTTGTCCTGCGGCACGTAGATCACACCGTCGAAATAGCTCGCCGTCGCCATCCCGTCGGTCCTACCGCCCAGCGAGTAGATCCAGGCGATCTTGAGATTCTTGGCGTTGCTGGTGTTGATCTGCGTGAGCGTGCTGTAGCGCTGCCCCGCGTAGTTGCCGTTGGTATGAACCCAGTTGTCTGCCGCGCCGGCGTCCAGTACCGCTTGGGTCACGCCCGCTCGCGCAACCTGCGTGCTCGCTACCAGGGCGGCGGACAGGGCGACCGCGCCCAGTGCTGTCGAAAGCTTGTTCATGCTCCTCCTCCGTTGTCGTGGTTACGTCCGCGTCCGGCGTTGCGATGGCTCCCGAGACGATCTTCGCCGGACCTGCTCCACTTCCTCACCCAGTGCTGCGCCCACCTTCAGTCCTGTCGTCTACCGCCAGACACGGGCGGGCGGTTACGCAGTAGTCTTCGCTGGTCCCGCTCTGTTGGGCCCATGTAACTCTAACTCAATCCAACCTGCTCTGTCAGATCGTCTGCTTGACTGACAATCCGCAGAGCAGGCTCTCGTCTTGTGCGCTGCAGCGATGCAACATCAACGGTCCGGAGAGCAATCCCAGATCCCGCAGCCCGAGTTGGAAAGCGCTGCTTGTGAAATTTGGTGCCGGCAGTTCTCAGCCAGCAGATCTTCTACTCACTCCCGAATCTGAACGTGGGGCCCGGAATGGGACCGCGGTGCACGGCCTCGCAAGCCGGGCAATGCCTCAATCGACCAAGCTGCTGGATCACGAAGGCACGGCCGTCGCGACCCGCCCCGAGTTGAACCGCGAGCGAGTATGCGCTGTCGCTCCCCACCGCAATGGAGGCATTGGGTTGAATGACGACGGACTCGGATTGATCCCGGAAAGATCGTCGGTTATGGTCCGGGATGCGGGGAGTCGATCCGAGACCGTCGCTGTCGAGCTGCGTATAGATCCAGGAATCGCCCTCAGCATCGGAGTCCGGTCCGTACGTGACGATGAGCTCGCCATTGGGGCCGATGGCGCTGGTGCCGAGATTGAGATCGGTCACCCAGACGCTCCCGGGAAAACCGCCGCTGCCCGGCCCTACCGTGACCGTGGGCTGGTCGCCCTGGCGCCGCGGCGCGACGTGACCGCGGGGCCGACGCCGGTCGGGGAATGCGAGCTCGCGCCGTCATCGGTGCCATTAGCTGTGCCGCCGCATCGCAGCCGGCAGGGATCCGATGCGCTCCCGATCCGGCGCTCAGGCCCCCGCGCGGCCTAGCCTTACCGGACCGCTCACGAACGGACTGCCCCGCTCGTAGAAGCGCAGCATGCGATCGGCATCGCGGGTGATGCCGATCCGCACACTGGCGGCGATCTGCGCGGCCGGCCGCGAGATCCTGCCCAGCCACAACGGCCCGTCCGCGCACAGATCGAGTCCGTCGTGGCGGCGATCGATGTCCATTGCGACCGTGAGGCGGCCTGGCCCACGCGCCAGATCCCGCACCCGGTCCGTGCCGCGCCTGACTTGCATGAGCGCGATGCCCTCGAGCGGTTCGAGGGCCCGGATCAACACCCCGGCGCCGACTCCGTGCGATTCGCTCGAGACATTGAACAGGTACCACACGCCGTAATTGAGGTATACGTAGGCATGCCCGCGCTCGAGAAAGAGCGAGCGGTTGCGCGGCGTCGGCCCGCGGAAGGCATGGCAGGCCGCATCACCGACCACATAGGCCTCGGTTTCGACGATCCGTCCGCTCGTGGTTCCCGCGCGCGACTCGTGCACCAGAACGCGACCGATCAGGAAGCGCGCCAGCTCGACGCTGTCTAGGGGCAGCTGCGCGCGGCGCAGGCGAGCGATGCCGCGCGGGGATACGGCCGCAGGACGTGGTCCGCTCGCGCGCGGACCTCGCCCGGCCTCACGCTGCGCGATGCGACAACTCCTTCGCGCGCGCCAGCAGCGTGTACTTGGTGACGAGGTCCGAACCGGTCCTCGTTGGCGACTCGCCGCTGTCGATGTCAGCGATGAACTGCTCCAGCACGGCGGCGAAGTGCTGCTCGTGTGTGGTGCGCAGCGCGGGCGGGATGGCGATGCGATACCCCGTTCCGGCCGGCTCGACGGCGAGCCCAGGGAACGAGGGCCGCAGCGAGGCCACGGCCCGGCCTAGAACGTTGGCATAGTCCGCCGTTCGCTCTGCCGGGTGAACGGTGAGCTCCGTCAGGAAGCGTGTGGCCGGACCTTGGTCGACAGTCAGGTCCGCTCGGGTCCCGCGCAGCACCGCACGGTGCATGTCGCCCCCGCCTTCGGGGATCGCGAGCGCCCAGATGGACTCAAGGTGGACCGGAATCCCGCGCAACTTGTACGAGAGCGAGGCGTTGCACAGGTAGCGCAGCCTGTCTTCGCTCACCCGGTCGCGGATCGAAGCGGGGAAATCCGGCAGGCCCGTGATCTGCGAGAACCTGTCGCGCGGCACATCCGTTTCCCATTGCCGTGCCGCCAGCAACTCGACGTCGCGTTCGTAGTCGAGCGGTTCGGCGCCTCCCGTCATCCACTGCGCGAGGTCCACCAGGTGCGTGCTCACGTCGGTGATGCCTTCACCCTGCACGGCGATGTCGAAATACCAAGCGGGCCGCACCAGCGGCCGGTCGTTCACGACCTTGTACAGGTGATGCACGCTGCGCAGGTGCAGCGCAGGCTCGTCACCATCGGACCGGAAGCGTCCGAACACTTCCGGCTCCTGCGCGAGTGCCTTCTGCACCCGCGTAGCGATCTCATGCCGCTCGGTCATGATGTCCCGAGCCAGCGGCGGCGTGGCCGTGGTCCGGTTCAGCATCGTGAGCGCATCGGCATCGATCAGCCAAGGCTTGTCGCCGAGCACGAAGAAGCCTTCCGCGTGCAGCCGATCGATCGCGGACATCTTTGCGTCGTTTTTGCCAGCGATGATCACCACGTCTCCCGCCCTGTCCGCGAGCAATCGCTGCAGGTAATCCGGTCCGCGGTAGACGTGCAGCCGCCAGCCCGTGGGTCCCTGGCTGCGCTCGTTGAAGCTGCGCACGATGGCGAGAAAGCTCTCGACGTCCGGCCCGTCCTCGGCGTATACGTGCACGTCGTCGCTGAGCCGGGGATGGCGCTTGCGCAAGGTCAACGCGGCGTGGAAGTGGCCGGGATTGAGAACGACCAGCGTGTGCTTAGGCTTCACCGGTGGTGCACCCGCCGCGGCGGCATCGGCGCTGCTCTAGACGCGAATTACTGCTGCGGCTTCCACTGCTGCGCCATCTCCTTCGCCTTGGCGATCTCGGCGGCGCTCATCTTGCGCTCGAGCTTGCGGATCTCATCCCGTGTGTACGCGGCATCGCGCACGTTCGGTGCACCTTTGACCGAAAGGCTCAGCCACATGTGCGCCAGGGTCAAGTCTTTCGGCATCCCCTCTCCGGCCTCCGCCATCTTGCCGAGATAGTACTGCGACAGGGAATCTCCCTTTTCGGCGGCCTTGAGAAACCACTTCGCCGCCTCGGCGTTGTCGACGGGCACGCCGTAGCCGTGGCGGTACAGGAAGCCGACGAAGTACTGCGATTTGGTGTCGCCCTGGTCGGCCAGGGCGCGAAACTCGGCGAGCGCCTTGGAATACTCGCCGGCGGCATAGGCCTGCACCGCATCGTCGTATCCGGCCTGCGCGAGGACCGGCAGCAGCAGCGCGAGCACAGCGAACAGCCTCTTCATGATCTTGACGTCGCCCCTACAGCCGGGGCCCGCTGCACGCGCGCGCGGCCCCGAGACCATGCTTTCCGATCGGTGCTGGTGCGCTACGGAGGCTCACCGAGCTGCAACGGTCGGCATCTTGGAATAGTCCTCGCCGCCCCACTCGGGTTGATTCTTGAGTCCGAAGAAGTTCAGCTCGATGGTCAGGCCGTCGGGATCGGTGACGAACACTTGGTACAGGTCGAATTCCGGGAGCGCGCGCGCCCAATAGTTGAGCTTCATCCGATCGAACCGGGAACGGAGCTCGAGTGGATTCTCGGCCAGGAAAGCGATGTGGTCCACTACCCCGGCGTTGTCGACTGCCGCGTTCTTCGGGGTGCCTCGATAGTACAGCTCGGCGTTGGCGATGCCGTGCTGCCCCATGTGCACCTGGATCTTGCCGTTGACCCCGAGCCAGTACCCGGGGAAAGGGAACGGCGGACGCGGCATTTCCTGGAAGCCCAGCGCCTCGCAATACCAGGCCTTGGACCGCTCGAGGTCGCTGCAGCGGACGAAGTAGTGGTTGAGCTCGGTGAGCGGCATGTCTGCACCTCCTTTGCACTATTGTGCCGCATTCGGCGGCGCCCTGCCCTGACATGCGTTTCCGCGCTTCGCGTTCACTGGGAGGGGGTCATCGTGGTCCCGCCCCCGTATACCAGACTCGCACGGACGCCGCCTCCGGTCAGGAACTGCTCGGGGTCGGGGCAGGGATGCGCGCGCAAGTAGGGCGGTTGGTCCGCGCCGGGAGCGTTGCCCTGCAGCCAGCCATGCTTGCGCTCGAACCAGCGCAGCCGCGCGAGCTCCACCCCCGTCGGCTTGTAGACGAACACGAGCTCATGGCGCCAGATGTGCCCCTCCTCGATGTCCAGCTTGCGGCTCGCGATCAACCCGATGCCGTCCTCTAGAGAGGCGGCCGCGATCTTTTCCCGTATCGTCAAGCCGCCGTCGGCGGCACAGGCACGCCGCATCTGAATCTCGTTGTAGAACTCGTCCGAGAACGGAAGCACCGCTGCGAGCAGCACGACCGGAGGCCACACCCAGCCGCGGACTCCTTGCGGAAATACGCGCGCGGCGAACCACCGCGCCGCGACATACGCGCTGGCGATGAAGACGAGCCAGACGAACAACAGGACGAACCCGACCAACGCGCGCCTCCGATCGCAGCACGAGCTGGAGATGGTACCGTGTCCTGCGCGCGCCGGGCGCAGAACTGTGGACCGCGCCCTCGCCAACGTGAAAGCCTCGCGACAGTCGAAGGGGAGCGCGACTCGTTTCCACGCGACGCGTCCCCGGGTGCGACGATTTCCTTTAGGATTGCACCTCGCGTTCGCTCCCCTGCAACAACCCCGCGGCGTCCGGTAGGCCCTGGTTGAAGTCCCTGTCGCCCCGCCCCTTGTGCGGAGGTGCGGGGATTGAGCCTCTTGTTGCTTTGCGGCAGCGCGCTCCGCAAGGCCCTTCGATCGAGGATGATGGGAAAGTCCCTTCGCTGCATCGCTATGCTGCTCGCGGCAGTGGTCGCGATGTACGTCGCCGCCTGCGCGGTCGCTGCCGAAGTGTTCGAGCTGGAGGCCGAATATGTTTACGGCAAGAACCGCAAACCTCGGCTCGGCTACCGCAAGCCAGAAGTGTTCGACCCGCTGAGCGATCAGCTCTACCAGTCGGGCTATCGCGACTTCCCGCCCACCGCGATCCCTGACGAGCTGAAGCAAGTGGACGCCTTGACCCGGGTGCAGAAGATGGGCCGCATCCTGGCGTGCGCGGACGGCTGGTTCTGGCCGTTCTCGCGCACGGCACGCAAGAACGAGCCGGCCGGACTCGACATCGAGCTGCTGCAAAGCATCGCCAAGAAACACGGCTGGGAGGTGGATATCTCCTGGGCCAACACCGGAACCCGGTTCGGGTTGGGGCCGGCGTTCATGCGGACCATCGACAAGGGCATCTGCGACATCTTCCTCGGCCTCACAATTACAGGCGACGACAATGATCTGGAGGCGCATCACATGACCTTCACCCGACCCTACATGAGCACCGGGTTCGTGCTCGTGACCCAGGGAGCCGCGAAGGGGGCGAGGTCGCTCGAGGACATCAAGGCGCGCGGCATTCGCATCGGCGTGCCGGCATACTCGCCGATGCACGCGTACCTGCAGGCCAACGGCTTCGACACGACCGGGTTTTTCCAGAACCGCTGGGTCATCGACGCGTTGGTCCGGCGCGAGATCGACGCCGCCATGCTCTGGTCGGGCGCGATCTCGCAAGCAAGATTGGAGCATCCGGAGGCGCAGTTCGAGCTGGCGCCCGGATACGTCCCGATGGCGGACGTGCGTTGGAACAGCGCCTGGGCCGTGAAGCAAAAGGAGACCGAGCTCAAGCACATGCTCGACGATGCGTTCGCGGAAATGCTGGAGAGCGGGGAGATCAAGCGCATCGTCGAGCGCTACGGCGTGCCCTTCTATCCGCCGGTGGAGAAATAGCCGCGGAGCCGGCGCGTCGCACGGGCAGGATGCACATGTAGTATTCGCACGCAAAAAGAGAACTCGACCAACGGAGAGGAAGGCGTCGATGACGGAGAAACTGATCCAACTGAGCTGGCAGTCCGGTGGGTTGCTGCCGCTCATGGGCTTGTTGCTGCTCGCAACTCTGGCGGTGATCGTCGAGCGCCTCTACTTTTTCAGCCGCGTGCTCAGATCCGGGCTGGCCATGGAGCACGACCTGCAGCTCGTCGAATACCAGAACACGGAGAAGCTAGAGCACCTGGCCGCCCATTACGAGGGATCGCTGCAGCGCTCGATCATCTACTCCGGGCTCGCCTCGCGCGGCGACGACGCCGACACGATGGAGCGCCATATCGAGGAGGCGATCCTGTGGCAGCTGCCGAAGATCGACAAGCACGTGTGGGTGCTCGACACGTCGGTGACGCTCGCGCCCTTGATGGGGCTGCTGGGCACCATCATCGGCATGGTCCATGCGTTTGGCATCCTCGGCACGGGAGGCCCCGGCGGAGGTGCCACTCGCATGGTGACCGGTGGCATTGCTGAGGCGCTGGTGGCCACCGGCGCCGGCCTGCTCATCGCCATCATCGCGGTGGCGTTCCTCAACTACTTCAACAAGCGCACGCGGCTTGCGCTGCATCAGATGGAGCTGTTGAAGCTGATGATGATCAACCGCCTGCACGGCGGCGGCTCGGCACACCATGGAATGCCGGTCAACGAAGCGCATAGAGGCAAGCTTGCTGCCGTCAATGCTGGAGGGAGCAACTGATGCGACGCACGGGCTCCAGCTACTTCGAGGTGGCCCGGCCGCGTGTCGAGGTCATCCCGATGATCGACATCATGATGTTCCTGCTGGTGTTCTTCGTCATCATCGCGCTGCAGATGATCGTCGGCACGGGAGTGCCGATGGAGCTGCCCGGTTCAGCCACTACGCAGCAGCTCGTGCCGTCCACCATCACCGTCGGCGTCACCAAGTCCGGGGAGCTCGTGCTGGACGGCAAGGCCGTAACGCCCGACGAACTCAAGAGCAGGCTTGCCGCGCTGGCCAAACAGAACAAGCTCGATGTGGTCTTGGCCGCGGACAAAGATGCATCGCTGCAAACGCTGCTCACGGCGATGGACAGCGTGCGCGGCGCCGGCATCACGTCGGTGGGCATCGCCGCCCGCGCGCAAAAGCAGTGATTCCGGCGGCAGCCGCGGGGCGATGAGCTTCAGCACGTTGGCGGTGCGCGGCCCGCTCTGGGCGCAGCCGCAGGGCGACGACGATCCCGGGCTGCCACTGTGGAAAGCGGTCTTGATTGCCGCTGCCGTCGAGCTTCTGCTGCCCGTGCTCGTGCTCGGGGTCGATTGGTCCTCGCTGCTGCACTGGAACGAGCCCGCACCCACCCCTGTCATGTCAGTACGGCTCGATCAGCCGCCCCTCGAGCCGCCGCCCGAGCGCCCGCCTCCCGCGCCTGAAGCCCAGAAGCAGATCCCCGAGCCACTGGAAAAGTTGAAGCAGGTCGAGATCGAGCCGCCCAGACCCCTGCCAGACGAGGCGCCATCGAAGATCAAGCTGCCCAAGCCCGAACCGAAGCCCCGGCCAAAGCCCAAACCCGTCGAGAAGCCGCCGGAGCCTAAGCCCGAGCCGGAACCGCCGCTGCCCTCGGTGTTCCGCGACGTGAAGCCGGTGAGAAAAGTAAAGCCGGTCTACCCGCCGGAGGCCGAAGCGCAGCACATCCAGGGACGGGTCAAGGTGCGGCTGTCGGTAGATCTGGCAGGCAACGTCAGCGACGTGGAGGTGTTGCTCTCCGACCCGCCGGGGGTGTTCGATGACGCCGTGCTGGCCGCCGTGAAGCAGTACAAGTTCAAGCAGGACGGCACGACCTACCAAGCGGATCAGGAGATCGTGTTCAAGATCGACGATTGATCGCAGCAGAAGCGCGCTGCGGCAACAGCACGCGCAACGCGGCGCGCCCGCTCAAGGCGAACGCCGCGGCGGGTGCGCAGTCGCCTCCTTTACTCAACTGCTTTTCACCTGTTCGCTTCATCATCTCCAGGCCCCCGCCACCTCCCCGCTCAATCCTGGTACGGAATGCCCTTGCCATCAAGCATCCGTAGCAGCGCGGGCCAGGTCTTATGCGCTTCCGCACGCTCGGGGCGATTGAGCTGCTCGAACCCCTTCGCCGCAGCCTGCTGGGATACCACACCGACGTCCACGCCCCCGCCGGCGAGCGCGTCGATCTGGATCTGGCAAGCG
>Ga0335085_10013317_pt1 | contig 12062 bp, 21 predicted proteins | sample Lox_Sample_45_FD_206712 | JGI IMG/M metagenome (GOLD analysis project Ga0335085, IMG submission 206712) | Soil microbial communities from Loxahatchee National Wildlife Refuge, Florida, United States - Lox_Sample_4.5 | ecosystem: Environmental > Terrestrial > Soil > Wetlands | place: USA...
CGTGCCGCTGCACACGCTGCGCGCGGACATCGACTATGGCTTCTACGAGGCGCGTACGACCTTCGGCCGGATCGGCGTGAAGGTCTGGATCTACAAGGGCGAGGCGCCCCCGACCCGCGCGGCCCGTGAGGCGGCCCAGGCGGCCGCGCGCGCCGGCGGCCCGCGCCGGGATCGGCCGGGCGGTCCCGCGCCGCGCCGTGGCCGTCCGGACCGCCGCGAGCGGGGGGACCGGCCCGACCGCGGCCCTGGCGGCTCGCAGGGCCCGGCGTCCGCCCCGGCCGAGGCACCGGCCGCCGCGCCGGCCGCCCCGGCAGGCGCAACCGGAGCGGAGGGCTAGGACATGCTCATTCCACGCAGGGTCAAGCACCGTAAGCAGCACCGGCCGCCCCGCAAGGGCGTGGCCAAGGGCGGCACGCACGTGGCCTTCGGCGAGTTCGGCATCCAGGCGCTCGAGCACTCGTACGTGACCAACCGGCAGATCGAGGCGGCCCGTATCGCGATGACGCGGCACATCCGCCGTGGCGGGAAGGTCTGGATCAACGTGTTCCCGGACCGGCCGCTGACCAAGAAGCCGGCCGAGACCCGGATGGGATCGGGCAAGGGCTCGCCCGAATGGTGGGTGGCCAACGTCAAGCCGGGCCGTGTGATGTTCGAGCTGTCCGGTGTGGCCGAGCCGGTCGCCCGGGAGGCGCTTCGCCGGGCGATCCACAAGCTCCCGATGAAGTGCAAGGTCGTTATGCGAGAGGGCGGTGAAGCTTGATGTCTGCGCACAAGCTCCCGATGCTGTGCTCGCTAAAGAACTGCAAGGTCGTTACGCGAGAGGGCGGTGAGGCGTGATGGCAACCGGCCTGACCGCCGCTGAGCTGCGCACGTCCACCGAGGACGAGCTGGGCAGCAAGCTGGCCGAGGCGAAGGAGGAACTGTTCAACCTCCGCTTCCAGGGCGCCACCGGCCAGCTGGAGAACCACGGGCGGCTGCGTGCCGTTCGCAAGGAGATCGCCCGCATCTACACCGTGATGCGGGAGCGGGAACTGGGCATCGTCGTGGAGCTAACGGACGAGGCCGCAGACGCCGCGGACCAGGAGGCGGACGCCAGTGAGTGAGAACACGCCGGCCGCAGCCGGAACGGCCGATAAGCGCGGCTACCGCAAGGCCCGTGAGGGCCTCGTGACCAGCAGCAAGATGGACAAGACCGTCGTGGTCGAGGTTGAGGACCGCGTGAAGCACCCCAAGTACGGCAAGGTCATCCGCCGTACCAAGAAGTACCAGGCGCACGACGAGGCCAACGCCTGCGGCGTCGGCGACCGTGTGCTGCTGATGGAGACCCGGCCGCTGTCGGCCACCAAGCGGTGGCGCGTGGCCGAGATCCTCGAAAAGGCCAAGTAACAAAAAACCGCCGGCCACGATGCCCGGCGTGAGGAAGCAGGAGTTGACGTGATCCAGCAGGAGTCGCGGCTCAAGGTCGCCGACAACACGGGTGCGAAGGAGATCCTCTGCATCCGTGTGCTCGGCGGTTCGGGCCGGCGATACGCGGGCATCGGCGACGTCATCGTGGCTACCGTGAAGGACGCGCTTCCCGGTGCTGGCGTGAAGAAGGGCGATGTCGTCAAGGCGGTCGTCGTGCGCACCCGCAAGGAGCGCCGCCGCGGTGACGGCTCCTATATCCGCTTCGATGAGAACGCCGCGGTCCTGATCAGGGACGGCGGGGATCCCCGCGGTACCCGAATCTTCGGCCCGGTCGGCCGCGAGCTGCGCGAGAAGCGGTTCATGCGGATCATCTCGCTCGCGCCGGAGGTGCTCTAGTGAAGATCAAGAAGGGCGATCATGTGATCGTCGTGGCGGGCCGTGACCGCGGTCGCGAGGGTACGGTCATCGCCGCCTACCCCGACCGTCAGCGGGTGCTCGTCCAGGGCGTGAACATGGTGAAGAAGAACACCAAGGTCACCCAGGGCATGCGCGGCACCAAGGAGGGCGGCATCGTCCACACCGAAGCGCCGATCCACGTGAGCAATGTGCAGATCGTCGACCCGGACACGAAGAAGCCGGCCCGCGTCGGCTACCGCGTCGATTCCGGCGGCAAGAAGGTCCGGGTTGCCCGGCCGAGCGGTAAGGACATCTAATGCCAGCAGCGATGAGAGAGGCGACCACGGCGGCCCCGCCCGGGCCGGACGTGCCGCGCCTCAAGGAGCGCTATCTCCGCGAGATCGCGCCCGGGCTCCGGGAGGAGTTCGGGTACCGCAACGTCATGCAGGTGCCCGGCCTGGCCAAGATCGTGGTCAACATGGGCGTCGGCGAGGCGGCCCGGGACGCCAAGCTGATCGAGGGCGCCGTCCGCGACCTGTCCCTCATCACCGGGCAGAAGCCGGCCGTGGCCCGGGCGAAGAAGTCCATCGCCCAGTTCAAGCTGCGCGAGGGCATGCCGATCGGGGCGCACGTGACGCTGCGGGGCACCCGGATGTGGGAGTTCGCCGACCGGCTGCTCACGATCGCGCTGCCGCGGATCCGTGACTTCCGCGGCTTGTCGCCCCGTCAGTTCGACGGCCGCGGCAACTACACGTTCGGCCTGACCGAGCAGCTGATGTTCCATGAGATCGACCCCGACCGGGTAGACCGGCAGCGCGGGATGGACATCACCTTCGTCACGACCGCGACCAACGATGAAGAGGGCCGCTCGCTGCTGCGGCGCCTCGGTTTCCCCTTCAGGGAGGGTTGATAGTGGCGAAGAAGGCGCTGGTCGTCAAGGCCAACCGGAAGCCGAAGTTTGCCGTGCGCGCGTACACGCGCTGCACGCGCTGCGGGCGGCCGCGTGCCGTGTACCGCAAGTTCGGCCTCTGCCGCATTTGCTTCCGCTCGATGGCGCACCGCGGTGAGCTGCCGGGCATCACCAAGTCCAGCTGGTAGTCGCGCGGCGGCCGCCGCGCCTCGGCGGCCGCCGACGAAAAAAAAGACCGACCCTGGGTGCGCACCGCGCACCCACCGACCACACCGAAGGTCCGCTCCGCCCGGGCAGGCAGCCCGGCGGGAACGGAAACCGCGGTGAGGAGGGCCATCAGGCCATGACGATGACCGACCCGATCGCAGACATGCTGACCCGTCTGCGCAACGCGAACGCCGCCTACCACGACACGGCGGCCATGCCGTACTCCAAGATCAAGTCCCATATCGCCGAGATCCTCCAGCAGGAGGGGTACATCGCGGGCTGGTCGGTGGAAAGCGCCGAGGTGGGCAAGAAGCTGGTGGTCAGCCTCAAGTACGGCAACTCGCGGGAGCGCTCGATCGCCGGCATCAAGCGGGTGTCCAAGCCGGGCCTGCGGGTGTACGCGAAGAAGGACAACCTGCCGAGGGTCCTGGGCGGCCTGGGCGTCGCGATCATCTCGACGTCCAACGGCCTGATGACCGACAAGCAGGCCAACAAGCGCGGCGTGGGCGGCGAAGTCCTCGCCTACGTCTGGTAAGAGGGGAGGCGGCTATGTCAAGGATCGGACGGCTCCCCGTCACGGTGCCCGGCGGCGTCGACGTCGCCATCGACGGGCGCGGCGTCACCGTCACGGGACCCAAGGGGACCCTGCAGTACACCGTGCCCGAGCCGCTGACGGTCGTCCGCGACGACGGCTCGATCAAGGTCACCCGGCCCAGCGACGAGGGCAAGGTCCGCGCCCTGCACGGCCTGTCGCGCACGCTGATCGCCAACATGGTGACGGGCGTCACCGACGGCTACCGCAAGACGCTGGAGATCGTCGGTGTCGGGTACCGTGTGCAGGCCAGGGGCCAGAACCTGGAGTTCTCGCTCGGCTACAGCCACCCGGTGACCGTGGCGCCCCCCGAGGGCATCACCTTCCGCGTCGAGGCGCCCACCCGGTTCGTCGTCGAGGGCATCGACAAGCAGCAGGTGGGCGAGATCGCGGCGCAAATCCACAAGCTGCGTAAGCCCGACCCCTACAAGGGCAAGGGCGTGCGGTACCAGGGCGAGCAGATTCGCCGCAAGGTCGGGAAGGCTGGGAAGTAGCCATGGCTAGCACGAAGACCAGGTCGCGTGCCCGCAGCGGGCGCCGGCTGAGCGCGCGCGCCGCGTCGCAGGCCAAGCGGCACCTGCGGGTGCGCAAGAAGGTCACCGGCAGCCCGCAGCGGCCCCGGCTGGTCGTGAACCGCTCCGCGCGGCACATGTTCGCGCAGATCGTCGACGACACCGCGGGCCGGACGCTGGCGTCCGCGTCCTCGCTGGCCGCTGACATCCGCGTCGGCAACGGCGACAAGACGGCCAAGGCCCGCCAGGTCGGCGAGCTGCTGGCCCGCCGCGCGGCCGAAGCGGGCGTCACCGCCGTGGTGTTCGACCGCGGTGGCTACGCCTACCACGGCCGGCTGGCGGCGCTCGCCGATGCCGCCCGGGAAGGCGGGCTGGATTTCTGATGGCCCGCGAACGTTATTCAAACCTGGCTGGCGAACCCGGGCCTTCTGGCCCGGGTGAGCGGCCAGTGCAGGCGTCTACGGCAGAAAGCGCAGCGGGATCTTTGAATAACGCGAGCTTTCTAATTCGACACCGCATGAATGTAATACCTGAGATGAGGATGAACTAATGCCAGGAGCTCCGCGGCGCGGTGGCGGCGGCGAGCGGCGGGAACGCCGTGACGACCGACGTGGAGGCGGGGGCGACAAGTCACCGGCCTACCTCGAGCGTGTGGTCACCATCAACCGGGTGGCCAAGGTGGTCAAGGGTGGCCGCCGGTTCAGCTTCACCGCGCTCGTTGTGGTGGGCGACGCCAACGGCATGGTCGGCGTCGGTTACGGCAAGGCCAAGGAGGTGCCCGCGGCGATCGCCAAGGGCGTCGAGGAGGCCAAGAAGCACTTCTTCCGGGTGCCGCGCATCGCCGGCACCATCCCGCACACCGTGCAGGGCGAAGACGCGGCCGGCGTCGTGCTGCTGAAGCCGGCCAGCCCGGGAACCGGCGTCATCGCCGGCGGCCCGGTGCGCGCCGTGCTCGAGTGCGCGGGCATCCATGACGTGCTGTCCCGCTCGCTCGGCTCTTCCAATCCGATCAACGTCGTGCACGCGACGGTGGCCGCGCTGAAGGGCCTGAGTCGGCCGGAGGAGATCGCGGCCAAGCGCGGCCTGCCCATCGAGGACGTCGCTCCGGCGGCGATGCTCCGGGCCCGCGCGGGCGCGGCGGCCAGCTAGGCGGGAGCAGCACCATGGCACAGTTGAAGGTCACCCAGATCAAGTCAGAGATCGGTGGCACGAGGCCGCAGCGTGACTCGCTGCGATCGCTCGGCCTGAAGCGGATCGGGCAGGTTGTCATCAAGCCGGACAAGCCCGAGTTCCGCGGCATGATCCAGGCCGTACGCCACCTGGTAAGCGTGGAGGAGGTGGACTGATATGCCAGCCAAGCCAGAGAAGGCGGCGGACACCGCGCCGGAGGCCACCAGCAGGAGCGGGGGCGCGAGCAAGCCCGCGGAGGAGCCCGCGCCGTCAGGCCGTGGCCTGAAGCTGCACCACCTCCGGCCGGCCCCCGGGGCGCGCACCGCGAAGACCCGGGTCGGCCGCGGTGAGGCCTCGAAGGGCAAGACCGCGGGCCGCGGCACCAAGGGCACCCGGGCGCGCACCACGATGCGCCTCGGCTTCGAGGGCGGCCAGATGCCGCTGCACCGGCGCGTGCCGAAGCTCAAGGGCTTCTCCAACGCCGGTTTCGGCACCACCTACCAGGTGGTGAACACGGGCCGGCTCGCGGAGCTCTACCCCGCGGGAGGCGACGTGACCCCGGACGACCTCGTGGCCAAGGGTGCCATCCGCAAGGGCGAGCGGGTCAAGGTGCTCGCCGACGGCGAGATCTCGGTGGCCCTGCGGGTGAGCGCGCACGCGTTCTCCGGGCCCGCCCGCGAGCGGATCGTCGGCGCGGGCGGCTCCGTCACGGAACTCTGAGCGATCGAACCCCTACGCCTTAGTAGTTTCGGAGCGCCCGCCGACGGCGGGCGCTCCGACCTTCTGGAGAAGACAATGCCGCAACTGCCGGGTAGGATACGGAAGCCGCACGGCTGGGAGACATTGATCAATCGAACCGAGGACGGCGCATGCTGACCGCGTTCCTCCGGGCCTTCCGGACGCCAGACCTGCGCAAGAAGCTGCTCTTCACGATCGGCATCATCGCGCTGTTCCGGTTCGGGGCCGCGGTACCGACCCCCGGCATCTCCGAGAAGGCCATCACCTACTGCGCCGGCGTCGAGTCCAGCAACGGCGCCGCGCAGGGTGTCTACCAGCTCATCAACCTGCTGAGCGGCAACGCGCTGCTGCGGATGTCGGTGTTCGCGCTCGGCATCATGCCGTACATCACCGCCAGCATCATCCTCCAGCTGCTCACCGTGGTGATCCCGCGGCTGGAGGCGCTGAAGAAGGAAGGCCAGGCGGGCACGGCCAAGATCACCCAGTACACCCGGTACCTGACCATCGGGCTGGCCGTGCTGCAGTCCACCGGCTACGTGGAGCTGGCCCGGTCCGGCCGCCTGTTCCCCAACTGCAGCCAGAACCTGATCCCCAACTCGTCGGTCTTCACCATCGCCACGATGGTGATCACCATGGTGTCCGGCACCGCCGTCATCATGTGGATGGGCGAGCTGATCACCGACCGCGGCGTCGGCAACGGCATGTCGATCCTCATCTTCACCCAGGTGATCGCGGTCATCCCCGGCGGCCTGCTGGAGATCTACCGCACCAAGTCGGCGTTCATCACCGGGATCACCGTGATCGTGCTGGTCGCGATCGTCGCGTTCGTCGTGTTCATGGAGCAGGCGCAGCGACGGATCCCCGTGCAGTATGCCAAGCGGATGGTCGGGCGGCGCATGTACGGCGGGACGTCCACCTACATACCGCTGAAGGTCAACCAGGCGGGTGTCATCCCGGTCATCTTCGCCTCGTCACTGCTGTACATTCCGCAGCTGGCGGCGTCGCTGTTCGGGAACCAGACCAAGCCGCAGGGCTGGGTGGCGTGGATCGACCGCTACGTGGCCTCGACCAACTCGGCGTTCTACATGATCGCGTTCTTCGTGCTGATCGTCGGCTTCACCTACTTCTACGTCTCGATCACGTTCAACCCGACCGAAGTCGCCGACAACATGAAGAAGTATGGCGGCTTCATCCCCGGTATCCGGCCCGGCCGGCCCACCGCCGAGTACCTGAACTACGTGCTCACGCGCCTGACCGCGCCGGGCTCGCTCTACCTCGCGGTAATCGGCCTGATCCCGATGGTGGCGTTCGCGATGATGAACGTGAGTAACCAGATACCGTTCGGCGGGACGAGCCTGCTGATCATGGTCGGTGTCGGCCTGGACACGGTGAAGCAGATCGAGAGCCAGTTGCAGCAGCGCAACTATGAGGGCTTCCTCCGATAGTGCGCATCGTCCTCGTTGGGCCCCCCGGAGCGGGCAAGGGGACACAAGCCCAATTCATAGCCTCACACCTGGCGATCCCGAAGATATCGACAGGTGACATCTTTCGGCACAATGTCACCAACGGGACGCCGCTGGGCCGTCAGGCCAAGCAGTACATGGACCGCGGCGACCTGGTGCCCGACGAGGTCACCATCGCCATGGTCCGTGACCGGCTGGGTGAGGACGACGCGCAGGCCGGCTTCCTGCTGGACGGGTTCCCGCGGAACGTGCCGCAGGCCGAGACGCTGAAGAAACTGCTGACCGACTGGGACACCCGGCTCACCGTGGTCCTGGAACTGGTCGTGGACGAGGATGAGGTGGTCCGCCGGCTGTCCGGCCGCCGGACCTGCCGGCGTTGCGAGCGTGTCTGGCACATCCTCTTCGACCCGCCCACCCGGGACGGGATCTGCGACGCATGCGGCGGTGAGCTGTTCCAGCGCGACGACGACCGCGAGGAGACGGTGCGGCACCGCCTCGAGGTCTACACCAAGCAGACCGCGCCGCTGGTCGCCTACTACGCCGACGAGGGAATCCTGATCGGCATCGACGCCACCGGGCCGGTGGAGGAGATCACCGAGCGGGCACTGGCCGCGCTGCGGCCGTTCGCCCGCTGACACACGCCCACGGACGAGATGGGGACGCGGATGAGGCCGAGGCCGGGGATAGAGATCAAGACGCCCGAGCAGATCCTGTCGATGCGCAAGGCGGGCCTGGTGGTCGCGCGCACGCTGGAGCTGCTCCGGGCGGCGGTCAAACCCGGCATCAGCACCGCCGAGCTGGATGAGCTGGCCTCCCGCGAGATCCGGCGGTCCGGCGCGACCCCCTCGTTCAAGGGCTACCACGGCTACCCGGCGTCGGTCTGCACGTCGGTCAACCAGGTCATCGTGCATGGGATCCCCCGCCCGGACACGGTGCTGCGCGAGGGTGACATCATCTCCATCGACTGCGGCGCCATCGTCGACGGCTGGCACGGGGACGCGGCCCTCACCGTCGGCGTGGGGGAGATCGCCCCCGAGCTGACCCGGCTGCTCGAGGTGTGCGAGACCGCGCTGTGGCGGGGCCTGGCCCAGGCGCAGGCGGGCCACCGGCTCACCGACATATCCCACGCGGTGGAGGCGTCCGTGCGGGGCGCGGGATCGTACGGGATCATCGAGGAGTACGTCGGGCACGGCATCGGCAGCGCGATGCACATGGAGCCGCCGGTGCCGAACTACGGCCGTCCGGGCCGCGGCCCGCGGCTGGCCGACGGCATGGCCGTCGCCGTCGAGCCGATGATCGTCCTCGGCCGGGCCGGAACCGAGGTACTGGACGACGATTGGACGGTCGTCAGCGCCGACGGGAGCTACGCGGCACACTATGAGCACACCGTTGCGATCACCCCGGACGGCCCCTGGGTACTGACGGCGCGGGACGGTGGCGCGGCCGGTTTCGCGGCCATCGGCCAGGCGTCAGTTGCCGGAAGGGCACCTGAGGATGCACTCTCAAAGGAGGGGCTCCGCCGCTAGCCGGAGCCGCCCGCCGGGGGCCTGGCCCCGGGGTGCCCGGCGCGACAGGTGAGGAGGACGCCGATGCCGTCCGACGCACGGATCCGCGCCTCCGACGCCGACCGGGACCACGTCGTGTCGCTGCTTCAGGAGCATCACGCGGTCGGTCGGCTGACGGCCGAGGAGTTCGGTGAACGGCTGGAGGCGGCGCTGCGGGCCCGGACCCTCGGCGAGCTCGATGAGCTGCTGGCCGACCTGCCGCACACCGATCTGCGCCGCTACACGCTGCCCGACGCCTCGCTGCACCGGCCCCCGGCGCAGGGACTGCTCCCGGCCGCGGGGCTGGTGAACCGGCCCGGGCGCCGCCCCTGAGCAGCCGGGGCGGGAGCCAGGGGGGTGCCGGGCATAAAATCGCGGCCGGGTCGCTTATAGACTCCGAGGACGGGCGTCCTGAGCCGGCGGCCACAACGCCACCGGGCCCGTACGCTGGCGTGGCTCCGTGCGAGCCGATGGGTTCGCATTGGTGCCATGTTTCGCGTAAAGTTACTCACGGCTTGTGGGCTGTTCTTCTCGCGTAGTCTTATAGCGAGGCAACGTCTGCTCGGCCGTACCGATCCTGTCGAGGCGGATCCCGCGTCGACCGGCCCCGGGTCCGGCGAGGTGCAGGTCTTCGTGCCGAACCTTGCCCGGCAGCCCGCTCAGGATACGTAGCAATGCAACGCCGCGTGCCACGCGCGCGGCCGAGCCGGATAGCGAAACGCGGAGGACATGCCCAAGAAAGACGGCGCCATCGAGATTGAAGGCACAGTTGTCGAGTCCCTGCCAAACGCCTTCTTCAAGGTGGAGCTAGACAACGGGCACCAGGTTCTCGCTCACATCAGCGGGAAAATGCGGATGCACTACATCCGCATCCTGCCTGACGACCGGGTCGTGGTCGAGCTCAGTCCCTACGACCTGAGCCGCGGGCGGATCGTGTACCGGTACAAGTAAGCCAAGCGCCGAACAGCACAGTCAGCGGGCCGCTCACGCGGCGGGCCCATGAGGAGACGCAGGCCGTGAAGGTCAAGCCGAGTGTCAAGAAGATCTGCAGCAAGTGCCGGATCATCCGCCGGCACGGCCGGGTGATGGTCATCTGCTCAGATCCACGGCACAAGCAGCGCCAGGGCTGATTCAAGCCCCGGCACCACAACTGAACGCGCACCGCAGTCCCGTGGCCGCCAGCGAGGCCACGGGACAACCCCCGGGGGAGGCCGGGGCTGGCTCGGGCAGGGCCAGGGAGCGGCGCGAAGGACCTCCCACTGACCGAAGGAGAACTGCCCGCCAATGGCACGCCTTGTCGGCGTTGACCTCCCCCGCGAGAAGCGGATGGAGGTCGCGCTCACCTACATCTACGGCATCGGCCGTACCCGGGCCCTGGAGACGCTGAAGGCGACCGGCGTCAGCCCCGACGCCCGAGTCAGCGAGCTCGGCGAAGACGAGCTGGTCCGGCTGCGTGACTGGATCGACGCGACCTACCGCGTCGAGGGCGACCTGCGCCGCGAGGTGCAGGCCGACATCCGGCGCAAGATCGAGATCGGCTGCTACCAGGGGATCCGGCACCGCCGGGGGCTGCCCGTGCACGGTCAGCGGACGCAGACCAACGCGCGCACCCGCAAGGGCAAGAAGAAGACCGTGGCCGGCAAGAAGAAGGCCGGCAAGAAGTAGTAGTCCGCGGACCCTGGCCTGGTCGAGGTCGGGGGTCTCAGACCGATCACCTCAGGAGTTAAGAGCAGATGCCGCCGAGGAGCCGCCAAGCGGCCGCCAAGAAGGTGCGCCGCAAGGAGCGGAAGAACGTCGCTCACGGGCACGCCCACATCAGGAGCACGTTCAACAACACGATCGTCTCAATCACCGACCCGACCGGAAACGTCATCTCGTGGGCGTCCTCCGGGCAGGTCGGGTTCAAGGGTTCGCGCAAGTCGACGCCCTTCGCCGCGCAGATGGCCGCCGAAGCCGCCGCGCGCCGGGCGATGGAGCACGGCATGCGCAAGGTCGACGTTTTCGTTAAGGGTCCCGGCTCGGGCAGGGAGACCGCCATCCGGTCGCTGCAGGCGACCGGCCTGGAAGTCGGCTCGATCCAGGACGTCACCCCGGTTCCGCACAATGGCTGCCGCCCGCCGAAGCGGCGCCGGGTCTGAGGGAGTTAACAGAGCAGATGGCTCGAGACACGGGCGCGGACTGCAAGCGTTGCCGCCGCGAGAAGATGAAACTGTTCCTGAAGGGCGCCAAGTGCGACTCGCCGAAGTGCCCCATCGAGATCCGGCCCTACCCGCCGGGTGAGCACGGCAGGAACCGCCCCAAGGAGAGCGAGTACCTCCTTCAGATCCGCGAGAAGCAGAAGGCCCGCCGCATGTACGGCGTGCTGGAGCGGCAGTTCCACAATTACTACGAAGAGGCGACCCGCCGGCACGGCCGGACCGGCGACAACCTGCTCCAGATCCTGGAGAGCCGCCTGGACAACGTGGTGTACCGGGCCGGCTTCGCCAAGAGCCGCGACATGGCCCGCCAGTTGGTCACCCACGGGCACCTCACGGTCAACGGCAAGAAGGTGGACATTCCCTCCTACCGAGTGGCCGAGAACGACATCATCGAGGTCCGGCAGAAGTCACGCGACATGACGCCGTTCATCGTGGCGCAGGCCGAGGCCGGCGAGCGCCAGGTTCCGGCGTGGCTCGAGGTCGTCCCGGACCAGATGCGCGTGCTCGTGCACGCGCTTCCGGTCCGCGCGCAGATCGACACGCAGGTTCAGGAACAGCTCATCGTTGAGCTTTACTCGAAGTAACTGATCCGCCTGCGCCCTGCCGTTCCTGGGAGGGCCGGGCGGAGCCGGCGGCCACGGGGCCGCCGGCTAGATCGCGACTGTCAAATAGCGGGCGTCGCGGGAAGGAAGGCACCATGCTTATCGCTCAGCGTCCCACCCTGACGGAAGAGCAGATAGGCGATTCCCGGTCCAGGTTCGTCATCGAGCCGCTGGAGCCGGGATTCGGGTACACGATTGGTAACTCGCTCCGCCGGACGCTGCTGTCGTCCATTCCCGGAGCGGCCGTCACCAGCATCCGGATCGAGGGAGTCCTGCACGAGTTCTCCACCGTGCCGGGCGTGAAGGAAGACGTCACCGACATC
>Ga0335085_10013318_pt1 | contig 12062 bp, 9 predicted proteins | sample Lox_Sample_45_FD_206712 | JGI IMG/M metagenome (GOLD analysis project Ga0335085, IMG submission 206712) | Soil microbial communities from Loxahatchee National Wildlife Refuge, Florida, United States - Lox_Sample_4.5 | ecosystem: Environmental > Terrestrial > Soil > Wetlands | place: USA: Florida...
GAGCGCGTCGGCCAGGGCACGTTGCATGGCCTTGTCGGCCGCATCGTCGGCGCCGATCGCTCCCGGCGTCCCGAGCACGATCCAGGCGGCGAGGCACCACGAGAGGCTCGGGCCAGGCTCGGCTCTTGAGCGCTCCATGATCCCTCGCACCAGCCTCTGTGGACACCTGAAGACCGGCCACCACTGCAGGAGGGGCCGAGAATGGGTAAGGCTACCTTGCGGCCTCCTCCGGGCTCAAGTTGGGGGGTCTCAGCCGCACGGTGAACGTCAGTCGCTGATCGGCGTCCCGTCCCTGAATGAGGGCTCCTTCGTGAGCGGCGACCACCGCCTGGACGACGGTGAGCTCGGCTTCGGATATGTCCGCACCGCTCTCGCGCGGGGTGAGGACCGAGGCCCGGCCCCCGCCGCTGACGCTGACGGACGGCACACCGCCTTCGAGGACGCCGCGGACGACGATCTCGGGAACCTGGCCGCGCTCGAAGGCCTCGGTCTCGCAGAGGTGAACGAGCGAGGCCAGGGCGAAGCGGATGAGCGGCGCGTCGGCCAGGATCGCGATCCCTTCGGAGGGCAGCTCGACCTTGACCCCGGGGACCTTCAGCGGAGCCAGGACGTCGGCCAGGTCGAGACGCTGGCGTCTTGCCGACTCGGAGGGGAGCCGGGCCAGAAGCGAGGCCACGGCGGCCTCCGAAGCCCGCGAGAGCATGCGCAGGCGATGCACCTCCGAGGCGGACTCACGCGCGGCGGAAGCCTCGAGCGGGCCCGCGAGCTCGCGGGCCAGGAAGCCCAGGTGCGACAACGTGTCCCGCGACGGGAGAGCCGCGTGGAGGCCGTAGTACAGCAGGCCGAGGCCGAGCAGCCGCTCGGCCGATCGGAGGGGCACGAGGACCACCGCCTCGTAGGACGGTTCGCCCGCCCGCAGGGCGTCGGTCAGCTCGGGCGATTCCACGGCTTCCTCGACCAGTGGGTCCCCGAGGGAGCGCAGGGTTTCCAGATGGGCATTGCCCCAGCTCGTGCGGGAGAGAGGGTCGGAAACGAGAGGGGGGAGGGCGATGATCTGGGTGGCGTCGTCCGCCATGAGCCGGAGCGCAGCGCTCGAGGCGCCGCCGGCCCGCACCAGCACGTCCAGGATCCGCCGGAGCCTCGTCTCCACGTCGGTGGCTCCCGGAGACTCCGTGGCCAGCTCGAGGGCCCGTCGCATCTCCTCGAGGCGGCCGCGGGCGGCGTCTCGCTCCTCGCGAAGATCGCTCACCACGAAGCCGAGCTCGGCCGACGCCTCCGCGTAGGAGGCGGCGAGCGATTCGGGGGAGCGGGCTTCGGCGGCGGGAGCCGCCGTGGCACGCGGGGCCTCCTCCGGCGTCGTGACCCGGACGCGAAGGTGACCGGAGCCCGCGATCGGGATCACCGTGCCGTTCGGCAGCTCGATCTCCTCGCGTTCTTCCTCGGCGGGCGTGTCCAGCCGTTCGCAGCCGAACATCCCGGACACCGCTTGCGTGGTCCACGCCTCCACGGACTGGCCGGCCGGCAGCTCCATGGTGCGATAGCGACGGCAAAGATCACCGAGGGTCGAGGACAGAATGGCCGACAGGGTCTCGAGGACGCCCGCGCCTCCCTTGGCCACCGCCGGGAACGCCGGGACGTGCCTCGCGTTCAACTGGCGCTGCAGCGCCTCGACATCCACGACCTCCGGCAGGTCCCGCTTGTTGTACTGGTACACGAGGGGGATCGAATGCGGATCCAGCTGGTGCGCCATGAGGTTCGCGTTCATCTCCTCGTGGCTGCGGGCGTTCTCCGCGAAGCGGTCGGACGCGGAGTTGGCGACGAAGACGACCCCGTCGGCGGCCTTGAGGACCACGCGGCGGGTCGCCCCGTACATGGCCTGGCCGGGCACCGCCAGCAGCTGGAGCTTCAGGTCGTAGCCACGAAACCCCCCCGTGCGCAGGGGGAGCAGGTCGCACAGGATCGTCCGGTCCTGCATCGAGTTGACCGAGACGAACTCGCCGCGCCTCGACCCCAGGGCCCGATCGTGAAGCACCCGCAGGTTCGTGGTCTTGCCCCCGAGCGGAGGGCCGTAGTAGACGATCTTGAGCCGGATCGTCCGGTCCTTCTGGTTGATGTCGACCACTTCGGGCGCTCCTGCTCCCGGGACCCGGGCATTCACCGCCCTCCGGGACCTCCGCCGCGCCGATCATGCGCGGCCTGCTGCCGCGGGTCAATGTGACATCTCCGGTCGCTCCGCGCGGTGATCGGGTGGCGCGAGGAGGGTGGTTGACCGCCCTCTCGGGAGTGGGGTAGTTTGCCCGGGCCATGACGGTCGGAGCCTGCCTTGGCCACCCACGTGGGCCCAACTGAGGTCGCCGGTCGCATCTCCGTCAGGGTCGGCCGAGCGAAGAGGGCCATCTCCTCGCACCTCCCGTTTCTGCCTTTCATCATCCTCGCCACCTGGGTCTTCGTCGTCCTCGCCCGCGTCTTCTTGTCGCGACTGAGCTACCCCGTCGACCTGGAGTGGATGGAAGGTGGCACCCTCACCCACGCCTTGCGCCTCGGGAGAGGCGAGCCCCTCTATGCCGAGCCTTCCGTCGACTTCGTGAGCTTCCTCTACACTCCCTTGTACCCGGCAGTCCTCTGCGCACTCGCGAAGGCCTTCGGTCTTTCATACACGCTGGGCCGTGCGGTCTCCATCCTGGCGTTCTCCGGGGCGGTGTCGTTCCTCGTCGCTGCGGTCCGCGGCATCGCGCAGCAGTACGAGTCCGAGGAGCTGCGATCGGTGGCCACCACCGCCGGGCTCCTGGGAGCCGCGGCAGTGTGTCTGGCCTTTCCCTTCTGCGGAGCCTTCTACGACCTCGTCCGCTGCGACTCGTTGTGGTTGTTTCTCGTCTCGGCCGGGCTCTACAGCTGCTCCCCGGGCCGATCGATGAAGGGGATCGTGCTCGGGGCGCTCCTTCTGGTCTTCGGGTTCTTCACGAAGCAGACCGCGGCACCCTTCATGGTTGCCGCTGCCGCCGCAGTGGCATTGACCTCGGGCATCAAGCGTGGGCTGGTGTTCACCGCCGTGGCCTTTGGCTCGACCGCGACGGCGGTCCTGGCTGGCCAGTACCTGACGGAAGGATGGCTGTGGATCTACATCTATCGGCTCCACCAGAGCCATGGGACTCTGTTCGAGAGAATCTGGCCCGAGACTCCGTTCCTCCTGTTCGACTACGGGTTCATGCTCCTGGTTCCCGTCGCCGCATGCCTCCTGCTCGTGGCCTTGCGGCGCCGGCTGTCGCAGAGGCTCTTCTACTGGGCCTCCATGGCGGCCACGGGTCTGGCGACGGCGGCGGTGAGCAGCGCCACTCAGGGAGCCTACGACAACGCGTACATCCCGGCAGTCTATTTCGGAGCCCTTCTGTCCGCCGCGTGTGTCGTTGAGCTCCCGGCGCTCTCCGGGGGGCTCACGCCTGCAGCTGACGGGGCTGTCTGGTCCTTCGGAGAGCGCAACAGACCCTGGCCCCGATCGCCGCGGATCTTCGGTCTGGTCGGCCTGGCTCTTCTCTCAGCCCACGCCATGATCCGATGGCTGGACCCCTCCCCCCACGTTCCCAATCAGCAGGACTACGCGGAAGCGAGGAGGCTCCTTGCCTATCTCACCGAGCAGGGGCCGGAGGCCTTCGTGCCCTGCCACCCCTTCTACAGCGTCCTGGCAGGAGGAAGAGGGCACCTCCATGTCATGGGGGTCAACGACGTCTACACGTGGCCCCGAACGATCACCTCTGACCCGGGCCGAGACACCGCCATCAAGGATCGTTTTCGCGAAAGCGTGATGAGCTCCTTCAGATCCAAGCGATGGAAGATGGTCATCCTCGACGACTGCTTCACGCCTCGGCTGCCTGGGCTCAAGAGGTACTACCGTCTCGTCGAGGACCTGGCGCGAAGCGGGAGAGCCCCCCGGTCCCTGACGGGGTACCCCTGCGCGCCCCGCTACGTCTGGGTGCCGCGCGGAGAGGGCGTGTAGCGCCGCACCTTCTCGCCGACCGCGCGCCGGAGCTACACTCGTAGCCATGGGACCACCACGCAGTTTGCGGCCCGCCCTCTGTCTCGTCGCCGTCCTCGCGTTCGTCCCCTCTCTCCGGGCCCAGGCGCCGGCGAAGGCCGACGTGCTCACCCCGGTGAGCGTCGAGGTCGTGCGGCTCGACGTCGTGGTCACGGACAAGGGCGGTCACCCGAAGCCTGGCCTGGCACGCGAGGACTTCGCTGTTCTCGAGGACGGCCAACCCCAGAGGCTCGTCCAGTTCGAGGCGTACGCCCGCGCGGTGGCGGCCACGCCCTCGGCCGCAGCGAGCTCCCCGTCCACGCCGGCCCAGACCGAGCAGGCTGTCGGTGCTCGCCCGCCCCGGTTCGTGGTCCTGGCCGTCGACGACGTCCACGTGGAATTCGTCAACATGGTTCGGGTCCAGAAGGCGCTGACGCGCTTCATCGACGAAGACCTGGGCCCCGGGGACCGGGTCGCCCTCGTGACGACGAGCGGCACGCAGGGTGCCTCCCCGGATTTCACGTCGGACCGTGGGCTTCTCCGGCAAGCCATCTCCCGTCTCTCCGCGAAGGATCGCCGGGCCGAGTGGGTCAATGTGCCCCGCATCACCGAATACCAGGCGGAGCTGATCGAGCGCGGCGACCCGGACGCGCTCTGGCTGGCCGAGATGGACATCCTGTGTGATCACCCGACCGACCCCGCCGAGATGGAGGCGAGGCAGAAGGCGCGCGCGGTTCTCGCGGAAGCCGTCGACAACGCGAGGCTGACCCTGGAGACGCTGGAACGTCTCACCCGGGGCCTGGCCAGCCTGCCCGGCCGAAAGCTGATCTTCCTCCTCTCCGACGGTTTCCTGACCGGTCTTTCCGCCCCCGGTGGCGCCGGCTTCGACATTCGCCGGGTCATCGACGCGAGCACCAGGGCCGGTGTCGTCATCTACTCGCTCGAGACGCCCGGTCTGAATACCGCACCAGGCAGGAGCGCATCCGAGAAGACGTTTCCCGATCCGGTGACGGTCGACGTGAAGTTCATGATCGAGCGGCAGAGCGAAGAGGCCGCGCTCCAGGCCATGCACGCCCTCGCCGCCGATACCGGCGGGTTCCTGTTCGAGAACTCGAACGACCTCCACGCCGGCCTCAAGCGGACGCTGGAGGACACCGAGAGCTACTACGTACTGGCCTACGAGCCCACGAACACGAAACGCGACGGCGCCTTCCGACGCATCGAAGTGCGCCTGCCCAACCGGAGCAACCTCAAGGTGCGAGCGAGGACGGGGTACTTCGCCCCCGGTGACCGCCGCGCGAGCCCTCCGTCGATCGTGGCCGAGAAGCAGACTCAGGGCGGGCCAGCCGCGGCCGGCGCGGCGCTCGCCCCGCTGGCCGCGCTGCCGGTGCAGCTCTCCGCCGACTTCGTCAGCGTCGACCGCGGCGTGACCCAGGTCGTCGTGAGCGGGCACGTGGACACGACGACGCTGGCGTTCGTCCGGGACGGCGACCGCTACAAGGCCGCGCTCGAGATGGCGGCGGTCGTCCGCGACGAGACGGGGGCGGTCGTGGCGGCGGAGCCGGAGCGGTTCTCGATGGACGTGACCGAGGCGGAGCACGAGCGCCTCGCGCGGGAAGGCCTGCCCTATCAGAAGACGGTCACCCTGAAGCGCGGGACATACGACGTTCGCCTGACCGCGGGCGCCGCGGGAGCGCTGGGGGTGGCGTCGCAGCGGGTCGAGGTCCCGGACCTCGCCCCCGGCCGGCTGACACTGAGCAGCCTCTTCCTCCTGAAGGAAGGCGGGGGGGCGGGGGCAGCGGACCCGGATGTGGACCTCGTCCTCAGCCAGGCGGTCCGCCGCTTCCGGCGAGACGAGAGCCTGTTCGTCCAGCTCTACGCCTACAACGCGAAGCGGGATTCCTCGGGAGCGACGAGCCTCGTCTCGCAGGCGGAGGTCCTCCAGGGGGGCGCGGTCCTGGCAACAGCCGCGCCCGAGCCGGTGGTCACCAGCGAAGGCGATGGGCCGCCGGTCCCCCACGTCAGCAGGATCGGTCTCGGCTCGCTCGAGCCGGGGGAGTACGAGCTTCAGGTGACCGTAACCGACAGGAACGCCAACGAGGCGGCGACGCGCCACGTCGAGTTCACGGTCGACTGACCCCTCTGCTCGCCGTCAGGCCTCAGAGATTGCGTCCCGCGAAGTGTGCGGCTTTGCGCGGCGCGACTTCGGGCAGCCGCGGGCGGGCCAAGGGCACGGATGACCGGGCGAGGCGGTTCCTCTCTCCAGCGCGCCGGAATCGGACCTGCTGCGTCCGTCCAATGAGGCGGACCAGTCCATCGAGTGGTGCGCAGATCGTTCGCGGCGAAGGGCCGAGGACGGGCGGCGGAGTGGAGTCTCGGGGCGCAGCCATGACGGCCGACGGTGGGCGACGGCGGTTGGGGGAACGGACCTGACGGGGTCGACTGCGCAACAGGTTCGCTTCCAGCGCGAGTCTCGGAGGACCAAGGTGAAGGAGAAGAAGTTCAGGCGAGTCGCACTCGGCCTGGCGCTGTTGATCGCTGGTTGCGGTGGTGCGGGGCGTGGGACACGTAGTGTCGAAACCAACGGAATCCAACTCGGCACGTCCGTCTAAGAGGTACGTCCGCCGTCTAGACGAACGAAGAAACACGGCAGGAGGGAACATGCCTTGCAGACCATTAGTCTCTGGCGTCCTCGTCGGCAGCCTCGTGGTGGGAGCAGCCAGCGCCCAGGTTGCAGCACCCGCCAGGACCTACCTTTACGACGACTTTCACGGTCGGTTCATCGACCCCGCGAAATGGGACGGCGTCGGCACGCTGACGCGCGACACCATGGAGTTCGTCCGTGAAGTCAAGGACGGACACCTACACATTGCCGCACGAACGTACGGCGAGCGCTGGGGTGATGTCGGCAGCATCTTCGACATCGCCGAGCTTGACCTGAAGAACGCATCGACGATCAGTTCGTTTGGCGCAGAGGTGGTAGTCAGGAGCATTTCCAGCGTCTCTTGCGCCAACAACTCCTGGTCTTCGGACCCCGAGGTCCAATTGGTCGGGGGAGGCTTCTTCACCATCGGCGATGGGAGTTCCGACACCGGGAACATCGACGCCTTGGTGAAGCTTCAGCAGGCGGGACCAGCCCCCTCTGATGGCCTGATCGCACGGCTGACTGTCGGCGTCGTTGGCGGGTCGGATGTGGGCGACGCTGACCTTGGCCGCGTCGGGATCGGAGAGCCTGTCTTCATGTTCGTGCGATGGGATCAAGCGAATCACCGATTCCTGGGGGGGATGAAGCGCCTGGGAGTTCCGTGGGCCACAGCCGTGATCCCGTATGGATTCGACGACTCGCGCGCCGCCGACTATACCTACCGAGGGCTGAGTGTCAGGAACAACACGCCGAACTGCGTGGCGACGCCGACTGTTGGTGCGGCTGAAGCGGAGTTCAGCCAGGTGATGGTCAACCTGCCATGGCAGCCGTGACGAAAGCGCCAATGGCACAGGTATCACCTCGGCCCAGACTCCGGATGTGATCCGCGTCGGGAGTGTTGACGGCGTGTGGGCTGTGGGATTGAGTTCGGCCCTCGGCCTCTATACCGCCCTCCGGGGGGGGCCACGGCCGGGAGCGCTGGAGCGGCCTTGGCCGCGCGCGTGCAATCAAGCGAACTGGGCGAAGCCACCAGCCGATGCAAGGTTCGAAGTGCGTCAAGGTGGAAGGTAGGGAGCGTGCCCGTGATCAGTCCGGACGACGAGCGTAGGCTAGACTCCAGCGACTGAGCGAGTTCCTTCCGAGTTGGCGACCCTGGCGGGATTCGAACCCGCGATCTCCACCTTGAAAGGGTGGCGTGCTGGGCCTCTGCACCACAGGGTCGGGAACGGCGGGACCCCGAAGTCTACCATGTGAGGCTCAGGCGGCCCGGGGCAGGTGCCGCTCCACCTCGGGCTCGGCCGGGTGCGAGCGGGGGCGGACCATGGGCCGCGGGCGGCCGGGCGCGTCGATCTCGACGAGGGCGCGGAAGATGAGCCAGCTTCCGAGGAGCAGCAGCCCCGCGGCGGTGAGTTGGATGACCAGCACGATTCGTTTCCTCCCGAGCCCAGCCTACGATCAGGTACGGGCAGCCCAGGTCCAGAGTTTCGCCTGATTTTCGCCTTTTCGCAAGTTGGTCCAGGGGGCTTGGGGGCGGAGCCCCCCAACAGGACAAGGAAGTGCCGACACGACAACGGATTAGAGGAACCAGATCCCCTCGCACGCCGCCGACGAATCCGCCGTGCTCGGGGTGGGTTACCGCTTCTGAGGTCGCGAGGGACGCATCTCGACCCGGCTCGAGTGCGCCCCGTCGCGCATGCGCAGAAGGTCGAGCACGGTCTGGGCGACGTCCTCGGCGGTCAGCATCCAGGACGTGTCCGGAGGCCGTGGCCCCGCCCCAAAGCTCGTGTCGACGGACCCGGGTGCGATCGTCGAGACCTTCACGCCCTTCTGCCGCACCTCGAGCATCAGGCAGGCCGCGAAGTGGTCGAGCGCGGCCTTGCTCGCGCAGTACGCGGCCATTCCGGCGATGGGGTTCTGTCCCGCCAGCGAGGAGATCATCACCACGTGGCCCCCGCGGTGGCTCAGGTGGGGGAGGGCCGCGCGGGTGAGGCGGAAGACCGCGGTCAAGTTCGTGCCCAGGATGGTGTCCCACTCCTCGTCGCCGGTGTCGGCCACGTTGGAGAAGGCCCCGACCGCGGCGTTGTTCACCAGGATCTGAAGGCCGCCGAAGCAGTCGACGGCCGCGGTCACCGCCCCCGCGCACGACGAGGGGCTGCGAAGGTCTCCGGCGAAGGCGACCCCCCGGCCGCCGACGGTCTCGACCTCCTCGACCAGCGAGTCGAGCTCCGAGGCGGTCCTGGCCACGGCGGTGATGCGGGCACCCTCCCGCGCGAGGGCGAGCGCGATCGACCTTCCGATGCCCCGGCCGGCCCCGGTCACGAGAGCGGACGCGTCGCGGATCTCCATGCGCGGAGTATAGAGCTATATTCGGAGGCGGAGCCCGATGGAATACAAGGACTACTACCGCATCCTCGGCGTCGCGAAGGGCGCCTCCGAGAAGGAGATCAAGGCGGCGTTCCGGAAGCTCGCCCGCAAGCACCACCCCGACGTCAACCCCGGCAAGAAGGACGCCGAGGCCCGGTTCAAGGAGGTCAACGAGGCCTACGAGGTCCTCGGGGACAAGGAGAAGCGGCGGCGCTACGACGAGCTGGGCGCGAACTGGGAGGCCTTCGGCCGCGCCGGACCGCAGGCCGGGCCCTGGCCCGGCGGGGGCGTCCGGGTCGACTTCGAGGACCTCGGCGGGGCGGGGGGCTTCTCCGACTTCTTCCGGACGTTCTTCGGTGGAGGCGGCGGATTCGGGGGCTTCGGGGGGATGGGCGGGACGGAGGAGGCTTTCGGTCCGGCCTCCGACGCCGAGGGCGAGGTCGATCTCACCCTGGCCGAGGTGCTCCGCGGCGCGACGCGCGAGGTCGCGGTCGGAGGCTCGCGGCGACGGGTCGAGGTGAAGATCCCGCCGGGGGTGCGCGAGGGCTCGCGCGTCCGGGTGGCGGGGGAAGGGGCGCGGAGCCGGGGCGGCAGGAGGGGCGACCTCTATCTCCGCGTCCGGGTCCTGCCCGATCCGACGTTCGAACGGAAGGGCGACGACCTACAGACGTCCGTGCGCGTGCCCCTGACGGCGGCCGTCCTCGGCGGCGAGGCGAAGGTGCCGACCCTCGAGGGCCCGCTCGGCATCAAGATCCCCCCCGGCACTCCGGCGGGCCAGGTGTTCCGCCTGCGCGGGCACGGGCTGCCGAAGCTGGGGACGCGGGGCGAGCGCGGCGACCTCCTGGCCAGCTTGGCCGTCGACCTCCCGCGCGTCCTGTCGCCCCGCCAGAAGGAGCTCTTCGAGGAGCTGCAGCGATCGGGGGCGTGAGCGCGGTCACGGCCCCCGGCCGACCTTGGACGTACGAGAAGCAGTCGGATAAACTGACGCCGTCAGAGGAGGGCGAATGAGGTTGAAGGCGATCGTGGGCCTGGCCGTTGTGGTGGCGGCGGCGGGGGTGGCGGGTTCGGCGGAGGCACAGTCGAAGCGCCCGACGGTGGCGATCATGGACTTCGACTACGGGGCCGTCAACAACTGGTGGAGCGGCGTCTGGGGCAACTACGACATCGGCAAGGGCATGTCCGACCAGGTGGTGGACGAGCTCGTGAACGACGGCAGCTTCCGGGTCATCGAGCGCAAGAAGCTGGACACGGTGCTCGCGGAGCAGGACTTCGCGCACAGCGACCGGGCCGACCCGAGCGCGGCGAAGCTGTCGAAGATCGGCAAGGTCCTGGGCGTGAAGTACATCATCGCCGGCTCGATCACCAAGTTCGCGACCTCGGACAAGAAGTACGGCGGCGCCGGCCTCATCGGCGGCAAGTTCGGCGGCCTCGGGCTCAAGAAGACGAGTAGCGAGGTCACGGTCACGGCGCGCATGATCGACACCACCACCGGCGAGATCCTGATCTCGGCCAAGGGCGAGGGCATCTCGCACAAGGGGGGCGGCCTCACCGTCGGCGCGGCGGGCGGAGGCGGCGGGGCCGGCTTCTCCATGGGCTCGTCGGAGTACAAGGCGAGCGCCCTCGGCGAGGCCCAGGAGATGGCCTGCAAGCTGCTCGTCCAGCAGCTCGTGGCCAAGAAGGACCGGCTCGAGTAGCGAATCGCGCCGGGTATAGACTGGGCTCGCCGCGGCCGCGCGGCGGGCCCTTTCCTTTCGTGCCCGCCGGCGGGCGCCCCACGAGCCATGGCCGAGCCCGTCTTCACCGTCGCCAACCAGCTGACCATGCTCCGCATGGCGCTGGTGCCCGCCTTCGTGCTGCTCACCCTCTCCCGCGAGTTCACCTGGGCGCTGGTGGTGTTCGTGGTGGCCGGCCTCACCGACGCCCTCGACGGCTACGTCGCCCGCCACGCGAACCAGAGCACGAGGCTGGGGGCGATGCTCGACCCGGTGGCGGACAAGCTCCTCTCGGGGTCGGCCTACGTCGTCCTCACCTGGAGCAGCGTCGTGGCCTGCGCCCTGCCCGTCTGGCTGACCGTCACCCTCCTCTTCCGCGACGCCATGATCGTGGTGGGAGTGGTGGTGGTGAACCTGACCATGGGCCCCCGGGAGTTCAGGTCCTCGCTCCTCGGCAAGGCCTCGACCGCGCTGACCCTCGCCACCGGCGCCGCGGTGCTGGCCGCGAACGCCACCGGCGAGTGCCCCGCCGCCCTGCGCTGGCTGTATGCCGCCACGCTGGCGGTCCTCATCGCCTCGACGGGACACTACGTTTACCAGGCGAGCGAGCACGCCCCGCGACGGACGACCGGCTCAGGCCCCTGACTTCGTTCGGAAGTAGGCGAGCGTGCGCGGGAGCCCTTCCTCGAGGGGCACCTTCGGCTCCCACCCGAGGAGCGTCCGCGCGCGCGTGATGTCGGGCTGGCGCACCTTGGGATCGTCGACGGGCAGCGGACGCTCCACGATGCGGGACCGGGAGCCGGCGAGGGCCACGATGCGCTCGGCGAGGGCCCGGATCGTGAGCTCGTGCGGGTTGCCGATGTTCACCGGGTCGGAGGTGTCCGACGTCATCAGGCGGTAGAGCCCGTCCACGAGGTCCGACACGTAGCAGAGGCTCCGGGTCTGGGACCCGTCCCCGAACACCGTGACGTCCTCGCCGCGCAGGGCCTGGCCCATGAAGGCGGGGATCGCCCGCCCGTCCTCGACGCGCATGCGGGGCCCGTAGGTGTTGAAGATCCGAACGATCCGGGTCTCGATGCCGTGGACGCGGTGGTAGGCCATGGTGATGGCCTCGGCGAAACGCTTGGCCTCGTCGTAGACGCCGCGCGGCCCCACCGGGTTGACGTTGCCCCAGTAGTCCTCGCGCTGCGGGTGGACGAGGGGGTCGCCGTAGACCTCGGAGGTGGAGGCGAGCAGGAAGCGCGCGCCCTTGGCCTTGGCGAGGCCGAGGCAGTTGTGGGTGCCGAGGCTCCCGACCTTCAGGGTCTGGATGGGCAGCTTCAGGTAGTCGATC
>Ga0335085_10013319_pt1 | contig 12062 bp, 12 predicted proteins | sample Lox_Sample_45_FD_206712 | JGI IMG/M metagenome (GOLD analysis project Ga0335085, IMG submission 206712) | Soil microbial communities from Loxahatchee National Wildlife Refuge, Florida, United States - Lox_Sample_4.5 | ecosystem: Environmental > Terrestrial > Soil > Wetlands | place: USA...
CGGAAGTAGCCGCCGAACAGCACCGGGCCGACCGTGAAGAAGCCGATGATCACCGAGGGGACGGCGAGCGCGATCAGCGGCAGCGTCACCACCCACGGGCTCTCGTGCGGCACGTGGACGCCGTGGCCGCCCTCCCCGTGGTGCGCGGCGCCGTGCTCGTCGTCGTGGTGCGCGGCCTGCTGCCGGAAGCGCTCCGGGCCGTGGAAGGTCATGAACAGCATGCGGAAGGTGTAGAGCGCGGTGACGAACACACCGAGCAGCACGCACCAGTAGGCGTAGCTGGCCCCGTAGCGGTGCGACTCGCCCACCGCCTCGATGATCGCGTCCTTGGAGTAGAAGCCGGAGAAGAACGGCGTGCCGATCAGCGCCAGCGCCCCGATCCAGCAGGTGACGGCGGTGATCGGCATGTAGCGGGCGAGGCCCCCCATCTTGCGCATGTCCTGCTCGTGGTGCATGCCGATGATCACGGAGCCTGCGGCCAGGAACAGCAGTGCCTTGAAGAAGGCGTGAGTCATCAGGTGGAACATGCCGGCGCTGTAGGCCGAGACCCCGAGCGCCACGGTCATGTAGCCGAGCTGCGAGAGCGTCGAGTAGGCGATGACCCGCTTGATGTCGTTGTTGACCACGCCCAGGAGGCCCATGAAGAACGCCGTGGTGGCCCCGATCACCAGCACGAACGACAGCGCGGCGTCGGAGTACTCGAACAGCGGCGACATGCGCGCCACCATGAAGATGCCGGCGGTCACCATGGTGGCGGCGTGGATCAGCGCCGAGATTGGCGTCGGGCCTTCCATCGAGTCCGGCAGCCACACATGCAGCGGCACCTGCGCCGACTTGCCCATGGCACCGATGAACAGGCACACGCAGATGAGGGTGAGCGCATTCACGCTGCAGCTCGAGGACAGCGGGATCAGGGCCTGGGCGATCTGCGGCGCGGCGCGGAAGGCATCGGCGTAGTGCAGCGAGTTGGTGAAGTAGGCGACGCCGGCGATCCCGAGCACGAAGCCGAAGTCGCCGATGCGGTTCACCAGGAACGCCTTGAGGTTGGCGAAGATGGCGCTCGGGCGCGTGTACCAGAAGCCGATCAGGAGGTAGGACACCACCCCGACCGCTTCCCAGCCGAAGAACAGCTGCATGAAGTTGTTCGCCATCACCAGCATCAGCATGGCAAAGGTGAACAGCGAGATGTAGCTGAAGAAGCGCGTGTAGCCCGGGTCGTCGCGCATGTAGCCGATGGTGTAGACGTGCACGCATAGCGACACGAAGGTCACCACTGCCATCATCATGGCCGTCAGCCGGTCGACCAGGAAGCCGACCTGCATGTGCATGCCGTCGCTCACCAGCCAGGTGTACACCGGTGCGTCGTAGGCGGGCACGCCGTTCAAGTACACGTCGCGCAGCACGCCGAGGGACAGCACGCAGCTCACCGCCACGCCGGCGATGCACAGCAGGTGCGCCCCGACGCGGCCGATGTAGCGGCCGAACAGTCCCGCGACGATCGCGGCCAGCAGCGGCAGCAGCGGAATGGCAATGAGCACGTTGGGGTTCATGGACTGCGCTGCTAGCCCTTGAGCGTATTGAGGTCTTCGACGTTGATGCTGCGCCGCTCGCGGAACAGCACTACCAGGATCGCCAGTCCGATGGCCGACTCCGCCGCCGCCACCGTGAGCACGAAGAACACGAACACCTGGCCGTTGAGGTCGGCCAGGTAGCGCGAGAAGGCGATGAAGTTGAAGTTGGCCGCCAGCAGCAGCAGTTCCACGCACATCAGCAGCAGGATCACGTTCTTGCGGTTGAGGAAGATGCCCGCAACCGCGATCGAGAACAGGATGGCCGACAGGGTCAGCAGCTGCCCCAGCGTGATCATGGGCCCTGCTCCGCGTCCATCTTCACGATCCGCAGGCGGTCCTGCGCACGCACCGCGACCTGCGCGTCCACGTCTTGCTTCTTCAGCCCCGCGCGGTGGCGCATGGTGAGGGCGATGGCGGCCACGATGGCCACCAGCAGCAGCATGGCGGCCAGCTCCAGCGGGTAGGCGTAGCGGGTGTAGAGCAGCTTGCCGAGCTCGAGCGTGTTGCTGTAGTCGGCCGGCAGCGGCGTCGCGCTGCGGCTCGCGTCCACCCCCAGGCCGCCCTTGGCCCACACCACCCCTACGATCTCCACAATCACGGCGAGCGCGGTCAGCCAGCCGAGCCAGGCGAAGCGGGTGAAGCCCTGGCGCAGCTCGGCGAGGTCGATGTCCAGCATCATGACCACGAACAGGAACAGCACCATGACCGCGCCGACGTAGACCAGCACCAGCACCACGGCGAGGAACTCGGCCTCGATCAGCAGCCAGATTGCCGCCGAGGTCACGAAGCACATGACCAGCGCCAGCGCCGAGAATACCGGGTTGCGGGTGGTGATCACCGCCACGGCCGCGACCACCAGGATGGTGCTGAAGATGTAGAAGAGTGTCTGGATCAGCATGGTGGCATCAGCGGTACGGCGCATCCGCCGCCTTGTCGGTGGCGATCATGGCCTCGTAGCGCTCGCCCACCGCGAGCAGCTTGTCCTTGCTCATGATGTTCTCGCCGCGCTTCTCCATGTGGTACTCGTGGATGCGCGTCAGCACGATCGCATCGACCGGACAGGCCTCCTCGCAGAAGCCGCAGTAGATGCACTTGAACAGGTCGATGTCGTAGCGCGTCGTGCGGCGCGTGCCGTCGGCCGCGACGTCGGAGTCGATGGTGATGCACACCGCCGGGCACACCGCCTCGCACAGCTTGCAGGCGATGCAGCGCTCCTGGCCATTGGCGTAGCGGCGCAGCGCGTGCAGCCCGCGGAAGCGCGGCGACTGCGGCGTCTTCTCCTCGGGGTAGTTGAGCGTGTATTTGGGCTCGAAGAGCGTGCGGCGCGTCAGCCATAGTCCCTTGAGGAGCTCCGGCAGCAGCAGCATCTTGAACGGGTTCAGGGCCATGGCGCCAACATCCGATCAGTGGAACCAGGGGCGCGCCCAGGGGCCGACGCGGTACACGAGCAGCAGCATCTCGACGCCGATCCACACCAGCGTCACCGGGATCAGCGCCTTCCAGCCCAGCCGCATGATCTGGTCGTAGCGGTAGCGGGGGAAGGTGGCGCGGAACCACAGGAACAGGAACACCAGGCAGAATACCTTCAGGAACAGCCACCAGAAGCTCGGGGCGCCCAGCAACGTGGCGCCGATGCCCGGGTAGCCCTGGAACGGGCCCTGCCAGCCGCCGAAGAAGAACACCGCGGTGAGCGCGGAGATCAGGATCATGTTCGCGTACTCGGCGAGGAAGAACAGCGCGAACGCGATGCCGGAATACTCCACGTGGAAGCCGGCGACGATCTCCGACTCCCCTTCCGCCACGTCGAACGGCGCGCGGTTGGTCTCGGCGACCCCGGAGATGAAGTACACGGCAAGAAGCGGGAACAGCCAGAACCAGTTCCACGACAGCACCCCGCCGGCCTGGGTCGCGACGATGGTGCCGAGGTTCATGCTGCCGGTGGCCATCAGCACCCCGACCAGCGCGAACCCCATGGCGATCTCGTACGCCACCATCTGCGCCGCCGAGCGCATCGCCCCGAGGAACGCGTACTTCGAGTTGGCTGCCCAGCCGGCGATGATGACGCCGTAGACGCCCATGGAGGTGAGCGACAGCAGGTACAGAAGTCCCGCGTCCGCCTTGGAGATCACCAGCTGCGGCGACAGCGGGATCACCGCCCAGGCCGCGAACGCCGGGATGAGCGCGATCATGGGGGCCAGGCGGAACAGGATCTTGTTGGCGCGCGCCGGGATCACCACTTCCTTGATGAGGAGCTTGATGACGTCGGCGAAGGGCTGGCCGAGGCCGGGGAACAGCCCGAGGATGCGCACCCGGTTCGGCCCGCGGCGCAGCTGCATCCAGCCGATGACCTTGCGCTCCCACAGCGTCAGGAACGCGACGCACAGGATCAGCACCACGGTGACGACCAGGATCCAGACCGTGGAGTGCACGTAGTCCGGGAGCGAGGTCCACAGGCTGTTGAATCTGTCCAGCACGTTCTTCCCGCGAACTTCCTAGTACGTCACGACCGGCAGGCGGCCCTCGCGCGTGCGCTGCAGCGAGGGTGCGCGCCGCACCAGCGCGTCGGTCTGGTACATGGGCACGTCCACCCAGCCCTCCGCGCTCGCGCTGCCCTGCCCGACCGCGTGCGTGCCCGCGTAGGGCGCGGGCTTCAGGTCCGCGCAGCGCGCGCGCACCTCGTTCAGCACGTCCTCGGAGGACTGGTAGTCAAAGCCCGCAAGGTTCAGCAGGTTCCCGAGCACGCGCAGGATCTTCCAGCCGGGCCGCGCCTCGCCCACCGGCGCGGCGGCACCGGCCTGGCTCTGCCAGGTGCCCTCGCAGCTGACGAAGGTCCCGGAGGTCTCGGCAAAGGTGCCCATGGGCAGGAGCACGTGCGCGACGCTCCTGAGCTCCTCGCTCGCAAACGGCGTGAGTGCCACCACGAACTGCGCCTTGCCGAGCGTACGCAGCGCCTCCGGCTCGAGCGCATCGATGCTGGGCTCGATGCCGCCGACCATCAGGTAGGCGGACAGCGGCTCCTTCAGCATCTGGCGCGCGTTCAAGCCCGGGGCGGCGACCGGGCGGCCGCCGGCCTCGCGGTGCGGCAGCGCGCCGGCCAGATAAGCGCCCACGCCGTTGCCGCCCTCGGCGATGCGCCCGAGGCTCGCGCCGGTGACCTGCGCCAGCGCCGCGGCCAGGGCGCGGATGTCGATGAAGCTCGGGTGCCGCGCGGCGAGCGCGCCGAGCCACAGCGCGCGTTTCTCGCCGCAGCTGAGCAGCCGGGCGAGCTCGCGGTGCTCGTCGGTAACCTCGGCGCGCCGCACCGCATCGGCGACGTGCGGCGGCACGCGGGTGCCGGTGAGCTCGGCGGCCGCGGCCAGCACGGCGGCGAGCTCGGCCACGAAGCCGCCGCTGGTGGCGGTGTGGTAGGCCTTCACCGGGAACAGGTACGGGTAACGTGCCGGGTTCAGGAAGCCCACCTGCGCACCGCGCACCGCGGCCTTGCGCACCCGGTGCGCGAGCATCGGGGCCTCGCGGCGCAGGTTCGAGCCGATGAGCAGCAGGGCATCGAGCTTCTCGACCTCCGCGACGGGCATCCCGAGGCCCGGGATGGCGGGATCGGCAGCCGCATCGCGGAAGTCGCGCTGCCGCAGCCGGTGGTCGACGTTGTTGCTCCTGAGGCCGCGCGCCAGGCGCTGGCTGAGGTACAGCTCCTCGAGGGTCGCGGTCGGGCTCGCCAGCACCCCGAGCTGCGGGGCGCGCGCGGCCAGCCCTTCGGCCACCAGCGTCAGCGCGCTCTCCCAGTCGCTCTCGACCCACTCGGCGCCACGCCGCACCAGCGGGCGCTGCAGGCGGTCCTCGCTGTAGACGCCCTCGTAGCTGAAGCGGTCGCGGTCGGCGATCCAGATCTCGTTGATGGCCTCGTTCTCGCGCGGCACGACCCGCTTCAGCTGCCCGCGCAGCACGTGGCCGAAGACGTTGGTGCCGGTGGCGTCGTGCGGGGACACGAGCGGCGTCGAGACCATCTCCCAGGCGCGTGCACTGAAGCGGTAGGGCTTGGAGACCAGCGCCCCGACCGGGCACAGGTCGATGACGTTGCCGGACAGCTCGTGGTTCACGGTGCTCTCGATGTAGGTGCGCACCGCCACGTGCTCGCCGCGGCCGATCATGCCGAGCTCCTGCATCCCGGCGATTTCCTCCGTGAAGCGCACGCAGCGCGTGCACTGGATGCAGCGCGTCATGTCGGTCGCGATCAGGGGACCCAGGTTCTCATCCAGGACCGAGCGCTTGCCCTCGTTGTAGCGCGAGGCGTCGCGGCCGAAGCCCACCGCCAGGTCCTGCAGCTCGCACTCCCCGCCCTGGTCGCAGATCGGGCAGTCGAGCGGGTGGTTGATGAGCAGGAACTCCATGGTGGCGCGCTGCGCCCCGATGGCCTTCGGCGACTTGGTGAACACCTTCATGCCCTCGGCCACCGGGGTGGCGCAGGCGGGCATGGGCTTGGGTGCCTTCTCGATCTCGACCAGACACATGCGGCAGTTGGCGGCGATCTTCAGCTTCTCGTGGTAGCAGAAGCGCGGCACGTAGGCACCGCTGGCGTCGGTGGCGCGGATGAGCATCTCGCCCTTCTTCGCCTTGACCGCGACGCCGTCGATCTCGATGTTTACCAGGTCATCCGCCATGAGTGCAGTTTTTCCGTTCCTGTGCTGCCGTGGCCGCCCTCAGGCGGCGCGCGCCCCGAGCGTATCGCTCACGATGCTGCGGCCGCCGTGGTCGATCATGTACTCGAACTCGTGCCGGAAGTGCTTGAGGAAGCTCTGCACCGGCCACGCGGCGGCATCGCCAAACGCGCAGATGGTGTGCCCCTCGATGCGGTTGGCGACGTCCAGCAGCAGCCCCAGCTCCTCGCGGCGCGCCTCGCCGGCCAGCATCCGCTTGAGCAGGCGATTCATCCAGCCGGTGCCCTCGCGGCACGGCGTGCACTGGCCGCAGGACTCCGAGTAGTAGAAGCGCGACACCCGCTCGAGCGTCTTCACCATGCAGGTGGTCTCGTCCATCACGATCGAGGCCCCGGTGCCGAGCGCGGAGCCGGCGGCCTTGACCGCGTCGTAGTCCATGTTGGTCCTGAGCATGACCTCGCCCGGCACCACCGGCACCGAGACCCCGCCCGGGATCACCGCCTTGAGCTTGCGGCCGCCGCGCACCCCGCCGCACAGCTCCAGGAGGTCCGCAAACGGCACCCCGAGCGGCAGCTCGATGTTGCGCGGCCGCTCGATGTGGCCCGACATCGAGAAGATCATGGTGCCGCCGGAGTTGGCCGGCCCCAGGCCCGCGAACCAGGCCGGACCCTTGCGCAGGATGGTCGGCACGGAGGCGTAGCTGAGGGTGTTGTTGATGGTGGTCGGCGCCCCGTAGACGCCGAAGTTCGCCGGGAACGGCGGCTTGAAGCGCGGCTTGCCCGGCTTGCCCTCGAGCGACTCGAGCAGCGCGGTCTCCTCGCCGCAGATGTAGGCGCCGGCGCCGACGTAGGCGTGCAGGTCGAAGTCCACCCCGCTGCCCTTCACGTTCTTGCCCAGCAGCCCCGCGGCGTAGGCTTCCGCAAGCGCCGCCTCGAAGCGCGGCACCGGCTCGCCCAGAAACTCGCCGCGGATGTAGTTGTAGGCCACGGTGGTGTTGGTGCAGTAGCCGGCAATCGCCAGGCCCTCGATCACCGAGTGCGGGTTGTAGCGCAGGATGTCGCGGTCGTGGCAGGTGCCCGGCTCGCTCTCGTCCGAGTTGCACACCAGGTACTTCTGCACCGGCGAGTTGCGCGGCATGAAGCTCCACTTGGTGCCGGTGGGGAAGCCGGCGCCGCCGCGGCCGCGCAGGCCCGAGGCCTTCACCTTGTCGATGATCTCCTCGCGCGGCGGCTTGTCCCTGAGGATCTGCTCCCACACGGTGTAGCCACCGATGGAGCGATAGGTGTCGATGCTCCACGGGCGCTCGAGCTTCAGCGGCTCGAACACCGTGAGGTTCATGCGGTCGGCGTACTTGGCTTCGAGGTCGCTCACTTGAGCTCATCCAGGATCTGGTCGAGCCTCTCCGGGGTGAGGTGCTCGTGGAACACGTGGTCGACCATCATCATCGGCGCCCCGGTGCAGGCGGCCAGGCATTCCTCCTCGCGCTTGAGGAAGATGCGGCCATCCGCGGTGCTCTCGTTGAGCTTGATGCCGAGCTTCTTCTCGGCGTGCGCCACCAGCTCCTCGCCGCCGTTCAACATGCAGGAGATGTTGGTGCAGATGCTGACGTGGTGGCGCCCGCAGGGGTGGGTCTCGAACATCGAGTAGAAGCTCGCCACCTCGTACACCTGGATGGGCGGCAGCTTGAGGTACGCGGCGATCGCATCCATGAGCTCGCTGGTCAGGTAGCCCTGGTTCTGCTCCTGCGCGGCCCGCAGGGCTGCGATGCAGGCCGAGCGCTGGCGCCCGGGCGGGAACTTCGCCACCCAGTGGTCGATCTCCGCACGCGTGTGCTCGGACAGCAGCGCGATGCGGCTCGGGACGCTGGCGGTGCTGGTGGGGTCGCTGCTCACCGGTCGATTTCCCCGAAGACGATGTCCTGCGTGCCGATGACCGCCACCACGTCGGCGAGCATGTGGCCGCGCGACATCTCCTCCAGCGCCGCGAGGTGCGGGAACCCCGGCGCGCGGCACTTGAGGCGGTAGGGCTTGTTGGCCCCGTCGGACACGAGGTAGATGCCGAACTCGCCCTTGGGCGCCTCCACCGCGGCGTAGGTCTCCCCGGCCGGCACCTCGTAGCCCTCGGTGAAGAACTTGAAGTGGTGGATGAGGGACTCCATGTCCTCTTTCATGTGCTCGCGCGAGGGCGGGCGCACCTTGCGGTCATCGATCATGACCGGGCCGGGATGCGCCTTCAGCCACTCGATGCACTGGCGCACGATGCGGTTCGCCTGGCGCATCTCCTCGACCCGCACCAGGTAGCGGTCGTAGCAGTCGCCCTTCACGCCCACCGGCACGTCGAAATCCATGCGCGCGTACACCTCGTAGGGCTGCTTCTTGCGCAGGTCCCAGGCGATGCCCGAGCCGCGCAGCATCGGGCCCGAGAATCCCAGCTGCAGGGCGCGCTCGGGGGAGACGACCCCGATGTTGACCGTGCGCTGCTTCCAGATGCGGTTGTCGGTGAGCAGCGTCTCGTAGTCATCGACGGCCTTGGGGAACTGCTCGGTGAAGGCCTGGATGTAGTCGAGCATGGTGCCGGAGCGCGCCTCGTTCATGCGCGCCGCGTCCTTGGCCGAGCGCCAGCGCGAGGCCTGGTACTTCGGCATCGAGTCCGGCAGGTCGCGGTACACCCCGCCCGGCCGGTAGTAGGTGGCGTGCATGCGCGTGCCTGAGACCGCCTCGTACACGTCCATGAGCTCCTCGCGCTGCTTGAAGCACAGCAGGAACACCGTCATCGCGCCGATGTCGAGGCCGTGGGCACCGAGCCACATGAGATGGTTCAGGATGCGCGTGATCTCGTCGAACATGACGCGGATGTACTGCGCGCGCTCGGGTGGGGTGATGCCCAGCAGCCGCTCGATCGCGAGCACGTAGGCGTGCTCGTTGCACATCATGGACACGTAGTCCAGCCGGTCCATGTAGCCGATGGACTGATTGAACGGCTTGGATTCGGCCAGCTTCTCCGTGCCGCGGTGCAGGAGGCCGATGTGCGGGTCGGCCTTCTGGATGACCTCGCCGTCGAGCTCGAGCACCAGGCGCAGCACGCCGTGTGCGGCCGGGTGCTGCGGCCCGAAGTTCATCGTGTAGTTACGGATCTCGGTGGCGGGTGCGACGGCCATCAGCGCGGACCCTCCTGGTCCTTCAGCGCCGGGTCGTAGCGGTGGTCGTGGCGGATCACCTTCGGCACCAGCACGCGCGGGGTGATGCTCACCGGCTGGTACACCACGCGCCCCTTGTCCGCGTCGTAGCGCACCTCGACGTTGCCGATCAGCGGGAAGTCCTTGCGGAACGGGTGCCCGATGAAGCCGTAGTCGGTGAGGATGCGCCGCAGGTCCGGGTGGCCGCGGAACAGGATCCCGAACAGGTCGAAGGTCTCGCGCTCGAACCAGTTGGCGGAGGCCCAGATCCCGGTGACCGAGTCGACCACCGGCTCCTCGGTGTCGGCGACCTTCACCGCCAGGCGCAGCCGCTGGTTGTGGGTCACCGACAGCAGCTGGTAGACGACCGCGAAGCGGCCGGTCTCGTTGGGGTCGGGGCGGTCGGCACGGGCGACCCGCGCGCGGCTGAACCCCGAGCGCGTCGCACTCTGGGTCTGCCAGTCATCGCGCCCGTAGTGCAGGTAGTCGACGCCGGAGACGTCCACCAGGATCTCGAACTTGAGCTCGGGCGCATCGCGCAGGGTGCGGCAGACCTCGAGCAGGGTGGCAGCGTCCGTTTCGTAGGCAAGCTCGTGCGCGAGCGCAGCCGTGCGCCGCACGCGGCCCGCAAGCTGCGCATCGACCTTCTGGGCGAGAGCTTCGATCCGCTCGCTCACCTTGTCGTCAACTCCATTCGCCTAACGGGCGGCGATCGTGCTGGTGCGGGCGATCTTCTTCTGCAGCTGCACGATGCCGTAGACCAGGGCCTCCGCCGTCGGCGGACACCCCGGCACGTACACGTCCACGGGGACGATGCGGTCGCAGCCGCGCACCACCGCATAGGAATAGTGGTAGTAGCCGCCGCCGTTGGCGCACGAACCCATGGAGATCACCCAGCGCGGCTCGGCCATCTGGTCATAGACGCGGCGCAGCGCGGGGGCCATCTTGTTGACCAGCGTGCCGGCCACGATCATCACGTCCGACTGACGCGGGCTGGGGCGGAACACGACGCCGAAGCGGTCGAGGTCGTAGCGCGAGGCGCCCGCGTGCATCATCTCGACCGCGCAGCAGGCCAGCCCGAAGGTCATCGGCCACAAGGACCCGGTGCGCGCCCAGTTGACGAGGTTGTCGACCTGCGTGGTCACGAAGCCACGCTCGGCGAACCCTTCCGGGCTGTCGGGGGCGGCTAGTCCCACTCGAGCGCCCCCTTCTTCCATTCGTAGATGAAGCCCACCACCAGGATGGCGAGGAAGATCGCCATCGCGCCCAGGCCGAACAGACCGATCTTGTTGAGCGCCACGGCCCAGGGGAAGAGGAAGGCGATCTCGAGGTCGAAGACGATGAAGAGGATCGCGACCAGGTAGTAGCGCACGTCGAACTTGGTGCGCGTGTCCTCGAAGGCGTCGAAGCCGCACTCGTACGGGGTCAGCTTGGCCTTGTCGTCGTGGAAGCGCGAGAAGAAGCGGCCGATGCCGGTGCCGAGAACCAAAAGCACGGAGGCCAGCCCCGCGGCCACGATCAGGAAGATGAGGATCGGCAGGTAGTTCGACAGCATGTATCCGCGACCGTAAAAAAGGCAGATCGACTCCAGGCGACCTGCCCCCGACAAGGCGCGCATTGTAGCAGCGCATTCTGTCGATTTGGTGCCGACGGGGAGATTCGAACTCCCACACCTTGCGGCGCTAGCCCCTCAAGCTAGTGTGTCTACCAATTCCACCACGTCGGCGCTGTAAAACCTGAGCGATTCCTGATGAACCCTACTGCTTCGGCGTGGCCGGCGGCGGCGTGGGCGCCGGCGTCGCGGGCGCCGTGCTCGCCGGAACGGCCGGCGCAGCGCCACTGGCGGGCGCTCCAGCCGGGGCCGGCAGCGTGAGCGGCCGTGCCGGTGCCTTGCCGGCGGCCTCGTCGAGGATCGTGCGCGTGGTGTCCGTGCTCGGGCGCGTCGCGAGGTAGGCCAGGCCCATGCTGTTGAGCATGAAGATGGCGGCGAAGATCGCGGTGGCGCGCGACAGCGCGGTGGTGGCGCCGCGGGCGCCGAAGACCGTGCCCGAGGCACCCGAGCCGAAACCGGCGCCGGCCTCGGCGCCCTTGCCCCGCTGCAGCAGCACCAGGCCGATGATGGCCACGGCCGACAACAGCTGCACGAGGGTCAGAATCCTAGTAATCCACATTGGAATAACTCACTGTCTCGCCCCGGCGGCGGCCAGGATCGCGAGGAACTCGTCGGCCTTGAGCGAGGCGCCACCGATCAGACCGCCGTCTACATCGGGCATGGCGAACAGTTCGGCCGCGTTGCCGGCCTTGACGCTGCCGCCGTAAAGGATGCGGGTGGCGGTGGCGATTCTAGCATCCCTCTCCCCGATCCGGGCGCGGATGAAGGCGTGCACCTCCTGCGCCTGCTCGGGCGTGGCGTTGCGGCCGGTGCCGATCGCCCACACCGGCTCGTAGGCGACCACGGCCTGCTCGAGCCCGGAGGCGCCGCACAGTTCCAGCACCACGTCCAGCTGGCGCGCCACGACCTCACCGGTGCGCCCCGCCTCGCGGTCGGCGAGCTGCTCACCGACGCACAGGATGGGGACCAGCCCCTTGCCGAGCGCCGCGCCGAACTTGCGCGCGATCAGCGGGTCGCTCTCGCGGTACAGCAGGCGCCGCTCGGAGTGC
>Ga0335085_10013320_pt1 | contig 12061 bp, 15 predicted proteins | sample Lox_Sample_45_FD_206712 | JGI IMG/M metagenome (GOLD analysis project Ga0335085, IMG submission 206712) | Soil microbial communities from Loxahatchee National Wildlife Refuge, Florida, United States - Lox_Sample_4.5 | ecosystem: Environmental > Terrestrial > Soil > Wetlands | place: USA...
AGCGCGGTGCCCGACGTCGCGGTCGTCGCTCTCACCGCCTCGGCGGACGCCGCCGAGCGCGAGGCCCTCGTCGAGGCGGGAGCTGTCTCCTGTCTCACGAAGGACCAGGAGCTCGAGGAGATCGTCTCCGCCATCGTGAGCGCCGCTTCCGTCGCGTGAGGCTCACTTCCGAGAACACGGCGATCGTCCTCGACTCGACCGCCGACGTGCCCGACGCCACAGACCGGTTCCCGAACTGGCGCGTCGTGCCGCTCTACGTCAACTTCGGCGACGAGAGCCTGCGCGACGGCGTAGACATCGATCCGGCCGCGTTCTACGAGCGGCTCCGCTCCTCGAGCGTCTTCCCCACGACGTCGCAGCCGACGCCGGGCGACTTCCTCGCCTGCTACCGGGAGCTCGGGGCGTACGAGCGGATTCTCTCGCTCCACGTCTCGGCGCGCGTCTCCGGCACCTTCGCGAGCGCGGAGATGGCGGCCGCAGAGGTCGGGCACGGCGTCGTGCGCGCGATCGACACCGAGACCGCCTCCGCCTCGATCGCGATGCTGGCGCTGGCGATCCAGCGCCGGCTCGAGCGAGGCACGAGCGACGAGGAGATCGATGAGCTCGTCGAGCGGTACCGCCACGACCGGGGGCTCCTGTTCACGGTCGACACGCTCGAGTTCCTGCAGCGGGGAGGCCGCATCGGGAAAGCAGCGGCGTTCGCCGGCACGCTTCTGCACGTCAAGCCGATCCTCTCGATCCGCGACGGCGAGGTCGAGCCGGTGAAGCGCGTGCGGGGAGAGCGGAAGGCGTTCGCCGAGCTCGCCGCGGCGCTCGAGACCGAGACGCGGGACGAGCCGGCCTTCCGGCTCGGCGTCGCGCACGCCGCCGCGCCCGAGCGCGCGGCCGAGCTGGAAGCGCTCGTCCGCGAGCGGCGGCCACGGGCCGAGTTGGAGCTCGTCGTCACCCTCGGCGCGGTGATCGGCGCGCACGCAGGCCCGGGCACGCTCGCGCTGTTCTGGTTCCGCGATGACTCCTAGCAGGATCTGGATCGGCGGCGGAACCGGCGCGGGAAAGTCGACCACGGCGAGAGCGCTGGCGGTGGGCCACGCGTTGCGACGCTTCGCCGTCGACAGCTTCTGGTACGCCTACGACGCGCGCGGGGCGCAACCCCGGAAGTCGCCCGACGAGCGGCGAAGGCCCTCGCGAACCGGCTCGTCAAGGACCGCCTCTACGCCGATCGGGTCGTGGCGCTCGCGAGCGAGCGCGGCTTTCCGGTCGTCGAAATGGACGGCGAGCGCGAGCTCGCAGCCGAGGTGGAGTCGCTGCTCGAGATCCCGGTCGGCGCCACGGACCTGGGCACGAGCAGGCGCTGGGAGAACGAGGCTGCCGCGGCGAACATCCGTGCGTGGCTCGCTTCCCCGGAAGCGCCGCGTGAGTACGACGGCTACCCGTTCGCCTGCGAGTGCGGGCGGCCCGGCTGCGGCGAGCTCGTGCAGTTGACGATCGACGAGTTCGACGGCGCGGCGCGGGTTCTCGGGCACGCCTGACGTCCGGTCCGCGCGGGATACTCCTTCGCGCCAGGTGCCGGCGACGATGACAGCGACCCGTCGACAGACGGTCTTTGCAGGGCTGGACCCGCCCGTGGTCTGGCCCCCGACGCCGCGCGCGCTGCGGCCCGAGCGGCTCGAGCTCGGTCTCGACACGCTGCCCGGCGTCGCGGCGACGACGCAGCGCAAGCTCGGGCGGCTGGGGCTCGGGACGGTGCAGGACGTGCTCCAGCACAGCCCGCGACGGTACGAGACGGCGGCCGACGAGGTTTCGATCGCGGCGCTGCGACCGGGCGAAGAGGTGGTGGTCAGCGGCCGCGTGCTCAACGTCGAGAAGCGGCCCATGCGGGGGAGGCGGCGGACGCGGATCGTCGCCCGAGTCGACGACGGCACGGCGGCGGTCAGCGTCACATGGTTCAACCAGCCGTGGCTCGCCGACCGGCTCCAACCCGGCACGGAGATCCGACTCCGCGGGAAGCTCGGCCGCTACGGCTTCGAACCCCGCTCCTATGACATCGGCGAGACGCGTGCGACTGCCGACTTCGCGCCCGTCTACCCCGCGGCGGAGGAGATCGCCGCAGCGACGGTGCGGCGTGTCGTGGAAGCGGCGCTGCCGCTCACGCTGCACGTCGCGGATCCGCTGCCCGCCGAGCTCCGAGAGCGTGAAGGCCTGGCGCTGAAGCGCGACGCGCTCGCCGCGGTACACCGGCCGCGGGGCCTCGACGAGGCCGAGATCGGTCGGCAGCGGCTGGCCTTCGAGGAGCTGCTCGTCCTCCAGGTCGGCATCGCGCGGCGGGTGGCCGAACGCGAGGGGACGCTCGCGCCTTCGCTCGGTGCGCCCGGCGAGCTCGTCCACCGCTACCGCGAGGCGCTTCCGTTCGCGCTCACCCCGTACCAGGAGCAGGCGATCCGCGAGCTCGACGGCGACCTCGCGCGCACGATTCCGATGCAGCGGCTGCTCCAGGGCGACGTCGGCTCCGGCAAGACGGTCGTGGCGCTCTACGCGCTGCTGCGCGCGGTGGAGACCGGGCGTCAAGGCGCCCTGATGGCACCTACGGAAACCCTGGCTGAGCAGCACTTTTTGACGATCGCCGACCTCTGTCTCGAGCTCGGCGTCACCTGCGCGCTCCTCACGAGCTCATCCGGCAAGCGCGAGCGGGAGGCGGCCCTCGGTGCCGACGTCGTCGTCGGCACGCACGCCCTCATCCAGGAGGGCTTCGAGCTGCGCGACCTCGCCGTCGCCGTCGTCGACGAGCAGCACCGCTTCGGCGTCGAGCAGCGTTCGGCCCTGGTAGCGGGGCGGGCGCCGCACGTCCTGCACATGACCGCAACGCCGATCCCGCGCACCCTCGCGCTCACCGTGTACGGCGATCTCGCGGTGTCCGAGATCGCGAAGCCGCCGGCGTCGCGCAAGCCGGTGATCACGAGCTGGATCACCGAGGATCGCGCCTCGGAGGCCTACACGCGGCTGACGCGGTTGCTACGGGAGGGGCGGCAGGCGTACGTCGTCTGCCCGCTGATCGAGGCGTCCGAGACCTCGGTTGCGCGCGCGGCCGAGGAGGAGGCCGAGCGGCTGCGGCGCGCCGAGCTCCGCGACTTCGGCGTCGGCTGCCTCCACGGCCGGCTCAAGGCCGCGGAGCGGCGCGACCTCATGGCCCGCTTCAACGCGCGCGAGCTCGACGTGCTCGTCGCGACGACCGTGATCGAAGTCGGCGTCGACGTGCCGAACGCGACGGTGATGATCGTCCAGGAGGCAGACCGCTTCGGGCTGGCTCAGCTCCACCAGCTGCGCGGCCGCGTCGGTCGCGGCGCCGAACAGTCGTACTGCCTGCTCGTCTCGCGGGCGAAGGACGAGCTGACCGAGTCCGCCCACGCGCGCCTGCAGGCGCTCTGCGACACGAGCGACGGTTTCGAGCTCGCCGAGGTCGACCTCGAGCTGCGCGGGGGCGGGGCACTGCTCGGCACGAGGCAGTCGGGTCTCTCGGACCTCCGCTTCGCCCACCTCCGCCGCGATCGCGACCTCCTCGAGCGGGCGCGCGCCGCCGCGTCCGGAATCGAGCCGGGGCCGTTACAGGACGCCGCGGCCGCGCTCTTCGCCGAGGTCGAGCCGGAGGCACTCGCGTGAGGAGGCTGCACACGCTCCTGCGGCGCCGCCGGTCGAGGCGTAAGCCGGTGCCCGCCGATCCCGAGCTGCTGCACCGGATCTACCGCGACACCCACCGTCGGGTCGAGGATCTCCGCCGCGCCGCGTGATGCGACGATTCTCCGGTGCGTGTCATCGCCGGCAGCCGGAAGGGCCACAAGCTCGTCGCACCCCGCGGCCTCGACACGCGGCCGACCTCGGACCGGGTCCGTGAGAACGTCTTCAACCTCGTCGGTCCGCTCGACGGCGCGAGCGTGCTCGATCTCTTCGCGGGATCGGGTGCCCTCGGGATCGAGGCGCTCTCCCGCGGAGCCGCGAGCGCGGTCTTCGTCGAGCGCGACCAGGAGGCCGTGCGGACGATCCTGCGCAACCTCGAGCGGCTGCGGCTGACGGGCGCCCGGGTGGTTCACGGTGACGTCCTGCGGACGATCGCGCAGGAGGCGACCGCTGGAGCGAAGTACGATCTCGTGCTGGTCGACCCTCCCTACGGCATGCTCACCGAGATCCAGCCCCGCCTCGCCCGCCATGTTCCGCCGCTGCTCGCAGCGGACGGCCTGCTCGTGATCGAGACGGACGCGCGCACCGAGCCCGAGCTTCCGCTCCACGTCCGCACGAGCCGCAGGTACGGCCAGACGCGCGTCACGCTCTTCGAGGGAGCGGACCGAACATGATCACCGCCATCGCTCCCGGCTCCTACGATCCGGTCACGAACGGCCACGTCGACGTGATCGCGCGCGCGGCAGGGATCTTCGACCGGGTCGTCGTCGGCGTGGTGGGGATGCCGCACCACAAGGAGCCGACCTTCGCAGTCGAGGAGCGGGTCGAGTTCCTCCGCGACGCGCTCTCGAACCTCGGCAACGTCGAAATCGACGTCTTCCGCGAGCTCGTCGTCGACTTCGCGCGCAAGTGGGACGCGAAGGCGATCGTCAAAGGGCTGCGGGTCATCTCCGACTTCGAATGGGAGTTCCAGATGAACCAGCTCAACCGGACGCTCGCGCCCGAGGTGGAAACGGTCTACGTGATGGCGAGCCCGCAGGTGAGCTTCGTCTCCTCGAGCGGTGTGAAGGAGATCGCCGCGTTCGGCGGTGACGTCTCGGCGCTCGTGCCGCCGCCGGTCGCGCGCCGGCTCGCAGAGCTCTTCCCGGACGGACGGCCGGGGACGCCGGAGCGGCCCGGCGAGTGACCGAGCTCGACGTGACGCGGGGTGCACCGCGTTCCGGACGTGCACGAATGGCAGCTCGCGCGGTTCTGAGATGGGCACCTTCCGCCGAGAGGGCTACACTGCTGACCCAATGGACGTACTAGTTCTCATCGACAAGCTCGACGACCTCGTGCACAACGCGAAGGCCGTGCCGCTCACCGACCAGGTGCGGATCGACCGCGAGGAGATCTACGACATCCTTGACCAGATGCGGGCGACGATCCCCGAGGAGATCAAGCAGGCCCGCTGGATCGTCAAGGAGCGGCAGGAGATGCTGGCCGAGGCGAAGCGAGAGGTCGACCGTCTGCTCGCCGAGGCGCGGGAACAGGCCGTGCGCGAGGCGTCGCAGACCGAGATCGTCAAGATTGCGGAGCGGCAGGCCGACGAGATCGTCGACGACGCTCGACGGAGCGCGCGCGAGATGAAGCTCGAGATGGAGGACTGGGCTGACAACCAGCTCGCCTCCCTCGAGGTCAACCTCGAGCGCTTCCTGACGGCTGTGCGGCGGGGTCGCGAGCGGCTGCACGAGCGCTCGCAGGAATCGGTCATCGCCGGCATCGGCGCCAACGGCGACGTCGCCGACGACGAGCGCTTCTAGCGTCTAGCCCCGCAGCCGTAGGGTCACGATGATCCGCCTTCGCTGGGGGAGCGGTATCAGCGTGCCTCGCACCGGCTGCTGAGCGACGACGACTGCGTCGCAGCGGCGACTCGGGATCCTCTCGACCTGGAGGCCGGACTCCAGGCCGATCTCCCTGGCGTGGCAGGCCTTCATCCCGATGAAGCTCGGGATCACGACCGACCGTAAGGTTTGGGGTCCAGGTCCGGAGACGTGGGTGTGCACCGAGACGCCTACGGCCGCAAAGAGCCCGAGGACGACGACGAAGACAAGGGCGAGGGCGAAGCCGACGGTTGCCCAGATCCAGCGCCGCCGGTGGCGCCTCTCCGGAGGCGGCTCGTCGACGAGACCGCGCTCTCTGGCCCACGCCGCCGCGAAGCGGCGGGGGTCGCTCTCCCCGAGGATCTCGGCGGCCGAGATGCCGTCGGCCTGGGCCTCCGCCAGATCCGCCTCGAGGTCCGTCGCCATCTCGTCGGCGAGGAGATCGGGCACGCCGAGCCGCTTCCACTCCTGCCGGCACTCCTCGACGTAGGCCGTCATCACGCTACCTCCGCTTCGATCGTCGCCAGGACGGAATCGACCTCGCCGCGGACGTCGCGCCACGCGCGCACGCCCTCCGTGAGGGCGCGGTGGCCGCTCGGCGAGGCGCTGTAGTACTTCCGCGGAGGCCCGCCGTCGCTCGCCGCACGATGCGTCGCGACGAGGCCGTCGCGCTCGAGCCGGCCCAGCAAGGGATAGATCGAGCCCTCGCCGACCGTCGAGAGCCCACGTTCGCGGAGTCGCCGCGTCATCTCGTAGCCGTAGGCGGGCTCGTCGACGACGACGGCGAGGAGACAGAGGTCGAGGACTCCGCGAAGCATCTGGCTGCGCCGGCTCTCAGCTGCCATGCGTTGCATGGTAGTGCACTTTGTCTTGCGTCGCAAGGTAGACCTCAGGACGCGGCGATCTCCTGTGCCAGCTCGACGAACGCCTGGGCGGCCTGCGAGCGATAGCGGTCCCGATGCCACGCGAGGACGAGCGTGCGGGGCGGGATCCGCGAGCCGAAGGGAAGCATCTTCACGGCGCGGTCCCGGGGATCGACTACGAGGCGCGGCTCGATCGCGGCGCCCAGACCCTCGGCGACGAGCGCGGCGAGCGTGCCGTTGTCGTCGGTGCGAAACACGACGTTCACCTCGGGCACACGGCCTGCGAGGAACCGCTCCGGCTCGTCAGTCGTCCGTCGTCCGATCAGCGGCAGCTTGGCGACCTCGCGCAGCGGCGGCGCCGAGTCGAGCTCCGCCAGCTCCGAGCGCGCCGAGACGAGCAGGACGTACGGATCGTGCAGCAGCTCGGCCCATTCGAACGGCCCGTCGCGCAACGGCAGGTCGGCGAAGGTCAAGTCGAGCTCACCGTGCTCGAGCAGGCGCAGGAGATCGTCTGCCGAGCTCTCCTCGCGCACGCGCACGCCGACGCGCGGCCATTGCGCGCGGAAGCGTCGGACGAGCGCGGGGAGGAGCCGGGTGCCGACGCTCTGGTAGATGCCCACGCGCAGCGTGCCCGCCGACCCCTCGGCGAGCGCGGCCATGTCGGCCCGGGCCGCATCGAGGCGCGCGACGATCGCGTCCGCGTGGCCGAGCAGGAGAAGGCCGGCCTCGGTCGGCTCCACCCGGCGTGGGCCGCCGGGACGGTCGAAGAGGCGCTGCCCGACGATCCGCTCGAGCTGCGCGATCTGCTGGCTTACGGCCGACTGGGTGTACCCCAGCTCACGTGCCGCGAGGCCGAACGAGCGCGTGCGCGCAACCGCCTCCAGGGCTGCCAGGTGGCGCAGCTCGACTCCGAGCCATTCATCAGCGCGCATAATCGATATGAACGATAACTCAACTTGTCCTGATCGACCGGCGTGGGCACGATGGAGCCATGAGAACGAAGATCGCCGTCGCACTCGGGATCGTCTACGTCGTCTGGGGATCGACGTACTTCGCGATCGCCGTCGCCGACCGGACGCTGCCTCCGCTCCTGATGCTCGCCGTCCGGTTCGGGCTCGCCGGCGGGCTTCTCTACGCCTGGTCCGCGTGGCGCGGCGACGTCGCCGCGGCCAAGCCGGGCCGGAGGGAGTGGACGGCCGCGGCGATCGTCGGCGGACTTCTTCTGTTCGTCGACACGGGTGGCATCGCCTGGGCAGAGCAGCGCATCGCGTCGGGGTTGACTGCGCTTCTCGTCGCGACCGTGCCGCTGTTCACGGCACTCCTCGACCGCACCTTCTTCGGAGTCCGGCTCTCGCTCGGTGCGCTGGCGGGGATCGCCGCCGGGCTGCTCGGTGTCGCGCTGCTCGTCGGCCAGAGCGCGCACGTCGATCCGGTCGGTGCGGCCGTGATCCTCGGGGCGGCGCTTGCGTGGGCGGCTGGATCCGCCTATGCGCGCGTCGCGCCGCTGCCGAGGGCGCCGTTTCTCTCCGCGGCGATGCAGATGCTCTGTGCGGCCGCGTTCCTCGCCGTCGCGGGAGCCGCGCTGGGCGAGGTCGGAGGCGTCCACCCGGCCGCGATCTCCGCCGGGTCGGCGGCAGCGTTCGGCTTCCTCGTCGTCTTCGGCTCGATCGTGGCCTTCACCGCGTACGGCTGGCTGCTGCGGAGCGGCGCGTCGAGCGTGCTCGTCTCGACGTACGCCTACGTCAATCCCGCGATCGCGGTGCTGCTCGGCTGGGCGTTCGCGGGCGAAGCGGTCGGAGGTCGCGAGCTCGCGGCCGGCGCGGTCATCGTCGCCTCCGTCGGGATGCTCGTCCTCGCGCGGCAGCCCCGCGTCGAGAAGCCGGAGCCGCTGCCGGAGCCGTATCGCGCCCTCGACGGAAGTTGACGTCGGACGGCTGCTGACGGGAGAGCACGTCACACTCTGAGCCGGCCCCCGGCCGCCGCTACCGTGGCGGTGTGACCACCTTCGACCTCCGCACGCTCCGAGTCCGCTCCGGCGACCAGGCTCGCGAGCGCGTCGACATCGAGCTCGAGCCCCTCGTGCTCGGCGGCCAGACGTACGAGCCGCGCCCGAATCCGGCGCCGGCCGAGCTCACCGTGACGCGTGCCTCGAGCGGCACCGTGCTCGAGCTCGCGCTCGACCTCTCGCTCGCGGGACCGTGCTTCCGCTGCCTCTCCGCTGCGGAGCTGCCGCTTGAGCTCCGTCTCCGCGAGTACCAGGCCACGAAGCCGGAGGGGGAAGAGGAGCAAAGCGAGTACCTCGAGGACGACCGGCTCGACCTGTCGGCCTGGGCGCACGACGCGATCGCGCTCGCGCTCCCGGACAAGATCCTCTGTCGCCCCGACTGCGCCGGGCTCTGTCCCGTCTGCGGCAAGGACCTGAACGCCGAGCCGCACGAGCACGCAGAGGAGCGCACCGACCCGCGCTGGGCGGCGCTCGAGGCCCTCCGCGAACGCGACTAGCGGTCGATCGTGGACATGTCCGGGTAGCGCTCGCCGGCGGCCGCGCCCTGCGGGAACGCCTCCTCCAGCCGCTCGAGCTCCTCGTCGGTCAGCTCGACGTCCACGGCTTCGGCGTTCTCCTCGAGGTAGCGCCGGCGCTTCGTCCCCGGGATCGGGACGATGTCGTCGCCACGCCTCAGCACCCAGGCGAGCGCGACCTGCGCCGGAGTGCGAGCCTTCTCCTCCGCGATCTGCTCGACCGTCATCACGAGATCGAGGTTCCGCTGGAAGTTCTCGCCCTGGAACCGCGGGAGATAGCTGCGGAAGTCGCCCTCGCCGAAGTCCTCAGGTGAGCGGATCTGGCCGGTGAGGAAACCGCGGCCGAGCGGGCTGTACGCGACGAAGCCGATGCCGAGCTCGCGGCACGTCTCGAGCGGGCCGTCTTCCGGGTCGCGCGTCCACAGCGAGTACTCCGACTGCAGCGCCGAGATCGGATGGACTGCGTGCGCGCGGCGGATCGTCTCCGGCGACGCCTCCGACAGTCCGAGATGGCGCACCTTCCCGGCCACGACGAGCTCAGCCATCGCGTCCACCGTCTCCTCGATCGGCACCCGGCGGTCGACGCGGTGCTGGTAGTAGAGGTCGATGTGGTCGAGGCCGAGCCGCAGGAGCGACGCCTCGCACGCCTGCCGCACGTACTCGGCGTCGCCGCGAATCTCGCGCGAGCCGTCCTCGTTGCGGACGTTGCCGAACTTCGTCGCGAGCACGACCTCGTCGCGCCGGTCGGCGATCGCCTTCCCCACGAGCTTCTCGTTCGCGCCGCGGCCGTACATGTCGGCCGTGTCGAGGAAGTCGCTCCCGAGCTCGAGCGCACGGTGGATCGTCGCGATCGCCTCGCCCTCGTCGGTCGTTCCGTAGAACTCCGACATCCCCATGCAGCCGAGGCCGAGGGCGGAGACCTCGAGTCCCTGTGTGCCGAGCCTGCGTCTGTTCATGACACGACGCTACCCGGGCCGCGCGAGGCTACGCGCGGGGGAGTGTGAACGGCGTCGTGGTCGTGATCCCGACGAAGCCGAGTCGCTCGAGAATCGGCCTGCTCGTCGGGAGCGCGTCGACGTACAGGAAGCGGTAGCCCGCCTCGCGCGCGAGCTCGGCCCGACGCGCGACCGTCGCCCTGTAAAGCCCGCGCCCGCGGAACTCCGGCAGCGTCGCGCCGCCGAACAGCCCGGCGAACTCGACGCCGGGGTCGAGATCGACGCGGCCACTGGATACCGGCTGTCCGTCCACATAGGCGACCACCGGAACCGCGTTCTCGAGGATGTCGGGGCTGTAGTCCTGTTCAAAGACCCGCTTGGCGAGTTCCCTGAAGGCTCCCGGATCTTCCCGCAGTTCGACGTTCTCCGGCGGCGGCGGGATCGAAGCCGTCTCCGCTACGACGACCGTCTCCTCGTCGTCGGGCTCCAGGCCCGCGGAGAGAAGCTGCTCGCGGAGCTCGGGGCCGTCGTGCGAGTAGTACTTCCACTCGACCCAGCCAGGTTGGTCGCGCATCCGCGCGATGAGCGGCTCGATGTTTCCGTCCGCGGGCGGCCAGAGGACTGCGCTCCACCCGTCACCGGCGAGGAACCCGTCCGGCCCGGCGGGCTTGCGTCGCATCTGCTCGTCGAAGAGCTCGAGGATCTCGGTCGTGTCCACGGCCGGAGGCTAGCTATAGTGGGCCGCCGGTCATGGCCGTCCCGAAGCGGAAAACCTCGAAGTCCCGCCGCGACAAGCGGCGTGCGACGCATGCGATCTCCGCCCCGAAGGTCAATGTCTGCCCGACGTGCGGCCAGCCGAAGCGTCCGCACCGAGTCTGCCCGACCTGCGGCAGCTACAAAGGCCGCGAGGTCGAGCCGCTCCGCGTCCACGCACCCTGAGGGCATGCCCCGCATCGCCGTCGATGCGATGGGGGGAGATCGGGGGCCCGACGAGGTCGTCGAGGGTGCGCTCGCTGCGTACGCCGACGGAATCGAGCCCATCGTCTTCGGCTCGTCGGAGCTCGACACCCGTGGGCTCGCGCTCGTTCCGACGACGCAGGTCGTCGGCATGCACGAGAAGCCCGCGGACGCGTTCCGGACGAAGGACGACAGCTCGCTCGTCCGGGCGGTCAAGGCGGTCTCCGACGGGGAGGCCGACGCCGTCGTGTCTGCCGGCAACACGGGAGCGATGCTTGCCGCCGGCCTCGTCCTGCTGCGGCGCGTCGAAGGAGTGCGTCGCCCCGCGATCGCCATCCCCATCCCCGCGAGGAAGGGTCCGTCGGTGCTGATCGACGCAGGCGCGAATGCCGATTGCCGCGCCGAGCACCTGCTCCAGTTCGCGACGATGGGAGCCGTCTTCGCCGAGGAGATCCTCGGCGCCGCCCGCCCGCAGGTGCGCCTCCTCTCGATCGGAGAGGAGCCGGAAAAGGGCAACCAGCTCGCCCTCGAGGCGCACGCGCTGCTCGCCGCCTCCGACCTCGACTTCCGGGGCAATGCCGAGGGACGCGACATCCTCGAAGGCGCCGCCGACGTCCTCGTCACCGACGGCTTCACCGGCAACGTCGCCCTCAAGGCGGTCGAGGGGACGATCCGCACGCTGCTCGAGTCGCTGCGCGAGGAGATCACACAGAGCACGACCGGAACCCTCGGCGGTCTTCTCATCCGGCCCGCCGCGCGACGGCTGCGCAAGCGTCTCGACCCCGACACGTACGGCGGCGCCTACCTGCTCGGCCTGCGCGGGCTCGTCGTGATCGCACACGGCAACTCGTCCGCCGTCGCGATCGCGAACGCGATCAGGCTCGCGGCCCGCGGCGTCGACCACGACGTCGTCGGCCGCCTTGCCGCCCGCCTCTCCCAGCCGCAGGGAGCGGAGATTGTATGATCGGCGCGCTTTCCAGCCCCCCACGAGAACGAGGTGACATGGCAGCGTCGCGCGAGGAAGTCTACGAGCGGGTCAAGGAGGTCCTCACCGAGCAGCTCGGCATCGACGAGGCGGACATCACCGAGGAGGCTTCCTTCCAGGAGGACCTCGACGCCGACTCGCTCGACCTCGTCGAGCTGATCATGGAGCTCGAGGATCAGTTCGGGATCAAGATCTCGGACGAGGACGCGCAGAAGATCCAGACCGTCGGCCAGGCCGTCGACTACGTCACTTCGCACCAGTAGCCGCGGA
>Ga0335085_10013321_pt1 | contig 12061 bp, 11 predicted proteins | sample Lox_Sample_45_FD_206712 | JGI IMG/M metagenome (GOLD analysis project Ga0335085, IMG submission 206712) | Soil microbial communities from Loxahatchee National Wildlife Refuge, Florida, United States - Lox_Sample_4.5 | ecosystem: Environmental > Terrestrial > Soil > Wetlands | place: USA...
AGCCGCCGTTCCCCGAGGGGGAGCTCGTGGCGTACTGCGGCTCCGGCGTCACTGCGTGCGTCACCCTCCACCGCGCCTGGCTCGCCGGCCGGGACGGGAAGCTCTATCCCGGCTCGTGGAGCGACTGGTCGGCGCGCGGCCTCCCGCTCGAGCGCAGCTACGAGGCGGAGTAGGTCACCGTCACGGTCGCGTCGATCTCCTGCGAGCCCGGCTCGATCGGAACGGAGCCCGACGCGTCCGGCGCCTTCGCCGTCGCCCCGAACACGACCGGGGACGGCGCGCTGCCCTCGACCACCGTCTGCACGGCGCCGAGCTGGAGGCCGGAGGCGTCGGCGAGCGCCATCGCCTTCGACTGCGCGTTCGCGACGGCGTTCTTCAGCGCCTGCGCGTAGAGCGCGTCCTGGTCGGAGACGTCGAGGCTCGGCCCGGAGACGCCGTCGGCGCCGGCCTTGACCGCGGCGTCGACGATCGCGCCGGCCTGGCCGATCGGCACGGTCACGGACACGCTGCTCGAGGCGGCGTAGCCGATGATCTTCGTCCCGTCCTGGGAGGTCTGCGGGTCGAGCGACACCTCCGTGGTCTGGAGGTCGGCCGCCGCGACGCCGGCGTTCTTCAGCGCGTCCACGACCGCCTGGGCCTCGTCCGCGTTGGACGAGAGCGCAGCGGACGCGGTCGCCCCGCGCGTGTCGACGCTGAAGCTGAACGAGGCGCGGTCGGGAACCGCGGTGACGGAGCCGCTGCCGGTGACGGTGATCGTCCGGTCGGCGGAGGCGGGCGCGGTCGCGCTGTGCCCGAGCCGGGGCTGGGCGACGCCCGCGATCGCGGCGGCGGCGAGCAGCAGCCCCGCGAGCAGGAAGGTTCGGCGGAATCGGTTCATGCGCCGTATACGGCGCCGAACCCGGCGAGTGTCACATCGCTATGCGGCTGCGGTGCCGAGCTCGCCGAGGTACGGCGTCCAGCCCTGCGGGATCCGCGGCGCGGCGAGCCGGATGAACAGCACCGGCGCGGGCGGCCGCGGCACGCTCCGCAGCTCCATCCCGACCTGCTCCGGCGTCCGGTCGCCCTTGCGCAGATTGCACGGCGCGCAGGCGGTGACGACGTTCTCCCAGACCGACTCGCCCCCCTTCGACCGGGGGATGACGTGGTCGAGCGTCAGCCGTCCGCCCGAGGTGCCGCAGTACACGCACTTCCACCCGTCCCGGGCGAACAAGGCCCGCCGGGAGATCTTCCGCTGGATCGCGCGCGGCACCCGCACGTAGTGGAGAAGCCGGATCACGTGCGGCCAGATGAAGCTCCCCGAGGCCGACCGCAGCGGCTTGTCGAGGCGCTCGACCACCTCGGCCTTCCCCTTGTAGACGAGCACGTGCGCCCGCCGCGTCGAGCAGACGTTCAGCGGTTCGTAGCTCGCGTTCAGGACAAGAACATGCTGCACGTGGGCCAAAAGTAGCAGTGGGAACCGACCTCGGCTCGTCCGCGAGGAACTCGTGACGTTTCGGTGTTCGGGCCTGGCCCCGGTTGCCACGAGATGCGCGCCGGCCCAGGAGCGGTGCGGCTTCGCGTGCAACGGCCGGGGCCAGGCCCCGTGACGGAAGGCTCGCAGCTTTCCGGCGCGACGCCTCAGGAGGACATGGCCCGCTCGACCGCCTCGAGCTCCTCCGGGGAGAGGGCGACGGCGGCGTGGCCGCGGTCGAGCTCCTTCACGTAGATCCGGGCGTAGTCCCGGCCCTGGATGGCGCTGAGCACGAAGCCGGTGCGGGCGGAGTCGAGCAGCGCGACGGAGGCGGACTGGTGGCCGCCGGTGTTCTCGTACGCGTCGTAGCGGACGATCGCCGTCTTCGAGACCGTGTCGTCCACCCGCCGGTCGACCCGGGCGAGCGCGGCGGCGAGCTCGTCCACGGCCCGGTGGAGGTCATCGATCCGGCCCTGGAGCGCCACCGCGAAGTCGACGAGGTCGGACTTCCCGCCGCCGAGGAGGACGAGCTGGGACTCCCTGACGCGCCGCAGCTTGCGGTACAGGACGGCGGCGAGGACGAGCGCGAGCGCTGCGGCGATCGCGGCGCCGATCGCGATCCACGCGGCGACCGAGGCGCTGACGTTCATCGGCCGAGACTAACCCAGGGTGAAGAAGACGGGGTAGACCGCCTTGTTGTTCGCCGTGTTGATCTCGCCGGCGACGGCGCCGACGAACGCGGTGATCGTCACCTTGCTCCCGAAGGCGCTCGTCGGCAGCTGCAGGTTCCCGCAGGTGACGGTCTTCTGCTGTGCCGGCTGGATCACGAGCACGCGCTTGTGGCAGACGATCGGCCGGCCGCTGCCGGCGGCGATCGTCAGCGTGATCGGGACGTTGACCTCCTGGAAGTCGCCCGAGTTCTCGATCGTCACCTGGAACGCGAGGTCGGAGGAGACCTTCACCGTCGTCGGCGACGTCGTCGAGAGGTCGACGCCCTCCGGGGTCGCGCGGGTGGAGACGATCTGGTCGCCGTGCTTCCCGCTCGGCGTGCCGCCGGTCGAGGCGCCGTGGAGCGTGTTGTAGACGATCGTGAACGCGCGGGCGCTGACGAGGTCCGGGTTCGTGATGAACACCGAGCTCGGGACGACGACTCCCGTGACGCCGACCGACTTCAGCTGCTGGATCGCAGGCTGGCGGTACAGCTGCTCCCAGACGACGTCGCTCGCCTGGAGGAGCGCGGCCTGCGCGGTGAGCGCCTGCGCCGCCGTCGTCGCGTCGCGCATCGCGCCCGGGCTCGAGAACGCGTTGGCGAGGCCGGCCAGCCCCTTCGCGCGGAGCGCGACCGCGTTGATCAGGTTCTGGTGGATCGCACGCAGCGGCCCCGGCGGGCGGATCTGCTGCGCCTGGTCGTACGCCTGCTGCTCCTGCTGCGCGTACTGCTCGAGCGCGGTCTGGAGCTGCGACTGCTTCAGCGTCCCGGCGACGAGCTTGTTCGCGAACGAGGCGCCGAGCTGCCTGTCCGTGCGCGCGATCTGGGCGACCTTGTCCATGTAGGACTGGTACTCCGCCTGCTTGCTCTTGCCCTGGCACGCGCCGACCCAGGAGACGAGCAGGACGATGAGGACGATCGCGATCGCGACGAGGCCGGCGAGGCGGACGAGCGGGACGACGCCGGTCGGGCCTTTCGGCGGCGGCTTCGGACCGTCGCCGCGGCTCCCGCCCGGGCGGCCCGGCCTGCGTCGCCGGGGCGACGCCTCCTGTGTCTCGGGCTCGTCGAAGAAGTCGAACTGGACGTTGTCGTCGTCGTACGTGCTCATCGGCGCCGAAACACCTTACTCCGCGTCCTCGAGGAATCGGTGGTCGAGGTGTCCCTCCGAAGGAGAGTCAGACCCGGCCGCCAACCTGTACGGGGCGTATGTCGAACGCCGCGCTTGCGCTGGAGGGAAATGGCCTCGTCCTCGGGCGCTACCGGCCGCTGCGCCCGCTGGGGACGGGCGGATCCGGCTCCGTGTGGCTCGCGCGGGACGAGCAGAACGGCCTCGACGTCGCGCTGAAGATCGTCGCCCGCGAGGGCAAGGCGGCGGCGCGGGCCGAGCGCGAGGCGCACGCCGCCGCGCGGCTCCGGCATCCGAGCTGCCTCCGCGCCTACGGCTTCGGGCGGGATCCGCGCCACGTCTACATCGCCTACGAGTTCGTGCCGGGGCGCACGTTCCGCGAGGCGATGCGGGCGGGCGAGCTCAACGACCGCGACGCGATCGAGGCGTGCGCGCAGATCTGCGACGGCCTTGCGCACGCGCACCGCGCGGGGATCCTGCACCGCGACGTCAAGCCCTCCAACGTGCTCCTCGCCGACGGCGAGCGCGTCTCGGCGCGGCTGCTCGACTTCGGGCTCGCGCGGATGGCCGAGGCGGAGACGCTGACGGCGCAGGGCGACGTTCCCGGCACGCTCGCGTACATCGCGCCGGAACGGCTCGCCGGCGAGGACGCGACCGAGGCGGCCGACGTCTGGGCCGTCGGCGTGATGCTCTGGGAGGCGCTCGCCGGCCGGCATCCGTTCTGGCAGACCTCGATGCTCGACACGGCGCGGGCGATCGAGTCGGGTGCGCCGCCGCTCGCCGAGCTCCGCCCCGACCTGCCGAAGCCCCTGCTGCACGTCGTCGACCGGGCGCTGTCGGCGAATCCGGCCCGGCGCCCACCGGCGTCGGAGCTGGCCGCCGCGCTCCGCGGCGCCGCGGCGCCGCGGCGGAGGAAGCGCGCGCGGGGCGGCGGCGTCTCGCTGTCGGCCGCGGCGCCGGTCCAGGCCGGGCGGTTCGCCGCCGCCGGGCTCGCGGCGCTCTACGCCGGCTCGACGACCGCGGAGCTGTCGTTCTTCCCGCACGGCTGGGATCTCGGGATCGCCGTGGCCGTCGCGGCGGCGACCGTCTACCGGGACCGGCTCGGGCTCGCGCTCGCGCTCGCCGTGCCGATCCTCCCGCTCGGGAACGTCTCGCTCGGGCTCGCGCTCGCGTACGCGGCGGCCGCGCTCGCCTGGCTCGCCCTCTCGTGGCGAGAGCCGCGCAGCGGGCTTCTCTTCGTGCTCGGGCCGCTGCTCGCGCCGATCGGGGCGATCGGGCTCGTCCCGCTCGCGACCTGGAACGTGCGCTCGGGGGTGCGCCGCGCCGCGCAGGCAGGGGCGGCCGTGATCGCCGCGGGCGTCGCGGCCGGGCTGCGCCACGTGGATCTGCCCCTGACGGGAGCGCATGCACCGCTCGGCGCCGGCGTCGCCGGCGCGACCGACCCGCTCGACGTCGCCGGCACGCTCTTCCGCGCCCTGACCGCGCAGCCGGCGTTGCTGCGCGAGGCGGTCGCCTTCGCCGTCGTCGCCGCGCTCCTGCCCTTCGCGCGCGCGCACGGCCGCTGGGGCGCCGCCGGGCTCGGCGCCCTGATGCTCGCCGCCACGCTTCTTCCCGTCCCCGCCGCCGCGGCGCTGCCGCTCGTCGCCGCCGCCTGGATCACGGCGGGCGTCGTCGCCCTCCGTCCGGGCCGCTGAGCCGCCGTTCCGGGGACTACCGGCCGTACACTCATTCGCAGTCACATGGGACTGAAGGGGATCGAGCACAAGATCGAGTCGCTGTTCGAAGGCGTGTTCGGCCGCGCCTTCCGGACGAACGTCCAGCCGGTCGAGCTGGCGCGGAAGCTCGCGAAGGAGATGGACGACCACCGGACCGTCTCGGTCTCGCGCGTCTACGTCCCGAACGAGTACACGATCTATCTCTCGAGCGCCGACCGCCAGCAGTTCGAGGCGTACGAGAGCTCGCTCCTCTCGGAGCTCGAGGAGTACCTCGTCGAGCACGCGAAGCGCGAGAGCTACGCGCTCCTGACCGCGCCGCTCGTGAAGCTCGAGACGGACGACGACCTCGGCGTCGGCGAGTTCGGGATCTCGACCCGCGTCGTCCAGCCGCGCCGCGCGCGCCACGGGCCGGAGGAGCTCGAGGACGAGCGGGTGACCCCGGGCGCGACCGTCGTCTACAAGCCGGGCGGCGGCGAGCCGGCCGACGCGATCGTGGCGCAGCCGACCGACGAGGCGACGGTCGTCCCCGTGCTGACCTGGCGCGGCCAGCGCCGCCGGATCGACTCGGAGCCGGCGGTGATCGGGCGCGCCCGCGAATGCGACATCGTCGTCGACGACCCGAACGTCAGCCGCCGGCACGCGGAGCTTCGGCGCGAGGGGCCCGCGTTCTGGATCGTCGACCTCGACTCGACGAACGGAATCGAGGTGAACGGCAGGCGCCTCAGGCGCGCGAAGCTCGAGGACGGCGACACGTTCGTCGTCGGGGAGACCGAGATCGCGTTCTCGACGGAGCCCGAGTAATGCTCCTTGCATCGACGGCGCTCGAGGAGGCGCTGCTCGTCCTGAAGATCGCCTTCCTCGTCCTGCTCTACCTCTTCATCTGGCGGATCGTGCGCACGATCGGCAAGGACGCGAAGCCGTCACAGGAGAGCTTCGTGATGCGGCCGGCGGCGCCGCCCGCCGCCGTGCCGGTCGCGGCGCCGGGCGCCGCCGAGGCGCTGCCGCCGCAGCCGCTCGGCCCGCCGCGGCTGGTCGTCGAGCGCAGCCCGGTGCTGCAGGCCGGCAGCGAGCTCGAGCTCGACTCGGTCTCCTTCACCGTCGGTCGCAGCTTCGAGAACGACGTCGCCATCGACGGCGACGAGTTCGCGTCGGCGCGCCACCTCCGCGTCGAGCCGCGCCGCGACGGCGTGTGGGTGCACGACCTCGGCTCGACGAACGGCACATACGTGAACGGCGAGCGGATCGAGGAGCCGCGCCGGCTCGAGCGCGGCGACGTCGTCGCCGTCGGCGCGACCGAGCTGAGGTACGAGGAATGAGCATCGGAGCGTTCACCGCCGCGACCGACACGGGCCGCAAGCGGCGCCGCAACGAGGACGCGTACGTCGTCGAGCCGCCGCTCTTCGCCGTCGCCGACGGGATGGGCGGCGCGCAGGCCGGCGAGGTCGCGTCGAAGCTCGCCGCCGCAGCCCTCTCCGACACCGACGCAGGCTCGCTCAGCGGCACGGAGCGCGTCACGTCTCTGTTCCAGGAGGCGAACCGGCGCGTCTACGAGCGCTCGGCCACGGATCCGTCCGTCTCCGGGATGGGCACGACGATGACGGTCGCGCTCGTCGAGGGCGCCGAGGTCGTGATCGGCCACGTCGGCGACTCGCGCGCCTACCTGCTCCGCGGCGGCTCCTTCGCGCAGCTCACCGACGACCACTCGCTCGTGGCCGAGCTGATGAAGAGCGGGAAGCTCTCCCCGGAGGAGGCCGAGACGCATCCGCAGCGCGCCGTGATCACGCGCGCGCTCGGCACCGACCCCGACGTCGACGTCGACGCGTTCGCCGTCCGCGCGGAGCCCGGCGACGTCTTCCTCATCTGCTCCGACGGGCTGACGACGATGGTGGACGACGACGAGATCCTCGGGCTGCTCGAGCGTCATCGCGAGGATCTCCCGCGCGCGGTGAAGGCGCTCGTCGCCGCGGCGAACCGTCACGGCGGCGAGGACAACATCACCGTCGTCGCGTTCGAGGTCGCCGCCGACGACCCGCCGCCGGACGACCCCGGTGGGGACACGGTGGCGATGCCGGCGCTCGGCTCGGACCTCGAGGACACGATCGTCGAGGCGCCGCCGCCCGCCGTCGACGCCGCCGACGCGAAGCTCGCCGACCCGCCGACCGCGCGCCTCCGGCTCGCGCTGACGATGATCGGCCTGCTCGCGCTCGCCGCGCTGCTCCTGCTCTGGGGGCTCCTCCGCTGACCTACCGCAACCGGGAGCTGCTCAACCTCGTCGCCGTCGGAGTGCTCACGGCCGTCGGCTTCGCGAGCGTGTACATCGCCGGGAAGTCGCAGATCTCCGGCGCGTCGCTGACGTACGCCGTCTTCTTCCTCGGCCTCTACCTCGCCGCGCACATCGTCGCGCGGTTCACCGTGCCGCGCGCCGACCCGTACCTCCTGCCGCTCGCCGGCCTGCTCACCGCGGTCGGGCTGACGGAGATCTATCGCCTCGGCCCGGCGAACGCCTTCAAGCAGGGGCTCTGGATCGTGATCTCGGTCGCGGTGTTCGCGGCGACGCTGATCGGGCTGCGGCGCGACTACCGCGTGCTCGAGAGCTACAAGTACCTGTTCGGCGTCGGCGCGATCGCGCTCCTGTTCATGCCGCTCCTGCCCGGGGTCGGCCAGACCGTGAACGGCGCGCGCCTGTGGGTGCGCGCGGGCGGGCTCCAGTTCCAGCCGGGCGAGCTCGGGAAGGTGGCGCTGATCGTCTTTCTCGCCGCATATCTCCGCGAGAAGCGCGAGGTGCTGGCGCAGGGGCGGCTGAAGGACTGGGGGCCGCTGCTCGTGATCTGGGGCGCCGCGATGATGGTCCTCTTCGTCACCTCGGATCTCGGCAGCGCGCTCCTCTACTACGGGATCTTCCTCGGGATGCTGTACGTGGCGACGGCGCGGTTCGCGTTCGTCGCCGTCGGGCTCGGGCTGTTCCTCGCCGGGTCGGCGGCCGTCTACGAGGGCACGCCGCACGTCCGCGACCGCGTCACGAACTGGCTGCACCCGTGGACGACGCACCCGGTCTACTGTCCGCTCACCGGCGGGACGGCGCTGCGCCAGGACTGCACGAGCTACCAGGAGGTGCAGTCGCTCTACTCGATCGCGCACGGCGGCTTCGCCGGAACGGGGCTCGGCAGCGGCACCTTCACGAATTCCGCCGGCCAGAAGATCGTCCCCGACCTCAACACCGATTTCATCTACTCAGCGCTCGCGCAGGAGATCGGGCTGATCGGCGCCGCGGCGCTCGTGCTCCTCTACATGGTCTTCGTCCTGCGCGGCTTCCGGGTGGCGCTGCTCGCGAACGAGGGCTTCTCGAAGCTGCTCGCCGCGGGGCTGACGTTCGGCTTCGCGCTGCAGACGTTCATCATCATCGGCGGCATCCTCCGTGTGATCCCGCTGACGGGGATCACGCTGCCGCTCGTCTCCTACGGCGGGTCGAGCGTGCTCTCGAACTTCCTCATCCTCGCCGGGCTGATGCTCGTCTCCGACCGCTCCAACCGTGAGCTGGAGGGCGACGCGTGAACCGCCAGCTCCGCCGCCTCGCGCTCGTCTCGGTGCTGATGCTCGTCGTGCTCGTCGGCGCGACGACGTACTGGCAGGCGTGGGCCGCGGGCGGGCTCCAGGACAGGCAGGACAACGCGATCGAGCGCGTCGTCCAGTTCACGATCCGGCGCGGGCTGATCGTCCCGGAGAGCGGCAAGGCCGTCTTCGCGGCGAACCGCCGGAAGCGCGTCAGCGGGCAGACGTTCTTCTTCCGCCGCTACCCGACGCTCGGCCTCGCGGCGCAGACGGTCGGCTACTCGACCGCGGGGCACGCGCAGGCGGGGCTCGAGCAGTCGATGAACGACTACCTCACCGGCTCGAACACGAACCTCAGCAACGCGCTGCAGCGCCAGCTCGACCGGCTCGGGGGCGGCACGGTGAAGGGCAACACGCTCGAGCTCACCCTCGACACGTCGGCGCAGAACCTGGCGATGAAGGAGCTCGGGAACCAGTGCGGCGCCGTCGTCGCCATGGACGTGAAGACGGGAGCCGTGCTCGTGCTCGCGTCGAAGCCGACCTACAACCCGAATCTCATCGACGAGCCGGGAGGCTACGAGAAGGTCCTGAAGATCCGCGGCGCCTGCGGCGAGGGCGCCGCGCTCGAGAACCGGGCGACCGCGGGCCTGTACACGCCTGGATCGACGTTCAAGATGATCACCGCCGCCGCCGCGCTCGACACCGGGAAGTTCAAGCCGACCTCCCCGTTCTACGACCCGGGCTACTGCATCGACTACGGCAAGCCGGTCTCGAACGCCGGCAACCCGGACCAGGGCGGGACGGAGGTCTTCGGCCACGTCGACCTCGCCGAGGGCTTCCAGCACTCGATCAACTCCGTGTTCTGCAACGTCGGCAAGGCGCTCGGCGCGCGCGTGATCCTCGACTACGCGAAGCGGTTCGGCTTCTACTCGATCCCGCCGCTCGAGACGCCGGCGGACGAGCGCGCGGCGAGCGGGCTCTACGTCCACGGCAAGCTGTACGACCCGGCCGACCAGAACCTCGTGGACGCGGGCCGGCTCGGGTTCGGCCAGGAGCGGATGCTCGTCACGCCGCTCCAGATGGCGATGGTCGGTGCCACGATCGCGAACGGCGGACTCGTGCCCCGGCCGTACGTCGTCCAGCGGATCGTCGGGCCGGACGGGTCGATCGTCCGCGACACCCGCTCGTCGAACCTCGGCCGCGCGATCAAGCCGTCCACCGCCGCCGAGCTCACGCAGATGATGGTCTCCGTCGTCCAGGGCGGCACCGGCACCGCCGCCCAGATCCCGGGCGTCCAGGTGGCCGGAAAGACCGGCACCGCCGAGACCGGGGTCCCCGACGTCTACACCGCGTGGTTCGTCTGCTTCGCCCCGGCGGACAACCCGCGCTTCGCCGTCGCCGTCGTCCTCGAGAAGCAGCTGAACGGCTTCGGAGGCGCGGTCTCCGCCCCGATCGCCAAGGCGGTCCTCGAGAATCTCCTTCATGGCTGAGCGTCCCACTACCCTTTACTGACCCCGTGGCCTCCCTGGACCCGCTCATCGGCTCGTTCTTCGACGGTCGCTACAAGATCGTCCGGAAGCTCGGCGCCGGCGGCATGGCGAACGTCTACCTCGCCGAGGACCAGGAGCTGGGCCGCCGGGTGGCGATCAAGATCCTCAACGACCGCCACGCGAACGACGACCAGTTCGTCGAGCGCTTCCGCCGCGAGGCGAAGAACGCCGCGGCGCTGTCGCATCCGAACATCGTCTCGATCTACGACCGCGGCGAGGCGGAGGGGACGTACTACATCGCGATGGAGTTCCTCGACGGCCGCTCGCTGAAGGAGCTGATCGTCACGCGCGGGCCCGCGCCGGTGCCGGTCGCCGTCGAGTACACGCGGCAGATCCTGTCGGCGCTGCGGTTCGCGCACCGGCACGGGATCGTCCACCGCGACATCAAGCCGCACAACGTCCTCGTCGACGGCGAGGGGCGCGTGAAGGTCACGGACTTCGGGATCGCGCGCGCGGGCGCGAGCCAGATGACGGAGGCCGGCTCGATCGTCGGAACCGCGCAGTACCTCTCCCCCGAGCAGGCGCGCGGGACGAACGTCGACCAGCGCTCCGACCTGTACTCGCTCGGCGTCGTGCTCTACGAGCTGCTGACCGGCGCCGCGCCGTTCAGCGGCGACACGCCGGTCGAGATCGCGATGAAGCATCTGTCGCAGGCGCCGGAGCCGCCGTCGGCGAAGCGGCCGAACCTGCCGCACGACCTCGACCTGCTCGTCATGCGGGCGCTCGCGAAGGATCCGGAGGAGCGCTACCAGAGCGCCGAGGAGATGGACGGCGACCTCGAGCGGATCGCGCGCGGCGCCGCCGTCTCGCGCGAGACCGAGGAGTCGGCGACGCAGATCATCTCGGCGGCGACCGGCCCGATGGCGGCGACCGCCGCGACGATGATCGCGCCGCCGCCGCGCGCGATCGCGGCTGCGGCGCCGCCGCCGACCGGCGGGCCGCCGCAGGTCTACTACGACCTCGACGAGCCGATCCACCGGCGTCCGATCTGGCCGTGGATCGCGGCGCTCGCGTTCGTGCTCGGCGCCGGCATCGGCGGCTGGTTCCTCTACAAGCAGATCTCGAACAAGATCTCCTCGAACGCGCCCGTCGCGGTCGAGTACTACGTGAACATGACCGAGACCGACGCGACGCAGAAGATCGAGTCGATCGGCCTGAAGGCGGACGTCCAGAAGGGGCCGAACACCGACACTGCGCCGGGGCTCGTCTTCAAGCAGGACCCGACCGAGGGCACGAAGATCCCGAAGGGGAACCCGGTGACGATCTGGGTGTCGACCGGGAAGCCGAAGGTGCAGGTGCCGAACCTCGTCGGGCAGCAGGAGAGCGATGCGGTCGATGCGCTGAAGACGCTGAAGCTGAAACCCGACGTGCACGAGGTGAACTCGAACACGCCTGCGAACCAGGTGACGGCGCAGGATCCGAAGGCGGGGTCGAAGGTCGTGATCGGCACCTCGGTGCGGATCAACGTCTCGAAGGGGCCGCAGCCGGTGACCGTTCCGGGCGTCGTCGGCGACACGATCGACCAGGCGACCTCGTCGCTGTCGGCGTCCGGCTTCAAGTACACGACGAGCTTCGTCGACTCGAACCAGCCCGCAAACACCGTCGTCGACCAGAGCCCGGCCGCCGGCTCGTCCGCGGCGAAGGGCTCGACCGTCGCGCTGACGATCTCGAAGGGGCCGAAGACGACGCCGGTGCCCGACGTGACCGGTCTGGACGTGGCCACGGCGACGAACAACATCCAGGCCGCGAACCTCAAGGTGCGGATCGTCAACGTCACCGTCACCGACCCGAGCCAGAACGGGATCGTGCAGAGCCAGAATCCGGGCGCCGCCTCGCAGGCGAACGTCGGCTCGACGGTGACGATCAACGTCGGCCAGTTCAGCGGCCCCACGACGACGGCGACCACCACGACGCCCACGCCGTGACCCGCAGGACGCGGGTCGGGATCCTCGCCGGCGGGCG
>Ga0335085_10013322_pt1 | contig 12061 bp, 8 predicted proteins | sample Lox_Sample_45_FD_206712 | JGI IMG/M metagenome (GOLD analysis project Ga0335085, IMG submission 206712) | Soil microbial communities from Loxahatchee National Wildlife Refuge, Florida, United States - Lox_Sample_4.5 | ecosystem: Environmental > Terrestrial > Soil > Wetlands | place: USA: Florida...
AGGCTCCTCGCCCGCCACATTCGGCAGCACCGCGAAATTGAACAGCGGTGGCGGCGATGAGGTCGCCCATTCGAGCGTGCGGCCGTCCCACGCGTCCCCGGTGGGTTCGGTAAGGCGTTGACGCGCCCGAATGGACACGACCAGTTGGGTGACCTGCAGCGCAATGCCACTGAGGATGATCAGGGATCCGGCCCCCGCCACGAGGATCCAGGGATGCCATTCCGGCCGGGCATAGTGCTGCAGGCGACGCGTCATGCCGAGTAGCCCCACGGCGTAGAGCGGCACGAAGGACACGTAGAAGCCAACGAACCAGCACCAGAACGCGGCCTTGCCGAGCCGTTCATTGAGTTTGAAGCCGAAGGCCTTCGGAAACCAGTACTCATAGGCGGCGAAGATGCCGAACACCACACCACCTATGATCACGTTGTGAAAGTGTGCAACGAGAAACAGCGAGTTATGCAGAACGAAGTCGGCGGGAGGCACCGCCAGGAGCACCCCGGTCATTCCCCCCGTGACAAAGGTCACCATGAAGCCGACGGCCCAATGCATCGGGGGCGTGAACCGCACCCGACCACGGTACATCGTGAACAGCCAGTTGAAGATCTTCACGCCCGTGGGTACGGCGATGACCATACTCAGGATGCCAAATATGCCGTTGACGTCGGCGCCGGCGCCCATGGTGAAGAAGTGGTGAAGCCAAACCATGAACGAGAGCACGCAAATTGCCATGGTGGCCACGATCATGGAGCGATAGCCAAACAGCGGTTTGCCGGAAAATGTCGCGACAACTTCGGAGAACACGCCAAATGCCGGGAGGATCAGGATGTAGACCTCAGGATGTCCCCAAGCCCAAATGAGATTCACGAACATCATGGCGTTGCCGCCGGCGTCATTGGTAAAGAAGTGGAAATCCAGATATCGATCCAGCAGCAGCATGGCGAGCGTTGCCGTGAGAATCGGGAAAGCCGCGATGATTAGAAGATTCGCGGCAAGCGCCGTCCAACAGAAAATCGGCATGCGTCCGTAGCGCATGCCTGGCGCGCGCGTCTTCAGAATCGTCGTCACCAGATTGATGCCACCTATCAAGGTACCTATGCCGGAGATCTGCAGCGCCCAAAGGTAGTAGTCGATGCCGACGCCCGGCGAGTACCGCAATTCGGACAGCGGCGGGTAAGGGAGCCAGCCGGCGCGCGAGAACTCGCCGACGACAAGGGAGATGTTGACCAGGAGCGCACCCGTGGCCGTCAGCCAGAATGCCACCGAGTTCAAGGTGGGAAAGGCCACGTCGCGCACACCGAGCTGCAGCGGCATCACATAGTTGATGAGTCCGATCATGAAGGGCATGGCAACGAAGAAGATCATGATCGTGCCGTGGGCGGAGAAGATCTGATCGTAGTGCTCCGGTGGCAGATACCCGGCCGCCTGGAAGGCGAACGCCTGCTGCGAGCGCATCATCAAGGCGTCGATGAAGCCGCGAAGCAGCATCACCAACGCCAGGATGCAGTACATCACACCAATGCGTTTGTGATCGACGCTGGTAATCCATTCGCGCCACAGATACGGCACGTAGCCCTTGACCACGACCCATAACAGAATGGCCGCGACCATCAGGCCGACGACTGCTGCGGAGTAGAGCGGAATTGGCTGATCGAACGGAATCGCCTGCCAGGTCAGCTTGCCGAGCATGTCAATCCTCCTTCGGTGAACCGGCGCTCGCGCCGGTAAGTGTGAGCGTCGGTCCTTCCCCTTCAGGCAGGTGCCGGAATGCGATGGCGTCAAAGAGACTGGGGCTAACGTCTCGGTAGGTGTAGGGGGCGACCCGCGCAGACTGTGGCAGCAGCAACCGATAAGCGCTCTCATCGAGAATCGGCCCGCCCGATTGCGCTGAGCGGACCCACTCGGCGAAGGCCGGCGCAGGGACCGCTTCGGTGTTGAAATTCATGTCCGCAAATCCATCACCGTTGATCTGAGCGGCCAGTCCCAGGAAGGTGCCAGCGTGGTCGGCCTGAAGATGCAGCTCTGTGACCATGCCGTTCATGGCATAAATCTCACTGCCGAGCCGCGGAACAAAGAAGACGTTCATGACCGAGGCGGAAGTGAGACGAAAGTGAACCGGTGTGCCGACCGGCGCCACAAGCCGGTTGATGCTCGCAATGTGCTGCTGTGGATAGATAAACAGCCACTTCCAATCGAGTGCGACGACGTCCACTTCGAGCGGCTCGGCGGTTGCGACCAGGGGTTTGGCGGGATCCAATGCATGGGAGCCGCTCCAGGCAATGCCCCCGAGAAAGAGAACGACCAGCGCCGGAATGGACCAGACGAGCAATTCGAGACGGCCGGAGTAGGCCCACTGCGGGGCATAAAGCGCGCGCCGATTGGAGGCGCGATACCACCATGCGAAGCCCAGGATGCACAGAATCGTCGGCACGACGATCGCGAGCATGATTGCAAGCGCGTCCAGGAGGATGATTCGCTCGGCAGCGCCCACCGGTCCGGCTGGATCCAAGACGCCACCGCCACAGCCGGCCAACAGGCTAGATGCCAAGGCCATGGGGATGAGTCTGCGCGCCGCACCACTGCGGGCTCGCGGTAGCGCGACAACGCTGCACCTGTGCACTGCCATCATGATGGACCTCTTAGGATGTGACCGGTACGTTCGCACGCACCGACTCACCACTGGCTTACCGCTGCGTCGCGCAGCGCACCCAGCGGCGCGACCGGACGCTGTACTTCGGGTCTTCGACCCTAAGGAGCGCGTGTTCCTTACGTGCTTCGGATCCGTGTGCCCGATGCGAGCCCCGGCGCTCTAGCCTTCCTTTCAAGCCACGCAGCGACGCTGCAGATGCGCCTCGTTCGTGGTGATTGAGACGGATTTCTCATTTGAGTGAGTCATGCCAGCCATCCAACCGATCAGTTGTGTCGCAGTGCTCGTCGGAGCCGTTGTGGCCAGCGCGACGCGCCCAAAAGGAGCAATCCGTCGCTGTGATGCCTACGGCCCGATTCAGGCCGTACGCTGGAGCTGTTCTCGAGGTCCGATCCCCCCCTTCCCGCAAAGCGTGGGAAGTTGCGCGGCGGGTAATGCCCGCCGCGCTTTTTTGGTATTCGACGGGCGTGTCGCTCACCGTGCCCGGTTACGGGCGCGGCCGGCCGGCACGGCGTGACGATGAGAGAGCAAGTCGGGGGCCGCTCCAGTGAACGCACGTTTTTGACGCTCCTTGCGCTCGCTTCGGCCGTCTACCTCGGGCGGGTCCGGGCGGCCCAACCGCCGATTCTCTCTTACCAGGAGGCAAGAGCCGAACTTCATCAGGTCTCGGACGCGCTGAAGGCCGGCGAGGCCGAAGTGAGCCGCGCGACAGAGGAGGCCCGCGCGGCGCGCTTGCTCGGCTTCCCGGATCTATCGTCCAACACCACCGAGCTGTTCGGCGAGAAAAGCGGCACCCTCTCCGGTACGCCACTGGGAAATCTTTCCTTCAGCGACAACTTCCGTGGGCCGCGCTCCTCCATCGACAGCACCTGGTCGATCTACTCGGGTGGCAGCATCACGGCAACGCAGCGGGCGCTGGCGGCGGGGGCGCGCGCCGCGAGCGCCGACCTGACTCACACGCAAGAGGATCTGGACGTGCTGCTCGCACAGGCGTATTTCGGTCTCGAGCTTGCGGTGAACGTCGAGCGCACGCGCCGCGCGGTGCTCGATCAGGCGGATCGGCAATTGAATCGCGCGCTCGAGTTCGAGCAGCATGGCCTCATACCGAAGGTGGAGCGACTGAGCGCCCAGGTTGCGCGCGATCAGGCCGCGCGTGAGCAGGTGGCGGCCACGCACGATCGGGAAATCGCCGAGGCGAGCCTGCGGCGGCTGCTGCACCGGCCCGAGGTCGTGGGCACGAGCACCCCGCTGTTCGTCTCCAGCCGACCATTGCAGCCTCTTGACGATTGGCTCACCCAGGCACAACGCGGCAGTCCAGCGCTTGAGGCACTCGGCGCTCGCCGCGACGCGGCCGAGCAGGGCGTGGCAGTCGCGGAGTCGCTGTGGAAGCCGAAGATTTTCGCCTTCGGATCCTACAGCCTGATTCGCAAATACCAAACCCCCATTGAGCCGGACTGGATCGCCGGTGTGGGCGTCAATGTGACGCTGTTCGCGCACGAGGATCGGGCCAACAAGGTGGCGGCCGCCCGTGCGGAAGTACGCGCGGCCCAATCGCTCCACGATGCGGCAAGCACCACCATCGCAACCGAGGTCGAGGCAAGCTTTCGTAGGGTGGGCCAGGCACGCGAGCAGTTCCAGTTGCTCGATTCGACCATCGCGCTGGCCGCGGAGAACCTGCGGCTGCGCGAGAAGGGCTTCGAGGAAGGGCAAGCCACCAGTATCGACGTGAACGAGGCGCGCAGCGCTCTGGCAGCCGCGCAGACCGAGCGGGCCGTGGCGGCCTTTGACTACGACATTTCCCTGGCGCAGCTGTTGCAGGCGGCCGGCCAGGAGAGCGCGCTGCCCGACTACATCCGGCAGGCAGACATCCAGCTACCCCCATAAGAGACGGTCGCCATGAACGAAGCCAAGCCATCGGTGAAAAAGACTTACTCAGGGGCAGCCCGCATCGGCAAGCCACTCGCCATCCTCGCCGTGCTCGCCTTTCTGATCTATGGTCTGTACCTCGCGAATCGAACCGTGGCGGCACCCTTGCAAGGCGAGGTGGATGGACGCTACATCGATATCTCGCCGAAGATCATGGGTCGGGTCGCGAAGCTGAGCGTGCGCGAAGGCGACGAGGTTCGCAACGGGGAGCTTCTGGTCCAGTTGGACAGCCCGGAAATCGAAGCCAAGGTGCTGCAGGCGCGCTCGCTGCTCGACGCGGCGAAGGCCAATCAACAATTGCTCGATGATGGCATGCGACGCGAGCAAGTGCGCACGGCACAGGCGACTTGGGAACGTGCGGTCGCCGACCAATCGCTCGCCGAGACCACCTTCAAACGCATTCACTCCCTTTACAGCATGGGGCTGACATCGCAGCAACGGGACGATGAGGTGCAGACGGCGAACCGCGCGGCGGCGGAGGCGGTCAACGCCGCCCGCGCACAGTATGACTTGACGTTGAATGGCTTTCGCCACGAGGAGCGCGATGCGGCGGCTGCGACGACCCGCGGCGCCGGGGCGGCGGTGGAGGAGGTCGGCGCGCTGGCCGAGGACATCCATCTTAGGTCTCCGATTGACGCGGAAGTCGACAAAGTTGTGCTGCATGAAGGCGAGCTCGCGCCGCCGGGCTTCCCGATCCTCACGCTGGTAAATCTCGATGACGTTTGGGCGGTATTCAATCTACGTGAGAACGAGCTGGCGCAAGTACGCATCGGCACGCAGTTCACGGGCACGGTGCCGGCATTGGGTGGCCGCACGGTGCGGTTCTCGGTGTACTACATCAGCCCCAAGGGGGAATACGCGACCTGGCGCGCGACCCGCGAGTCGAGCGGTTACGACATCAAGACCTTCGAGGTGCGTGCGCGGCCGCAGGGGAAGGTGCCGGGCCTGCGGCCCGGGATGTCAGTGCTCGTTAGTCGGAGCTGAGGGGTGTTCTTTAAGAATGTGCGCGCGGCCTGTGCACGGGAATGGCACTACCTGGTCGAGCACCCGTGGGATCTCGCTCTGATCAGTTGGGTCCCCGCGCTGGCCTTGCTCCTGGTGTGGGCGATCTTTGCGGCTGGTGTCAATACCAAATTGCCAATCGCCTTCGTGGATGAGGACCACTCGCAGGACTCGCGCGAGCTGGCCATTGCACTGGATGCGACCCGGTCGGTGGCGATCACCGCACGCCCCGCGAGCCTCGCGGAGGCGGGCAGCTGGGTACGGCGGCGCCGCGTTTACGCGATCGTGCAGGTTCCGCCGGACTGGGAACGTCGCGCGCTGCGCGGGGATCCACTGCCAGTGGTCTTGTATACCAATGAGCAGTATCACGCAGCGGGGTCGTCTATTTCTACCGATGTGCTGGGAGCCATCGGCGCGGTGTCCGGGCGACGAGTTCTGACCGGGCTCGCGGCGCTGGGCGGGGGCTTCCACGGAGCCGAGCGTCGCTCGCAGCTCGTCCATGCGGAGCTGCGTTCGCTCTATGGACCGGAACTGTCCTTTGAGCGTGCGCTGGCAGGCGCCTTTCTGCCCAGTACCCTGCACTTGTTTGTCCTCGGCGCCGCCGCCTTCGCTCTCGGCCGTGAATTTCGCGACCGCACCGCGGGTGAGTGGTTAAGCCGGTCGGGCGGAAGCATCGGCGCCGCCGTGCTCGGCAAGCTGCTGCCACAGCTCGTGTGCTTCGCGGTGCTGGGCACCGGCATTCTGGTGTGGCTCGCCGGTTATCGCGGCTGGAGCGTCCACGGCAGCTTCATCGTGTGGACCGCCGGACTGGCAAGCCTCGTCCTGGCCTGCTGCGCGATTCCGGCATTATTCGTCGGGCTCACGGGAACACTGCGCGTTGCGCTGGCGCTAAGCGCCATCACAAATGTCACGGCGATCTCCTTTACAGGCTTCACCTATCCACTCTTCTCAATGACGACGGGCGCCAAGGTCTGGAGCCAGATACTGCCATTTCACTATTTTTACGAGATTCAGCAGCAGCAGTGGAATATCGGCGCGCCGATATCCACGTCGCTGACGCCGCTCGCAGTGCTATGGGGCGTCTTTATCCTGCTGCCGCTGGCGATCGCGTTGCCGCGCCTGGCGCAGCGCTGTCGTGACCCTTCCGGCTGGGGCCTGCGATGAGTGCTTGGGAGTCTTTCAAGCTGACGCTCGCCGGTGTGCTCGGTGACAAGGGCGCGGCCTTGCCCGCCATCGTCGGCGTGATTTTCTACTGCTTCTTCTATCCCCTGCCGTACCTGCCCCAGACGGTGCGTCAGGTGCCGGTCGCGGTGGCCGACTACGACGCAAGCCCGCTGTCGCGACAGTTCGAGCGTGACCTCGACACGACACGGCAGCTGCATGTGACCCAGGTCGTACGTAGTGTTCAAGAGGCTGTGCCGCTGCTGCATCGCCTCGAGATTGGCGGAATCGTCGCCATACCGCCGGATTTCGACCGAGACGTACTGCGTGGCACGCCCACCGGCGTCACCGTTCTTGGTGATGGTGGCTATGTCGTGGTCGATGGCACCATCCTTGAGACTGCATCGGAAGTGCTTGCCGCCACGGCCGCCGGCCCGGTGGCCACGCATCTGCTTGAGTCGCAAGTGCCACCGGCCGCGCTGCTGCGCGCGGCTCGCGCCGGCCCTGTCGTGATCAAACAGCCGCTCTTCAACACCGTACAGGGCTACGAAAGCTACGTCGTGCCCGCCTCAACCGGCATCATCGTGCATCAATTGTTGCTCATTGCCATTTGCATTGTGATAGGCACTTGGACCGAGAAGGGACCCTGGGCCATTGCGCCGGGCGGCGTGCTCACGCTGCGCGGATTCGGCGCACTCATCGGAGCGCTGTCGCTGCTGGTGTGGTGTGCGCTAATCTTCTGGATCGGATTTGTCTTCTGGTTCCACGATCTTCCGCGTGGCGCCAATCTGGTGGGCGCGATCGAATTCTGCGGGCTCTATGCGGTGGCGATCAGTGCGCTCGGCGTGTCGGTGGGCTGCTGGATGGGTGAGCGCGAGCGCGCCCTGCAGGTGGTCGCCGCGCTGTCGGTGCCGCTGTTGTTCATGAGCGGATTCGCATTTCCGATCGAGTCGATGCCGCAGCCGGTGGTTGAGCTGGCCTATCTCCTACCGAGCACCCACGGAATCCAGGGGCTCTTGAAGTTCAATCAAATGGGGGCGAGTTGGCGGGAGGCACAGCCGGAGGTGCTCGGTCTGGTGGTGCTCATCTTGCTCTACTGCGTGCTCGGCTGGCTGCTCGCGCGGTGGCGCGCCCGGGGCGGCCGCGCGCTGCGTCCGGCACTCGCCGACCGCCAAAAGTAATCCCTCGGGACGAATCCATGACCTGACCATTACCGCGGCATCACGACTTATTCCGAAGGCGGGATTACGGTGGCAGCGTGGTAACAGGCGCCTGAGGCCGCCAGAAACGGTGGCCACAGGCAGGTCTCGAACAGGTCGTGTCTTTAGCCCAAAGGGGTTGCACCCATGGTCACTTCGCACCGAGCCTTGGCACCGCTCCGCGCCCCGGCGCTGGACGGCATCCGCGCCCGCCCGCGGCTCTTTGAGCGTCTGGATGCCCTGCGGGCTAAGCCGATTCTCTGGGTGAGCGGCGGGCCGGGTGCTGGGAAGTCGACGTTGCTTGCGAGCTACCTGAACGAGCGTGGCCTTTCAGGTGCCTGGTATCGCGTCAATATCAGCGACGGGAAACTCGAACCTGCGCAGCTCAGGGCCGAGGCCCACCGGCGAGCTTTGCGAGAGCTGTGGAGTGGCGTGAAGCCACCGGCGATGATCCTGTTCGAGGATCTCCACGACATCCGGGACGACTCACAGTTCCATACGCTGCTCGCCGACTCGACCCGGGAGATTCCGACCGGCATGAGCATCGTTCTCATCGGACGCGGCGAACCCCCCCCAGTGTATGCACGGTTGATTGCAAACGGCACCATGGCGGTGCTCGCCGGCGCGGAGCTGCAGTTCACCGTGCAGGAGACGCGCGCGCTGCTGAACGCAGTCGTCGCGGACGACGCAACCTGCGTGGCGCTGCAGCGGCGCTGCGCGGGCTGGGCGACCGGGCTCGCCCTCGCCCTTGAGGCGCTGCGCCGCCATCCCACCGATTCGGAGCAGGTGGACCAAGAGCTGCGTCGTGGGGTTTTCGGGTACCTGGCCGCAGAGGTGTTCGACCGGGCAACGCCGCAGGAACAGCAGATCCTGGTGTCGACGTCACTATTGCCGCGCGTCTGCGCACGCACAGCGCAAGCGCTCAGTGGAACCCCGGAGGCGTGGTGCACGGTCAATCGCTTCGCGAGCCGTCAGCTATTCATCGCGCCTTCCGCAGCCGCTGCAGGAAGCTGCGAGTACACGTCCCTGTTTCGCGAGTTTCTGTTGACACGCATCGAGGACCGCTTGCCGCCGGCTGAGCTCACGGCCCTTACCGAGCGCGCGAGCAAACTACTTGAGCAGTCGCCGCCGGAGCCATGGCTTGCCGAGTGCGACTTGCTGCGAGCGCACGGAGCGTTGCGTCGTGGGGATCGCGCGACGTGCCACCGCCTGCTGTGTGATGCCTTGACTGCGGCGCAGTACCTGCCTTCGGCCGCACAGGCGTGCCTACTGTTTCCCGCCCCTGTCGGCGAGCTATGCAACGAGGCGCTCAGCGCAGGCATTGCCGTCGAGGCGGCGCGCAGGTTGATCCACCGCTATCGACTGCCACCGCCGCAGAGCGCCGGTCGCGAATGGCCGTGGACATTCCGAGTACATGTGCTCGGACGCTTCCGCCTGCTCAAGGAGGGTGCGCCCGTGCGGTTTTCCCGCCGCACACAACGCAAGCCGCTGGAGCTGCTGCAGGCGGTCATCGCCTTTGGCGGAACCGAGGTCGGTTCGGGGGCTCTGATCGATGCGCTGTGGCCGGACTCTGAGGGTGATGCCGGCTATCACGCGCTCGAGAGCGCGTTGTACCGCCTGCGCCGGCTGATCGGGTGCCCCGAGGCAGTGCGAATGGCGGGCGGCAAATTGAGCCTCGACCGACGCCAGTTCTGGATCGATATGTGGGAGCTGGACCGCGAGCTGCAGACGGGAGCGCGCGGGCAACCGGCCCTGGATTCGCATCTCGTGCGTATCCGGCAGCTGTATGAGGGCCACTTTCTCGAGCATGAGAGCGAGAAGGCATGGGCCCTGAAGACCCGCCACGCGCTGCGTGATCGGTTCATGCGCCACCTGCGCAATGCGGCGCGCGACTACGAGAACCGCCATGTCTGGCTGGAGGCGGCGCGGCTATACCACACCGGGCTTGAGCTCGACCCGCTTGGCGAGGATCTGTATCGGGGGCTAATGGTGTGCTACCGAGAGCTCGGCGACCACAGCGAGGCGCTGCTGGCATATCGCCGCTGTCGTGAGCAGCTCACGCGGCTGCTGGGCGTGCCACCCAATGCGAAGACCCAGGCGATCTATCACAGCGTGAGACAGAGTGCCGTGGCGCAACCCGGCTGAGGCCGCCGTGACGACGCTCGACACGGTGCACCCGATTCTGCCCAGAGTGGGCATGCTACGCAGTTGCTGGGAGCTCACCAAGCCCAGGGTCGTGGCGGCGATCGTTTTCACGGCGGCGGTGGGTATGCTGCTGGCAAGCGACGACCACCCGCGTCCTGGTCCGATGTTGCTTGGCTGTGCGGGAATCTGGCTCGCGGCGGCCTCGGCCGCCGCATTTAATCAGCTGCTCGATCGACGACTCGATGGCGCCATGGTCCGTACTCGGCGTCGGCCGCTCCCGACCGGGCGACTCACGGAGCGCGCCGCGGTCACTTTTGCGTTCGCGCTGGGCACCATCGCGATGCTGATTCTGGCGCTCGGCATCAACCTGCTGACGGCTTTACTGACCCTCGCCTCATTGATCGGCTATTCAGTGCTCTACACCGCGTGGCTGAAACCCCTGACTCCTCAGAACATTGTGATTGGAGGGGCGGCCGGCGCGGCGCCGCCGTTGCTCGGCTGGGCTGTCATGCGCAACAGCGTCGATGCCAATGCCTTGCTGCTTTTTCTCATCATATTCGTGTGGACACCGCCGCATTTCTGGGCGCTGGCGATCGCGCGCCGGGACGACTATGCAAAAGCGGGCGTACCGATGCTGCCAGTCACCCACGGTATCGCCTTTACCAGCCACTGCATCGTGCTCTACACCGTACTCCTGACAACGGTGACTCTGCTTCCATTCCTGACTGGGATGAGCGGCGCGCCGTATCTCATCGGGGCCACTGCGCTAGGCGCACTGTTCGTGATTCGGGCGTTGAAGCTTCGTGCCGGCCCGACGCCGGCTAAGGCCATGCACTTGTTCCGATACTCAATTCATTATTTGCTCTTGCTGTTCGCGTTGCTGGTGGCCGATCACTATCTGCGCATTGGGGCGTTACCGCAGCAAGAGTTCAACAACGCCGGCATTTCAGGCGAAGCATCCCGCGGTATTCGCGCCCTATGATTCTGCTCACGTGCACTGCTCGGGTAATGGCGGTTCGGTGCATCGACAATCGTTCTACTCGCAAACAAGAGGATCTCATCCATGCGTAAACTTGCGCTTATCTTTATTGCCTGTGCGGTCACTTCCGGCGCGGCCCTAGCGGAGGCGACGGAGTCGCCCGCCCCAGTGGCGGCCGACACCCGACCCGATGCAACGGTGACTCTGAAGGGCGGCAGCATTGCGGTTGGCATCGGCTACACCTGGGGCCATGGCGACTTGACCTATGGAGGCGACGCCCATAGGTTCAGCATTTCAGGTGTGTCCATTGTTGATGTCGGCGCCACGAACATCTCCGCCAGCGGGGTTGTATACAACCTTAAGGCACTGTCCGATTTTTCTGGAAACTACGTAGCCGTAAGTGCGGGTGTCACGATCGCGGGCGGTGGTTCGGCGATCTACCTGAAAAACGAACATGGTGTGGTGATGAAGCTCATAGCGACCGATGTCGGATTGAAGTTCAACCTGTCGACGGACGGTGTGCACGTCACGCTTCACGGCTGAACAGCAACGGCGGGTCCGCCACCGTGGCGTCGGTGCAGCGCTGCCGCCACGTTCACCTGGGCGGCCAGCCGCTCCCTGTACGGATGAACGTGCGGTATGCCTGGCGTGAGTCACCACGACATAGCCTTACGCGTAGAGAAACCGCGCATGGGAGCCGACGTGACGGCGTGGCAAGGCTTGAGGAAATCCGAGGCAGCGCATCCCGAGTGGGCGGAAGTCCAATCGCTCATGGCCAGGGATTCGAACGAGGCACACCCACGCTGTGGCGTAGAGCGGTCCCCTTGGAGCAGCGCTCACGGGCTCACTCGACGCATCGGCTGCGATGGCGTAATGGCTGAAACGGTGGCGATGCCCAGCGGCGAGCCATTCGAGCGACGCTATTGGGGGCCCTATCACCTGCTCATCGCGCACGAGCGTCTGACGCGTCGCCGCGGATCCACTACGGTGGAGGGGCTGCCGACC
>Ga0335085_10013325_pt1 | contig 12060 bp, 16 predicted proteins | sample Lox_Sample_45_FD_206712 | JGI IMG/M metagenome (GOLD analysis project Ga0335085, IMG submission 206712) | Soil microbial communities from Loxahatchee National Wildlife Refuge, Florida, United States - Lox_Sample_4.5 | ecosystem: Environmental > Terrestrial > Soil > Wetlands | place: USA...
GCACTTGCTGGCGAAGCACGATTTATTGGAAGCGGTGCGAAAAAAGACGGGTTTCAAGCTGGATCCGGAAGCGTTCACGATCGGATTTGCGCGACGCGCCACGGGCTACAAGCGCGCCGACCTGATTCTGAGCGATCTAGACCGTCTGCGGCGCATTGCCAAAAGCGCCGGACCGTTTCAGATCGTGTTTGCGGGCAAAGCGCATCCGAAGGACGGCGGCGGAAAAGAGATTATCCGGCGCATCTTCAAAGCAAAGAAGGCATTGAAAAAGGCCGTGAATATCGTTTTTCTCGACGACTACAATCTCGATCTGGGCGGCAAGCTGACTTCCGGCGGGGATTTGTGGCTGAACACGCCGCAATATCCCTTGGAGGCATCGGGCACCAGCGGAATGAAGGCGGCGCTGAATGGAGTGCCGAGCTTGAGTATTCTGGATGGCTGGTGGGTGGAGGGCCACATCGAAGGCATAACCGGTTGGTCGATTGGCGAATCGCATCGCCGCGATCCCTCACCAGAAGCGGTGGTAGACAATGCGCTGGACGCCGAAAGTTTGTATGCGAAACTGGAGAGCGTGATCCTGCCGATGTTCTACGAGGATCGTAACCGCTACTTGTCGGTAATGCAGCACGCGATTGCCATTAACGGTTCGTTCTTCAATACCCAGCGCATGGTGCAGCAATATATTACGGACGCATATCTACGATAAGGCGGCGCGGCGGGCGCTTCGCTTCCGGTCGAACTCCCATGATCATGACTTTGCGAGGCAGCAGGCGGAAGCCGGCCTTGCGATAGAATTTTTCAGCGTTTTTGTTGTGATTGAGAACCTGTAATTCCACGTTGCGAATACCACGTTCGCGGCAGAAATCTTCCACTTCATAGAGAGCGAGCGTGCCCACACCGCGTTGGCGGAAGCGCTTTTCCACGTACACCTCGGTGAGCATGCCTTCCACGCCGCCGTACTCCAGGTCGAAATTATAGGTAAGTAACGTGTAGCCGACCGGCTTCTTGTGGGCTTCCATGAGCCAGGCTTGGCCGAGCGAGAGATTGCGGAGAAGCGTGTCGAGGCCGCGACTGAGAGACTGCAGGTTATAAGGAATTTTGTCGAAACGGTAGTAGGCGACGATGAGTTTCAACAGCGTTTTGTGGTCTTTGGGACCACAGGGGCGGAAGGTAACAAGCATAGAACCTCACTCTTGGCCCATTATCCTACTGCAGGGACGGACTGGCGAGAAGAGTTTGCGTGGTGGCGAGATTCACGCGACGCGATTCTTGTAGAGAGCCATACCGACAGCGGAATCCATAGCGATTTTTTCGAGGGCGCGGATTTCGCGGCGGGTGGATATACCTCCGGCAGCGACAATGGGCATTTTCGTGGCGGCGCGCAGGGCGCGAAACCATTTCAGGTTGACGCCGGACATGGTGCCCTCGCGATCGACGTCGGTGCACAGGAAGCCGCCACAGTAGGGTGCGAGCGCTGCGAAGACATCGGCAGGCTCGACAGAGAGTGCCGTGCGCCATCCGTGCGTGACGACACGGCCCTTCGCGGTATCCAGCGCGATCAGAATGTGTTTTTTACCGATGCGAGCGGCGAGTTTCTTGAGGAAGGTGAGATTGGGGCGGGCCTGGCGGAAGGCAGCGCTGCCGATGATGATCTGTTGCGCACCCAACTTCTTGAGATGTTGGGCGCGGCTGACGGTGCGAATGCCGCCGCCTACGCGGACTTTCATTTGATGTTCGCGGCTGGCCTCCACGCAGAGTTGGTGGACGAGTTTGTTGTTGTGGCCTTTGCGCATAGCGGCGTCCAGATCGATGATGTGCAGCCACTGGTAATGCGAAAAGCGGTTCAGCAGGCCCAGGACATCGGTGACGGCGAGTTCACGCTTGCGGCCGTGGACCAGTTGCACGGCCTGACCACGTTGCAAATCGATGCAGGGAATCAGCACGGGAGCCTCACTTCGACACCCTTGGATTGCAGGAAGGATTTCAGGGCACGAATCGATTGGACATTGTCGTGGAAAATCGATGCGGCCAATGCAGCGTCTGCGGCACCTTCGGTGAACACTTCGAAGAAATGCTGCGGGAGTTTTGCACCCCCTGAAGCGATGACCGGCACGCTGACAGCGCGACTGATTCTGGCCGTGAGGGCAAGATCGAAACCGGATTGCGTGCCGTCGCGGTCGACGGAGGTGAGCAGGATTTCTCCCGCGCCCATTTCCACGCCACGTTGCGCCCAGTCCAGGGCACTCCAGGAGGTTGGAACACGCCCGCCCTTTACACGCACTTGCCAGGCATCATTTTCACGTTTGGCGTCGATTGCCAACACGACCGCTTGTGCGCCGAACTCGCGCGAAAGTTCACTGATTAGTTCCGGATGTTCGACGGCAGCGGTGTTCAAAGTGACTTTGTCCGCGCCGGCACGCACGACGGAGCGCGCGTCATCGAGCGAGCGAACGCCTCCACCAGCGGAAAGAGGAATGCTGAGCTGTTCGGCGACGCGGCGGATGGTCTCGAGGAAAGTGGGGCGATTGTCGCGGGCCGCGGCGATATCGAGGACCACAAGTTCGTCGGCGCCTTCGTCGTTGTAGCGCGCGGCGAGTTCGACGGGATCGCCGGCATCGCGCAGGCCTTCGAAGTGGACACCTTTCACGACGCGGGAGCCGTCGGTATCGAGGCAAGGGATGATGCGGTGCGCGAGGGTCATGCGGCGACCCGCATAAAATTGTCGAGGAGCTTGGCACCAGGGGCGCCGCTTTTCTCTGGATGAAACTGCACGCCGAAGATGCGTTGGGTTTCGAGGACGGCCGTAAATTCGCGGCCGTGTTCGCAGGTGGCCGCAGTGGCGGGCCCGTCGGCGGGCGCAGCGTAGGAATGCGCGAAGTAAAAATAGGCGTCCGGCGAAATGTCGCGCAAAAGCCGGGAATCGCGGAGCGGTCGCAACTGGTTCCAACCCATGTGCGGAAGTTTCACGTGGCGCGGTAACTGTTCGACTTGTCCATGGAAAAGATCGAGCCCAAGAAGTTCGGAAGCCTCTTCACTTTTTTTGTACAGTGCCTGCAAGCCCAGGCAGATGCCAAGAAACGGTGTGCCGCGGGAAATGGCGGTGAGGAGCGGGTGACGCAGGCCATGTGCATCGAGGGAAGTGAGCAGCGCGGCACAGTGACCGACGCCGGGAAGAATCAAGCAAGTGGCGGTGGTGATTTCTTCCGGCTGATTGGTGGCACGGACTTCAGCGCCGAGGCGACGCAACGCGCGGGCGACGGAGGTGACGTTACCGGCGCCGTAATCGATCAGAGTGACGATCACAGGAGTTCCTTGGTGCTGGGCAGAACGTTGCGGAGGCGTTGGTCCTTCGAAACCGCAAAGCGCAATGCACGGGCGAAGGCCTTGAAGGTGGCTTCAACTTGATGATGGGAAGAACGTCCATAAAGCACACGAAGATGCACGTTGGCGCGAGCAGCTTGGGTGAAACCCTGAAAGAAGTCTTCGACCAATTCGGTTTGGAAACCACCCACGGTTCGCGCAGAGAATTTTGCTTTGACGACGCAGAACGCGCGCCCCCCGAAATCGATGGCGGCGGCGGCCAGGGTTTCGTCCATCGGCATAAGGAAATAGCCGGCGCGGAGAATGCCCTTGCGGTTGCCGAGCGCGGCGTTGACGGCCTCGCCGAGAGCGATGCCGACATCTTCCACAGTGTGGTGCTGATCTACGTCGAGATCACCGGTGGCCTGGAGGCGAAGATCGAGACCGCCATGACGGGTGACGAGATCGAGCATGTGGTCGAAGAACCGGATGCCCGTGGAAATTTCGGAATTGCCGCGGCCATCGAGATTCAGCCGCAGAGCGATTTGCGTTTCTTTGGTGTGGCGTTGAATGTGTGCGGTTCTGGGCATGAGGTTCCTAGTGGCGGCCGGAGCCGCAGAGTTGCAGGAGTTTGTTGAGTTCGGCCTGCGTGCCAATGGTAATGCGGACGTAGCCGGGGCCGAGATCGTGACTGCGTTCGCGCACCAGAATTTGGTGGTCCGCCAGTTTCTGGAAAAAGGCGGGGCCGGACTTGCCGAAGTCGGCGAGCAAGAAGTTCGCGTGGCTGGGGAAGACCCGGATGCCGCGATTCTGCAGTTCGCGAGCAAACCATGTGCGCAGGCGCTTCACATCACGAACGTAACCCGCGACGGTTTTGCGTTCTTCCACAGCGGCTACGCCCGCAGCCAGTGCAGCGAGGTTCACGGGATAAGGAGGCATGGCGCGGCGCACAAAAGCGAGCGAATCGCGCTGGCCGATCACCGCACCTAAACGCAGAGCGGCCATACCTTCCGCCTTCGAGAAGGTACGGGCAACAAACAGATTCGGATGGCGGCGAATCCAAGATACGGCAGAGTAGGGGGAAAATTCGGCGTAGGCTTCGTCCAGGACAACGACGGTGTGGGTGGCGGCGCGAAGAAGCTTGCGAATATCCCCAGCGGGAACGAGAGTGCCCGTCGGATTGTTGGGATTCGCGAGGAAGAACAAACGCGGTTTTTTGCGCAAGGCAGCTAGCGCCGGGGCTAAAGGAAATTCCATGTCCGCGCCATAGCGCAAAACTTTCAGGCGGGCTCCGGCGATTTCGGCATAGTAACGATACATGGGAAAAGTGGGCTCGCAGATGAGCACGTCCGTGCGCGGCTCGACGAAGGTGTCGAAAAAAACGCGGAGCGCATCGTCGCCGCCGTTGGTGAGAAGCAGTTCCTCGGGTGAGACGCGGAAATAGCGGGCCAGTTTGCGTGAGGGAACTTCGTATTCCGGGTAAGTGGCGATTTGCTTGGCGGTGAGGCGGGCCAGCGCGCGGCGGACCGCGGCACTGCAGCCGGTGGTGTTCTCGTTGAAATCGAGGCGAATTTTATCGGCGCGGCCTTCGGCGGGCGCTTCGTAGGTGCGGCGCAGGAGAATCGCTTTGCGTACCGGAAGGTGAGGCCTCATTTGCGCACCTCGACGGCGTTGGCGTGGGCCAGCAACCCCTCGGCGCACGCCAGGATTTGGACGTCTCGCGCGAGGCGACGATAGCCTGCGGAACTGACGGATTGCACGCTGATCTGCTTGACGAAATCGGAGGCAGAGAGGCCGCCACGGCGACGCGCCCATCCTCCGGTGGGCAGAACATGGTTGCTGCCGCTGGAGTAATCGCCGAAAGGCTGCGCGCTGAGATGGCCGACGAAGATGGTGCCGGACGCGTGGATTTTCTTAAGCAAGGCTGGGGAACTCTCCGGCAACGACAAATGTTCCGGTGCGAAGCGGTTCACGAAAGCGATGGCATCGCTCCATGAGCGAGCAAGAAGGATCGCGCCAATTTTTTCCGCGGAGATGCGGGCGGGATTCGCGGACGGCAAAGCCTCTAATTGTGCCGCGACTTCCTGTTGAACTTGTTTGGCCAGCCGTGAGGAAGTGGTGACGAGGTAACTGCCCGCGTCGGGAGCATGCTCGGCCTGTGCGAGCATATCGGAGGCGATCCAGCGTGGATTGCCGCTGCGGGCCAGAACGACTGCCTCGGTGGGGCCGGCGGGCAGATCAATCGCGCAAGCGGAGCTGATGATTTGCTTGGCGGCGGTGACGTAACGATTTCCGGGACCGAAGATCTTGTCCACGGGTGCGATGCGCCTGGTTCCATAGGCCAAAGCGGCGATGGCTTGGGCACCACCGATGCGCGCCAGGCGCGTTACGCCCAGCAAACCGGCGGTGGCAAGCAACTCGTGATTGGCACGAGGGCAGACGACGACGATGCGTTTTACGCCGACAACCTGCGCGGGAACGACAGTCATCACCATAGTGGAAAACAGAGCGAAGCGGCCGCCGGGAATATAGCAGCCGATGGACCCGATGGGGCGAATCAGTTGCGCGACGTTAATTCCGGGTTCGACCTGCAACGACCATGCGCGAGGCAGCTGTTTTTCCGCCACGCGGCGGACGTTTGCCGCGGCATGCTCGACCGCGCGCAAAAAATCCCGGCTGACGCGTTTTTTCGCGTCCGCAATTTCCTGTTGCGTGACCCACAGACGATTGCCGCTGGTGTCGATGCCATCGAGTTTGCGAGACCAAGCGTCCAGGGCGGCGTCACCGCGATGCTGCACGTCGGCCACAATTCGCGCGGCGGCACGGTGGGCCGCAAGGTCCTGACCTTTGCGGTTTTTCTGTAAACTGGCTTCCGTTTGCGGGGAAAGTTTAAGGATCCGCATCAGAGCACAATCTTATTCAGAGGATATTCGACGATGCCTTGCGCCTTGGCAGCCTTAAGGCGGGGCAAAATCTGTCGAACAACGGCTTCCTCTATAATGGTGTTGACCGCGACCCAATCGGAATCGCTGAGCGCGGATATCGTGGGATTCTTCAACGCTGGAAGCACCGAAAGCACAGTGGAGAGATCTTCGCGGCGCACGTTCAGCATCAGGCCCACGCGCGTGGCGGCGGCAATCGCGCCTTGCAGCATCAGGATCAGGTTCTCCGCCTTTTCGCGTTTGGCGGGATGGTCAGCGGACTTGCGATTCATGATGAATACGGTAGACGATTCGAGAACGGTGTCCATTATGCGCAAGCGGTTGGCGCGCAGCGAGGAGCCAGTTTCGGTAACTTCGACGATAGCGTCGGCCAGTTGCGGAACTTTCACTTCCGTAGCGCCCCAGGAAAATTCCACGCGGGCTTTTACGCCATGCTTGGCCAGGTATTTCTGAGTGAGCCCGACCACCTCGGTGGCGATCACTTTGCCTTCGAGGTCGCGCGGCGTGCGTATCGAAGAATCTTCGGGAACGGCCAACACCCATTTCACCCGGGCCAGGCGCTGCTTGGCGTAAACCAGTTCCGCCAGTTCAATGACATCGGCTCCGGTTTCCTGAACCCAGTCGTGGCCGGTGATGCCGGCATCGAGCGCCCCCGTTTCCACGTAGCGGGCCATTTCCTGGGCGCGAACCAGCAGGCAGTCCATTTCGGGGTCGTCAATCGTGGGTACGTAACTGCGGGAACTGAGCGTGACTTTCCAACCAGCACGAGCCAAAAGATCGACGGTGGCGTCCTGCAGACTGCCTTTGGGAATTCCCAGCTTGAGCACGCTCATTTCCCATCCTTTTTGCCATAGATATCCATCGGAACAAAAACGCGCTCGGCTATCACCAGGGAGCTGCCATCGGCTTCCAGAGAACGAAAGAAGCAGCTCTGGTAGCCTTCGTGGCAGACGCCCGGGCCAACGGGCTCGACGAGGAACAGAAGGGCGTCAGCATCGCAATCGACGCGGACCTCGCGAAGGCGGAGGACGTGGCCACTGGTTTCGCCCTTTTTCCAAAGGCGGTTGCGCGAACGGGAGTAAAAATGAACTTCGCCGGTGCGTTGGGTCTGTTCCAGCGCTTCGGAGTTGACATAGCCGAGCATCAGGACATCGCCAGTTTCGTGATGTTGCACGATGCCGGGAATGAGCCCACCCAGTTTTTCAAACGCGAGTTCCACGACAGCCTCCCAAAAACAAAAAGCCCGCTGGAGCGATTTGGCGCCAGCGGGTCAAGTCGAGCTTAAATTTCAGTAAGCGCTAGACAGACCGGAACGGGCGCGGCGAAGAGCCGTGATGGTGATGGTGTCGATGCGCCCGATAAACCATGAGAAGGTGAAGATACACGAGCCGGGAAGCCGGATGCAATTCAAATTTCGTTTAGGGGGAATCGAAAGGTTGCATGCTAGGCGCGGGAGACGGAGCCTGGAGGAGCGCTGGCGCTGTAGTTCATGGTCATTTTCAGGTGCAAGGCAACACCGAACCGACCGTTGGCCAACTTCTCGACGCGCACCACCTCCGCGACATATTCGCAATTCATCGGGTCGTGGGCGGACGAGAACGGAAAAGTGACAAAAACGCGCATACCCTTATAGTAGCCGTCGCGGCGGGTATGGAAGTAAATGCCTTCTTTTGAGGCATTTATACTGACGGGGAGGTCCTCAAAATGATCGTCGCGGGGCTCAGAGGGCCGTACCCGCAGGGGTTTGCTAATCTTGGCACGCCGGCTTTTCCGGGCATGTTCGAATTGGGTTTCGATCTGGTCGGACATAAAACCGCGTTCGCGCACGCGGCGAACGGACACTTACTATCTTTGAGCCCGGGGGGTGAAACGTCAAGGGGATGCGCCGAATCTGATACTGATAACAACGATAGCGCCAGTGCAGGGGGCAGAATGAGCGAGAAGATCCAGAAAACAGATGCCGAATGGAAGAAGCAACTTACGCCGAATCAGTATTATGTGACGCGGCAGAAGGGAACCGAGCCGCCGTTTACGGGCGAGTACGAGAATACGGAAACGCCGGGGTTGTACAAGTGCGTGTGTTGCGGCCAAGAATTGTTCCGCTCCGAGACGAAATTTCATTCCGGATGTGGGTGGCCCAGCTTTTACGACCCCGCCAAGCCTCAGGCGGTGGAAGAGACCAGCGACAGTTCTCACGGAATGCTGAGAACGGAAGTGACCTGCAGCCGGTGCGGAGCGCACTTGGGGCACGTGTTTGACGATGGGCCGAATCCGACGGGGTTGCGCTATTGCATCAATTCCGCGTCGTTAAAGCTGGCTAAAAAGTAAGGCGGACCAAAGGGTCCGCCCGACTGCTAATTGCTGTTTTCGCGTGCTAGGCTGCGGGGCGGCTCATGGCCACCATTTCCGCGACCGGGTCGAAGCCCCGTTGCCAAGCGGCAACGAGCAGAACTTTGTGTCCGGTGGGATAGCGGAAAATGTAGTAAACGTTGTCGGTTCCATCGAGCTCATAGAAACCCGGGCGACGGGTGTCTGGGCGTCCCGAGATGCCTGCGGTCAAGAGCAGGCGAAGTTCCGCCATCTGCTCCGGAGTGTGTTTCCGGAGATCCTCGACGAGGGGCGGTTGTTTTTCGAGCAAAATCATAAGGAGTGTCCTTCTACGCCGCTAAAAGCATAATCAATTCTCATAATTAGAGACGTAAAAGTCCGCGAAATGTTTCATGAAATATACGGGGGGGGCGGAATCGGACGGGGAGCGGCGGCGCGTCGCACAGTGAGATTAAGAGGTAGACAGCGGGGAAACTTTTGATTATGGTTCCGTTATCTGGTGTTCTTATTTGGGGACCAGTAAGTATCTCGAGAGCAGGAAACTTCATCCAAAATTGCGGCGAAACACGTGTGAGCGTATTCGCGGTACTTGCGCAACGGAAGGATTCTTGCGATAGTAGCGGACCTGAGCTGTCCAGAGACTGAGGAAAATCCCGTGGCAAAATCAGCGAGCAAATCTCCGCGAAAGACTGTGCGGGATGAGAAATCGGAGTTCGGCAAGGACCGACGGCGTCGCCATCATCATTATCTGGTAACTGTGAACTATGCGGATGGGGAGACCTTCGGCCGGGTGTATACGGATAAGGAAAAGGCGACGCGATTTGCCGAGCGGCAGAGGCGTTCCCCGATCGTGAAGTCCGCGCGCGTAACGCAGGTTTCCTGAGAGTTAAGAGTTAGCGGGAATTCCGAGCGAGGCTGCTTGGAGTTTGGCGCGGTGGCATGCTATAAAAAGAGAAGGCCGGAGCGGCCTTAGTATAATGGTAGTACGGAACCTTGCCAAGGTTCAGGCGTGAGTTCGATTCTCATAGGCCGCTCCATTCTTTCCAACCACTTACGCAGCAACCGCAGTTTCGAATATTTCCCATTCAACTACAATGACTTGGAAGCGGTGACCGGATTGTATTCTGCTGCGCTACCGGGCGAGCGGACGGTGCGTTTGCCATGTATTGGTAGCAACGCAAAGTTTCTCGATGGACGTCGAGCAAGCTTACCGTGATGAAGCAGGGATAATTCAGAACGGCTACGATGAGCTACTGGTCGGGTTTCCGTGTGTCGCCGGAGCTATCGAGCCGTTCCCGGACGATTTTTTTCGGCGAGCTGCTCAATCACTTTCTGCAAATCTGGATAACCGGCCCCAAAGCTCCGCGTGAGCCAGTTTCCGCCGCGCTGGGCAACTCGTTCGCCGTCCACTAACACGTCGAACTGGCCAGTCTTGCCAGGTGTGCAAATCGCGTCGATGTTCAGGCGCTGCTTAATCAGGGCCACGAGACTCGCGACCTGGGCGCTGTTGTTCTGTCACGTTGGACAGTGGACGATTTCGATCTTCATTGTGTCCATATTGTACTCGTCCCGACACGGTACTGAAACCAACTTCGACGGTAAGGCCCACCGGGACCGGACACGACTTGTAACGGTCAGGGCCGCCCTGGCAAGGGGGAGAAGGATTAAACGTCGTATAATCTCGTGCGCAACTGGGGAGCAGAACAGATGAAGGTACAAGGACAAATCCAGAAGTATATTACCAGCCAACCGGAGCCCAAACGCAGTGACTTGCGCGAGTTGCATCGGCTCACGCTGCAAGTGTCACCAGAATGCAAATTATGGTTCTTCGATGGTACCGACGGCAAGAATCATACTGTTTCCAACCCTACGATAGGCTATGGACTTCACACCATAAAATATGCCAATGGAAAAAGTAGAGATTTTTTTCAAATTGGTGTGAGTGGAAACAAAACCGGAATCTCGGTCTATCTTCTGGGTCTCAAAGATAAGAAGTACTTAGCCAAAACGTATGGGAAAAAACTAGGCAAGGCGAGTGTGACCGGATATTGCATTCGGTTCAAAGCGCTAAAGGAGATAAACGTCGACACGCTTGAAGCGGCAATACGATATGGGCTTACAGTTCAGAATGAAAAAGGCAAGCTGGCGAAATAATTCCACGGTTAAGGCAAGCAGTTATCGATGTGAAGGCGTTCCCGTATGGGACCCTTACCGCACTGACCCTCGCCACAAAACCATTCTTTCGTCGCTGCTGGGAGATGAGGCTCATCGGCCGACGTGGTAGCCTTTTGTCGCTGGCAAAAGATCAGAAATTAGAACTTAAGGAGCGCGTATGAGCCGGGTGACAGTTCGCTCGTTCAGTATTTCGATCGATGGGTTTGGAGCGGGTCCCCAGCAAAGCCTGGAGAATCCGCTGGGAGTGGGTGGCAAGGCGTTGCACGAATGGGCGTTCGCGACGCGCACGTTTCAGCGCATGTTTGGGAAGGATGGCGGAGCCACGGGAATCGACGATGATTTTGCCGCGCGTGGATTTGAGAACATCGGCGCGTGGATCCTGGGGCGGAACATGTTTGGGCCGGTGAGCGGACCGTGGCCGGACGAAAGCTGGAAGGGTTGGTGGGGCGAGAATCCGCCGTACCACACTCCCGTGTTCGTGCTAACGCAGCATGCGCGCCCGGATTTGCCGATGGAAGGAAACACGACATTTCACTTTGTGACCGACGGGATTCATGCCGCGCTGCAGCGCGCTTTGGCGGCCGCAAATGGAAAAGACATTCGCATCGGCGGAGGCGTTGCGACGATCCAGCAGTTTCTTCGCGCCGGATTGATCGACGAACTGCACCTGGCGATCGCGCCCGTATTTCTGGGTTCAGGCGAGCAACTCTTCCATAATATTGACCTGCCCAAACTGGGTTACCGCTACATCGAGCATGTTTCCACGCCGAAGGCAACCCACGTGTTGGTAAGCAAGGACAAGTAGATCGTTAGGCATATGGTTGCCGTGCGCCGAAGGGGCCGCGATGAATCGGAAGCTTTTGGGATTGGGTTTGTGCCTGGCTGCTCCGTTGCTTCTGAATAGCGGGGCGGCGCGGGGGCAAACGGTCCGCATCGTGGACCCACTGGCCATTCGCGCTGACGGCGATCCTGCGCAAGCCGTGATTTCCGCCTCTATACCCGCGAAGGTACCGCAACAGTTTTGCGACGTGGTTATTTTGGGCGGAGGCTTGGGCGGGAGTGCGGCCGCGATGGCGGCTGCGCACCGCGGTAGACACGTTTGCCTGACCGAGCCGACGAATTGGGTGGGCGGGCAGATGACGTCGCAAGGCATCTCTGCGTTTGACGACAACGAGTGGATGGAGACCAGGGGGGCGACGCGGTCGTTCCAGGCGCTCCGGCAAAAAATACGGGAGCACTACGCACCGCTGTTGCGCGAAGGGATTAAGGCGGACAGTTCATTGAACCCCGGGCTGTGTTGGGTGAGCTACGAATG
>Ga0335085_10013326_pt1 | contig 12059 bp, 9 predicted proteins | sample Lox_Sample_45_FD_206712 | JGI IMG/M metagenome (GOLD analysis project Ga0335085, IMG submission 206712) | Soil microbial communities from Loxahatchee National Wildlife Refuge, Florida, United States - Lox_Sample_4.5 | ecosystem: Environmental > Terrestrial > Soil > Wetlands | place: USA: Florida...
CCCTGGGTGATGAGCCGCTCCTCCGAGCTGGCGTAGCAGAGGATGCGGTCGATGCGCCGGTGCACCCGCAGCAGGTGGAAGAACACCCGCTTCTTCCAGGGCTTCAGGGTATGGCTGATGAGCGTGTGCGCGGGGGCCCGCCGCCGCTTCAGGAGCAGCGCCGCCAGCGGGATGCCGATGTCCTCGCCGGTGGTGAGGATGGCGTCGTACCCCGGCGCGGCCAGCGCGCCCAGGGCGGCGAGGCCGGCGGACTCCCCGGCGGCGCGCGCCAGGCGCACCGGGCGGGCCCGGGAGGCCTGGACGTCGGAGAAGTCGAGCACGTCCGCGCCCAGCGCGGCCTGCAGCTCGTGCACGTCGAGGCGAGGTTCGCGGCCGGCCGCGATCTGGTCCCGGAGCTCGGGCCCGAAACGGCCGGCCGCGAGGATCAGCGTGCGCATCGAGCACTTCTAGACCGGACTTCCCCGCGGCGCAAAACCGCCGCCCTTGACGGCAGGCCGCTCGTCCACCGTATCCTCCTCCCGGTGGACCCCGGCACCGCCGAAGAACCGCCGCAGGCGCGGCCCTTCCTGGCGCGGTTCCGCCGGGTGACCACTTCGGGCGGCTTCATCGCCGAGATCGACGGCCTGCGCTTCATCGCCATCTTCGTGGTGGTGGTGTTCCACGTCGCCGCGGGGCTGATGGTCCGGGACCCGGTCCGCTTCGCGCCCCAGCGCCACGGGCTGATCGGGGCCATGGCCTGGAACGGCTTCCGCGGGGTGGAGCTGTTCTTCGTCATCAGCGGGTTCATCCTCGGGCTGCCGTTCGCCGCCCACGCGCTGCAGGGCAAGCCCAGGGTGGACCTCAAGCAGTACCTGCTCCGGCGCGTCACCCGCCTGGAGCCGCCCTACGTGCTCTGCATGATCCTGCTCTTCGCCCTCCAGGTGCTGGTCCGCCACCGCGAGGCGGGCGCGCTGCTTCCCCACCTCGGCGCCAGCCTCCTCTACCTGCACAACCTGATCTACGCGGCCGAGAGCCCGATCAACAACGTCGCCTGGTCGCTGGAGGTGGAGATCCAGTTCTACCTGCTGGCGCCGGCGCTGGCGGCCCTCTTCCTCATCCGCGGGAAGGCCCGGCGCCGGGCGGCCATCGTCGCCCTCTGCGCCTCCTCCGTCCTGCTCGGCTGGCTGTTCATCGAGCCTGGGCAGCGCGCGTACCTCAGCATCCTGCGCTTCGGGCATTTCTTCCTCATCGGCTTCCTCCTCGCCGACGTCTACCTCACCGACTGGCGGGAGCGGCCGGTGCGCCGCTGGAGCTGGGACCTGGTCTCGATCGCCGGATGGCCGCTGCTCTTCCTCTTCCTCAGCGGCACCGCCCAGCCGGCCCCGGGCCAGGCCCCCGGCCACGAGCCGGCGCTCACCACCTTCGGATTCCCGGTGGCCGTTTTCTTCCTCTATTGCGCGGCCTTCCAGGGACGGCTGACGAACCGGATCCTGGTCAACGGCTGGATCACCACCATCGGGGGCATGTGCTACACGATCTACCTGCTGCACAACCCGGCGCTCGCCCTCATCCTCGATCGGACGCAGCACCTTCCCGCCACCGGCTTCTACCAGCTCGATCTGGTGCTGCAGGTGGCCGTCGCCGCCCCGCTGATCCTCGCGCCGTCGCTGGTGTATTTCGCCCTGATCGAGAAGCCCTGCATGCGGCGGGACTGGCCCCGCCGGCTGCTGGCGAGGTCGTACAGCAGACCTGCTTTCACTACATTTCGATAGTGGCGCCCCCCCGCCTCTCGTGGCAATTTCGCCCGGAGGGAAGTCTCCGCCCGAATGTCTTCCACTTCAGCCGTCCCCCTGACGGGCCTCGACGCTCTCGTGCACGAGACCGCGCCGGTGGCCCCGGCTTTGCTGACGATGGCTTCCTACAGCGGCACCCTGGCCGCCGCCCGCTGCCTGGGCGCGCACGGGGTGCCGGTGACGGTGGCGGACCCCGACCTCCTCGCCATGGCCCGCTGGTCGCGGCACGCGACGCGCCGGGTCTTCTGTCCGCCCGTGCAGCGGGCGGATCGATTCCTCCCCTGGCTCCTCGAGTTCGGGCGCCGGTTCCCCGGACACGTCCTCTACCCCACCAGCGACGACACGGCCTGGCTCTACGCCCTCCACGCCGGAGAGCTGGGCGGAAGCTTCCGCCTCTACCAGCCCCCGGTGGAGGCCCTCTACACCCTCTTGAACAAGCGCAGGCTCCGGCAGGCCTGCACGCGCGCCGGCATCGAGTGCCCGCGGACCGCCTTTCCCCAGGACGCTTCCGAGGTGCGCAAGCTGGGAGCGGAGGTCGGGTTCCCCCTGATCATCAAGCCGCAGACGCAGATCCTCTTCTGGCCGCACGCCAAGGGCGCCCTGGCCTCCTCGCCGGAGGATCTGGCCGCGGGGTACGAGGGATTCGTGCGGCGGACGGCCTACGCCAGGGCGGTGCTCGAATACGACCCGGGCGTCGCCCACCCCATGCTGCAGGCGTACGTTCCCGGAGCCGCGGAGGGGATCTACAACCTCAGCGGGTTCGTGGACGAGAGCGGCGACCTGTTCGCGGTGCGCGCCTCGCGCAAGGTGCTGCAGCGGCCCCGGAGGCTGGGCGTGGGTCTCTGCTTCCAGGAGGCGTCGGTCGACCCGTCGCTGGCGGCCAAGCTCCACCTGCTCTGCCGGCAGGTGCGCTACCACGGCGTCTTCGAGGCGGAGTTCGTCGAGGACCGGGGACGTTTCCTCCTCATCGACTTCAACCCCCGGTACTACGGGCAGATGGCGTTCGACATCGGCCGGGGCCTGCCGCTCGCCACCCTCGCCCATCGCGGCGCCCTGGGACAGCGCGAGGGGCTGCGCCTGCTGCTCGAGGAAGCGGCCCGCGTTCCCCTCCAGGCTCGCGGGGAGAAGGTCTTCTGCAACGGCATCGAGCTGCGCATGCTCCTGCGCATCCAGCGCCTGTGGGGGGCGATGGCCCCCGCCGAGCTGGCGCGCTGGAGGAGCTGGCTGCAAGGGAGCCCCGATCGGCGCATCGACGCCATCCTCGACCGCGAGGACCGCGGTCCGGCGGTGGCCAAGGTCATGTCCGAGCTCCTCTCCCTGGTGCGCCATCCGCGCAGCACGCTGGGCCACCTCGCGTCGGGGAAGTGAGGCTTGGGCAAGCGCCGGATCGCCTTCGTGATGGAGCAGACGCTGGGCAGCGTCACCCACTACCTCAACCTGCGCGCCCACGAATCCGCGGCGGACGGCATCGCCCCGCTCTGGCTGCCGATCGAGTTCCGGCCCGGCCGCCTCCCCTGGGCCCTGCGGGGAAGCCTGCTCGCCCGCCGCTCCCTCGCCTCGGTGGCGGAACAGGTGGAAGGGTGCTTCGTGCACACCACCACCCTCTCGCTGCTTTCCGCCGGGCAGTTCCGCCGCACCCCGGCCGTCCTCTCCACCGACGGCACCGCCCTCAACAAGCGCGAGGTGCGGGCCGAGTACAACCTCGAGCCCGAGAGCGGGGCCGCGAGGAGCCTGAAACGGGCCGTCTACCTCCGCGCGTTCCGGAGCGCCCGGGGGTTCGTGGTCTGGTCGGGGTGGGCGAAGGCGTCGCTGGTCCAGGACTACGGCTGCCGGGAAGAGGACGTCGCCGTCATCCCGCCGGGCATCGACGTCCGGCAGTTCGCTCCCGGCGACCGCGCCCACGAGATCCCCCGGATCCTCTTCGTGGGCGGCGACTTCCAGCGCAAGGGCGGGAGCCTCCTCCTCGACGTCTTCCGCAAGCGGCTGCGCGGGCGCGCCTCGCTGGTGCTGGTGACCCGCGACCCCGTTCCCGCCGAGCCGGGGGTGGAGGTCCATCCCGGCCTGCCGGCCAATTCCCCGGAGCTCCGCCGGCTGTACGCGGAATGCGACCTGTTCGCGCTCCCCACCCGGGCCGACTGCTTCTCCATCGTCTGCATGGAGGCGATGGCCTCGGGCATGCCGGTGGTCACCACCCGGGTGGGAGGGATCCCCGACATCGTCCGCGAGGGCGAAACCGGGCACCTGGTGGAGCGCGACGATCCCGCGGCCCTGGGCGACGCGCTGGAGTCGCTGGTCTCGGACGCTCGCCGGCGGTCGGCCATGGGCGAGGCGGGCCGGGCCGACGCCATCGCCCGTTTCGACGCGGAGGGCAACGCCCGCCGCCTCTTCCAGTTCGTCGCCTCTCGCTGCCCCTGAGCCGCCGTCAGGTCGCCGTCACCGGGGCCGCCAGGGAGACGCGGGAGCGGGTCCGGCCTCCGCCCGCGCGCAGATCGGCGGCCAGCTTCTCGCAGGCGCGGGAGGCCAGGGCCATCGCGGTCAACGTCGGGTTCTTCTCCGGGCCGGTGGTGAAGGCGGCGGCGTCCACCACCAGCACGTTGGGCACGGCGTGCAGGCGGTTCCAGCCGTCGAGCATCCCGAAGCGCGACGAGTGGTGCATGCGGGCGGTGCCGCCGTAGTGCACCGAGGCGCCCGGTGGCCCGACGTGCCAGAGGTCGATCGACGCCCGGTGCCCCGCCGCCTCGAGGATCTCCACCAACCTCTCCCGCGCCGCCAGCAGCATCGCCTGCACCTCCTGGTCGAAGGAGATGCGGATGTCCAGGGGCGCCGCGTCCCCGCCGCCGGCCAGGGCGACGAAGCTCCGCTCGCTGGGAGGGAACATGCCGAAGAGGTTGAAGCCGATCCTCCTCGACTTGCCGGGCGTGAGCGTGCCCAGCGAGCGCAGCCGCAGGGCCGTGCCGCTCCAGAGGATGGTCGCCACCCCGCGCAGGCGGGAGGCATCGTCGTAGGGGCCCCGCGTCAGGAGCACCGCCGGGTGCACGGAGAGCGGCCGGGAGAGGGTGAGCGCCACTTTCGCCAGCGGGTGATCGTGCAGGTAGCGCCCCAGCACTCCCTCGGCGTTGCCCAGCCCCTGGGGAAAATCGGCCGACCGCGACTGGAGCAGCAGCCGGGTGGAGCCGAGGGCCCCGGCGGCGAGCACGAAGGCATCGGCCGCCAGCGCCTGCTCCTCTCCCGCCTCGTCCCGGAACACCACGCGGCGCACGCGCCTCTGCTCGCCGGACCACTCCAGCCGCAGCGCCCGGGCCCCGAAGAGGACGCGGAAGCGGGGCGATTGGGGGATGTCCTGCAGCATGCGGACGAACGAGTTGAACGGCGTCCCGCTGCGGGTGACGGTCCATCCTCCCGACCAGGCGAGGGGCAGCGGAGTGAGCCCGTGCCCGCGGGCCGAAGCCTGCTCGACCACCGGCCCCCAGTCGGCGGCCAGCCGCAGGCGATGGCTGACGTGGCCCCCGGGAAGGTGCTGCACGTCGAGGCCGGAGCCGGCGATGTGCAGGAGCCGCTCCATCGCGGAGTAGTGATCGGCGAGGTCCTGGTAGCCGACGGGCCAGCGGAAGCGCTCGTCGAGCGCCGCCCCGTCCGTGAAGTCCTCGGGCGCGAACCGGGGAACGGCGCAGGTCCAGTGGTTGGAGAGCCCGCCGGCGGAGAGCTCGTAGATCCACTGGGCCTCGCCCCCGTTCGGGGCCGCGTCCTGCGGCGTGGCGTCGGGCAGCGGGCGCCGCCGGCGGAAGAGCGTCATCCCGGGCCCCCGCACCGTCAGCCCGCCCGCCGAGGTCCTGCTGCCCGCCTCCAGCACCGTCACCGGGATCCCGGCGCGATGCAGCGTCCATGCGGCCGCGGCGCCCGCGGGGCCGGTCCCGATCACCACCACCCCGGCGTCGCTCTCCATCGTTCGAGGACAACAGATTGCGCCGGCAGGGTCAATCGATGATCATCGATGGATGGAGCTTCGGAGGTTTGGTGCGACCGACCTGCGCCCCTCCTCCATCGGGCTGGGCTGCGCGCGCATCGGCGGGGTCTTCCAGCAGGATCCGGGGGGGTTCCTCGACCTGCTCTCGGCGGCGCTCGACGGCGGGATCAACTTCTTCGACACCGCCGACATGTACAGCCAGGGAGAGAGCGAATCGCTGCTCGGGCGCGCCTTCCAGGGGCGGCGCGAACGGGTGATCCTGGCCAGCAAGGCGGGCTACCGGCTGCCCGCGCAGCGGCGCCTCGCCGCGCGCCTCAAGCCACTGCTCCGGCCCGTGATCCGCGCCCTGGGGCTGCGCCGCGAGAGCCTTCCCGCGGCGGTGCGCGGCGAGCCCACCCAGGACTTCTCCCCCGCCTACCTGGCGGCGGCGGTGGAAGGGAGCCTGCGCCGCTTGCGGACCGATCGGCTCGACCTCTTCCAGCTCCACAGCCCGCCCGCGGCGGTGGTGGAGCGCGGGGAGTGGGTGCAGGCGCTGGAGGCCCTGCGGCAGCAGGGCAAGATCCGCTACTGGGGCGTCTCCTGCGACACGCCCGAGGCGGCGCGCGCCGCGCTGCGGATTCCCGGCCTCTCCTCGCTCCAGCTTCCCCTGAACCTCTTCGAGCGGGGGATGCTGCCGGCCATCGCTTCCGCGCGGGAGAAGGGTGTTCCCGTGATCGTCCGGGAAACGCTCGCCAACGGCCTCCTCGCCCGCAGCTCGGATCCGGCCGACCTGGGACCCTGGTGCCGCACGGCGGAGGAGGCGGCGGCGCGGGCCTCCCAGCTCGCCTCGTTCCGCGAGGCGGCAGCCGCCAGGGGCTGCACCCTGGCCCAGCTCGCGCTCCGCGACGCCATGGAGGTCGCGGGCGTGGCGGTGACGCTGGTGGGCGCGCGGACGCGGGCGCAGATCGAGGATCTGCTGCGGCAGGTTGCCGGCCTCGACGTCCCCTCGCCGGCGCGCGTTCAGGCCTGACCGGCCGCCGCGGCGGGCAGGGAATCGGCCGGGCGCCTGGGAGCTACCGCCGGACCGGGAAAGCGCCGGCGGAACCAGACGTACGCACGGCAGGCCTCGCGCCAGGCGTAATGCGGGACGTGCCGCAGGTAGAAACCCAGCAGCGGCCCCGCTCCGGGGGCGAGGCGCTTGCGCCTGAAGGGGAGGATCGTCTCCATCCGTGCCCACCAGCGCGCCATGTCCAGGTCCGTGGTGGTGAGCGCGTAGGAGCGGACGGTGGCCGTGTAGCTGTTCCAGTCCGAGAACCGCATCCGCCTCTCCAGCAGCCCTTCGCCGAGCGCGCGCCAGTACATCGGCGTCCCCGGGAAGGGGGTCATCACCGTGAACCCGCTCTCCACGTCGAGGTCGAGGGCGAAGCGCCAGGTCTTCTCCACCGTGTCGAACGTCTCCTCGGGAGCGCCCAGGCAATAGGTGCCGTACAGGTGGAAGCCGATCCGGTGGCAGAGGGAGATGCGCTCCCGCAGCTTGTCGTTCACCTTGATGCGCTGGCCGATGCTCTCCATGCAGGAGGCGTCGTTGGTCTCCACCCCGGTGGTGATGGTACGGATGCCCGCCTGGTGCATCCGCCGCAGCGTCTCCTCGTCCAGCATCTCGATGCTGGTCTCCACGGCCGCCTCCAGCTTCACTCCCCGGGCGATGAGCGCGTCCGCCAGCTCGCGCGCGTACCGGCGGTCGAACCCGAAGTTCGCGTCGCGGAAGCGGACGTGGAAGATGCCGAACTGGCGGTTCAGGTACTCGATCTCGTCCACCACCTGCTGGACGGCGTTCTTCCGCCAGGTATCGCCTTCCAGGAGCGTGTAGGGGCACATGGTGCAGCCGATGGGGCAGCCGCGGCTGGACTGTATGTACACGCCCACGTCGGTGAGCGTCCGGCCCCGCCGCAGGTAGCGCGACATGTCGAGCAGGTGCCAGGCGGGCCTGGGCAGCGCCGCGGGATCGGCCACCTTCACCCACCGCCGGTGCCGCTCCTCGTTCCTGGCTCGGTCGTAGAGGTCGCCGCCCTCCAGGGGAACGTAGGTGGCGGGCGAGAGCACCCCGGGGACCCGGAGCGGGTCGCTCGCCAGCAGCACCTCGTCGAGGAAGGCCTCCGGCTCGCCGAAGAGCGCGTAATCCACCCGGCAGCCGCGGATCCAGTGCTCGACGGTGGCCATGACCACGGCGCCGAAGACGAAGACGGTGCAGCCGGGGAGGAGCGCCTTCAGCCGGTCCGCGAACCCCAGGTCCTGGGCCAGCGAGGGCATGGCGAGGCGCACGCCCACCCAGGTGCCCGGCCCCTCGCCGATCCGTTGCGCGCAGAGCCGCTCCGCGGCCGGACCGCGCCGGCGCTCGAGCAGGAGATCCACGAACGCCACTTCCACCCCGGCCCGCTCCGCGACGGCCGCCATGTAGAGGAGGTCGATGGGGAGGATCTGCGCCGGCTCCGGGCCCTCGAAGGGCTTGAGCTTGCGCGAGACGCCGATCCCCCCGGAAAGCGTGCGCTCGTTGGTCCGGCCCTTCAGGCCCGGCGGGTTCACCAGCACGAGGCGCCGGGCCCGTTCCCTGCCCGGGGCGGAGGCCTGAGCCCCGGCGACCGCTGTTGCCGACATGTTCCCCCCTCCGCACCGCGGAGGCTAGCACGAGGTTCCGAGGCCGGCGTAGATCCGCTCCACGTCCCGGGCCATGCGCGCGGGGGTGAAACGGGTCAGCACCACCTGCCGGCCGTATTCGCCCATCCGGACCCGCAGTCCGGGATCGCGCAACAGGGCCAGCAGATTGGCCGCCAGCGCGGGCAGGTCGCGGTGCTGCGACAAAAGGCCGCTGCGGCCGTGCTCCACCACCTCCGGCGTGCCGCCGCTGTCCAGCGCCACCACCGGCTTCTTCATCGCCATCGCCTCCAGGAAGACGAGGCCGAACGGCTCCTGGTAGGAGGGGAGCGCGAACACGTCGGCGGCGGCCAGCACGCGCGGGATGTCCTTGCGCCACCCGGTGAAGGTGATCGATTTCTCCAGACCGAGATCCGAGGCGAGCTGCTTCAGCTCGGCCAGGTAGTTGGGCCGCTCGGGGCCAGCGCCCGAGTCCTGCTCGCCCACGATCACCAGCCGGGCCGCGGGCAGCTCGCGCCGCACCTCGGCGAAAGCGCGCACCAGCTCGGTGTGGCCCTTCCAGTGGAAGAGGCGGGAGATGCTCACCACCACCGGGGCCCCGGGGGGCAGGCCCAGCTCCTCCCGCACCGGGCTCCCGTCGAGGGCGGGATCGAAGGGCGAGGCATCGATGGCGTTCAGCACCGCGTGCGTCCTCTCCGGCGGGTAGCCGGCGGCGAGGATGCTGCCGGCGACGGATTGGGAGACGCCGATCACCGCGTCGGCGCGGCGCAGCGCCCGCTGCACGCCGGGGCGCAGCCAGCGGCCCCAGGCGACGTGCACGTGGATCACCGACTTCGCCCCGGTGAGCCGGGCGAGGGCCGCGCAGGGAATGGCGTCGCGCGGCCGCTCGCTGGAGTGGAGGATGGAGATTCCCTTGCGCCGGATGTAAGCGGCGAGGCCGAGGAGGCTGGCGGCGGCCGGCACCGCGCCCATCGCCAGGAGCAGCTTCCTTCCCGGAGGCTGCCCGAAGAGCGAAGGCCCGAAGTCGGTGGGCCGGATGCTCAGCCCGGGGATGGCGGATAGCATCTCGAACGAGGCTGTGGGCGCGTCCGGCCGGCCCGGGCAGGCCGCGTGCACGTCGTACCGGTCGCGGTCGAGGGCGGACATGATCAGCGCCTGGATGCGCGTGTCCGCACCCGGCTTGTCGGGCGAGTTGACGAAGAGGACGCCGGTGCGCGCCACCCTGCCGTCCACTGGTGCCTCGACCGGCACTAGGTCCCCAGCTGCGGCTTGAGCGGCCGCAGGAACGCGGCCCGCAGATCGCCCACGCCCAGGGCCTCGGCCACCCCGTTCCAGTAGAGGATGTTCGCCAGGAAGCTGCAGGCGATCCGCGCCGGCCGGCCCGCCCGCAGCGCCGAGAGCGCGAGGATGGCGGCGGCGAGGCCCCGCTCTGCAGCCGCGGTGAAGCGCGGACGCCCCAGGGAGAAGCTCACCAGCGCCCGGTTCGCGGCGTGAAGGTGCACCCAGTTGTCGGCCAGGGTGTCCAGGGCGTTGTCGCGGCCGAAGCGGCCGTGGATGGAGATCTCCAGGCGGCCGTAGGCGCGGTGCATCTTCGACCAGGAAGCGAGGGATCGCTCTGCGTGGTGGAGGCCGCTCGCCTTGGGGTTGAAGCGGAAGTGGATGCCGCGGAGCGCGAGGCGCGCGGCAAGCTCGACGTCCTCGGCGCGCGCGTAGCTGGTGTCGAATCCGCCCGCCTCCAGCAACGTCTGCCGCGCCACCGAGGCGTTGCCCGTCCAGAACTGGCGGAAGCTCGGCTTCCAGTCTCCCCGCCGGATCGCGGCGTACTGCTTCTCCAGCTTTTCCTGCTCCCAGGCCACCCAGGGCTGGCGGTAGCGCGGCAGCGAGAGCAGGGGCCCGATCACCGCGATCCCGCTCTCCTCGGCGTGGGAGCGCAGATGCTCGCCGACCAGGTCGGGGCCGGGCACGAGGTCGTCGTCGATGAAGAGCACGATCCGCCCCCGCGCCGCCTGCACCCCCCGGTTACGGGCTGCGGCCGGACCAGAATTCACCTGTCTAATCAGTGTGATAGGATACGCGAACGAGCGGGATTCCAGCTCCGCCGCGGTGCCGTCGGACGATCCGTCGTCCACCACCACCACCTCGAAGCGGCCCGGAGCCGACTGCCGCGCGAGCGCCTCCAGCACCAGGGCGAGCCGGCGGCGGCGGTTGAACGTCGGGATGATGATGCTGAGATCGATCGGGCTGTCCAAAGCGCCGGCGAGTATACGCGAGGAGAGCCCCGGGCCAGCGTTTGCGCCTACTCCAATACCTTGTGTAATCTGCTAGCCGGTTCATGGCTACGGGGTCCCATGACATGCTGCGTTCCGCGGCCCGCCCGGTCTGGCTGGCTTGTGCGGCCGCCGCCCTGCTTTCCATGGGTTGCGCTGCCGGCGGCAAGTACGTCTGGGTGGACGACCTCCCCGAGACCGCTCCCTCGGCGCCCCCGAGCGCCGCCGGATATGTCCTGGCCCCGGGCGATGTCATCAGCGTCCGCGTGTACAACCAGGATGGAATGTCGAACAAAGGGCGGATCCGTGCCGACGGGAAGATTTCGCTCCCCTTCCTCAACGACATCCAGGCCGCGGGGTACACCCCGACGGCGCTCGCGCAGCAGCTGCAGACCCGCCTGAAGGACTTCGTCAACTTGCCCATCGTCACGGTCTCGCTCGAGGAGGCCAGGGCGCTCTCCATCTCCGTTCTCGGCCAGGTGCTCAAGCAGGGCAACTTCCAGGTGGAGCCGGGGACGCGCCTGACGCAGGTGCTCGCCCTCGCCGGCGGCCTCAACGACTTCGCGCACCGCGACCGCATCTTCGTGCTGCGCTCGGCCTCCGCGCCCCAGCGCATCCGCTTCACCTGGGACGCGATCACCCGGGCCGAGGGCCGGGCGGCCCTGTTCGTGCTCCAGTCCGGCGACGTGGTCGTCGTCGAGTAGCGGATGTCGCTCTTCCTCGCCATGGCCCTGGGCCCGCTCCTGGCAGCCGAGGGGCTCGGCCTGGAGGGATTCGCCCGGGCGGAGACGCGCGGGGCCACGGCGCCGCCCGGGTCGAACCTTCCCCCGTCCGCCGAGACGCAGGTGGATGCGGGGATCAGCGGCGGGACGAGGCTGGGGCTGCTGAACCTGCACCTCGCCTACTCCCCCCGCGCCATCTTCAACATGACGGCCGCGCCCAGCGGCGCGACCACCGACGTGCTGCACTCCGGGGACGCGCGCCTCGACTACGAGATCTCTCCCCTGGAGCGCCTCTCCATGGAAGAGAGCTTCAGCATGGGCCAGCAGAGCTTCTCCCCCATCGTCGCCCCGCAACCCGGCGCGCCCGTCAAGCCGCTGGATCCGACCCTCGCCCAGATCGTGGAGATCGCCTACCTGTCCTCGCAGAGCACGCTCGGCTACCAGCGTGCCCTCAGCCCGCGGGTGAAGCTGGAGACGCACGCCGGCTATACCGTCTCCGGCGGCGCGGACGCCATCGCCCGCACCGTGCTTCCCCTGATGCACTCGGTGCAGTTCGGCTCCTCCCTCAACTGGGCCACCAGCCCGCGCGATCACCTCTCCTTCGGCCTGGAGGCCAACGCCGCCCGCTTCTCCAACGCGCAGGACGAGGCCCAGCCCGACGGCAGCGTCACCCGCATCCCGGTCCCGCAGGAGGACCTCCTGC
>Ga0335085_10013327_pt1 | contig 12059 bp, 13 predicted proteins | sample Lox_Sample_45_FD_206712 | JGI IMG/M metagenome (GOLD analysis project Ga0335085, IMG submission 206712) | Soil microbial communities from Loxahatchee National Wildlife Refuge, Florida, United States - Lox_Sample_4.5 | ecosystem: Environmental > Terrestrial > Soil > Wetlands | place: USA...
TCAGGATGACCTTGCCCCCGTCTTCAATAGGATTGAACAGGCTAATGCCATTGTCTTGGGTTCCCCTATTTATTGGGGTGATGTCTCTGGCGAGATGAAATCATTTATAGAACGTCTAATGTTTCAGTACACGACCTACACTGATCCCCCAGGTTCACTTTTCCCCAATAAGATTAGAACAGGGTTTATCTATACTATGAATGTCACCGAGGAAATCATGAAAGAATGGGGGTATGCTGTTAATTTCAACCGTTATGAAGCGGCTCTCAAAAGAATCTTCGGGGAGTCTGAATATATGTGTTGTTATGACACCTATCAGTTTGATGACTATTCCAAGGTGCTGGCTACCCGTTTTGACCCCGTGAAGAAGAAAAAGAGGCATGAAGAAGTATTCCCGCTGGATTGTCAGAAGGCTTTTGATATGGGAGTAAGGTTAACTGGCGGGAAGTAACAGGAGGGGGTCGGGTCAGGATTTCCTTCTTCTTGATTCCCGTGGCTTCGGTTCAATCCCGATCCTCTTATCCCCCAGCCTGATAGCCTCAACCAAATCCATAGCTACGGTTTCAAAATCCTCTGAGGCTTCTGGCAGATATAGCCATTTCTTCAGGACAGGGTGCTGAACCATATCCTTAAAGTCCTTCAGGATATGGTCATGGAACTGGTGGTCAGTCGGGATCAGCAATCCATCCCAGGGTTCTTCACCTGAACATAAAACCAAAACCATCAACCCGTGGAGATAGATAGGGCTCCTAATACAATTGCGCTTCCCTTCTTGGATTGATTAGAAGCAAGGGACGCACTATAAGCTGCCGCTCCACAGGTTATCCATCGTAACAAAATATAGTATCCATAAAATAATGGTGCAAGTGCTAATAGCAACATTGCTGAAACAATACTTCTTAATATTATTGATGGGGGGATTCTTGAGAGTTTCATTTGCTTATCACTGCGTATAACATAAGTGTCAAGCGCCCCAACATCCTCAGACAATGGGGAAGGCTAGGTTAATCAGTGAAAAAGGTATATGGGGCATTATTTTTGCACTACAATATCTTCATATCCCTTTCCAGCTTGAGGCATAAAACGGATGCGTTCTGGTTTCATGCGAATAACAACATATTTGGGTTCAGTTGGCTCTTTAATATAGTTTTTTAGAATTGGAACAGCTTCATACAGTTTCAATTTATCATCATTATTGGTACTAATGGTGCAAGGACCTGCAATTCTAACGTGCTTTCCTTCCCTGTCACTGAAACAGTATTCTGCATAGGGGATTTTTCTAAGTTGCATGATTTTCTCTGTACCCTCAGTAGTTGCAGCCCACAGTTCATTGCCCATCCATACACAGCTTCCAATAGGTCGAATCCCTACCTTATTGCCGTCACTTGTAGCAAGGAATCCCCATCCGACTTCTTTTATAAAACTATTAACCATTTCTAAATTCATCGTAGCACTCCTTTCATTGCGTAATTCTTATTAATATTATATCTCCAAATCAACGCAGAAACCACCACGACAAAGAAGTAGCCGTACATTTTTTACTTTATCTCAATTCCTGTATCTCCCTCCCCAATGAGCGGGAGTATCGTGTCCACCCTGAAGTGCATAAGGAATTTCGGTCCCTTCGCTTTATCTTCTTCAGGTGTAAGGTACTGTCTCTTCATCTTATCAATCAACTTGCTATCGGTTTCTTCTTTTATCTTTTTCAACAATAATCTTATTCCCTTATAACCATAACCTTCTTCAATAAACATATAGGAAGCATATGGATTGGTCGATAGGTTCTCGTAGGCAAGTTTTTTTCTCATAACAAAAGCAATTGTACCGTCATCGAAAACGTGGGGCTTCGAGTATATCGCTGATGTAACCATACCGCCTGAGTTGGCAGACGAGAGGATACCCTTTCCTTCTCTGCTCTCTAAGTATGCTTTTAGTGTCATGTCTCCTCCTATTTCTGCAATGTTCTAATCAGTTTTGAGGTGTCGTATTGTTTGTCCTGTAAGCGGGAGAGAATCCCATCGTACACCGCTCCATCCATTTCCTTCGTACGGCTCAAAATCCAGAGGTATTTTCTTTTTGGATGTCCAATAACTGCATATTCGTAATCCTTGCCAAGATCAATAATCCAGTAGTCTCCTGCAAAGAACCAAAAAAATGACACCTTGAGCTTGGCGTTAGTTTCTTTGTCAACAACCCATGCTTTCCCTTTTGCAGACCGCAACTTCCCGCTCAATGACCCGTCATAGCACTCATTCAAGACAGAAACCTTACCGTCATCCAACAGTGTATAGGTTGCCCTGCTCCCCACACAGCCCTTCTGAAAACTGTTCGGGTATAGGGCAATCTCATACCACACTCCCATATATTGGTTGAGATCAACATGAGAAACTGTTTCCAAACGTGATGATGGTTCTTTTTCCATATATTTGCATCCTACCACAACAAGCAAAGTTGAAGCGATGATTCCAATAAAAAGGAATGATATGTCTTTGTTCCTCATGTGGATCCTTTGCACTTGATGACATCACAAGCACAACCCTTTTGCCGTAAGATTTCTACCTGTCTTGGTATCGGGTCTACAAATGCAGTCTGAGTCCGACTCCCCTTGGCAAGCGCCTTATCCAAGGGACTCTTATGATTGTAGCCTCTTGCCAGCATCTCCTGAACAATTTCCTCATGAACCCTGAACAGTGCCTTCAGCTTCCCTTTCCATCTCTTTGTCTCAGGATGATCGGCATACCCTTGTTTCCCCTGTGTCAGTATGTTCCATATCGCATGAAGTTCATTATGCTCACCAAGGAGATGATTACGGCAAAGCTTATCAGGAGGGATATCCCATATCCTCATGTTTTTGTATTTCGGTGTTGGTTAAAAATTACTTCACTCTGTCAGCTTCTATTTTACTGAGTATCTTTAGGATAAGTTCATTTTGATTTTCAAGATGAAGCAATATTGCTTCTATTTCCCTCTCGGCTTTTACATTAACCTCAAAATCAGACTCGGCTCTTGATTCTGAATGTCGTCCCTGAAGATTCTGTCCTATCATAATTAAGGGCATCAGGAAAATCTGTAACACATTGGATATAAAAAGCCACAGGACGAAGGCAGGGAAAGGGTCAAACCGTAATTCCTTGGGTGTGATTGTGTTCCATCCAAGCCAAACAATTGTCCAGGCGAAGATTATCAGAAAGAAACCCATTGAGCCAACCTTTTCTGTAATCCATACGGCTAATCTCTCCAGTCGGGTCAGGGTTTCTCTATGCTCAGCATTGACATTCTTTATCGGTTTACGCAGTTTCTTCAGTTCTTCATGAGACAGTGGTTTTGGTTTGTTATTCATCGCTACCTCCATGTAGTCAATGCGGTTTCCCTTTTATGGGGTTTCCTTTTTTCTTTCTGCTATTATATGCATCTTTCTTACCAACCTTTCAACCCTGTTCCCCATCCTTTTCACCCCCCAGAACAAAACATCTCACAGGGGAGAGGGGAATGTCCTGCCCAGTGTCTAGAAAAGGTCTCGGAGGGTTGTGGGGTTGGTTTTTGAGCCTATTGGCTGGATATGGCTTTAGCTTGCACTCGATGCAGAGGGGTAGGGAACGATGTTTTCCTTGGAAGGTTGTGGGTGCGGAGGCAAAAAATTGGGTGCATTTTGGGTGCAAAAAAGCACTATTTTGCCCTGTTTTTCCCCATTTTCCGAAACCAATAAAAAAGGCTTCTAAGGGTCATAACCCCTTGAAACCCTTGTGTTTGTAATGGCGCGCCTGGAGGAACTCGAATCCCCGACCCACTGCTTAGAAGGCAGTTGCTCTATCCAACTGAGCTACAGGCGCAACAAAAAGTTATCAGTGACGAGGAACAAGTGATCAATGACAATCAAAATCACATCATCTAAGTCCACGAACCTGTTCACTCACAACTAAAGACTTTCACTGCAAATTGTACGGAGCAAAGGGTGCTGGTCGGGGCGAGAGGATTCGAACCTCCGACCCCCTGCGCCCAAGGCAGGTGCGCTAGCCAGGCTGCGCTACGCCCCGAACTTATTATCTTAATGAATTCAAAGACCAAAAATCAAATGACCAAATCCTGCGAGCGCACATCATAAAGATTCAAAGTTCACTTATATAAAGAGTTCTGATAAGATGAACGGAAGAGGTAATGATGAATATTCTCATGAGCGGCGCCACAGGCTTCATCGGGGGCCATCTTTCGAGGGCATTTCGAGACAAGGACTGGAAGGTTATCCCCCTCGGGCGTGATGATCTGAAGCTTCCTGATGAAGACTTTCTGAAAAGAATGGAAGGCGCTGATGTGGTTATCAACATGGCGGGGGCTTCCATTGCAGAGAGATGGACAGAGGAACACAAACAGACTATGTATTCCAGCAGGGTTGATACTACAAAAAAAATCGTGAACGCATTGGAGAAAATGAGCAGGAAGCCGGGCGTGTTCATTTCCACCTCTGCCGTCGGTATCTACGATACGGAGGGGGAGCACACTGAAGAAGATACACATTATGCCAATGATTTCTTGGGGAAGCTGGCCCTTGACTGGGAGCACGCAGCACATAAGGCAGGAGAACTGGGAGTGAGAACGGTAATCTTCCGCTTTGGGGTAGTGCTCGGGCTCGATGGCGGAGCGCTCCAGAAGATGCTTATACCCTTCAGAATGGGATTGGGCGGTATTATCGGGAATGGGAAGCAGCCATTCTCATGGGTGCATATCGAGGACCTCATCAGGGCATACACCACCGTCATAGAGAACGATGCCTACCACGGGGTATATAATCTCACATCGCCTCATCCGACCACGAATGCAGGTTTGACAAAGGCGCTGGGACATGCCCTCCATAAGCCTGCTTTCATGCATGTTCCCGCCTTCGCATTCAGGCTCCAATTGGGTGAAGGCGCCAAGGTTCTGCTTGAGGGCCAGAGGGTCCTCCCCAAACGGCTTCTGGAGAGCGGCTTTACCTTCCGGTTCACAGAGATCGAAACAGCATTGGAAGACCTGATGGGTAAAGAAAGATAATCACCCTTAGTAGTATTCCAGGTTATATCGTCTTATTTCCGGTCACCTGTTGAGCCACCTGCTATTCTTGCGCGCGTAGTCCTGAATACGAGAGACAATCACTAACCACTTACAGAATAAGAATATTTCTGATTTTTCAGATGTTTTGTCATCAGGTACTGACAACGGGCATGGCGTATGCTATTATAGCGCACAATAAGCTATTGATAGAGGAGCCTATTTGGATGAAAGACGACAATAAGACAAAAAAGGAACTCATTGACGAATTGGATGGAATGAGACGGAGAATTGATGAACTCGAAACAATCTGCCGTGATATGACAGATCAGAAGAGACACGAGGCTCAACTCAGCCAAGAACAGAAGATGGAGGTTATCGGGCAGATGGCAGGGGACGTTGCCCATGATTTTAATAATATCCTTACCGCGATAATAGGCTATGCGAGCATCCTGCAGGCAGAAGCGAACAATCAGCAGAGAGTTTATGTGGAACAAATACTGCACTCAGCAGAAAAGGCTTCTCACCTCACACAGGGTCTTCTTAGCCTCAGCAGAAAACAGCTACTCAAGGCAAGAGCTACTAACCTTAACGAGAGTGTGAAAGGGATAGAAAAACTACTGTCGAAAATTATCGGCGAAGATATAGCACTCAGGACTCGCTTTGCAAATGAACCTCTCACGGTATTGGCAGATGAGGTGCAGCTAGAGCAGGTATTGATTAACCTTGCTACGAACGCGAAAGATGCCATGCCACGCGGAGGAACGCTGACCATTGAGACAATGCTGTCGGAATTGAATCAAAGGTACTGCGAGACACATGGGTATGGAATACCGGGGAACTATGCCCTTATTTCTGTCACTGATACGGGGGTAGGCATGGATCAAAAGAAAAGTGAGAGGATATTCGAGCCCTTCTTTACCACAAAAGAAGGAGGGAAAGGGACCGGGCTCGGACTCTCGGTAGTGTACGGGATTATCAAGCAGCATAATGGTTATATCAATGTGCATTCTCAACCGGGAAGGGGAACTACGTTTAATATATATTTGCCGCTCATGAGCGCGGAGGAGAAAAAGAAAAGACCAGCCGGGAGTTCTGGCTTTCCTCAGGGTACGGGAACAATACTTTTGGCAGAGGACGACACGGACGTAAGGAACCTCTCGAGATGGGCACTTGAGGAATTCGGGTATGAGGTCATTGAAGCTTCGGATGGGCTGGAAGCAATACGTAAGTTTACTGAGAATAGGGATAAAATCCAGCTTCTCCTGCTTGATGTCGTGATGCCTCACAAGAATGGGGCAGAGGTATTTGATGAGATAAGAAAATTAAAACCTGATATAAAGGTGCTTTTTATGAGTGGCTATCCGGCGGATCTGCTTCGCAAGGAGGACGTTCTTGAGGAAGGATCACATTTTATCGCAAAACCCATTTCGCCAAAGAATCTTCTGAGAGAGGTGAATAGGGTTTTAGAGACAGAAGGCTAACTGTGTCATACATGACGGGAGAAGCAATAATCAAAAGGGTCTCTAAGGAACTCCCCAAAAAAGAATCATCGGGATGAAGAGAGGGAAACGATGCAACTGCTCATTTTATTAGTCTGGCTGTCAGCAATCTGCATAATCTTCTTTGCATTGTACAGAGCCTTGCTCCTGAAAAGGAAGATTCCCGGAGGGCTCGTCAAGCAATCCTGGAAGCTCCTTTACTACCTGATAGGCCTTTTAGGGGTAGGATATCTCACAATGCCGTTATTCCCAAGTTTGCCCGACACATCGAGAGACCTCATCGTAGGGGTTATTTCCCTGGCAGGGGCCATTTTTATCGTGAAGGTGATCAATCTCTTCTACAGGATAATAAAAGAGGTAGGATTGTAACATGGGAATCAGGGACGATTTAAAGAACATTATTCGAGAACTTCTGGGAAAGACCTCCAGCTCTATTTTCCTGGACAAGTCCTTAGCTATCCTGGACGAATCAGCAGACAATAAAGAGAGTCTCATGGCTGCTGCCGATAGGATCAGCAACAGGATTGCATTATTCATTGATGAAGAGTTGGCGAAAAAGGTTTTGGAACAGCTGAAGGCGGAGCTTGGGAGAAGTGCCTCACCTCCCGGAGAAAAAAGGAGACATGTAAGAATTACCTCTTCCACGAAAGCATATGTAACATGCAACGGGTCACCGCATGAATTTTACACTGAAAACCTCTCTGAAGGTGGAATGTACATTAAGACCAATACGCCTTTCCCTATAGGTACAAAACTGGAGATAACATTACACTTGGATGCCGGTACTCAAATTCATTTGAAAGGTGTCGTTATTTATATAAAACGTCCCTTCAGCGACATTTTCGAGCACCCGTCCGGCATGGCGATAGAGTTCAGGGAAATTAACGACAATGACCGCAGGATATTAAGGGACTTTATAAAGAGAGCATCTGCTCAGGACATTCCTGAGAACAAAGAAGAAACGAAATCTAAACCTGCTCCTTAAGACAACTAATGAAGATGAATGGCCCTAGACGTTTTCGACCATCTCCCATACGCCGCAGGGACAGACGCCCGCGCAGAAGCCGCAGCCTATGCAAAGCTCATCATCCACCACATACTCATACGAGCCGTCCTTGTACTCGACCCTGCTGATTGCGCCCCAGTAACAGGTGGCCTCGCACATCTTGCAGTCACGGCAGGTGGCGCAGGACATACACCGGTTTGCCGAAACCTCGGGAGTGACGAAATCTCCCCGGCAGACATCGTAATACTCAGTCTTGATCTTATCATAGGATATCGCCTGCTTGATTTCGGGAAAACGCGGCGCATGCATGAGTTCATAGTGGATATAATCCGCCGTAAGTCTTCCATGGCCGATCGCATGTGTCACGAGCCCGAGACCGGTCACATCACCAATGGCATACACCTTTACATCAGAGGTCTGATACTTATCGTTTACCGTGATCCAGCCCTTCTCTGTGTGGATGCCCGGCGGCAGGAAATCCAGCTTCGGCACATCACCAATGGACATGACCACAAAATCCGCGTCCATTAAGGTCCCGTCCTTAAAGAAAAGTTTCCCCTGGTTTCTGTCAAACCGCTCGGTCAGCCTGGGCCATACCACCTGGGTCCCCTTTGACTTCGCGATCTCCATCTCTGCGCCAAAGGCAGCCGGTTTCTGGATGTCAACAGCCGTCACGGATTCTGCGCCGTGGTTATATGCCTCGGAGGCAACATCCATTCCCACATTGCCTGCTCCGATGACCACCACCTTCTTCCCCTCTAGGTCAGGGGCATTGCCTAGGTTGATGTCCCTCAAAAAGTCATAGGCTGAGATAATGTCTTTAGAACCGGGGAAGGGTATCTTTCTCGGCTCATGGGCGCCGCAGGCCACCACAACGATCTCATGGTTTTTATATATCTCTCCAAATACTGCCTTGTCCACCATTGTGTTCAAATGCACATTCACTCCAAGCTCCCTGAACCGTGAAATCTCCTTTTGAAGGATCTTGCGGGGGAGGCGTTCCTTCGGGATGCATAGCTCCAATTTTCCCCCAAGGGAACCGGAGGATTCATAAATATCAACCGTATGTCCCCTTAGGGCAAGCTGCCATGCAGCGCTCATACCCGCAGGGCCACCACCCACCACTGCGATGGTATGTCCTGTGGCAGCTTCCTTCTTGGGAGCGGGCAGGTCGAGGGCCAATGTTCCCATCATGTCTATTTCCAGGGGTTTATCGAGGTGAGCCCTGGTACAGCTCTGCATACAAAGGTTGGGACATATCTCCCCACACACTGTTGCAGGCAGGGGACTGTACTTCAATACCAACTCCAATGCATCATTCAGTCTGCCTTGCCTGATGAGGGAAGCCCTCTTGTGAGAGGGAATTTGCGTCGGGCATGCGTACGCACAGGGCGGAGCATATTTCTCGTTTGACCAAAGGGGCTTATTCCTCCTCTCTTTCCCGGTAGTAATATAGGGCAAAAGTGTAAGGTCATGGTCCAGATATTCTGCAAAGATGCCGCCCTGTCCCACCTCTTTTTCCCACATGTTCTTCCTGAACTCCGGGGTAGAAATCTTGAACCACTTCCTCGCTCTCTTTTCCTGAGGGGTGTATGCCATGAGCTTTTTCCAGTCATCAGAAGAGCGCGTGAGTTCCTTGTAATGGGACATCCTGTCAATGGCATGGAGGAATGGTTTCATGTTCGTCTTGAGCCATTCCCAGTCCTGGGGCGTGAGGTCGAGGAGCTTCACATCTCTCTCGCTGTATCCCTGAATGGGTCCCCTGAAATATATGGTCCCCCCCACCATCCCGACGCAGGGCCGGTAGCCGAGAATATTCTCAGGGTCCCTGGGGTCCACCCCGCAGACGACCGCGATCCCGCCTGCTTTGAATTCGGCAAAGGAATCGCCCACGCCTCTGAAATACCATGACTGGGGAGGATCAAAGCGTGGATTATGTTTTGTCATGGTGTCGCACCTGGCTCCCCCTCCTCCCTGCACATAGAGGATTCCCTGAGCCGCTGCATTAAATGCACCATTGGTTACGTCACCAAGGACAGTAATCTTCGCGCCACAGTTCAGCCAGCCGATATCATCGGAAGCGCTGCCCCTGACAAGGATCTCGGTGCCGGACATGCCCATGCTTCCCAGCCTCTGGCCCACAGGACCTTCAACCGTGATCTTCACTGCCCCTCCGCCTGAGGCGGACCGCGGCCAGATTCGGCCCCCGATCCCATGCTGCCCATCGGCAATGATATGAAGTTCCCTCGCCCCTTCCTCAACCGCATGCTGGATCTCCTCTTCCAGGACGCGGGAAGGGACCCTTTTACCCTTCACATCGCCGTATATAGTCAGCACGGAACTTGAAGCCTGGGGCTTTCTTGCCCCCTGCACTTTGCCCCTTGCTCCCTGCTTCTTCTCTTTCTTAACACGCATAGTTTATCTCTAACCGCTCTGCCATTGCCTTGTCCTCTATGCTCAATCCATCAGACATGCCGATGGGAAGCTCTGTGCTCCTGCCCATAGGCGCAAAAATCTTCTTCAACTCCACATCAGCGGCCTTGAAGACCTCCACCACCCGTTCCGCCACCTTATCAGCATCCAATCTCCGGTAGAGCTTCGGATCTTGTGTGGTAATTCCTCTTGGACATTTCCCTGTATTACAGAGATTGCAGCGGTTATATTCGTCTCCAAAGCAGTCTGCCGCAGCCTGCATGATATACTTGCCGATGGAAACCGCGGATGCGCCGAGCATAATAAGGGCCGCTGCATTGGCAGCAAGATTCCCCTTTTTGCCGATACCCCCTGCCGCGATGAGGGGGAGTTCATTCTGCTTCCCCTGTTTGACGAGGTCGAGATAGCAGTCCCTGATATTTGAAGCGATGGGATGCCCCATTTTGTCCATGGATACGTTGTATGCCGCACCCGTCCCGCCGTCTTCACCGTCAATGGAGAGTGCCGCGGCATAAGGGTTCCTCGCGAGGTTATTCAATACTGCCCGTGCGGTTTTTGTCCCTGAAATCTTGGGATACACAGGCACCCTGAAGCCCCATGCCATAGACATTGACTGGATCATTTTTGCCACCGCTTCCTCTATGGAATACTTTGTCTGGTGAGTAGGCGGTGAGGAGAGGTCCACAAACTGGGGAACCCCTCTGATGCTCGCGATGAGCTTCAGGACCTTTTGGGCCATGAGAAGCCCTCCGTCACCTGGTTTCGCACCCTGGCCGTACTTAATCTCTATGGCAGCAGGGTCCTCCACCATGTGCGGGAGTGCATGGATGATCTCATCCCACCCGAAATACCCTGAAGCGATCTGTATGATAAAGTACTTGAGATACTTTGATTTCAAAAGCCTCGGTGGCATACCGCCCTCTCCCGAGCACATCACCACAGGCATTCCCTCTACTTCATTAAGGTATGCTACTCCCATGGCAAGACCTTCCCACATGGAAGGGGAAAGGGCTCCCACTGACATACTGCCGATCATAATGGGGTATATCTCCCGCACAGGAGGGATAAATTTTCCGCCCTTCCTGTTCAGCACCAACTTGCCATCAGCAACGCTTAAAGGCAGCTCCTCAGGGGGTAATATCCTTCCCAGGAGCGTTCTGACACGGAATTCATGTCTTCCGGCATCAAGGGCCGGATCAGTGAGCATCGAGATCCTTGTAAATTTAAGCCTGTCAAGCGTAGATACTGAAGGGTCATTCCTTCTCCCGCCCCTCTTGTATGGCTCTCCCCCTTTATTCTTGTAATGATAGAATTTGTGCTGCTGGTTGTATTCTGGCTCAATGGCCTCATTGGGGCATACCAAGGTGCAGGTCCCACAGCCCGTACAGTATCGCTCCATGTCGGTCACCTGCTCAACTACCTGGATAATCTTCCTCACTGCAGTGGGAGCGGGCACAGGTCCCTCTGACTGAACAAATCTCTGAACCTTCACCGCAGGCTCGATGGCCTTTACCGGGCATACTGCGGTGCATCTCCCGCATCTCTTGCACCGGTCATCCCTCCAGCGGATGATATAAGGGAATTCCCTCAGAGAGAGCTGGTGGTTATTGTCTAACCGTGCAGCTGGTTCCATACCCTCACCTCCTTTGCCTGGGGCGAGATGATCACCATGTCGTATTTCATGGGAAAAATGTCATTTTGCTTATCCCTCTTCGGAACCGCACTGTCCACTCCGCATTCCTCTGACATCAGAGCAAATTTTCCCTTCGCCCCGCCTACGACACCGGGCCGGAGCTTCTTGGAATCGTGGACCATAAAACAGGTTCCGTCAGGAGTGAACCCGATGACCATGTTCGGCCCATCGATACACAGAGGCCTTAATGACTGTTTCATTATCCTCAGGGCATCCTTGTCTTTTCTCTGCTCGATCTCTGATGTCTTGAGGGGAGTGATCACATCCTTATAGTAATGGAGCGGAAAACCAAGCTGTCTCACCGTGTAGTGGAGGATGTGCGTGAAGACTTCGCTGTCACTATTGTATCCCATATATCCGGGGAACCCCCTGCCCATGAGGAATTCCCGTATGGGCACGAATG
>Ga0335085_10013328_pt1 | contig 12058 bp, 11 predicted proteins | sample Lox_Sample_45_FD_206712 | JGI IMG/M metagenome (GOLD analysis project Ga0335085, IMG submission 206712) | Soil microbial communities from Loxahatchee National Wildlife Refuge, Florida, United States - Lox_Sample_4.5 | ecosystem: Environmental > Terrestrial > Soil > Wetlands | place: USA...
GCGCAACGCGGGATTCGTTCTGGGTAAATATCCCGATCACAGCCTGTTGAAGTTTGTGGAAGAGGTGCGTCCGGCTTTGGTGGTGGGCGATGAAAATCCGCTGCGCGAGGCCGAACACTGGCGCAAACTAGCGGCGAAGAAATTGAAAGTGCCGTTGTGGACCGTGGATGCCGACGTCATTGTGCCTTCGAAGTTGCTGGAGAAAGAACAATATGCGGCGCACCTGATCCGTCCGCGGCTGCACAAGCTGTTGCCGCAGTTTCTGGTGAAAGCACTCAATACAAAAGCGAAAATAGCGTGGAAGGCGCCGAAGGGCCTGCAATCGCTTGATCCCGCTACGGATATCACCGCAGGTTGGACGCTCGATCGCTCGGTGCAGCCGCTAAGCGGCATGCGCGGCGGTACGCGCGAGGCGATGAAGCGGCTCGATGCGTTCGTGCGCCACAAGCTGAAGCACTACGGCAAGCAAAGAAACCATCCTGAAGTCGATGGCACCAGCGATCTCTCGCCCTATCTTCACTTTGGACACATCGGGCCGTTGACGGTGGCGCTCGCCGTCGAAAATGCCGACGCACCGGAAAATGAGAAGGAAGTCTTTCTGAACCAGTTGATTACCTGGCGCGAGCTGTCTATCAATCTGGTGCGCTTCAATCCCAATTACGACAACTTCGAATGCGGCGAGCCTTGGGCGCACCGCACCCTGGCGGAACACGCAAAAGACACCAGGCCGGTGATTTACAGCGAGCGGCAGCTGGAGAACGCCGAAACCCACGATCCGCTGTGGAATGCCGGACAGCGGCAGATGATTGAGCGGGGATGGATGCACAACTACGTCCGGATGTACTGGGCGAAGAAGATTCTGGAGTGGACGAAATCTCCGGCAGAGGCGCACAGGATTGCGGTCACTTTGAATGACAAGTACGAGATGGACGGACGTGATCCAAACGGATATGCGGGGATTGCATGGTCGATTGTGGGCAAGTTCGACCGTCCATGGTTTGAGCGGCCGATCTTTGGGTTGATTCGCTACATGTCGCTCGGGAGCACGGGAAAGAAATTTGACAGCAAGGGGTATATCGAGCAGCAAAGGCAGCAGACGATGTTTGAGTAGGGCAAGGCCTTCCCGTTTTGGGCAGAAGTTGGCTAAGTTGTTGAAAGTGAGTAAAGCGAGTTTCAACCGGTGAAATCGCGGTTCGACTGCCGTCTGGAATGGCCCTTAAGCGCATCTGCTGGCCCGTGGGGCGAGGTTTCGAGGCGGGATGATGGTTGAGGCCGGCCGTTGGAATGGATAGGCTCATAATCAATCGTGGTGCGTGATTAGCTTATAGATAATATGAAAACTCCCCGCTAATTCCAATATTTTCCTTCAGTTGGGCTCTCCGGAAGGGCAAAAACCGTAAAACGCAGCGGGCGCGGAGGATTGGCAAAATCCACGGAGAAGCCTTGGACCCCAAAATCCGGAGTTCGTCTTCAGAACAGCTTCGTCGAGTCGAGCAGGATGGTGACCGGGCCGTCGTTGACCAGTTCGACTTGCATGTGTTCCTGGAAGCGTCCGGTTTCGCAGCGCAGGCCGGCAGCGCGGAGGCGTTCGACGAAATATTCGTAGAGGGCGCGGGCGGGTTCAGGCGGGGCAGCGTCGTCGAACGACGGTCGTTTGCCGCGGCGGACATCTCCGAAGAGCGTGAATTGGGAGACGATGAGGACGGCCCCGCCCGTGTCAGCGACGGATAGATTCATCTTGCCGTTAGGGTCTTCAAAAATGCGCAGGCCGGTGATTTTGTCGGCGAGGTAGTCGGCGTCGGCGCGGGTGTCGGTCTGGGAGACGCCGAGCAGCACCAGCAGGCCACGGGCGATCTGGCCGGCGATCTCGCCGTTAACCGTGACCTGGGCACGAGTGACGCGTTGGATGACGGCCCGCATGAGGCAGTTTCGAGTCAACCAAAACAAAATCTTAAACCGCAAAGAATCGTCGCTCCTTATTTCTTGTCGAGCTGTAGCAGCGATTCCTGACCGGCGACGCAGAGCCAGCGCGAACCGCGGTAGACGTAAATGTCGGTGAAGCGGACGCGGGCTTTGACTTTACCCTCGGCATCGACCAGGGCGGCCAGGCCGCGGATGTAACCCATGTCTCCTGAGAGGTGAGGCGTGAGTTCGCTCAACTGGTTGGTGCCGGGCTTACGGTGAGGGATGCCGGCGAGGGTGGCGGCCTTGTCATGAGTCCTGCCATCGGGATCGACGTCCTGAAATTCATCGGCGAGGATGCAGTCGACGGTGCCGGCATCGTGGCGGGCGAGAGCCTCGGCCCACATCTGCTCGAGGTGTACCAGGGCGGAGCCGTCTTTGGGCTGATGGTTCGGACAATCGGCGGCGGAAGCGGCGGGCACGAAGAAAAACAGTGCTAACCAGAATACGAGTTTCACGTCTCAGTCCTTTGGTGAGGTGTGCGGAGACCATGATACCGCGGCGAGTTGCATTGACCGTCGCCGGGTTCGCGCATACAATCCGGGGTTCCTCACATCCAGGAGCGAGGAAGCTCGGGTCGCTGTCTACTATCGCAGCGCAACAGCGCTGTGCCAGCACAAAATTCTAAAGCTGTCAGCAAATTCAAGACCTTTCACCGCAAAGGTCGCAAAGATCGCGCAAAGGACGCAAAGAAAATCCCAGGCCCGGGAATTCTTAAAGGAGACGGCTCCATGAGTCGCAAGGCGATGTATTCCCTTCTGCTGGTCTTACTTTTGGCGGCGTTGGCGGCCGCGCAACAGACCCCGCCGCCGGCGGCGCACAACGAAATCGTCATCAAGAACGCCATCGTGATGACGGTGACGCACGGCAAGATACAGAACGGCAGCGTCTACATCAAAGACGGCAAGATCATGGCGGTGGGGGCGACGGTGGATGCTCCGGCCAGCGCTACGGTGATTGATGCGGGTGGGAAGTACCTGACGCCGGGGATCATTGATTCGCACTCCCACATCGCCCTGGATGACGATGTGAACGAAGCCACCAGCCCGATCACCCCGCAGATGATGATGATTGACGCCTTTGACTACCAGGACAAGGCGATTTACCGCGGGCTGGCGGGCGGCGTGACCACCTCGCTGCTGCTGCACGGCTCGGCCAACATGATTGGCGGGCAGGCAGTGGTGATCAAGCACAAGTACGGCCTGGGACGCGATGCCATGCTGTTCCCGGGCGCGCCGCGATCCATCAAGTTCGCCAGCGGCGAGAATCCCAAGCGGGTGTATGGCAGCCGCGGCCAGTTGCCCTCGACGCGCATGGGCAACTTTGAGGTGCAGCGCGAGGCGCTGGTGGAAGCGCAGGACTACATGCGGCAGTGGGACGCTTACAACGCCAAGGTGCAAAAGGGCGACAAGGACGCGACGCCTCCCAAGCGCGATCTGAAACTCGATGCGCTTTCCGACGTCTTGCGCGGCAAGATCATGGTGCAGATTCACTGCTACCGCGCTGATGAGATGCTGACCGAGATGGAAATGGCGAAAGAGTTCGGCTACAAGCTGCGGGCCTTTCATCACGCGCTCGAGGCCTACAAAGTGGCCGACCAGCTGGCCGCCAATGGAGTAGGCATTGCGACGTTTTCGGACTGGTGGGGATTCAAGAACGAGGCCTGGGATGCGATTCCGTGGAATGCGGTGATGGCAATGCGCAAGGGGGTGCGGGTGGCGATCAAGAGCGACTCCGAGGACTTTGCGCGAAGGTTGAACCAGGAGGCGGCGAAGACGATCCGTTATGGCGGAGCAACGGAAGACGAGGCGTTGCGCATGATCACGTTGAACGCGGCGTGGATTATCGGAGTGGACGACAAGGTGGGATCGATTGACGTGGGCAAGGATGCGGACCTGGTGATCTGGGACGGGTATCCCCTGTCAGTGTACGGGGTGCCCAACAAGGTGTTCATTGACGGCGATGTGTACTTTGACCGTTCGCTGCCGGGATACGGCATGCCGCACTACGCAGGAGGGATGCAATGAAGGGGACCTCGGAGTTCAGACCTCGGACTTCTGGATTCGTGGTGGGTCGTTGGTCGTCCGTGGTTGGCCAAATCTTTCTGCTGGTAGCGTTTGGGTTCTGCCAGGCGAAGCCCATTGCGTTGAAGGGCGGCAAGGTGCTGACGGTGTCGCACGGAACGATCGAGAACGGCGTAGTGGTGATGAAAGACGGCAAGATCGTCGCGGTGGGCGCCGAAGGCTCGGTGAAGGTTCCCTCGGATGCGCAGGTCATCGAGGTGAAGGGGATGACAGTGTATCCCGGGCTGATTGATTCCGAGACGCAGCTGGGGCTGACGGAGATCTCGGCGGAACAGATGACCAACGACCTGGTCGAGACCAGCGACGAGATCATGCCGCACATGCACGTCTACGATGCGTTTCATGCGGAGACGGAACTGATTCCGGTATCGCGGCTGAATGGCATCACCAATGCGATTGTGGCTCCTGCGAGCGGCGACACGCTGCCGGGGCAGGATTCGTTTATCCAGCTGGATGGCCGGTCGGCCAACGACATGCTGATGATCCGGGATATCGCCATGCCGCTGAATTTCACGGCGGAGCAGCGGCGGAACGAGTCGTGGGAAAAGCGGAAGTTTCCCTCGACGCGCATGGGCATGGCGGCGCAACTGAGGCAGGCGTTTCTGGATGCGCAGGAGTATGAGCGCAGCTGGAAGGAATACGAGATGAAGGAGGCGGATTACGAGAAGAATCCGCCGAAAGATGACAAGAAGGGGCCGCCTTCGCCTCCGAAGCGCGACCTGAAGCTGGAGGCGCTGGTGCCGTATCTCGACGGCAAGAAGCCGATTGTGCTGGCGGCCGAGGAACCGAGCGACCTGGAAACGGCGGTGGGGTTAGCAAACGAGTTCAAGCTGAAGTTTGTGCTGAATCACATCAGCTATTCGGAGCCGGTGCTCGCTTATGTGGCGAGCCTGAAGGTTCCGGTGATTGTGGGGCCGATTTACGAGGATCCCAAGGCGGATGAGCGCTACGACGCCATCTACCGCCTGCCGGGAGAGTTGTATAAACGCGGGGTGAAGATTGCGTTCGCGTCTTATGACGCGCACCAGGTGCGGAACCTGCCCTACCAGGCGGGGTTTGCGGTGGCGTTTGGCTTGCCGTACGACGAGGCGCTGAAGGCGATTACGCTGAACCCGGCGGAGATGTGGGGGCTGGGCGACAAGCTGGGATCGATTGACGTGGGCAAGACGGCGAACGTGGTGGTGGCGAACGGCGATCCGCTGGATGTGACGACCGATGTAAAGCAGGTCTACATCAATGGGCGGGCGATTCCGATGACCAGCCGGCAGACGCGGCTGCGGGATGAGTACAGTCATTAAACCGTGGTTGGCAGAGAAGCTGGGGCGGGCGGCTGGGCGCGGAGAATTTCGCAGAGAAGGCGAAGCAAGAGACCGACGCGGGCTCTCGACCGACGACCGGGTCGGCTTCCTTTACAGCGATTGATTGCTGCCAGTACACTACTGATTCCCATAGAGGATTCAGGAGGTAGCAGGGATATGGCTGGCGACAAGAAAGAGATGATGGAGAAGGTAAAGCAGATTATCTCGGAGCAGCTTGGGGTGGATGAGGGCGAAGTGACGCCGAGCGCTTCGTTTGTAGACGATTTGGGGGCCGATTCTCTGGACCAGGTCGAGCTGGTCATGGCTCTGGAAGAGGCATTTGATCTGGAGATTCCCGACGAGGATGCCGAAAAGATCCGCACCGTTCAGGATGCGATCGATTACATCGATAAGCACGCCAAGGTAAGCAAGTAGGCCGTTTCGCCAGACCGGGTGGTGTTTTTGTGGGTGTGGGCGGGCCGCAATCCGCCCCAAAATACCAGCAGACGCGAGGAGAATCATGGCAGCCGTTGATGAAAAAGTGAAGCAGATCATCGTGGAGCAACTGGGAGTGGACGAAGGGGAAGTGACGCCGAATGCCTCGTTTGTGGACGATTTGGGCGCCGACTCTCTGGACACGGTCGAGCTGGTGATGGCGTTTGAAGAAGGTTTTGAGATCGAGATTCCCGATGAGGACGCCGAGAAGATCCGCACCGTGCAGGACGCGATTGACTACATCGGGAAGCACGCGAAAGGCGGGAAGTAGTTGGGACGTCGGGTCGTCGTCACAGGCATTGGCCTGATCTGCGCGGTAGGCAACACTACCGGGGAAGTCTGGACAAACCTGCTTGCGGGCAAGAGCGGGGTGGGCCGGATTACGCAGTTCAGCGAGTTCGAGAAGGTTGACGGCACGGTTTTCGATAGTTCGCTGTTTTCCTGCCAGATTGCCGCCGAAGTCAAGAACTTCGATCCCCTGAATTTCATCGAGAAAAAAGAAGTCAAGAAGATGGGGCGTTTCATTCACTTCGCGATTGCGGCGTCGGATGAAGCGGTGAAGATGTCGGGGTTGAAGATCACGGCGGAAAATGCGGAGCGGGTGGGCGTACACATCGGCTCGGGCATCGGCGGATTCGACGTGATCGAGCATGAGCACACGGCGCTGCTGAGGGGAGGGCCGCGGAAGATCTCCCCGTTCTTCATTCCGGCGGCGATTGTGAACCTGGCGGCGGGGCATGTTTCGATGCGGCATGGGGCCAAGGGGCCCAATGAAGCCACCGCGACCGCGTGTACGACCAGCGCGCACTCGGTGGGAGACTCGTTCCGCATCATTCAGCACAACGATGCCGATGTGATGATTGCCGGCGGGGCGGAGGCGGCGATCACGCCCATGGGGGTGGGCGGATTTGCGGCGATGCGGGCGCTTTCGACGCGGAATGATGATCCCGAGCACGCCAGCCGTCCGTGGGACCGGGACCGTGACGGATTTGTGATCGGCGAGGGCGCGGGGATCCTGATTCTCGAAGAATTGGAGCATGCGCGCAAACGCGGTGCCAGGATTCTGGCGGAAGTGGCGGGATACGGGATGAGCGGCGACGCGTATCACATGACCCAGCCGGCGCCGGAGCACGAAGGCGGTTATCGTGTCATGAGAAATGCGCTGCGCGATGCCGGTGTAGGCGCGGAGGTGGTGGGCTACGTGAACGCGCATGGGACCTCGACGCCGATTGGAGATACGCTGGAGGCGCACGCCATCCGCAACTGTTTCCAGAGGACCCTGCCCGTGAGTTCGACGAAGTCGATGACCGGACACCTGCTGGGCGGGGCGGGTGGACTGGAGGCGGGGATCACGGTGCTGGCGCTGCGCGACCAGATTCTGCCGCCGACCACGAATTTGTTCCATCAAGATCCCGAGACCGAGGGGATGGATTTTGTCCCCAACCAGGCGCGCAAGGCGCAGGTGGAATACGCCATGTCGAATTCATTCGGTTTCGGCGGGACGAACGGGGCACTGCTGTTCCGGCGCTGGCCGGAATAGAGCAGGCGACAGACCTGGGCCCGACCCGGGCAACAGCCGCAAAATCCTTTGTTTTGTTGGTCCCGAAGCTGGACTGATATTTTCAAGGACTTTTTTCGCCCTGCAGTGCATTGCTGGTAATGACACTTCGGTACCCCCGTATTGTCCTTCTACGCCTTTGCCAAGGCTGGCGGCGGCGGCCAGAATGGTTTTGAAGGCAACCACCGTGCCCAAGACTATGGACAAAGGTTTAGGAACTGCCGTCGCCCCCATCCCTGCCACCCGCAAAGCCGCTGCCCGGGCTGCCCTGATTGACATGAAAGAGCCGGCGCGCACCATTCTGGCGGAGTGCTTCCGCCAGTTCGGGGTGGAAACCGTGGTGATGAATGGCGATGCTGCCGGACGCATCCTGAAGGAGAAGTTTGAAGCCTGCGTAGTGAAGTTGTCGCCCGAGTCGGAAGCGGTGATGAATGCGGCGCGGAACTCTCCGTCGAACAGCCGCATGGTGATTTATGGGGTCGGGGGCAGCGTGCAGGACGCGATGAAGTTTTCGAAGTACGGCATCAATGCCGTCTTCAACGAGCCGCTGGAACGGCCGTCGGCGCTAAAGCTGGTGCGGGCCACGCAGATGCTGGTGCTGCACGAGTTCCGTCGCTACGTGCGGATTCCGGTGATCACCGAGGTGCAGATTGTCACCTCCGACAACCGGAAGCTGACGGGAACCAGCCACGAGATCAGCTCGGGAGGCATGTCGTTCCGGGCGAGCGAAGAAATTTCGCAAGGACAGACGCTCGAAGTTTCCTTTGCCCTGCTGACGCTGCCGCGGATCTGGGTGCGTAGCACAGTGACCTGGCGCAAGCAGGGGGGGAAGAGCTTTGGAGTGCGATTCGATCCGCAGGATGAGCGGCGCACCCGCATCAAAGAATGGATTGATGCCTACCTGGAAAGTTAGGTTGTTTTTCACCCGCCGACGATTTCCTCACCAGCTTTGTCCCACGCCATTTCGGGTGATCGCTGTATTGTAGGCGTCCGGTGGCGGCGATAGCCTAGGCGCGTACTCAGGAATTATTTCCCTCAGGAGACGTGCCATGAACAGCGATCAGATGGAAGGCAAGTGGAAGCAGATGAAGGGAGCCCTGAAAACCAAGTGGGGCAAACTGACCGACGATGATCTGAAGGTCATCGAAGGGAATCGCGACCAGTTGACAGGCATCATTCAGGAACGTTACGGCATTGCGAGAGAGGAGGCGCAGAGGCAGGTGGAAGAATGGAAGCGCACCCAGAGCGATTACGATGCGGATCGGAGTGATCACGAGTTGAAACGCCGCGCCAGCTAACCGGCAGGCGCGTTCATGAGAAGGGGAGCCGATGAGGCTCCTCTTTTTTGCATTTGCGGGAAGTGGGCGAGAGTGGGGATGGCGGTGGTTCGTGCTGGCGTCACGGATCATGTAAAATCGCAAGCATGGCAGGTGCATCCCAACTGGTGCAAATCGACGTCGGGCCTGCAGTGCGGCAGCCCAAGCCGGAGTGGTTGCGGGCGAAGGCTCCGGTTGGCGACAACTTCCACAATTTAAAGCGATTAGCGCGCGGGCTGGGGCTGCACACGGTGTGCGAATCGGCGCAGTGTCCGAACATCGGGGAGTGCTGGAACCACCGCACCGCGACGTTCATGCTGCTGGGCGAGATCTGCACGCGGCGCTGCGGGTTCTGTGCGGTGCCGAAGGGGCGTCCGGAGCCGCTTGATGGGGATGAGCCGCGGCGGGTGGCGGAAGCGGTAGCCACGCTGGGCTTGAAGCACGCAGTCATCACCAGCGTGAACCGGGATGACGACAACATCGGTGGCGCGCGGATTTTTGCCGAAACGATCCGCCAGATCCGCGAGCTGGTTCCCGGCTGCTGGGTGGAAGTGCTGATTCCGGATTTCCAAGGCTTGGACGAAGCGCTGAGAGTTGTGCTCGACGCCAAGCCCGACGTGCTCAACCACAATACCGAGAGTGTTCCACGGCTGTACCGCGCGGTGCGGTCGGGGGCGCGTTACGAGCGCACCTTGCGGCTGCTGGAGAATGCGAAGAAGTTTTCTCCGGGCATGGTGACCAAATCGGGCGTGATGGTTGGCCTGGGAGAGAGCACGGAAGAATTGATCGAAGTGTTCCGCGATCTGGGCGAGCGGGGGGTGGACCTTCTCACAGTTGGCCAGTATCTGCGGCCGTCGAAAGATCATCTGCCGATCGCGAGGTTCTACACCCCTGAAGAATTTGCCTACCTGAAGTCCGAGGCGCTCCGCTTCGGATTCCGCCACGTGGAGTCGGGGCCGCTGGTGCGGTCAAGCTATCACGCTCACGAGCAGGCGAAGGCGACGGGGACGACGAGGCAGTAGCAGCGTCGTTGGCCGGTGCCGGAGAGCTTCCCAATTTACCTGGCTGGCGGGTTCGAGACGCCCATGCCACCCGGCTCAGAACACTTTGAGGCGGATGGTGAGGTACTTCTTGGGATTTTCGCGGACGGCTTTGACCAGCTCCCGGGCCTCGAGCAGCATCTGGTCGGCATTGTTGTAGAGAGAAGCATCCTGCAGCAACTTGCCGGCGGTGCCCTGTCCGGCCTCAAGCCGGTCGGTGAGGGTCGAGAGCTTGTTCATGGTGTTCTGCAGCTTCTCGGCGAATTCCTGATCCTTGGCCAGTTTTCCCAGGGCGCCTTTACCGGCATTGATGTCGGCGGTGAGCTGTTTGACGTTGGCGATGGTGTCGTTGGCGTTGTTGTAGAGGGTAGGATCGTTAATCAGCTTGCCGGCAGTGCCTTTGCTGGAGTTGATGTCATCAATAATGACATTCAACTTGTCGACGGTGGCGTTGGCCTTGTTGTAAAGCTCGTCATTGGCAATCAGCTTGCCGATGGTGCCGTTGCCGGAACTTACCTGGTTCACCAATCCCTGAAATTCGGTGATGGTGGAAGACAGCTTGTTATAAAGCTGGGGATCATAGATCAGCTTACCCACCGAACCCTGGCCGCTTTCGATGAAGGCGATAATGCGGTCGACGCGCTTGAGCAGGGCGTCGAGGTTCTGCAGGGTGCCCTGGCTGGAACGGACGACGTCCTGAATATCGGGCGTATCGCGGGTCGCCAGGCGATCGCCGTCGTGAGCTTCGGGGCCGGACGCCTGGGAGCTGTCGATGTCAATGTAGGTCTCGCCGAGAACGCCCGCCGTCGAAAGCAGGGTGACGGAATCCCTCCGCAGGTTCGCGTGGTACTTAGTGCCCACTTTCATGGTGACTTCGACCGGGGTGAGCCGCCGGTCGGGATCAGAGACGATGCGGATGCCACTGACGTTGCCGATATCGACGCCGCTTAACCGTACGGGAGCGCCGACGCGCAGGCCACCGGCATTGTCGAAATAAGAGCGCAGCGTAATCTTACGGGTGAACAAGCCGCCGGTGCCGCTCATCAACAGGATCAGGATGCCGAGAGTGACGCTGGCCAGCAGCACCGTAATCCCCACCTTCAGTTGAGACCACTTCAACTGTTTCTGGCTAGGCACGGATTCTCCCGAGCGAGATGTTCATTGACCCTCCCCGCGGCAAATTTCATCGACAGGGTTTCTGGAATCATAACAGACGGGGCAGTCCGGACTAGCGGAGACGGGGATGGAGCGTCGGTGTAAGCACGAGTGCCAGCAAGTAGGCAGCAGAGCCGCAGGCCAGAGTGGCGTTGAGGCCGAACTGGATCGCAACCACCATGGCCAAAACCGAGCCCAAAACTGAAGAGGCCGCATTCATGGCCCACGCCCATTCGACCGAGTTCTGATTGGGCGCGCCGTCAGCGGCGGCAGGGAACTCTGGCACCGGCAGGCTGGCGATGGCGCGCATCCCCGTAGGGAAGGGCATTCCCATGATGAGGCCGAGGGGGATGAGCAGACCGCCGCTGACCAGTAATTTCGCAAAGAAGGGCCAGCCAACCAGTGCATTGAGCAACCCCGGCAGGATGAAAACGTAAAGCAGCAGAGCCGCGCTGATGGCGATCAGGGGGAGCCAGGAGAGCCGTTCGCGGGTGGCCCAGCGCCGCGAGAGCAGGCTTCCGCCGCCGCTGGAAAGCAGCAGCAGGAACACCACTACCGTGAGGGCGTAGGTGGGATGGCCGAGAAAGAGCACGAAGCGCTGAATGAAGGCGATTTCGACCAGGATGTATCCCAGCCCGATGGCGATGAAGTAGAGCAGGCTGACGGCGCTTTGCCCGCGGGGGCTGCCCCGCATCCACAGGGGAATGACCAGGAAGGCGAGCACGGCGACGATCGAGATGACCAGCACCATGAACAGGACGGCCACCCCAAGATTGACTTTCCAGTCGATGCCCTGTTGCAGAGCCGAGGGCCGGAGAATCTGCCCGAGCTTCAGAGTGAAAAAGAAGAAAGGCGCGTTGTCGCTGACGGGAGCGACGTTATAGGCGTAATCGGCGGCGAAGGCCGAAGGATTGTTGCTGGCGATCAGCCGGCCGAAGGGATTGTCGCGGTAGCTTGAGGGCAGGTAAAGACTGGAAAGTGAGGGATTGCCGGCGAGGTGGTTGAGAACGGCAGTTTCTTCTCCGGCGGTGAAGGCGCTCTTTTTGGCGAGCACGGCGACGGCGATGCCGTCGTTGTTGAGCGGCCCCTGCGAGATGACGATGAAGTTCCGGGCAGGATTCGCGACCCCCAGACGGTGCAGGGCTTCCAT
>Ga0335085_10013329_pt1 | contig 12058 bp, 11 predicted proteins | sample Lox_Sample_45_FD_206712 | JGI IMG/M metagenome (GOLD analysis project Ga0335085, IMG submission 206712) | Soil microbial communities from Loxahatchee National Wildlife Refuge, Florida, United States - Lox_Sample_4.5 | ecosystem: Environmental > Terrestrial > Soil > Wetlands | place: USA...
GGTCGGGACGATCTCGAACTCGCGCTGCCGATAGCCGATCGGGCCACCCTGGTAGTGGTCGCACCACTCGCCGGCGTGCCCGACGGCGGCGTACGCGTCGCCGAGCGCGAGCAGCGCATCGCCGTACGTCGCCGAAGGCCGAGACGCCGCGAGGACGAGGCGTTCGACCTCTGCCGCAGCCAGGCGCGCAGCCCGGACCGAGTCGGGGAGCGGCCCGGCACTCGCGAAGCGCGTTGCGGCCGCATGCAGCCCGTGACGCTCCGCGACGACGACGGCCATGACGAGATGGCGCATCGGCACCGCGGCCGCGAGCGGATGCCGGAAGCGCTCGACCCGATCGTCGCCCCCGACGATCAGACAGGCGCCGAAGGCGCCGACCCGCTCGAGCTCTCCCGCGGCCCTCGCCTGCACGTCCAGGTCGACCTCGCCCGGGGCCCATCCGCGCAGCGCGCGTTCGAGCGCCCTCGCCGCGTCGACGGCGAGCGCGGAGAGCCGCTCCTGCTCCGCGCTGTCGAGCGCCAGACGGAGCGCGATCAGGTCGTCGTCGACATCGACCCCGAAGCCGCCGATCCGTTCGGCGGGTGCGTCGCAGACCTCCTCGGCCATGCGGAGCAGGCCGTCGGGCTCGAACCAGTCGGCGCCGTGGAGCTCGAACCCGTCGAGGCCGGCTTCCGCCGCGAGCCGGGGCAGCTCGACGTTCGTCGTGACGACGTGGGCGGCGTCCGGGGTGACCACGACCCAGGCGGCGCTGACCGGGTTGCCGGCCTCGATGCGGTTCGTGAGGCCGCCCGTCACCCACGCGACGGCATCGGCGCGCTGCAGGACGACCGCGTCCAGCTGCCGTCTCTCGACGAGCGAACGGACTGCGGCCAGCTTGCGCCCGACCTCTGGGGTGGGCCGATCGGCGAGCTCCGGTTCGGTGGTGCCGAACATTGTTTCGATCCGCGGACACTCTCAGGTCGAACTGCGCCCTGTCAACGGCTGGACAAAACGGTGATCGACGCCGTATGTTCGGAGATTCGATCGACGTTCGTCATGGCAGAACGCCTTCTACTCCCCCAGGCCCCGGTCCCGCTCGAGGAGCGCTACCGCGTTCAGAGTGTCGAACGCGCCTTCCAGCTGCTCGAGGCGCTGGCCGCCGCCGGGCCCGAGGGCGCGACGCTCACCGATCTCGCCCGGTCGATCGGCGTCTCGAAGAGCACCGCCTACGCGATCCTGCAGACGATGCTCGGAGGCGGGTTCGTCGCCGACGTCGGAACCGGCCCGACCCGCCGCTACCGGCTCGGCATGGCCCTTGCCCGGCTCGGCGACGTCGTCGTCTCCCAGATCGCGCTTCGCGACGTCGCGCTTCCGGTGCTCCGCCGCCTGGCGCAGGAGATTCATCTCGCCGCGCGCGTTGCGGTGCTCGACGAGCCTTTCGCGGTGGTGATCGCGCGCGTCGATGCACCGGAAAGCTCGGTCCGCTTCGCCGCCGAGCTCGGCAAGCGCGAGCACCTGCACTGCTCCGCCGTCGGCAAGGCGATGCTTGCTTCGCTCGACCGCGACCGAGCACGGTCGATCCTCGAGGCCGCGGGGATGCCCGGGAAGACGCCGCACACGATCACCGACGAGGACACGCTGCTCGCCGAGCTGGACACGGTGACCCAGCACGGGTACGCGGTCGACGACGAGGAGGACGTCGAAGGGGTCTTCTGCGTCGGCGCCGCCGTGCACGATCACGCCGCGCGCTGCGTCGGCGCGATCAGCGTGACGGGAATCAAGCGCGACCTGCCGTCGTGGCAGGTGTCGCTCATCGGCGCGAAGGTTCTCGCGCACGCGGAAGAGGTCTCGGCGCTGCTCGGGGCGCCCGCTTGACGAGCACTCGCCGCGGACGCGGTCTGGTCGTCGACCGGCCGGGCGTCCTCGGCCTCCAGGAGCTGCCGGAGCTCTCGCCCGGACCGGACGAGGTGCTCCTCCGCCCCTCGTACTGCGGTCTCTGCGGCACCGACCTCGAGCTGGCCGCAGGCGAGGTCGACCCGGCGTTCGTCCGCTACCCACTCGTGCTCGGGCACGAATGGTCAGGGGTGATCGAGGCGGTCGGAGATCGGGTCGCCGGCCTTCGGCCCGGCATGCGCTGCGTCGCCGAGGGGATCATCCCGTGCGGGCACTGCAAAGCCTGCCGTGTCGGGGCGACGAACGTCTGCGAGACCTACGACGAGGTTGGCTTCACCCGCCCCGGCGGCGCGGCCGACCGGATCGTCGTGCCGGCGCGCGTCGTCCATCGGCTCGCCGGCGACGTGAGCCTGCGCGAGGCCGCGCTCACGGAGCCGACCGCCGTCGTGCTCACCGGGCTCGAGAAGCTCCGCCCGCGCCCCGGGCTGCGCGTGCTCGTCGTCGGCGACGGCACGATCGCCCTGCTCGCGGTCCTGCTCGTCTCGTTGTGGTCGCCGAGCGAGATCGCGGTCGTCGGGCGGCGCGGCGAACAGTCGGCGCTCGCCCTCGAGCTCGGCGCGAGCTCGTTCACGACGGGCGACCCCGAGGGAGGCTTCGACGTCGCCGTCGAGGCGGCCGGGTCGACGGACGCGCTCGCGGCTGCCGTGGCCGCGGTGCGACGCGGCGGGCAGGTGCTCAACCTCGGGCTGCCGCCGATGACATCGACGCTGCACCTGCCCGGCGACGTGCTCGTGAACAACGACCTCACGCTCGCCGGGAGCTTCGGTTACACGTCCGGCGCCTGGACGCGTGTGATCGACCTGCTCAACGGGGGCCGGCTGCGACCGGCGCGGCTGATCACGCACGTGTTCACGCTCGACGAGTACGGGTCCGCGTTCCAGGAGCTCACTGCTCCCAGCGGGTCACGGGGCAAGGTGATGCTGGAGGTCGAGGGTGGCTGAGATCACGCTCGACGCGCTCGAGAAGATCTACCCGGACGGGACGAGGGCGGTCGAGCAGCTCAGCCTCGACATCGCGGACGGCGAGTTCATGGTCTTCGTCGGCCCGTCGGGCTGCGGCAAGACGAGCGTGCTGCGCATGGTTGCGGGCCTCGAGGAGATCACGGCCGGCGAGGTGCGGATCGGCGGCCGCGTCGTCAACGACCTGCTGCCGAAGCAGCGCGACATCGCGATGGTCTTCCAGAACTACGCGCTCTACCCGCACATGAACGTCTACGACAACATGGCGTTCGGGCTCCGGCAGCGGCGGCTGCCGAAGCCCGAGATCGACCGGCGCGTCCTCGATGCGGCGACCGCGCTCGGGCTCACCGAGCAGCTGCGGCGAAAGCCGCGCACGCTGTCGGGCGGCCAGCGCCAACGGGTCGCGATGGGACGTGCGGTCGTACGAGAGCCGCAGGCTTTCCTGATGGACGAGCCGCTGTCGAACCTCGACGCGAAGCTCCGGGTCGAGATGCGCGCCGAGATCCTCCGCATCCAGCGCGACCTCGGTGTCACGACGATCTACGTCACCCACGACCAGACGGAGGCGATGACGATGGGAGACCGGGTTGCGGTGATGCGCCACGGCGTGCTGCAGCAGGTCGACCGTCCGCAGCACGTCTACGACCGCCCGGCCAACCTCTTCGTCGCAGGGTTCATCGGATCGCCGGCGATGAACCTCATCGACGCCGAGATCGCCGTGTCGGACGGCGGGATGGTCGCGTCGTTCGGCGAGCACCGGCTCCGCCTCGCCGACGGCGTCCCCGCACGGCCGGGCCAGGTGATCATCGGCATCCGGCCGGAGGACTTCGAGGACGCAGCGCTGGTCACCTCGCCGCGGCCCGAGTCGACGCTCTCGGTCGTACCGGAGATCCGGGAGGACATGGGCGCCGAGGTCTACGTCCATTTCGAGCTCGGCGTCCCGCCGGTCCGCCACGCCGAAGCCGCCGAGGCGCGCACTGCCGACGAAGAGCCGGTCAAGGCTCCGACCGCGCGGGACCGCAGCCCGTTCGTCGCCCGACTCGGACGTGCCACGACTGCGGCCGAACGGCAGCCGCTGACGCTCGCCGTGAACGTCGACCGGATCTACGTGTTCGACGCCGAGTCCGGCGAAAGCCACGCGGGCTGAGTAATTACCACCCGCCGACCCAGCCGCTCAGCAGGCCGAGCGGCTCGGTCGCATCGTCCTCCGAACGACCGCGCAGGAAGTCGAAGTCGCACCCCTGATCGGCCTGGAGCACGTGCTCCAGGTACAGGGCTCCGTAACCGCGCCGGTACGCAGGCTGCGCGGAGACGCGCTCCGCCAGCCGACGTTCGATCTCCGCGGCGGGAATGTCGAGGTCGAGGCGCTGCCCGTCGACGTCGAGCACGATCGGATCGCCGCTTCGCACGGCAGCGAGCGGGCCGCCGGCGGCCGACTCGGGAGCGACGTGCAGGACGACAGTGCCGAATGCGGTGCCGCTCATGCGCGCGTCCGAGACCCGAACCATGTCGGTCACCCCCCGGTCGAGCAGGCGCCTGGGGATCGGCAGCTGCCCCCACTCCGGCATGCCCGGTCCGCCACGCGGCCCTGCATTTCGCAGCACGAGCACGCTGTCAGCGTCGATCGCGAGCGACGGATCGTCGATCCGGGCCGCAACCTCGTAGACGTCCTCGAAGACGACCGCGCGCCCGCGATGCCGCAGCAGCTCCGGGCTTGCGGCGCTCCGCTTGATCAGCGCACCGTGCGGCGCCAGGCTGCCGCGCACGACGGCGATCCCGCCTGCGGCCTGCAGCGGCTCCTCCCGCGAGGCGATCACGCTCCGGTCGTGCACCGGTGCTTCGTCGACAGCGTCGCCGAGCGGGCGGCCGGTGACGGTCACCGTCTCGGTGTCGACGAGGTCGCCGAGCTCGCGCAGCACCGCCGGAATGCCGCCCGCGTGGTGCAGCTGTTCGACGAGGTGCTCGCCGGCCGGCCGGACGTTGACGAGCATCGGCGTGCGCTGCGAGATCTCGTGGAAGCGGTCGAGCGTCAGAGGAACGCCGGCGCGTCCGGCGATCGCGAGCAGGTGGATCACCGCGTTCGTGCCGCCGCCGATCGCCATCAGCGTCGTGATCGCGTTGTCGAAGGCCTCGGGACGGAGGATCTGCGACGGCGCCGGCCCGTCCTTGGCGAGCGCGACCGCCTGCCTGCCGGTCGCCTCGGCCGCGCGCACGCGGGCCGCGTCGACGGCCGGGATCGTGGCGGTCCCCGGCAGGCACATCCCGAGCGCCTCGACGACGGCGGCCATCGTCGACGCCGTGCCCATCTCGTTGCAGTGGCCGACGCTCGCCCCCGACGCCTGCTCGAGCTCGGCGAACTCGGCCTGCGTCATCCGTCCTGCCCGCAGCTCGTCGACGTAGTGCCAGAGGTCGGTCCCGGCGCCGAGCTCCCGGCCGCGGAAGACCGGAGGGCGGGACGGGCCGCCCGTCAGCATGATCGCCGGGACGTTGGCGCTGGCCGCTCCCATCAGCTGGGCGGGCACCGTCTTGTCGCAACCGCCGATCAGGACGACGGCGTCGAGCGGGTTGGAGCGAATCGACTCCTCCACGTCCATCGACATCAGGTTGCGGAAGAGCATCGCGGTCGGCTTCATGAGGTTCTCGCCGAGCGAGATCGTCGGGAACTCGAGCGGCAGTCCGCCCGCGAGCAGCACCCCACGCTTGACGGCGGCGGAGAGCCCGCGGAAGTGCAGGTTGCAGTGAACGAGCTCCGACCAGGAGTTGCAGATGCCGACGACCGGTCTGTCGCCGACGGCTTCACCCGAGAGCCCTTCGGCGTGGAGGGAAGTACGATGGACGAAGCCGGCGAGGTCCTGTCCGCCGAACCAGAGCCCGCTCCGCCGCCCACTCACGCCGCGAGCATCGCAGACACCATCGTCGCCAGAGGAGCCAAACAGTGCCTGACCGCGACTTGACGCTCGTCGAGCGGCTCGCCCGTCTTCACCCTGCAGTGGTCGCCGACTGCCTCGACCGCGAAGGGCTCCGCCGGCAGGTGCTCGCGCCGCACATCCGTCCGCTCGCGCCGACGATGCGGGTCGCCGGCTTCGCCGCGACCGTTCACTGCGTCGAGGTCGACGCCGTGCCCGAGTCCCGCGACGACTGGTACCGAAACGAGCTCGCATCGGTGGATGCGCTCGAGCCGGGCGACGTGATCGTCGTCTCCACCTGCCGCGGCTCGTACTGGGGCGAGCTCCTCGCGACGGCGTCCGCGTTCCGCGGAGCACGAGGGGTCGTGGCGGACGCATACACGCGGGACACGCTCGCCCTGATCGAGATGGGCTTCCCGACGTTCGCTGCGGGGATCAACTGCGCGGATTCGCTCGGCCGGATCGACGTCGACGCCTTCGACGTCCCGATCACGTGCGGAGGAGTGGAGGTCGCGCCTGACGATCTGATCCTCGGCGACCACGACGGCGTCGTCGTCGTGCCCGCCGCGACCGGCGAGACGATCGTCACGCTCGCCGAGCAGAAGGTGCGCGACGAGGATCTCGTCCGCCGGGAGCTCGCCGAGGGCAGGTCCGTCTCCGAGGCATTCCGCGCGCACGGCGTGATCTAGCCGCCGGGCCCGAACGGCAGGTGACTGGCACGGTTCAGGAGATCTCGTCGCCGACCGAGATCGTGCCGCCGGTGAGGATGTCGGCGCGCAGGCCACCGCGGTGGACGAGCGGCCGGAGCAGCCCCGGCCGCGCGAGCCGCTCGAGGTGCGCGCACGGCTCCGCGAGTCGCCGACCGACGCACTCCACCGGTCCGACCCGGAACCGCTTCCCGACGAGCGCGTTCAGCGAGATGCCCTTCGTGACGATGTTGCGGCGCGCGTCCTCCCAGGTGAGCTCGATCTCGTCGAGCACCTCGGCTTCGACGAGCGTGAGCTCGTATCCGAGGCCCGGCGCGTTGAACGTGCCCCTGCCCTCCCCGTACCGGTCGCCGGCGAGCCCGCGGCCGGCCACCGCCGCGGCATGCTCGACGCGCGCGAGCGGCGCCTCCGCCGCCGCGGCGACGAGAATCCCGGTCACCACTCCGACACCGGCTTCGCTCCCGTAGGGCTTCTTCGCCGGGAGATGCACGTCGAGCGGTGTCAGCATCCACCCTTCCGCGATCCGCGTGTCCTCGGTGTACGCGCCGGCCGGATCGAGCCAGACGCCCGAGGGTGACCCGAACATGACGACGGCGTGCCGGCCGCCGGCAGCGTCGACGACCGCGATCCACTGCCCGGCCCAGTCGAACGACTCCGGCTCGGCGATCGGGACGAGCCCGAGGTTGCGTTCGGCCAGCCAGTGTCGGTAGAAGCGCAGCGGCTCGATCGAAGCAGCAGCCTCCGGCACCGGGCTGCCGAGAACCTCGGTCAGGCACTTCCGAAGATCATCCTCGAGCGGCAGAAGGCCGACAGCCTAACGGCACGCCCACGGGCCTCGATTCAGCCGGCAAAGGAGTGGAATGCACCGAGCGGGTTCGGGAGCTTCGGCGTGAACGCGTGGAACGCGTATGCCTTGCCGGTGGCGAACCCGGCCTTGCCGGCGGCCGTCTTGTCGATGAACGGCATCAGGGCGGCGACGGCCTGGTCGATGTTCGTCCACTTCAGCGTCCGCTCGTAGCCGTTGTTGTTCGGTGGGTCGACGCTCTCGGCCTTTCCGGCCACGCCTGTGATCGCCTCGACCGGGCCACCGTCCTTCTTCGCGACGCCGGGGGCGACGACGCGCGCGAGCGTGCGGTGGTCGCTCTCGATGCCCATGATCCGCGCGGCGGTGACACGCAGGTCGGCGGTGCTGAAGTTGCGGACGCCGACCAGGTAGGCGGCGATGAACGCATCCTCGAGGGTGACCAGCGTGTTCAGCGTCGTCTTCGCGTCCTGGAACATCCCCACCGGGTAGTAGAAGGCGTTGTACGGCGACTGCTTCTTCGTCGCACCGGCTTCGAGCAGGTAGTGGGACATCTCTTCCTGGCGCGCAGCGATCAGATAGCCCTGGTCGTCGGACTCGAGGTTCTTGAAGAACGGCGCTGCGTCGATGATGTTCGTGTACGTCGTCACGGCGAGCGCCTCGGCGATCTCCGCCGCGGAGAGGATCGACACGTCACCGGCGGTGAGGCTTGCCGTCTGGCCCTTCAGCGCGGCCAGTGCACTCCCCGGCAGCAGAGACGCCGTCGCGACGCCGGCGCCGGCAATCGCTCCGGCTCGCAGAAACGAGAGCCTCGTGCTGCGGGACTCCCCCGCGATCGTCTCCAGGTCAGCCATCAGCAAACTCCCTCCTCGGTAGTGGACAGTCGGGGGCCATTCGTCCACCGGCGAGGATCGGTTCGGCTCTAGGTTGAAGGCATGTCGTCGGCACGCGTGCGGCGGCGGCGGCGTCACGCTGCAGCTCGACCACCGGGGCGGCGCCGTGTCGCAGCTCGTGCTCTCCCTCGAGGTGCCGGGCACGGAGCAGTTCACACTCGACGTCTACAGCCCGGACGGGCACCGCCGATGCGACGTGGAAGAGCTCACGCAGCACGCACTGGAATCGAGAGAGCTGGGCGCCGAGCTCTCGGGCGCCGTCGCAGCGCTCGTCCGCGGCGAGCGGCCGCCGTTCCCCGACGCACGGCAGGCGCTCGCGGCGCAGGCGATCATCGAATGCGCTGGTCGTCAGATCAGGACCACAGCTCCTGCAAGCGCGGGTCCTCACGAAGCGGCGCGAGATCATCGTCGTCCGCCGCAAGCTCGCGGAACTTGGGCCACGCCGCGATCGATTCGGCGAGCGCCGTGACGGCGGGCTCCGGCCGCCCGAGCCGGCTCTCGAGGCACGCGATGTTGTAGAGGATCAACGGATTGCCCGGGTGCGACTCGAGCGCCTCGCGACACGCCGCCAGCGCCCCTTCGTAATCGCCGCTCCGGTAGCGGCGGTAGAACGCACCGAGCGCCTCGGACGGGCCGACCTCGAACGCCTCGCCGCGGCGCCCGCCGACGACGAGCACGATCGTCCCGCTCGCCGTCGCGCGCGCCGCCCGTTTCGAAGCGGGATCGCGCACGAAGATCGCAGTCCCGCGCGGCGCGTCGACCTCCTCCCCGTCGACCGTGAACGTGCACCCACCCTCGAGCACGACATACAGCTCCTCATGGCGACTCGACGCCGGGCCGAGCTCGTCGTGCTCGGCGACCACGATCGCGCCGTCGTTCGCCTGGTAGAAGGCGTTCACGCCGAAGGAGCCGATGTCGAACTCGCGGCGCACGTAGACGCGGCCGCGGATGCCCGTGTCGGCGTCGGGGCTCGTGTCGAGCCCGAATCCACCATCGGCCGCGATCCGTGCGGCCGTGTCGAGCGAAAGGACCGAAAACGCCGTGTCAGACACCGTCCGACCTCCATTTCTTTCGACATCGAACTTCTTGATATAGAGCTATATCGCCGAGATCGTTCGACGTCAAGAGAAGTTCGGGGCGCGTCTTCAGGCCGGGTCGACGATGAGCGTCATGACCCAGCGATGCTTGCCGATCTTGCGGTCGCGGGCGAAGCCGAGCTTCTCGTAGGTCGTGAGCGCACCGTTGAACAGGAAGCCGGCCGGGACGGCGCCGGAGGCCTCCGGATAGCCCTCCACCGTTCCGCCGCCGAGACCTGCGATCAGCTCGATCGCGCCGGCGAGCGCGGCGGTGCTCACACCTCGACGGCGGTGGCCCTTGCCGACGAAGCAGCACGCGATCCGCCAGTCCGGCGGGCTCGTCACCGTCTTCTCGTACGCCGCGCGGTTCTTGATCCGCGGCACCTCGTCGGGTGCGCCGAACTGGCACCAGCCCAGGCACCGCTCGCCGTCGAAGACGAGTGCCGCATGCGCAGTCCCTGCCCGAACGCGCGCGAGCTTCCGCTCACGGTTGAGCGCCGGCGGCGAGCGCCGGTCGCCGCCTTCGGGGTGGAAACCGATGCACCAGCAGCCGCCGAAGACGCCGTTGTTGCGCTCCACCAGCTCCGCGAACGAGTCCCACGTCGACTCGTCGAGCGCCTTGATCGTGTACACCTGCCCGGCCGTCGAGCCAGCCTAGCGAGGGCTGTTATAACGAGCGCCCGGTATGGGAGCGCGGCTCGAGCTGACGCGGCAGCAGATCCTCGCCTTCCGGCGGAACGTCGGCGGGCTCGACGAGCGAACGCCGAGGAGCGCAACGTCGCTGCGACGCGCCGCGTGGGCCGGGCTGCAGGACAGCATGCCGAGGGCGGCGCTGCTCTCCCTGCACGCGCGCATCGAGGGTGTCGTGCCGTCGACGTGGGAGGATCGCTCGCTCGCCCAGCTGTGGGGCCCGCGCTTCAACGCGTACGTCGTCGCGAAACGCGACTTCGCGCTGTTCTCGCTCGGGCGGTTTCCCGACGACGCAAAGGGGCGGCTGCGCGCCGAGCGCATGGCCGAGCGGCTGCGCGCCCACCTGGGCGACGCACGCATGACCGACCGCGAGGCCGGAGGCGCGCTCGGCATCGGCAACGAGCTCAGGTACGCGACGACGACGGGCACGATCGCGATCCGCTGGGAAGGCGCACGGGCGCCGGTCATCTGGTCCGTGCCCGCGCCGAAGATCAGCGCAGACGATGCGCGCCGCGAGCTCGCCCGCCACTACCTGCACGTGTTCGGGCCGACGACGGCCGATTCGTTCGCGCGCTGGGCGGGGATCTCCCGGCGCTCGGGCAACAGCGCGTTCGCGTCGCTCGAGGGCTCGCTGCTGCCGGTGCGCTCCCCGATCCGCGACGAGTGGCTGCTTACGGATGACGAAGCGGCGATTCGGGCGACGGAGCGCGCTCCCGCGCCGGCGCGTCTCCTGCCGAGCGGCGACGCCTACTTCCTGCTCGACGGCAGGGAGCGCGAGCTTCTGCTCCCCCGCTCCGACCAGCGCGAACGGCTCTGGACGCCGCGCGTCTGGCCGGGAGCACTGCTCGTCGACGGCGAGGTGCGCGGGACCTGGCGCCGAGCGCAGCACACCGTGCGCGTCGAGACCTGGTCGCGCCTACCGAGCGCGGCGCGGGCCGCAGTCGAGGCCGAAGCTGCCACGCTTCCGCTCCCCGCCCTGGACCGGCCGATCGACGTGGTCTGGGAAGCGTAAGGCACGGGTCAGGCACCCGCGTACTCCTCGACCTCCTCGGCGGTCGAGCAGCCCTGGATGTCGACGATCTTCCCGTCGCGAACGGTGAGCACCTGGTAGCGGCGCTGCCGGCCGCCGTCGGATGCGAGCCAGTCGGCAGACCCGACCACGCGGTCCTCGCCGACCCGCTTCAGCTCGAGATCGCGGACGAACTCCGCACCCCCGCGTCGCGCGAGCCCCAGGCGCAGCACCTCGCGCACCTCGCGCGGCCCGTGACATGACGGCGCCTCTTCCTCGGGCGAGCCGGCTTCGGCGATCCCCCGCCACTCGCAATCGTCTGCGACCAGGGCGACGAACGGCTCCGGGTCACCGCGGTTCAGCGCATCTGCGGCTGCTCGAATCGCATCGAGCACGATGCTGAATCCTGCCGCCTCCGTGTCAGGCCTGCCGAGCCGCGGCGACCGCAAGCGGAACGCGGCGCCATGTGAGGACGATCGCGAAGGCGCCGAGCGACTGCGCTCGGCGTCCGCGCGATGACCCACGTGGCACGGCAGGTCGCGGGCAAGCGCGGCGGCGACCTCACCGCGCTTGCCCAGGAGGCAGCGACTCGCCGCGCCTCTCGATCCGCTACGCTCCCCGCGAAGCTTGAGCGAGTATCGGTTGCGCACCGTGCGCTTCCCTGTGCCCGTTCTTTCAGTTGGCAAGGGAGGTGTTTTTCATGGCAACCGGAACCGTCAAGTGGTTCAACAGCGAGAAGGGCTACGGGTTCATCACGCCCGCCGACGGCGGCAAGGATCTGTTCGTCCACTTCTCCGCGATCCAGGGCGAGGGCTACAAGTCCCTTCCCGAGGGTGCGCAGGTCGAGTACGAGCCGCAGCAGGGCGAGAAGGGCCCGCAGGCTGCGAACGTGACTCTCAGCAGCTGACGACTCACCGCCGCCCCCCGGAAGGAAGGAGCCCGATGGCGAAACGAAGTCCGCAGACTGCGGCGAAGCGCGAGCGCGAGCAGGCGAAGCGCGAGAAGCGCGAGCGGAAGGCCGAGAGACGGGCTGCCGCAGCGGAAGCTCGCCTGACTCCGACGCTGGAGACCGACGACGGAGCGG
>Ga0335085_10013331_pt1 | contig 12057 bp, 10 predicted proteins | sample Lox_Sample_45_FD_206712 | JGI IMG/M metagenome (GOLD analysis project Ga0335085, IMG submission 206712) | Soil microbial communities from Loxahatchee National Wildlife Refuge, Florida, United States - Lox_Sample_4.5 | ecosystem: Environmental > Terrestrial > Soil > Wetlands | place: USA...
GGTCATCCGCAAACCGCGCGTATTGAACCTGGGTATAGGGCCCGCGACGGGTGGTGACAATCGCCTTCTCCAGCATCCGATCCACCTCGGTGAGATAGACGTTACTGAGCAACGGCGAAATATCACCGCTGCTGTCGAACTTGGTGCTGGACGAACTGGACCGGGAACTGGAGCGGCGCGGTCATCGTTTCGTGCGGTATGCGGACGACTGCAACATTTACGTCCGGAGCGCGCGAGCGGGACAGCGGGTGATGGAGAGCGTTACGCGCTACATCGTCGAAAGGCTCAAGCTGAAGGCGAACGGGGAGAAGAGCGCCGTGGCCAGACCGCAGGAACGGAAGTTCCTGGGCTTTAGCTTCACCTGGGACTGGGAGCCGAAGCGGCGGATAGCGCCCAAGGCGAAAGTCCGCCTGAAGCGACGAGTGCGGGAACTGATGTGGCGAACGCGGGGAGTCAGCGTGGAGGAGATGGTCGGCGAACTGGCCAGCTACCTCCGAGGGTGGCGAGGCTATTTCGGCTTCTGCCAGACTCCCTGGGTGCTCATTCACTTGGATTCGTGGATTCGGCGCCGGCTGCGGTCGGTGCTGTGGGCACAGTGGAAGCACGTCGCACGGCGACGGGCGGAGCTGGAACGGCGCGGGGTGAGTCGCACGTGGGCGAAGAAGACCGCCTGCAGCAATCTCGGACCGTGGCGGCTTAGCCACGACCCTTCGATTTGCCACGCCGTGCCCAATGCCTTCTTCGAGACACTCGGCTTGCCCCGTCTGGCCGAAGGTGTTTAGCTCGGCCCGCCGAACCGCCATATACGGTCCCGTACGTACGGTGGTGTGGGAGGGGCGAGCGGGCGACCGCTCCCCCTATCCCGATCGGTACCGGCGAAAGGGGCTGAAGTGGCAGCCATTGGGAAGTTGTCTGCCCTGCGCGCGAAGGGCAGTGCCGAAATCTCGTTGCTTCGATATCCACAGGGACCACCCGAAAGGTCTCCTCGACACCCCTTCGGTCGGTGTAACGATTTCCGACGCGAAAAGCATCTAAGAGATTACGGACGCGAGCGGGCATCCGACGAAGCAGGTCAGGCGACCGGGAGGTGCTGCACATGAGCGGCGGTGCGCAGGGTGGATAAATCGCAGCCCGCGAAGGCTCGTGGCCGGCCAGTGCCGAGCAGCGGTTGAAGGAACTTGGCCTCAAGCTCCCGGCGCCGCCGGAGCCTTTCGGCGCCTACGTGGAAGCCGTGCACACCGGTAATCTGCTTTTTCTGAGTGGGATGCTTCCCACTGAAGGCCACGGGGCGAAGTTCGTCGGGCGCGTCGGCGCGGAGCTCGACTTAGAAGCGGGGCGCAAGGCAGCTCACCTCGCTGCGCTCAACGTTCTCGCCGTTGCGCGGCAGCATTTGGGATCCCTTGACAAGGTGACACGGATCGTCCGGCTCGGCGTCTCGGTGGCCACTTCTGGAGATGTCCGCGATCAGCCGAAAGTGGCTGACGCCGCTTCGGAGCTGCTGCAAGACGTCTTCGGGAAAGACAAGAGCCCTTGCCGCCTGGTCTTTGGCGTCGCCAGCCTTCCACTTGGCGTCCCGGTTGAGCTGGAAGCGATTTTCGAAGTTGCTGTCTAAGAACCGGCGGGCGAGCCTTGCCCGGTCGCCCCGCCCGCAATTGCTTTCCTAATCCTACGGTTGAAATTTCAAAGGAGGCATCATGGCAACTGCAAAGGTCGCAATCGCGCCGATGAAGGTGGCGCAGGTTCCCAAGCCGGGAGCCGATTTCCAGATTGTCGAGCGCGAGATTCCCAGGCCGGGCCCAGGACAGGTGCGCATCAAGGTGCTGGCCTGTGGCGTATGCCACAGCGACGTATTCACCAAAGAAGGCTCTTGGCCCGGAATTGAGTATCCTCGCGTGCCGGGACACGAAGTCGCCGGCATCATCGATGAGCTGGGCGCTGGTGTTTCGGAATGGAGGCAGGGGCAGCGCGTCGGTCTCGGCTGGCACGGAGGCCACGACGGCACGTGCCTCCAGTGCCGGCGCGGAGATTTTGGCAACTGCCGCAATCTGAAAGTCGCCGGCATCAGCTATGACGGCGGATACCAGCAGTTCATGCTGGCTCCGGTCGAGGCCTTGACGGCCATGCCGGACACCCTGAGCGACGCCGAAGCGGCCCCGCTGCTCTGCGCCGGAATTACCACCTTCAACGCGCTGCGTCACAGCGGCGCGCTCCCCGACGACCTGGTGGCGGTGCTGGGGATCGGCGGTCTAGGCCACCTCGGAATTCAGTTCGCGAACAAGTTTGGATACAAGGTCGCGGCCATCGGGCGCGGGCCCGAGAACGCAACGCTCGCCAGAAGACTTGGAGCCAACGTGTACATCGACAGCACATCGACGAACGCCGCCGAGGAATTGCAAAGGCTGGGCGGGGCGCAGGTGATTCTGGCGACGGCTCCCAGCTCGAAAGCGATGTCAGGCCTGATCGACGGTCTGGGGCCGAACGGCAAGCTCATGGTGATCGGGGCGACCTTCGATCCCATTGAGGTTACACCGGTCCAGCTCATTTCCGGGAGTCGAGCCATTCAAGGCTGGGCCTCGGGAACACCGACGGATGCGGAGGATACGCTGCGCTTTGCCGAACTGGCCGGGGTGCGTCCCATGATTGAAACCTATCCGCTCGAAAAGGCCGGCGAGGCTTACGCGCGCATGATGAGCGGCGACGCACAGTTTCGCGTGGTCTTGACCATGTAACTTTGCGAAGAGCGTGGCCTACAAGGAGAATCGTTCATGGCAACTACGACAACGGCGCCTCGTCCACCTTTGCCTTTCTTCACACGCGAGAGTGCCGTTCAAAAGGTGCGCCTGGCTGAAGACGGCTGGAACACGCGTGACCCGGACACGGTAGCCCTGGCGTACGCGATCGATTCAAGATGGAGGAACCGCTCGGAGTTCATCAACGGGCGCACCGAGATCATTGCCTTCCTGCGCCGCAAGTGGGCCAAGGAGTTAGACTACAGGCTCATCAAGGAAATGTGGGCGTTCACCGGGAATCGCATCGCGGTACGCTTCGCCTACGAGTGGCGCGACGACTCCGGTCACTGGTATCGCTCCTACGGCAACGAAAACTGGGAGTTCAATGACGACGGGCTGATGGCGGTGCGGTTGGCGTCCATCAACGACCTTCCCATTCGGGAATCAGATCGCAAATATCACTGGCCGCTCGGGCGCCGCCCTGAAGACCACCCCGGATTGAGTGACCTGGGCCTTTAGCGTTCACCTTCTCGACGCCGGTTTCGCGCGCCGGACATGTCAGACTGGCGCGGACGTCGAACATCCGCGCCAGTCTGGCGGACGAGAATAACTAGCCTCGTTGTCTCTCCAGGTGCCGCGCGTTGTCCAGATCCTTGTGCAATGCGGGCAAGGTTTGTTGGGCATACGCTTTGATATCCGGGTTCTGGGCGTCCCGCGCCTCCTTCTCGTAAACAGCGACGGCGTGCTCATGCCCCTCGATCATCTCGTGGGTGAAGCGGTGGTCGAAGGCAGTGCCTTTCAGCTTGTCCAGGGAGCTGATCGCCCGGTCGTGTTCGGCGTCGATTCCCTTGGGAACGGTCAGGCTTGCTTTTTCGGCCGCCTCGTCCAGTTGACTGTAGTTGGTGGTCTGATCGGTCCGCAGCATCCGGCCGTAATCCTTCACGGCCTGGTCGCCCTTGTCTTGAGCCACCTGGCCGAGATTCGCTTCCGTCATGTCGGTCTGCGCGGCAAAGTCTACGAATTGCTGATCGGTCATTGGAGCCTTGCCGGCTTCTTTGGCTCTCTGTTTGGCAAAAACCGGCAACGCAATGAGTCCCAAAGATAGCACTGCAACGCTGATCCCTTTCATTTACACCTCCTATACTATAAATATCGATGCAAATAAAGCGTACTCGACCGTATTCAATACTACCGCCAGCTCCAAAACCAGGCGGCTTAGTCAGATAGATTCTCTCCGGGCTTACAGGGTTTTCTCCTTGAGGCGCTCACGCGCCTCCTCCGTGGAAATCCAAGGCATTAAGCCTTGATCGAAGGGCCGCCGACGCTTGATCGAGCCGGCGATGGCTAGCGACATCCGAGTCTGGCGGGGCGAGGCTTGATCGTGCCGAGGGAAGAAAGAGGGGCGCTCTTCCGTCTAACAAGTATCCGTGACGGGCTGGCGCGTGGCAGGGAATCACCGCGTTCGAGCCGGCGGGTTCTGCTCTTCCGGTCGCAGAAAGCCATTAGCAGAGAGGAAATGATCAGCGTATGCCCTCGCAAGTGCGGTGGTTGGGTCTGTTTCTGGGTGGCGGGCTTCTGTTCTCAGCCGTCTGCTTGCCCTCGTTCTCAGTAGCTCAAAATCCGCAGGGAACGCTGCAGGGCGTGGTGGAGGATGCCAAGGGCGGGCGCGTGCCTCTGGCCCACATCGGGGTTCGATCGCTGGAGTCCGCGGTTGACCGTCAGGCGGACGCCGACACGCGCGGAGAATTCCGCCTCGACGGGCTTCAGCCGGGCGCTTACGAGGTCAGGGTGGGCGCCCGGGGGTTTTCAGAGGCGGTGTCGCGGGTGACCATTGCCGTAAACTCTGCCCGCAACATTACCGTCAGCCTTCAGCCCGAGAGCATGCGCCAGACCGTCAACGTGCAAGGTCTGGCCTCGTCGATCACCACCCAGCCGATCGACACTACCAGCACCGTGCACGGCGGCGTGGTCACGCGCCAGGATCTGGACACCATCCCGCTGGCGGCCCGCAGCTTCGCCAATATCGCTTACCTTGTGCCGGGAACCGAGCCCGTCGAGCCCTCCGACCCCACCAAGGCGCGCATCACGGCGGTCTCGACCGGCGGCAGTTCCGGCTTGAACAATCAGCTCTCGGTGGATGGCGGCGACAATTCGGATGACTACATCGGAGGGTTCCTGCAGAATTTCTCGCCGGATGACATCCAGGAATTCGCCGTGCGCACGGCTCAGCAGGGCGCGGACACGGGCCGCACCACCGCCGGCTCCGTGGTGATCACCACCCGTAGCGGCACCGACCAGTGGCATGGCGACTTTGCCTTCTACGACCGCGCGGCGGCGCTCAACGCCCGCTTTCCCATTGACAATCCGCCGCCCGCTCCCAAGCAGCCGTTCTCGCGGCAGAACTACATCGGAGCGCTAGGCGGTCCGGTCCGGAAAAGCAAGGTGTGGTTCTTCGCCTCGCTGGAGGCGGTCCACGAAAACGCCAGCATTGCTTACAGCCCGGCCAGTCTGGCGCAGTTCGACGCCCTGGCGTCCCTGGCCTCGCAAGGCCTGATTCCCGGCGCGAGCTCGATCCCGGTGCCGCCGAACGTGCCCGTCCCCTTTCGCGACTATCTGAGTTCCTTTCGCCTGGACTGGTCGCAGTCGTCGCGCTCGCAGTGGTTTCTGCGTGTCTCCAACGACAACTACACCACTCGGAACGACTTCGTGCAGCAGGCCACCTTGCCGTCCACCGGAGCCACTTCCGGCTCCAACTACTTCAACGGCGTCCTCAGCAATCAGTATTCGTTCAACCCCACCTGGCTTGGATCGTTCACTTTCGACGGTAGCTTTCTGCGCCGCACGGAGGCGCGCAACTCTTACCTGGGCTTCGCTCTGGCGTTTCCGTTCAGCTCCACTTATCGCACCATATCGGGCTTCGAGACTTTTGGCGACAACCAGTTTGTGACGCCGATTACGGCCTTCCCGGTACTGCGCAAGCAGGAGAAGTACCAGTTCCGTTACGACGTGACCCACGTTTCGGGCGGCAACGCCCCCCGCTTCGGCGTCGATTTCATCCATGAACCGGTGCTGAGCGGCGCTCTGGCGGCGACGGCTGAGAATCTGACGATCTTCCCGCTCGATCCGACCGACTACGCCTCCGACCCGCAGCAGTTCTCCGCTGACCTCGTCTGCGCTCCCAACGCTACCCCTGGCGCCACCTGCGCGTCCACGCCGGCCGGCAATGGCAGCTTCTCGCAGAACGTCCAACGCCTTGGACTCTACTTCGAGAACTCGTGGCGGGAGACCCCGCACCTTACCGTCAACTATGGCGTGCGGTACGACACCACGTTCGGCCTCTTTACGGCTTCAGGGCGCTCGCAGTTACAGAATCCTGCCCTGGCGACGCTCCAGACTTTCCAGATTCCCCTGGAGAATGGCGCGCCCCACGACTATCGCGGTGCCGTGGCGCCGCGTCTCGGCATCGCCTACTCTCCCGGCAAGAGCTTCAACACGGTGCTGCGCACAGGCTTTGGGCTCTTCTACAACGACCTGGCTCAGAACGGCTGGGTGACGGCGTTTCAGGCGGTCAATGGGGCGCCGGGGCCTTGCGTAAGTCCGGGCGATGCCGGCTGCATCCCGGCGGGCGGCGCCGGAGCCGTGATCGATTCGCGCTACCGGACGCCGTACGCGATTCACGCTACCGCCGGCGTCCAACACGCGTTCAGTCCCAATTGGAACCTGTCGGTGGATTGGACCCACGAGCAGGGCGTCCACTCTTACGCCCGCTACCAGTACCAGGCGGGCTACAGGCTCTTCTCACCGCTCTATCCGTCCAATGTCGGCGACCAGGTGAACAATGTGCCCAACATGACCGTCTTTCGCTCCGACAATCGCTCCCGTTACGATGGAATGCTGGTCCGCCTGCAAGGGAATGTCACCAACCGGCTCAACCTGGTGGTGAACTATACGCTGTCGAGCGCTAAGACCTGGGGCTGCGTGCTCGGCGAGTTATTCGACTACGTGGACGGCGTCTGCGATCCCGGGCGGGCCTTCGGGCCGGGCGATTTCGGTCCGTCTGGCGAAGATGTCTTGCATCGATTCGTGGTGGCGGGCGTGTTCCACGTGCCCGCCGGGTTTGAGCTTTCCCTGCTGGGACAGGCGGAGAGCGCCCGGCCCATCACCCTGACCACGCCCGTCGACGTCAATGGCACCGGCGATCCGACGGACGACCGCGCGGTGGTGAACGGGGTCCAAACCTCTCTCGACCAGCTTCGCTGCACTCCTTATATTCAGTTTGACATGCGCGTCAGCCGGCCCTTTAAGTTCCACGAGCGCTGGTCGCTGATCCCCTTCGTCGAGTTCTTCAACCTTTTCAACCGCAACAATCCCGGCGCCAATTACGTCACCGATATCTCGGCGCTGCCGACGCCTGTCAACGATCTCTCCAATGCCACTGCCTTCTGCCTGAACGCAGCCTGCACCCAGACTCGCCCGATTACCAGCCCTAAGCAACTGCTCGTTCCTTCTGGGGCGCTCGGCGACTTCTTTGGCCCGGGGACAACGGTCGGGATTCCTTTTGCGGCGCAGATCGGGGCGCGACTGACGTTCTAAGGGCAAAGACGGCAAGAGGAAACCAGGGCGGCTTCCTCTCGCGCCGTCAGACCAGACTGTTCCGAAGCTAGATTCGATTCAAGAGCTTCCGGCGCAGCAGACCCAGAGCTCCAAGACCCGAGCCGAATAGCATCAGGCTGGCAGGCTCCGGCGTCGGGGCCGGGTAGGCGCTGCCTTCCCAGAGCTGAAGACCCTCGATCGCGAAACCGCCGGTGCAATGGGGATCGGCGCCGGCCGCGCAATTGAAAGTACCGATCTGGATGGAGGTGATGTCGGTTCCCGTGAGGTCCTGGAGACCGAAGAAGAGGGCCGTATTGTCCTCGCCGCTGGTGGCGTTGCCGGTGGCAAAGAAGGTACCCAGCGAGGTTGCGCCGTCGAAGGCGGCAATCTGCGCCTGAAACTTCCCCAGGTCGGTGGGGTTTGGCTCAATATGGAAGCCCACGCCCGCCACATCCTGCGGAGAGAAGGTCAAGGTGAGCGCGCCCTGGCCCTTTCCGGTGGTGGAGTTGACGGTGGTCAGCAGAGTCTGCCCCGGGGAGAAGTTCCCGGACCACGAGCATCCGGCCGCTGGGCACTGCACCTGGGTGGATCCCGGCCCGCCCAAGGCAAAGTCGATCGTAGTCTGCAGGCCGCCCACTGAGGTCGCAACCGTTCCGTTGCTCACGCTGACGTTGTTACCCAGCGTAGCCCAATGCAGGCTGTCGTTGCTTTGGAAGGTCGAACCATTCGTGGTGGACTTGATGGTGTCGGCCTTTGCGCCGGACGTTCCGGCCAAAGTTAGGGCCGCCGCCATGAGGGTCCAACAAAGCTTGCCCATCTTCGTTTCCTCCTGAAGGGGCCGATCGTGAGCCGGCCGAATCCATAATCTTGCCCGCTGTTTGACAGACGTTCTCTTCGTACCCTACAACCGGACCCCTAGTTGAGTCAATCTCAGTAGTCTTCCATACCGTACTAATACTTCGACTTGTAAGACCGGCAGAAGTCGTCGAGGCGAGGTGGCTTCACGGCCTCTTCACCGAGGTCGAAAAGAAAATGGGGGGACCAGAACGGTCCCCTCCAGGCACACGAACACGAGCAAGTTGAAAAATTACTCTACCGTCGAGCCGTCACCTTGCGGCGGAGGAATCCCAGAGCCCCGAGGCCAGAGCCAAGCAGGGCCAGACTGGCAGGCTCCGGAGTGCTGGTTCCGCCTGGGTACGGACTGCCTTCCCAGAGCTTCAGGCTGTTGATGCCGAAGCCGTCGTTGCAGTTCGGAAGCGCGCCGCCGGCACAATTAAAGGTCTGGATCTTGATGGAGGTGATGTCGGTGCCGGTCAGGTCTCCAAGGCCGAGAAAGTTCGCGCTGTTATTGGCGCCGCTGTTGGCGGTGCCGGTCAAGAACCAATTGCCAAGCAGCGTTGCGCCGTCATAAGCGAAGATCTCCGCCTGAAATTTGCCCAAGTCATTTCGGTTCGGGTTGGGCTCAATTTGGAAGCCGACGCCGGCAATTCCCTTGGAGAAAGTCAGATCCAGATAGCCCTCGCCTTTGCCGGAGGTGGAATTGACCGTGGTCAGCAGAGTCTGCCCGGGCGCAAAGTTGCCATTCCAACTGCATGTTGAGCCTGGGCACTGAACCAACGTCGAGCCGGGACCGCCCAACGCATAGTTGATCGTCGCGTCGAGGCCGCTGCCGGAAGCTGCCGTGGTACCGTTGGTCACGCTGACGTTGTTGCCGAGCACCCCCCAGTGCAAGGTGTCGTTGCTGCTAAAGCTCGAACCCGACAGAATCAAGTGAATCGTATCGGCCTTGGCTGCCGGAACGGGCCCTGCGGTCAAGACGGCGGAGGCCAGAAAAACCAGCACAACTCTTCGCATCCTCAATATCCTTTCTTTTCTTTCGAGGCAAACGGCCGATATACCAACCGGCCCGCAACCCTCTTGGAGGCTGAAGTTAGCCCCTCTTTCCCTGCACCACGCATGGTGAGAAGGTCGTGGGGCCTATTGTTTCAGCCGTCCGAAGTGTCGTCAAGTCCTTTAGGCTGTATTACATGCCTGAGTAAGGAGCTCGACCTCCCGGATGTCTGCATCCCGCGGAGGGTTCGAAGGTGGTCGAAGCATCTGTGGTATCATGCTGATTCTAAGCCCTGCTCCTTCGGTTTTCTCCGCCATGAGTCTTGAACTCGCTCGCAAAGTGCTGCAAATCGAGGCGCGCGCTCTGAGCGACCTGGTCGAGAGGCTGGACGACCGGTTCAACCAGGCGGTTGACACCCTGTTGGCATGCCGCGGCCGCGTGGTGGTGGCCGGCATGGGTAAATCCGGGCTCATCGGGCAGAAGATCTCGGCCACGCTCTCGAGCACGGGAACCCCGTCCTTTTTCCTCCACCCGGCCGAAGCGCTGCACGGCGACCTCGGCCGCCTGGTGGCGGGCGACGTCCTTATGGCGCTGACTTACAGCGGCGAGACCGAGGAGCTCGTCCGCTTGCTGGAGACCGTGAAGCGGCTCAGCATCCCGCTGATCACGTTGACCGGGAACAAAGGATCGACCCTCGCGCTGGCTAGCGACGTGGTGCTGGACGCCGGCATCAGCCGCGAAGCCTGTCCTCTCGGGCTTGCGCCCACCGCTTCCACCACCGCCATGCTGGCGCTGGGCGACGCGCTGGCCATGGCGCTGCTTGAAAGGCGCGGCTTCAGCGAGGAAGATTACGCCACCCTCCATCCCGGCGGCGGGATCGGCGTGCGGCTGCGGCGGGTGGAAAACGTCATGCACACGGGCGACGCGATCCCGCGCGTGCGGCCCGAGACGCCCATGCCGCAGGTGATCTATGAGATGAGCCGCAAAGGCCTGGGCCTGACTACGGTGGTGGACGAAGGCGGGCGCTTGTGCGGATTCATCTCCGACGGCGACTTGCGGCGCTTCCTGGAGTGCGAGGGCGGCCGGGCACTCGAGCGGCAGGCCTCCGACTGCATGACCCGTTCGCCCGTCACCATCTCCCCCAAGGAACTTGCCACCCAGGCGCTGAGCCTGATGGAGGGGCGGCACATCACCTCGCTGCCGGTGGTCGAAGGTGACGGAATCCTCAGCGGCGTGGTTCACATCCACGATCTCTGGGGACTCGGGATGTTTTGACGACACGGAGTGTCGGTCGATATGCCAGCCACAAAAGGCGGGCCGAGAGCTTCCAGGGCGTTGTCCCTCAAGGCTCGCGCCCGCAAGATCAAGCTGCTGCTCATGGACGTCGATGGAGTGCTCACCGACGGCCACATCTACTATCTGCCCGCTCCCGCGGCAGCCGATGCCGCTTCGAGTCCGGCCTTGATAGAGACCAAGGCGTTTCATTGCCGCGACGGACTCGGAATTCACCTTGCCCACAAGTCGGGGCTCAGGACAGGCCTGATCAGCGGCCGCGAGTCGCCGATCGTGGAGTATCGGGCCCGCGAGCTGGGCATCCACTTCCTGCGCCAGAATGCCAAACTGAAGCTCGGGCCTTATCGCGAGATTCTGAAGGAGTCGAAGCTCAAGGACTCCGAGGTCTGCTTCGTGGGCGACGATCTGGTGGACCTGCCGGTACTTGTGCGGGTCGGCCTCGCCGTTGGCGTCGGCAACGGTCATCCGCGGCTGCGCCGTTATGTTCATTATGTGACCCGCGCGCCCGGCGGATTGGGAGCCGTGCGAGAGACCATCGAGCTGATTCTGGACGCTCAAGGCAAGTTCCGACCCATCCTCAACGACTTCCTCGCGCTGGACCGCTGAAGCCGACCGCGGCACTGGCGGCCATGCGCTTGGCGCCCTGATACCTCAGCCAGCCTGGTTTTTGCCGGGATTTGTCTACACGGAGAAGAACCGCCCTGCAGCAGCTCGCCTAGCCTACATACACGCCAACTCCGTGAAGTGCGGGCTGGTCACTTTCGCGATCAATGGCCGTGGTCGGGTTACAGCTTCTACTGTTTGAAGGATTCGTGCGTCTTGACGATGGACCGGCTTGCTTGATGGCATGCATGAGCAGAATGCGAGAGCTTTGCTCCGATGCGCCAGCCCTCGCCTTCCGATTGATTTCGCGCGCGGTTGCCTGGCCTGGCCGACCTCGGGTTTGTTTAGGTTTGTTTAGGTTTGTTTTTGGCATCCTGAGAACGCCTCACTGATTCTAAAGCATTTATTCATCTCGCCTGCACAAAAGCTCGGGTTTGTTTAGGTTTGTTCTAGGTTTGTTTTTTCATCGTTTTGTTGATTCTAAACAAGTTCTCAGGTTTGTTTTTCGATTTAATGGGGGGTGTTTTTTTATGGTGGGAGCCCCCGAAAAGGTCCCGGCAGAATCGCTTCCCGCGCTTGACCGGCGAGTAACCCGCGGCTGACCAACGGGATGGCCGCCGGAGTAGACCGACGCCACTCCCCCGCAAGGCCTGCCCTGAGCTCGTCCAAGGGCACGAATCTGCACCCAAGAGGCCGCCCAGAAAGGCGGACGCGCGCAACCCAAGCCGACTGCCCTTGTGCGCTGTCACCCCCGCGAAAAGCCTGCCCTGAGCCTGTCGAAGGGCGCGGGTCCAGGCTTTTCTGAGGCGGGTTGACTCATGCCGAAACATAGCATTAATAACCCATAAGTATACTCCGGATAGCCAGTTCTGTCAAGCCCACGTATCGCGCAGCCTAAAATGTAACCGGGGAGGTATCGTCGCGCAATTTGAGAATGTAACCCGTTATGGACATGGGTTACGTGATGAGTTGTGCTTCGAGAAGAGAGTATCTGCGGAGAATTTATGC
>Ga0335085_10013332_pt1 | contig 12057 bp, 12 predicted proteins | sample Lox_Sample_45_FD_206712 | JGI IMG/M metagenome (GOLD analysis project Ga0335085, IMG submission 206712) | Soil microbial communities from Loxahatchee National Wildlife Refuge, Florida, United States - Lox_Sample_4.5 | ecosystem: Environmental > Terrestrial > Soil > Wetlands | place: USA...
CGGTTCATGGCGGTGGTGCGCGAGGGATTGAGTTACGTGCTGTGGAAGGTGGGGATGGGGTGAGGGCAGCTCTTAGCTGAGAAATCCGCGGGCGTGACATTTTGATTGTCAGCGAGCATCAGGGACAGGCTCGGAGACTGTGGGCACAGCCCACGAGATCACAAACAGCATGAAAAGCCAGCCAAAACTAGCGGCGTACCACCAGGAATCAAAGACCTCGCTTTCTGAATCTGATGACGGCGTATAAAACAGTTATGAGCTATGTGGCAACAAGAATTGCGCTTCCCTTAGCCAAGGCAAGGTGGATTCACAAATAGCACTGATGAACGCTCCAAGCCTCATATTCGCGAGCAAGAAGCCCTTTGCGATACGCTGTCCGGCTTGCTCGAGATTGTTCAGCATCGTCGATTACAGCGGATCGTTTGAGGAAAAACTTTCGAGCATCGACTGCGATTACGAAACGCACTTTATGAACGAGCACGGCGCGATCAAGGACTAGCTAAGAGCTAAAAGCTAAAAGCTCTTCTTCACCATCCCATCCTCTTCCGCAACTCCGTGATGTGGGCCACGTGGTGCTTTCCATGCCAGGAGTAGAGCGCGAGATTCTTTTCCAGAGGCACGACGCCGAGTTCGGGATGACGGAAGGTTCGCTTCCAGTCGTCCGCTTTCATACCGCGCAGAAGGCGCACCCAGCGGTCGTGAAGATTATCAAGCAGGGCGAGCGAGACTTCCGGCGGCGTCGCTTGCACATCGTCCAGCTTGGCCCAGCGATCTTCCATGTAAGGCTTGATGGTCGGCTCGTCTTCGGTGAGTGCCAGCTTGAAGCGGATGTAGGCATTCATGTGGCTTTCAGGGACGTGGTGCACGACCTGGCGAACGGTCCATCCGCCGTCGCGGTAAGGCGTCTCCCATTGCGCGGGCGAAAGATTTTGCACCGAGGCGCGAAGATACTTCGGCGTTTTGGCGATGTCGGTGATGAGGGTTTCGCGTTCAGCTTCGGTGGGCGCGGTGGTGTAAGTGAATTTTCCGATGGGAAAGCGCGGATCGCTCATGATTTCTCCTTGGCAGATGGATGATACGGGGGTGGCGCGGGCTGCAAAAAAAAGCTCTTAGCCCAGAAACGTGACGTGCAAATCATTCTAGAAATATACATACGTGTATGTATATTTCTGGCGGGAGGTGATGCGACATTTCCCCTTTTGGGACACGGGAAAAGTGATCGAATCGGGTGGCCGACAAGAGCTAAGAGCTAGAAGCTAGGAGCTCGCTCACCGCACCAGGGCGAAGATGCGCACCGGTGAATGGTTGCTGGCTTCGAGCTTCATGGGAGCGACCACGACTTCCGATCCGCTGGCGGGCGTGCGATCGAGGTTGGCGACGTTTTCGAGGTGATAGACACTGTGTGCGAGCGTGTATTGTTCGACCGGCAACCGGTGTGACGATCCGGCGTCGACGCTCGGGGTATCAATGCCGAGTCCCATCACGTTGCGGGCTTCGACCAGGAACTTGGCGGCGTCTTCGGAGTATCCGGGATAGTGCAACACGCCGCGCGAGTCGGCGTTGCGGTAGGTGGCAGGCGAGACCCAGCGCGCGTCCCAACCGGTGCGCGCCATGACCACGGAACCAAGCGGAATCTGCCCGTTAGCCTGCTCCCACTTCACGATGTCTTCCACGCGAACCTGGTAATCGGGATTGTCGGCGACCGAGCTGCGAACATCCAAAACCACCAACGGTGCGATCAGCCGCTCGGGCGGAATCTGGTCGGCCGTCCACATGGCGCGGTTCAGGTGTGCGGGAGGATCGATGCGGGTATCAAGCAGGGCGGCGTTTTTCAGCGAACCGCTGGTATGGGTGAGATCGAGAATTCCATGAAAACCGGTCTGCTGCTGCACATCCGGATGGCGCTGGGCAAAGAGAAAGAGCGCGACCGCCAGCACGACCCCGACCACAAACGTATGAATACGCATTCCCGAAGACTTTCTTCTGAGTATTGAGATGCTTCCGCGGGGAAGCTGTCTTCATTTTCGCGTCGAGGGGATGTACCAGCAAGGACCGTCCGGCCATGAACCTTGGTGTATATCATTGAAACAAAAGGGAAAGCACGAACGCCAGGGTAGCAGCGAAAACCGTGCCGAGAAAGTTTACGTGGTCGTTCGCAAGGATCTTCCGGCGTTCGAGCAGGGCTCCGAGCAGGCTATCGAAGAGCATGCCGGCAACGGCGGCGAGAACCGACAGAGCGAACCACTTTCCCGGGAGGACGCCGGTCAAAACGCAGACAGCGGTGACGATCGCCGCAGCGATTGTGCCGGCGAGAGTTCCGGCCCAGGTGATGCCACCATCGGTGCCCGCCGGAACCAGTTCCCAGGAAGTGATGAGGCGGGCGTTTCTGCTGAAGGCCTCTCCGGATTCGCTGGAGACGGTATCGGCAGCGGCTTCAGAGAGCGCGGCGCAAGCGGCCAGCAGGAAAGCGAAGTTCCTGGCGAAAAAAGCAAAGAGCAGGCAGCAGAGACCGGCGGTGCCAAGGTTGGCGAGCACTTGGGCGGCGGTGCGTCCGTCATGCTGTTCGGCGGTGCCGAGAGTCTGCTTCTGCGCATAGCCGAGGCGGGTGGTGATCCAGGCGAGCACGAAGACGGAGACTAAAGCAGCGAAGGTGCCAGGCCCCGCGATGGAATAGAGAAGAAAGCAGACGATCGCGCCCGCGATCGCGCCCGAAGTGGTGACGCCGCGAACCACCCGCGCCAGCACGGCAAAGGCAAGGGTAACTGCGGCGGCGGTGAGGATGCGGGTCAAGACTGCTATTTCACCACGGAGATGCGGAGAACGCCTAAGCTCCCCGTATAATCGGCGGCGGGGTTGGACATTTCTTCGCAAATCTTTTAGGTCAAGGAGTCGACGTCGCGCGTGCGCACGAGCTGGCTTGCGGCATGTTTATTGGTTTCCTCGATCTCTCTGGTGGGGCAGAGCGTGGTGCCGGAGTGGTGCCGCAACCTGCCGCGTCCGGAGTACAAGTCGCTGGAGCGGGTGAAAGTAAGCGATCCGTGGTTCGAGGTGTACAAGGTCGCGCCGGGAGTGTTTGCCATCTACGAGCCGCACCAGTGGGAGGAGACGATCGGCTACCTGATCGTGGGCAGCAAGCGTGCGATCGAGTTCGATACCGGCATGGGCATCAGCGACATCAAGAAAGTGATTGGCGAGCTGACGCAAGAGCCGGTTACAGTGCTGAACTCGCATACCCATGCCGATCACGTGGGCGGCAACTGGGAATTTGACGACGTGGAAGGAATGGATACGGAATACACCCGAACCAACGCCAAGGGATCGAAAGCGGCAGCGCAGGAGGAGATTGGTGCGGGAAAGATTTGTGGCAGCCTGCCGGCGGGTTTTGACGCCAAGGCTTACGCGACGCGTCCATGGAAAATTGCGGCGCTGATTCACGATGGGTCGCGCTTCGATCTCGGCGGCAGAACCATTGAGGTGATTGCCACGCCGGGGCACACTCCGGACTCGATTTCGTTGCTTGACCGGGCGAACGGGCTGCTGTTCACGGGGGACACGTACTATCCGGGAACGATTTTCCTGACCGGAGCGGGCACGGACCTGGATGCCTATGGTCGCTCCGTGCAACGCCTGGCGGCGCTGAGTCCGAAGTTGAAGATGGTGCTGGGGGCGCACAACGTGCCGGTCTCGTCCCCCGACGTGCTGCCTGAATTGGCCGCGGCCTTCGCGAAAGTACGCGCGGGCAAGGCAACGGTTTCGCAGGATTCGCCGGGCAACTCGGTATACAAGGCGGATGGGTTCGCGTTTCTGATGAAGGCGGGAAGTAAGTAGAGTCAGCCGGGAAGCTTGGCTAGCATCGGACGGGCGGAAACTGAGCATGATAGGCTTGCTGCCTTGGTATGGCTTCCGAACGGAAATTCCGAACTGCGCGAACCCAGGGGTTCAGGGCTACTACGCTGTCCAAAGAGGACGAGGGCACGATCAGTCACGTGGAGGAGTTTGGCTGTTCCGTTGTGAGCGTCAAGCGTGAGAAATACGGCTTCGGCTGGTCGTACACGGGATGACGCCAGTTAACGACAGGAGTCGCGCCAGATGGTCTTGTTCGGAGTAAATTCGGAACTCGAGATGGCTGACTGAACATGGCAGAAGCAGCCAAAGTCGCCCTGCTCGTTGCTGTTCTTGTAGCTTTAGCCATAGTCGGCATCGGGTGTCTAGTCAGTCCAGACTGGGGCATAAGGCACTTCGGCTCAATTCACCTTCGCGGAGGCGGCGATTTACGGCGAGAGTGGAACAGTGTCCAAGTTCAACTCGTTGGCGGGGTAATAACGGCGTTCGTGCTTTATCTAGTGTTTCACATCATCCACGGGTAGCGCAGTTCGCCAATTGTTGTGAAATCGCCATTCCACTCATCGCGCCCCGATGCTCCGCCGGGCGCTCCGGCTGGCACTCCGTTATAGCTGAACGTCCAACGATGGCGATCCCCCCTCGACTACGCTCGGGCGCCTTCTTTGATTGACCCTGCCATGGCTGCGGCGTAGCATGAGGCTGCCTTGCCAGACATCGGTTCTGGCCACATGGGTAGAGTTTTCCGATAGAACGGCCCCGTTCGAGATCAAGAAACAATTTGAGAGGAGAAATGACCATGCGCAACTTCGCGTTTGTCGTGGGCTCGTTGTTTTTGTGCATCACCCTCTCCCCGGCCCAGAATAAGATTTCGACGCAGTGGAATTGTGGCGCGACGCCCGCGGACCAGCACAACATCGCCGTCCCTGACGCCGAGGGACACAGCTACACCATTGCCCAGGGCAATTGCACAGCTGAAAAGGGAAGCATCGGCGGGAGCAAGGAGAAAGAAGGCACCTTTACTGAATTTGGCGACACGACACCGACCGCCATGCAAAATCACGGCGTTTTTGTCGACACGCTCGAAAGCGGCGACAAGGTGTACTACCACTATCACGGATCGCAAACCTGGAAAGACGGAAAGATGGTCAGCGGCGCCAACAAATGGACGCTGGCCGGCGGCACCGGCAAGGCCAAAGGCATCAAGGGCGAGGGAAGCTGCAAGGGCAAAGGCAATCCCGATGGCTCGTCCATCTGGGATTGCGTAGGGACCTACACGATGGCGAAGTAGAACCGGCGCGATGCGGAGAATGCCTGAGGACGAGCCCTAGGGATCTTTCGGCTGCACCTGTGGGATCGCTTCGCCGATCCCGCAGGCTTCGCTCAAGATGACAGGGGGTCGGGGCGGCGGTGGTCAGCAGATGGCCGGAGTGGGCCCGGTTTCTGTTCGAGGGCGGAACAAAAATCGCTGCAGGACGTATCAACAGGCAGCGTTCCATGGTGAACGCCCCTATCACTCATGAATCGACGACAATTTTCCATGCTCCTGGCGGGCGCGGCAGCGTCAACGCTCTTGCCCGCTCCCATCCTCGCTGAAGCATCAAATAGCCCCGCCATTTCGCCGGCGGCCACGGCACTTTATGCCCGGTCCCTGGTTCTGGATGCCAACTGCGCGCCGCCGTTGAACGATGGCAAACTGCCGTTTCCGCAGTCGCAACTCGATCTCGCGCGCAACTCGGGCGTGAATGTGCTCAAGCTGACGTTGGGTGGAATCAATGATGATTTCGTCTCGACGGTTGGTTTTCTTGCCTTCGTGCAGCGGATGTGTGAAGTGCACCCCGACTACTTCATGCAGCTGCGAGTGCCGTCCGATATGCAGCGGGCGAAGCGCGAGAACAAGCTGGGCATCATCTTTTCGTTCGAAAGCGCCGATATGCTGAATGGCGACATGGACCGCATTGGGATTTTCCGGGATCTCGGGGTTCGAGTGATGCAACTTTCCTACAACAAAAAGTCGCCTTTCGGTGCGGGCGTGATGGCGCTCGAGGCGGGTGGGCTCACGGAGCTCGGTCGAAAGGCTGTGGATACTATGAACAATCTGGGGATTGCGATTGACCTGAGCCATGCCAATCCCGCAACCACGGCCGATGCCATCGCCGTCTCGAAGAAGGCGGTAGTCATGACCCATGGTGGCTGTTCCGCTATTCATGCGCATCCGCGAAATAAGACCGATGGGCAATTACGGGCCCTGGCCGACAAAGGCGGCGTGCTGGGGATTTACGATCTGCCATATCTCACGGCGTCTCCCAAACAGCCGACGGTCGTCGACTACATGGCGCACATGGAGCACGCGCTAAAAGTGATGGGAGAGGATCACGTGGGCGTCGGAAGCGATGCCGGCCTGGAGCCGTTTGACACCAGCCCTCAGGGGCTGGCGGAGTTTAACAAGTCTGAAGAGCAGCGGCAGAAATCCGGCCTGGCTGCACCGGAGGAGGACCGTCCTACGTACGTGATCGGGCTTAATAATCCGCGGAGGATCGAGGTCATTACCGACCAACTGCTCCACCGAGGATATTCGGAGCGCGTGACAGAAAAAGTGATTGGTGGGAACTTTGTAAGAGTGTTCCGGGAGATTTGGGAGTAATTAACTGGTCTCATCCGGTAAGGCCGCCCCATTCGGAGGGTGATTGGCTTTCGTCTTTCTTCACACTTCGACTCAGGATTCTGCGGGAAATTAACACTTCAGAGAAAAACACAAGGACGACGGCGACGATGGAAACGATCACATACAAAGGGGTATGGTCGCTTCCGTATTCCGTGAGCCAATAGGCTGGCAAGCGAGGTTTTATCTTAAACAGAAAGGTCTCGCCGCACAAAACCAGGGTTAGGAATGCAAAGTGAATGATTAAAAGACGCGAAATCTCACGTTGAACGGCCTCGCTTCGGAAATCATATTTCCGCTCCATTCCTCTCGTCGGGAAAAAGATGTACCAGAACGCAAAGTAAGTGTAGGAAACCACGGTCGTAATCTGTATCCCGAAAGGCAGGTCTCCGAGAAAAATCAAAAGGAGTATGCTCCCGAAGGCGCCGACCATGTAGGCAGCGAATATCCCGAGTGACATCGCGACCGAAACTTGCGGCCTTTTTTCCGGCTTATCCAACTGTTCAAACATCGAGGGTGTTCCGGTGTAATGGAATTTTCGGATTATACGCAGAAAGAAGGCTGGGGAACTGGGATCAGAAGGACGGTTCCCCGACCGCCGCGAATCTGATAGTGCGTACTTGCCGAACAGGACGACCAGAGAATTCCCTGATGCGCCCCGGCCAGGGAGAAGCCGCTGGGATCTTTCGGCTGCACCGCGCGATCCGCTTCGCCGATCCCGCAGGTTTCGCTCAATATGACAGGGCGGACGGGTGGATCTGGCTTTGCCGTAGCCCCCGGTTCCCCCACTCTAACTACCATCCCTTGTGTGGGATGGGTTGAATCCCCACTCCATCGTGCTTGGACTTTCGGTTACCGTTCCCTCTGGCAAACGTCAAATCATTCTCTGTAGTCTAAACTCAGTACCTTGGCGGAGTTCTGCGCCAATTGCTTGCGGAGAGAACTATGGCTGCTTCGGTTTGGTCGGGTTATCTCACTTTCGGACTGATCTCCATGCCGGTGCGCCTGTTTTCCGGCGCGCGCAGTGAAGGCATTTCCTTCAACATGTTGCACCGCGACGACTTGACGCGGGTCAAGCAGCAGTACTTCTGCCCGGCCGACAACAAAGTGGTAAGCCGCGACGAGATCGTGAAGGGATACGAGTATCGCAAGGGCGAGTACGTGGTGATTGAGCCCGACGAGATCAAGAAGATCGAGCCGCAGACCGCCAAGACCATGGAGATCCTGGAGTTCGTGAAGGGAAGCGAGGTCGATCCGGTGTATTTCGACGCTTCCTATTACATGGTGCCGGAAGAAGCGGGGCGGCGTCCGTATGCCCTGCTGACCAAGGCAATGCAAGAGAGCGACTACGTGGCCATCGCGAAGCTCACCATGCACAACCGCGAGTACACGGTATTTTTGCGTCCGCACGAAGGTGGCATGATGCTGCATACCATGTACTACGCCGAGGAAGTGAAGAAGGTCGAGGGCTTTGGAGCTCCCGATGTCGAGTTGAAAGAGTCTGAAGTGAAAGTTGCGAACCAACTGATCGAGGCGCTGGCCGACGAGTGGGATCCGGAGAAGTATCACGATACTTTTCAGGACAATCTGAAGAACCTGATCCAGACGAAGCTCGAAGGCGGCAAGATCGTCGAAGTCGAGAAGCCCAAGAAGCTGGCGCCCGTCGTGGATCTGATGGCGGCCCTCAAACAGTCGCTCGCCGAAATGGAAGGGAAGAAGAAGCCGGCGGCGCGCGAGGCCTCCGGCGGGCGGAAGGCCAAGAAGGGGTAGCGGTCAGGACGCCGTTCACCCGGCGAGCGCTGATTGCGCACCCGGCAAAACAGGCCGCTTCTGGGTGCTGCTCGCCTAAAACCATCAAACTCATTACCAAATCACTGCGCGGTGCAAGGTGAATCCCTGCGCTCTTTGGCTGGCGTTGAGCCTTCCGGGGCGGGCCGCCGATTTACAAGGCCCGGCGCGCGGACTACACTGCCAACCCGTTGCCTTTCTGGCGAGGTGATTCATGCTGCGTTCCAGGCGAATCGGATTTTGGCTTCTCGGGCTTTGCGTTTGGTCTCCCTTTACCGCCGCGCAAACTCCGGCGACGCTGCCCAGGCCCGCTCACATTGTGGTCGTGATGGAAGAAAACCACAGCTACTCGGAAATTATCGGGTCTTCGTCCGCGCCTTACATAAACTTACTGGCCACGGAGGGCGCGCTCTTCACGCAATCGTACGCGATTGGTCACCCCAGCCAACCGAACTATCTGGCGATTTTCTCGGGATCCACCCAGGGCATTACCGACGATAGCTGCCCGCACACGTTTTCGACGGCTTCGCTGGAGAGCGAACTGCTCGCGGCCAATCGGACGTTCAACGGATTTTCCGAGGGCCTGCCGAGCGTCGGGTCATTGGTGTGCACTTCCGGCGAATATGCCCGTAAGCATGTGCCGTGGACCGATTTTTCACTCGACAATCCCAGCGACAACCAGCCGTTCACCAGCTTTCCCAGCGATTTCACCAAACTTCCGCTGGTTTCGTTCGTGATTCCAGACCTGCTGGACGACATGCACGACGGCACGGTCGCGCAAGGCGACACCTGGTTGCAGGACAATTTGTCGGAATATGCGAGCTGGGCGATGAGCAACAACAGCCTTTTGATCGTCACCTGGGATGAAGACGACGATTCCTCGAACAACCAGATCCCCACGATTTTTGTGGGGCAGATGGTCAAGGCGGGGCAATATTCCGAAACGATCAACCACTACAACATTCTGCGCACGATCGAGCAGATGTACCGGCTTCCCCGTCTGGGCAAGGCCGCCACGGCCAAGCCCATCACCGATGTATGGCAGTAGCGGCTTTTTCTCCATACCCATTGCTTGACAGGCATCTCCCGGGCAAGCAGCATGATGCGGAAAGAGGAGGTGCATCTTGGCGACGGGAAATGATCCGATTCTGAACAGTCTGGGAATGGCTCACCTGGGCAGTCCTAAAGCCTTGTTGGGGAAGTCGGGCGGCATGCTGGGCGAGTTCCGCGATTTTGCCCTGCGCGGGAACATGCTCGACATGGCGGTGGGCATCATCATTGGAGCGGCCTTTGGCCGGGTGGTCAGTTCCTTCGTGTCTGACATTCTGATGCCGCCCATCGGTTTGTTCACCGGGCATTCGGATTTCTCGAACAAGTTCATCAACCTGTCGGGACACGCGTATGCCACGCTGGCCGAGGCGAAAGCGGCGGGGGCGGCAACGATCAACTATGGGGTCTTCCTGAACGCGCTGTTTGACTTCCTGATCGTGGCCTTTGCGGTTTTCATGTTGATCAAGCAAGTCAACCGGTTGAAGCGGCAGGAGCCAGTGGCCGCGCCCGCGACACGGGAGTGCCCGTTCTGCTGCTCCCCGGTCGCCATCAAGGCCACGCGCTGTCCGCAGTGCACTTCGGCGATTGCGGTGTGAGCGGGGGATCTTGCATCCTTGATTTGTGGACGCCGGCAGAAAGCAAATTCCTCCCTTCGGTCGGAATGGCAATGGTTAGGAGGGAAAGCAGATTCCTCCTTCGCTCGGTTTGCTCGCGCGTCGGAATGACAATAACAAGGGAAAGTTCTTAACTCTGAGGTCTGACGGCTGAGGTCCGGCGTCCGACGCCCGATGAACCCCGCTCCCTAGCGCAGAACGGTCTTACCCATTAGAATAATGGGATTCTTTCCAGGGACAGTATGAATCCATGGGTTCTTGTGTCGGGGTGCCGATGAAGGTGTCACGTGCGGGCCGGTTGGCGGCCCTGTTTCTTATCGTTCTCATTGAGTTGAGTTGCGGCGATACCTATCGGCCGGTAGCGGTCCCGCTGCCGCCTGCGCCGCCCAATCCCGGTGCCCTGCATTACATACTGGTGATTAACGGGAACGGGCCGGTGAACCCGGGGTCGGGTCTGCGGCTGGACGTCTCCGGAGATACGGCGGTGGCGCAAGCTCCGACCGGCCTTGGCCCGGTGCATGTCTTTCTATTGCCGAACGGCAGCCGCACTTATATCGCGAACAGCATGGATGGCACGGTGAGTTCGTTTGCTTCGTCGACGCCCCAGTCGGTCACGACCACCGTGCTTTCGAACGGATCGAACCCTGAGCCCATCTTCGTAGCGAGTGGAGATAACAATACCGCGTACGTGGCCAATTACGCTGATTCGACGGTGGATGCCATCACCGTATCCACAAATGTCGTGAGTTTCACGATTCCGGTGGGAGCCAATCCGGTGGCTTTGTTCCAGACCGCCGATATGAATCATCTTTACTCGGTGAATCTGGGGAGCAATTCCGTCACCAGCATCGACCCGGTAGGGAAGACGGTGAAGACGACCATTCCGGTGGGCGCTTCGCCGATCTGGATCGCGGGCCGCTCCGACAACCAGAGAGTTTACGTGCTCAATGCCGGCAGCGGAACGGTGAGCTCGATCAATACGCTCGCGGACACGGTGACCTGCGGCGCTTCCGGCCTGCCGGCTTGTCCCTCGGTGGGCGCGGGAGCGAATTACATGTTCTACGATTCGTTTCTGAACCGGCTCTATGTCACCAATCCTGTCACCAACAACCTGGTGACTCTGAACGTGGCGGTGGATCCGCCGTCGGTGATGTTCACAACCCCGCTGGCGGCCGGTCCGGTTTCGGTGACGGCGCTGTCGGACGGCAGCCGGGTTTATGTCGGCAGCCTCACGCAAACCGGTCCCTGTACCTCGAACCCGGGCGACACCCGCCCCTGCATCCAGTCGCAGCTGACCGTACTGAATGCGAACAATCTGAGCTTGCGCAGCGTGATTCCGTTGCAGGCTTCAGTCAGTATCACCGCGGCCAGCGAGGTCTCCGGGAGCACGACCTACACCTATGCGACGGCTTCAGGGCCACCGCTGCAGGCGGGAATGACGATCGTGATCAGCGGCATGAGCGATGCGGGGAACAATGGGACGTTCCTGATCACCTCGGTTGCGGGAAATAGTTTCACCGTAACCAACCTGTTGGGGGTAACGAATAGCGGCCAGGGCGGGACCGGAAGCAATGTCGTGGAAGTGGATACGAGCAATCCGACGGGTTGCGCCGTACCCGGCCTGGGTACTCCGGGAGGAGTGCTGGGCGGCGCGCGCTTCCGCATGTTTGTGGCAGCCGGAGCCAGCAACCAGCGGGTGTATGCGGGGAGCTGCGATGATGGCGGGACAACCGTCGTGCGGACGCTTGGGGAAAGCTCCGCCGGGGTGACGTTCCCGCCGGATTCGATCGTGCTGACGATCTATTCGGCGCCCAGTGCATTTCCGCCGCCGGTGGCCGGGCAACAGCCGCCGCCGCAAAATCCGGTGTTCATCTTGCCGAGCACGTAGGAATTTCTACATCACTCCATGGGAAGAGACGCAGCCGGGCTGCGTCTTTTTTGTTAGCTGGGAAGGGGCAGGGCTGAACCCCTGCGACATTATTCTCCGGCGGCGGCGGCGCGCTCTCCCTGGCGGCGGCGGTTGTAACGCAAGGCGATATTCATAAACACATTGCCTCCGCTGGTTTCGAAGCAAATGACGACGGCCTCGGTGTCTTCGCTGCT
>Ga0335085_10013333_pt1 | contig 12057 bp, 7 predicted proteins | sample Lox_Sample_45_FD_206712 | JGI IMG/M metagenome (GOLD analysis project Ga0335085, IMG submission 206712) | Soil microbial communities from Loxahatchee National Wildlife Refuge, Florida, United States - Lox_Sample_4.5 | ecosystem: Environmental > Terrestrial > Soil > Wetlands | place: USA: Florida...
GAGGTGGACCTGTCCAGCCTGCCCGACGCGACGGATCTGGTGATCACCGCCTGCGAGGTCAATCCGCTGCACGGTACCGGCACGCTGTTGCTGAGAATCTTTCCCGACCAGGAATCGATCATCTCGCTGCGCGCTGAGGACTTCTACGACGGCGAAACGGATTTCGGCCGCGTCCGGCTGCGGCTTCCGCTGGCGCAGGCCGCGCGGCCGGTGATATTAGCGTGGCTCAAATCAAGCCTGGCGGGCGTGAACATCCGGCGCATACTTTGCGTGCCCTATACGCCCGCGGAGGCGACCTTGGCGCTGGCCGCCCACGACCTGCTCAACGCGCCGCTGGGCGTCTATGTGATGGACGACAAGAACGTCTGCGCCGACGGAATCACCGACACCCTGATGCAGGAGCTGCTGTCCAAATCGAGTCTGCGGCTGGTGATCGGCCCCGAGATGCGTGAGGCCTACGAAGAGAAATACGAGATGCCGTTCTGGGTCATGCCCCCGGTCGTCGCCGACCACATCATCAAGCGTGAGGCGGCGCCCGCGTCCGGCAACGGCCAGCCCCGGGGGGTTCTGCTCGGCAACATCTGGGGGCAGCGGTGGCTGGACATGCTGCGCGAGATTTTCCGTGGCTCCGGCGTGTCGATCGACTGGTACTGCAACCAGATCAATCCGCCGGGGCTGGAATACGACCGCGACGAACTTGCCGCTGACGGCATCGTGCAACGCAATCCGATCGCCGAGGACGACCTGCCAAAGGTGCTCGGCGAGTACGCATTCGCCGTCGTCCCCACCGACACGCTCGACGGCCGGAGCCCGCTTTCCGTGCAGGCCATCGCCGAGCTGAGCCTGCCCAGTCGCATGGTCACCATGATGGCGACGTCGCACCTGCCGATGCTGGTGGTCGGCAGTCCCGCCACCTGTGCGGCGGGCTTCGTCGAGCGCTTCGATCTCGGGGCCGTCGCGCCGTATGACCGCGCCGCCGTGCTCGCGGCCATCGAGGCTCTGACCACCCCGGACCGCCAGGCCGACATTCGAGCCCGGTCCGCGCGATTGAGCGGTTCTTTCACGGCGGCCGGCACCAGCGACTGGTTATGGCGCTCGCTGGATGCGGGGCGGCCGATCACCTCGATATATGAGGACCTGATGCCCAAGCACAGCGCGAACGAACCGGTCGCCCAGTCATGACCGAGCGCGACGACGTCGTCGTCCCACTGGACCGGTTCACCGAGTTCAAGGGTGAGCTTGAGCAGTACATCGAGACGCTGGTGCTGAACGACAGCAGCATCATCGATGCGCTGGCCCGGATGCTTGGCCTGATCGCCAAGCTGGACACGCGGGCCGAGCAGCACCACAAGTTCCTGACCGCGGAAATCCGTTCGCTGACCGCCACCGTCGCCGATCTCGGCTCCACGACGCGCCAGAGCGCACCGGTGGTGGCCCCGGCCGCCGACGAGTTCTCCGCCCATAATCCCGAAGTCAGTCTGTTGCAATATATTTCGTCGTACATCGACAACCGCGCAGTGGTCGACGTCGGCGCCCATGTCGGCGACGTCGCCGAACGCCTCCTCGACTGCGGTTGCCAGATCTACGCGTTCGAGCCGTTCCCGACGAGCTTCGCAGCTCTTCAGGACCGACTCGGCGGCAGGGCGGGCTTCACCGCATCGCCGGTCGCCATCGGCGCGGCCGACGGCGAGGGCCAACTCAAGATCGCCTCGGCGAACGAGGGTGAGGGTCTTGACGCCTCGCTATTTCACAGCCTGGTCGACCATCCCCTGGGCACCAGCGTCCGGTTCGCCGACGCACTTCCGGTCCAGATTCGGAGCCTCGCCAGCCTTCGGCAGACCGGCGAGATTCCCAGCCAGATCGGACTGCTCAAGATCGACACCGAGGGCGCGGACATCGAGGTCATCAAGGGCCTTGGCGAGCCCGATATTCCGGTCGTGATGACCGAATTCTGGGATTCCAACCACGCCTTCGGAGCGGGAACGCACGGGCATCTGGGCCCCACGGTAGAGCTGATGCGATCAATGGGATATCCCTGGCACGTGGTGATTTACCATGTCGATGAAGACGACAGCATCTCCTATTACTTCAATTACGCGCAGACCTTCCCGGGGTCTTGGGGCAATGCGATCTTCTTCAAAGAGCGCGCGCTGTTCGCGCGTGCGGCGCAGTGGTGTGAGGCCGCACTGCGACCCACGCTGCATCAGTAGGAACGTGCGCATCAGGGGCTCGGATTATGAACCGCGAATTTCCCCGTCTTCCGGTCATTCGCAATCTGGGTGGATGTGGCAGCACCATGTTGGCGCGTGTGATAGCCGCACTGCCTGAGGTCGTTCTGCTCAGTGAGACCAACCCGCGTTCTGCGGCTCTTTACAGCGGCTACATGAATCCTGTTGTCCAGGTTCGGAAGTGGTCTCCCGAGCTGGCGTCAAGCATCTCCGCCTTTGATGAGCATGAGTTGGGATATCCGCCTCGTTTTGGCGAATTGCTCGAATGCCTGCATTCTGCGGCGGAAAAGCTGGGCCTCAATCTAGTCGTTCGTGATTGTAACTACGTAGATTTCATCGGCATACCCTTCGTCTGGCCCGTGCCGTACGACTCCAGCCTCGACTTGGCAGTGGCCGGACGTTTCTTTATGTCCGCGATCGTCCTGGTCCGGCATCCCGCTGATCAACTCGCGAGCCTGCGCTCACATCGTGCGATGCAGGAAAATTTGGCGGCCGAGCACTTCCTGAACTCGTACCTCGCATTTTTAAGGGCGATGATCGGGACACCAATCTTTCGATACGAGGATGTCGTCACAGACCCCGAAGAATTTTTCCCTCAGATCTGTTCTCACCTCGGCATTCGATGGGACTTGAATGCGCTCGAAAGATTTGCTTCGATCGATACGGTAACCGGTAATATGGAACGGAGCAAAGAATCGGCGATTCGCAGGCCTATGAGAACCGATGCAGCGTCGCTGGCGGATGAAGAGTTGCGTCGGTTCGGCGCCTACTCCGACCTCCTGGCCGAGATGGGGTACTCCGCTTACTGAGCATCAGGTGATGCGCGAGGCAAGCTAGTCGATCGACCCCGCCGGGCAGCGTGCCTCCGCAAGCTGTCCCGGGGCGCGACATCCGCAGCGCCGCCGACCGAGACTTTGTGGCAGAAGCCGGCTTTGCGCATCCGGAGGTGCGAACATATCTTTGAATTACCACGCTTTGCCGGCCAAGGGATCGCAATGCTCGTTCTGTGCAATGGAATGCCGCGTAGCGCCTCGACGTGGTCGTACAACGTGGCCATCTCTCTCCTGCGCCATACTGAGCAGGAAGTATATGGCGGTTACGACGAGAACCTGCATCGCTTCCTGTGCGGCCTGCCGGCATCCTGTGTGCACGCAGTTGTCAAATGCCATTCGCTTGACGCGGCCGGGCTGCATCTTGCTCAAGTGCAGGCCGCAAAGGTCATCTATACGTGGCGCGATCTGGCCGATGCGACCGCATCTTTCATGGCCATGTTCGACGTCGACTTCGAGGATATTATCTCCGTTATGTCGAGTTCACTCGACCTCTTTCTGCACCATCGAAGCAATGGCGCGCTCATTCTGAGCTATGAGGCGATTACGCAGCAACCGACGGATTCGGTGGCCGCCGTCGCGTCCTATCTGAATATCGCTGCGCGCCAAGATCTGGTCGCCGAGATCGCCGAGGCGAACTCGTTCGGCAGAATGCGCGAGAAGGTGAAAGAGATCAGCACGCGCGATTACGCCGAGCATCTGGTACGCCACGATCGAACTTCGTATATTGATGCCGCGCGCTCCGACAACTGTTATCTCTACGATCCCGAGACTCTGCTGCACCTGGATCATATTCGTGACGGCAGTACCGGCTACGGAGCCGGCCGATTGAACCAGACCCAGCTGCGCCGGCTCGAGGAATTGCTGCACGAAAAAGGCGACCTCGGCGTCAACGTTCTGTCAATTACCCCCGACGCTTAACACGACCGCTGCAAGCGCACGCTCACGACGCCAGGTTCTCCCGGAGTTGCTTTGCATGCCACTCGATCGTGCGGGCAATCCCTTCACGCACCGAAACCTGAGGGTTCCAGCCAAGGCGGTCGCGCGCCGCTGTGATATCGGGTTGCCGGCGGGTTGGATCATCCTGGGGCAGCGGATGCAGCTCTATCCGGGACGGTGAACCCACTAGCTCAAGCACTAATTCAGCGATCGCGAGAACGCTGAGTTCCACTGGATTGCCGAGGTTGATCGGCCCGGGCTCGTCGGACTCCAGCATCGCGAAAATGCCGTGCACCAAGTCGTCCACATAGCAAAGACTTCGTGTTTGCGTCCCGTCGCCGTAAACGGTCAAGGGTTTGTTATTCAGTGCCTGGTCGATGAAGTTCGAGACAACGCGCCCATCCTCCGGGCGCATCCGGGGGCCGTAGGTGTTGAAAATGCGCAGAATTCCTGTATTTGCGCCGCAGGAGGTCCGGTAGGCCGTTGTTAATGCTTCTGAGAAACGCTTGGCCTCGTCGTAGACGCTGCGCGGCCCGACCGGGTTGACGTTGCCCCAATATGTCTCCGGCTGTGGGTGAACGATGGGTTCACCATAAACTTCGCTGGTGGAAGCGAGGATAAAGCGCGCGGATTTGGCCTGGGCGAAATCGAGGATATTCCGGGTTCCCTCCGACCCGGTCCGGAGCGTGAAAACGGGCCTCTCCAGGTACGCGGACGGCGACGCCGGGCTGGCGAGGTGAACCACACCATCGAATACGCCCTCGAAGTCAGCCGGGTCAAGAACGCTCGCCTCGACGAATGAGAACTTAGGACACGTCTCGAGCCGCTCGATGTTGGTGCGGTACCCGGTCGAGAGATCGTCGAGGCATACGACGGTGTGGCCCTTGGCTATCAACAGATCGCAGAGATGAGAGCCGAGAAATCCGGCTCCCCCGGTGACAAGGACCCTCACGCTGCCTCCCCATCTGCTTGTCGGCCTCGTTGTTGCCGCATCATGGCCGCCCGAAACCTCGGTAGCTCCACCCGGCGGCACGCCATGACTGCGGGTCAAGGCAATTGCGAGCATCGATGACGCGCTTGCACCTGGTCACCGATGCAAGCTCTTCCGGTCGCATTTTGCGAAATTCATCCCACTCGGTAAGAATCAGGACCACATCGGCTCCCTTACATGCGTCGAGGGTTGACAACGCATAATTGAGTGTCGGGATCACCTGTTGCGCATTGTCCATGGCTTTAGGGTCGTACACGGTCACATTGGCCCCGTGTAGCTGTAATCGGCTGGCCACATCCAGCGCCGGCGAGTCACGAATATCATCTGAGTTCGGCTTGAAGGCAAGACCAAGTGCAGCAACCCTGGTTCCCTCCAGCGATCCGCAAATCTCGCGAGTGGCATCGACTACGCGGCTGCGTTGCCTCATGTTGATGTCATCGACGACGTGCAAAAACTTGGCAACATTACCGAGTCCCAATTCGTCGGCACGGGTAATGAAGGCGCGCGTGTCTTTGGGAAGGCACCCACCACCAAAACCCAGCCCGGCATCGAAGAAACGGCGCCCAATGCGGTTGTCGACCCCGATCGCGTCGGCGAGCACGGTGACATCGGCGGATGTGGCTTCGCACACTTCAGAAATCGCATTGATGAACGAAATCTTTGTGGCAAGAAACGCGTTAGCAGCTACTTTGGCCAACTCGGCAGTCGCCAGATTTGTTATCAGAAACGGAATGGCGGCGGTGGCCAGCAAGGGGCTGTACAGTTCTGCCAGCACTTTCTCCGAACGGCCTTTGTGGCGATGTTCCACACCGATGACAATGCGATCTGGGTGAAGAGTATCGTGCACGGCAAAACCCTCGCGGAGGAACTCGGGGTTCCACGCGAGTTCCACGTCATCACCAGCAGGCGCAATGCATCGCGCCCGTCGCGCCAAACGGCTCGCCGTCCCTACCGGTACAGTCGACTTCCCCACGATTAGAGCCGGTCTATTCAAGTGCGGACACAGAGCATCAATTGCCGCATTCACATACGAGAGGTTCGCACCGAAACCCCGCTCGCATTGTGGCGTGCCTACGGTAAGGAAGTGCAGTTCCGCGAAATCCGCCGCTTCCTCGTAAGAGTCGGTAAAGCGGAGGCGCCCGGAGGCAAGGTTGTCTTTGACGATGTTCTCGAGGCCGGGTTCGAAGAAAGGGACTTCGCCGGACTGGAGCTTGGCTACCTTGCCCGGGTCGATATCAACGCCCAGCACATTATGGCCGATTTCTGCCATACAAGCAGCATGGGTGGTGCCCAGATACCCGGTTCCGATCACCGCAATCCGCATCTGAAATCCGCTCCTGTTCGCACGACGTGATCGTCGACAAAAGTTACGATATTTCGCGTGGCCTCTTGCAAACCCCGGTGTGCGCGGACGCCAATCCAGCGGACCAGGATTTTCCGGGTTTGCGACCAAAGCCGGTTAGCTCAAGTTCATTCGGTGGTGCGCTGACCTTAATTGCAGTCCGCGCCACAGGTACGCCTTCGGCGATCAACCACGCCGGTGTCTGGAATTTCATCGGTTACGGTACCGCGTCAACTTGAAAACTGTTCACCGGCTATTCCCCCATCATTTTCCTAGCGGGTGTTGTCGTCGTCTTTGCGGAGACAACGTCAAAAAGGAGTTTCTCTCGTTTACCGACCAATATGGTCGAGAAGTGGGCAAACACGCGTTTGCCGGGAAACGTGTAGCGTCGATGGGGTCGCCCGGAACCATGCCCCATGCTCTCATACAGAACGCAAATCTCCGCATGATCGCCAAATCTTGGTGACCGACCCGACTACCCGGTCACTGCCGGTGGGTGAGTCGACGTTGGCGAGGGTGTGTCGAAGGTAGCTGGGCGTCGGCGGCGATGCGGACGAATGCCTTGATGCGCCAACCGGTTTGGGGTAGTCGACGGGGCGCTGAGCGTGCCGTCGGCGGAATGCGTTCAGTGGTTGTGACGCAACGACTCCCATTCCAAAGTTGAGTTGAACGCCTCGCTAACGGCACAGAAGCCCAATCAGCGCTCGCGCCGCGGCGGTAGCTTCGCTATAGAATCCGCATCGGCGACAGGAGTTTGCGTTGGCTACCTATACGCCGTCCCTTGCCTGGAATCACGAATTCCTCCGGTCGTTGGTGTGGGTGATCGAAACCGCGATTATCAGCGGCGCGCTGCTGCTGATCGTCGCGGTGCTCCTGTTCCGGTACACCACGTGGGGAAGGCAATACTGGCGGATCACCGGTGACTACTTCAAGGGCCGCCAGAGCCTGCCGGCGTGGGGATTGTTTGTCGTCCTGCTGCTGTCGGTCCTGACGAGCGTGCGGATCGAAGTGCTGCTCAGCTACTACGTCAATGATCTCTACTCGTCTTTGCAGGTCGCGTTCCAAGGCGGCGCGGCACGCAACGCCACAGTGCGGAACTCGGGGATACACGGCTTCTGGATGGCGATCGCGACGTACTGCGTGATCGCGACGGTCAACGTTATGCGATTTGTGCTCGACGTCTATTTGACGCAGCGATTCATCATCCGCTGGCGGGTGTGGCTGACACACCGGCTCACCGGCGACTGGCTGCGCGGCGCGGCCTACTACCGCGGGCGGTTCATCGACCACACCATCGACAACCCAGACCAGCGCATTCAGCAGGACATCGATATCTTCACCGCCGGCGCGGGCAGGGGGACGAACCAGCCTTCCCTGCACGCCCACAACACCTTGGTATTCGGCGCAGTGGGAGCGGTGGTCTCGGTGTGCGCGTTCGGGGCCATCCTGTGGGATCTGTCCGGCCCGCTGAGGGTTTTCGGCGTGTCGATCCCGAACGCCATGTTCGCGCTGCTGTTCGGCTATGTGCTGGTCGCTACGGTGATCGCGTTCTGGATCGGGCGACCGCTGATCCGGCTGTCCTTCCGCAACGAGGTTTTCAACGCCGCCTTCCGCTACGCGTTGATCCGGCTGCGCGACGCTGCCGAAGCGGTCGGCTTCCACCGCGGCCAGCAGGCCGAAGAGACGCTGCTGAGCGGCCTGTTCGCGTCGATCATCGCCAACTACCGGCGCTACGTACGGCGCAACCTGGGCTTTCTTGGCTGGAACCTGGGCGTGAGCCAGGCCATCGGTCCGCTGCCGTTCATCGTGCAGGCACCGCGGCTGTTCGCCGGCGCGATCAGCTTCGGCGGCGTGATGCAGTCCGCGCGAGCATTCGCCACGATGCAAGAGTCGTTGTCGTTCTTCCGCAACACCTACGACCAGTTCGCCAGTTACCGCGCGTCGATTCTGCGCCTCAACGGCCTCATCGACGCCAACGAGAAGGCCCGCGAGCTACCCAAGCTGACCGTTGCGCCGAGCCCGGACGGCTCGCTGGAACTCGTCGACGTCGAGGTGCGAACCCCTGCCGGGGATCAGCTGGTGGAGCCGTTGGACCTGCGGCTCAAGGCCGGCGACTGGCTGGTCATCACCGGCCGGTCCGGCAGTGGCAAGACCACGCTGCTGCGCAGCCTGGCCCTGCTCTGGCCGTTCGCGTCGGGCACACTGCATCGCCCGTCTGCCGACGAGCACGAGACGATGTTTCTGCCCCAGCTGCCCTATGTACCGCTGGGCGACCTGCGTGCGGTGGTGTCCTATCCGGCTGAGCCCGGTGAGTTTCCCGATGCCGAGGTGCGCCGCGCACTGAACACGGTCGCGCTCTGGCACCTGAGTGAGCGCCTCGACGAGAACCAGGACTGGGCCAAAGTGCTCAATCCCAGTGAGCAGCAACGCATTTCCTTCGCCCGCATCCTGCTCGCCAAGCCCAAGGCGGTGTTTCTCGACGAAGCGACCTCGGCGCTGGACGAGGAATTGGAATACGAGATCTACGAGAAGCTGCGCAGCCAGTGTCCCAACACCATCGTGGTGAGCGTGCGCCACCGCCGCACCACCCAGGAGCACCACGAGCAGCAGCTGCAGCTGCTCGGCGAGGGTGCGTGGCGGCTGAGTCGGGTGGGCGACCTGCCCACGCCGGTCTGATCGCAGCGCCGCTACCCCGCCCGGGCATTGTGATTTTGCGTCTTCCAGGCGTTTCTTGGTTGTATTCTGTGGCCTGGTGCGTGCCCGGAGGGCCGGGCGGCGGGGCCAACAGGAGACGAGATGGATCAGCAGGCTCGGAACCGATGCGCCTGGGGGGTCAGCGCGCCAGTCTGTGACATTTCATCGACATGATCACAGTCGTCACATCGTCAGCGCGATGACCGTGACCACCGCACCCAGCACGCGGGTATTCAGCGCCGGCGGGCATTGCTTCACCTGGGTCGAGGTGGTCGAGGCGGCCCGCGTCTGGGGTGAGTGGGCGGCGTTGGAACAACGGGTAGTCGGGCTGCTGGCGCGCGAGAACGAAGTGGCCGCCGCAGGTACGTCGCCGGATGTGGCCAAGGTGCAAGCCGCCGCCGACAAATTCCGCGAGCAGCACAACTTGCTGACCGCTGACGAACTCGAGGAGTGGCTGGGCCGACATGATGTCAGTCTCGAGGAGTGGAAGGCCGAGATGCGTCGCTCGCTACTGGAGCCCGCCTCTGACGTAACGGCAGTCCCACCAGGCGATGTCGAGCGGGCGTGCTGGGTGCACGCCGTGTGCTCAGGAAAGCTGGCCGCCTACGCGCGCACGATGGCCGAGGCAGTCGCTGTGCATCTGCGTGATCAGCCACTGACCCTCACTCCCGACGAGCTGGCCGAGCTGCCGCAACAGCGCGAGCGCTTCTGCGCGGCCCAGCTGCAGACACCCGCGCTGAACGCCGAGATCAGCGACAACAGAGTCGGCTGGACCCGGATGGACCTGGTGCGTCTGGCGCATCGAGACGAGATGGTCTTACGAGAGGCCGCCTTGTGCGTGCGACTGGACGGCCGCGAGCTGGCCGACGTCGCCGCCGACGCGAAAGCGGAGCTGCAGGAAACTAGCGTGCTGTTCGATGATGCCGAACCGCTGCTGCGCACCAGGTTGCTTGCCGCGAATCCCGGCGACCTGATCGGACCGGTGGCGATCGGAGGGGGTTATCAGTTGGTGCTTGTCGTGCGGCAGGTCGTGCCGAGCCTGGACGACCCGATGGTGCGCGTTCGTGCGGAAGGTGTGCTCACCAAGCGAGCGCTCGCCGCCGAGGTCAATCGCTACGTGAATTGGCATGAGCGTCTCTGACCGCCCACTCGTGCCGAGTGTGCCCTTCGAGCTCCGCCGGGTGGCGTTGCTGGAATTGATGCCGACCGATGTGCGCCGGCTGGTGGAGGCGTCGTTCACGCCCGTGGAATTCGGTTTCGGCGAGGTGATCGTCACCGAAGGCGATCAAGCCGACGCGCTGTTTGTGATCCAGTCCGGGACCGCGCGGGTGGTCAAGGCCGGCGATGACGGCGTGGAGGTACCCCTCAACGTCTTGCGGGCCGGCGACGTCTTCGGTGAGCGGGCGCTGCTGGACCGTGAGCGGAAGCGCACCGCGACGATCCGCGCCTCCAGCCCGGTGGAGGCGCTGCGGCTGGACCGACACGTATTTGAGGCGCTGGTCCGTAGCGAGCCGAAGGTGGGTCACTACGTCGAGTTGCGCATTCGGCGCCACGAGCTGAGCGATTTCCTGCGCGAGTACACCGCTTTCGCCGACCTTCCGCCCGAGGTGCTGCGGCTGCTGCTGGAAGGCTTGGTCCCCAAGTCGGTCAGCGCCGGAGAGGTGGTGATCCGGCAAGGTGACCCGGCCGGCGCGATGTACATCGTCCGCAACGGCCGGCTGCGCGCCTACATCGATCGCGACGCCAAGCGCGAACAGCGGTCGTACCTACGGCGCGGCGATTTCTTCGGCGAGGTGTCGCTGCTCAGGGGAACCGATCGCACGGCCAGCGTCGAGGCGGTCAGCGACTGCGAGCTGTGGGCGCTCGAACCGGAGCTGTTCGCCCGGCTGGTCGACGAGGACCCGGAGTTTCGGCAGCGCATCGAGCAGCGCATCGCCGCCTACGACTACCGCCGCTTCGCACACGTCCCGCTCGACTTCGCCGACGAACTGCTGCCGGCGGATGCGGCCGGGCCGGAGGCCCTCAGCGCGCAGCAGACCGAGGCCGCCGGGGCCGAATACCCGCCGCAAGCCGGCATCACCATCGAAGAGGATTTCGACGGATTCGTCCGCCCGGCCAGGCGCATCCGCCGCTTTCCCCATGTGATGCAGGTCGATACGGCGGACGCGGGCGCTGCGTCGCTGGCAATGATCTGCCGCTATTACGGTCGCAAAGTGTCGACCACGCTGGTGCGCGATGCCGTCAACACCGCGGTTGACGGTACGAGCCTGCTCGGTATCCGCCAGGGGGCCGAGTCGCTCGGTCTTTCGGTGCGTACCGCAAAGGTGTCCAAGAGTCGGCTGGACGAGATGCCGCTCCCGGCGATTCTGCACTGGGCAAACAACCACTGGCTGGTCGTATACGACGTCGACGCCCAGCATGCGCGGGTCGCCGATCCGGCGCGGGGGTGCCGGCGCATCCCGCGATCCGAACTCGAGTCGAAGTGGTCGGGCTACGCGGCATTCCTGGCTCCCACCGAAGCGTTGCTGAAGACGCCGGTTGAAAAGTCGCGCATCGGCTGGCTACTCGGGTTTTTCCGGCCGTACCGTCGATCGCTGTTGCTGGCGGTTGTTCTCGGCTTCGTCGCCGCCGGTGCCTCGATGCTGGTTCCGGTGATCAGCAAATTCATCGTCGACCGGGTGATCGTCAAACACGACGTGGGATTACTCACGGCGCTGGTGCTGATCATGTTCGGCGCGCTGGGGATCTCGGTGATGGCCACGTACGTGCAGAGGCTGCTGCTCAGTCGCGTCGCCGTGAGCGTCGACCGGGCCAGCCTCGACACGCTCTCCGAGGCGCTGCTGGCGCTGCCGATGAGCTACTTTCACGCTCGGCGCACCGGCGACATCGGCCGGCGCCTCAACGGCATGCAGTTGGTGCGGGATTTCCTGGTCCAGCGCGGCGTGCAGACTCTCACCTCCATCGCTCAGGTCATCGTCGCCCTGGCGATCATGAGCGTTTACAGCTGGCCGCTGAGTCTCATCTACCTGATCT
>Ga0335085_10013335_pt1 | contig 12056 bp, 8 predicted proteins | sample Lox_Sample_45_FD_206712 | JGI IMG/M metagenome (GOLD analysis project Ga0335085, IMG submission 206712) | Soil microbial communities from Loxahatchee National Wildlife Refuge, Florida, United States - Lox_Sample_4.5 | ecosystem: Environmental > Terrestrial > Soil > Wetlands | place: USA: Florida...
CGGCGAGTGCGGCGAGGAACGTCAGGCCGAGGATGGCTGTGATGATCAGCCCGTCGCGCAAGCGCCGTCTCATGGGTGCGGACCTCCGGCGAGCGTTTGCAGCAGCCGCTGCGAGGTCTCGCCAAATTCCCGCGCGAGCGTCTCGTCGCATCGTTGCGTGCCGAAGACGGCGCGGTCGTAGAGCCGATTGAGTCCCCGAAGCAGTGACGCCGACTCCAGCGGCGCGGGTCTCGCCTCTAACTGCGCGAGGTATTCCCAATTGGTGCGCGTGCGGTCGGGCGCGACGAAACCCCGCTGCTCCAGCGCCGCGAGCACGGCCAGATGAAACTGCTTGAGCGCCCCGACGTATTGACCGTGTCGGACGAACGCCTCGGCGCGCGCGAGGTGAACGTCGGGCGATTCGAGCGTCGTGACCGATGTCGCAGTCTCGACACGTGGCACGGCGCGACGTTGTTTGGCGCGCCACCAGATGAGATAGCCGACGATCGCTAGAAGCGGCAGCAGCAACAATGCGACCGCCACGTAAAGCATCGCCGAGGCGACCTTGTCCACACCGGGGATCCGGTTGAGCAGTCGCATCAATCGATTCATCCAACCGGCGAGCCACAGCAACACCTGTTGCCACCAGTTTGTCTCCACGGCGTTGTGATACTCGGCCCGGGACAAAACCTGCGCGAGAGCTTCGCGAGCCGCCGGTAGGTCGTCGCTGCCTGCGGGGGGTGCGCGTTGAAGCGCGTCGAGGTTGGTGGCGAGCTGGCGGATGGAGTCTCGCAACTGCATGGCAGCCGGGTCGGACGGATCGAAGTCCCGCTCCGCCAAGGCCAAAGCCTTGTCGCAGACGAGATCGACAGGCAACGAAGCATCGTGCTGGAGCGTCCAATGCTGAAGCGCCGCGGCGGTGCGCCGTGTCTGGTCGGACTGGCCCAGTGCGATGGCGTCGGCGAGTTTGTCGAGCCGGACACGCAACTCGCCGAGTTGCTCGGGACTCAGAGTCCCACGCACATTCCCGGTCAGAAGCGCGCAAAGGGCAAAGGCGAGGACGGCTGGTCGGATCATGTGGTACCGGTGACGGGAGTTGGTTGGCGGCCGAGCGCGGAGGCGAGGATTTCTAGGTCGAAGCCTTCCTTGCGGATCCGGATGTCGTAGTAAAACAGAATCATCGCAATCCGTCCCACGGGCGCGACCGCGGCTTGAACAGTCATGGTCAGCACACCTTGCAGCAACTGGAGCGGGCCGAACGGGCTGCCCGCGTGATGAGCCCCGGACATCGCGTTGAGAATGCCGAACGGCACGCTGACAATGCCACCAACCACGGCTCCCAGCGCAAACGTGATCAGCAGGATGATACCCGCCTTGGTGTAATTATGCTGGGCGAAGCCGCGGTCGGTTTTGATACGCATCAATTCCTTGCTGCGCCGAAGAGAGTCGGTGACGCCGACGTTTTCGAGGATGACGACTTCGCCGACGAGCAGATACCACAGCGAAAAGTAGATGCCCGGGATGACGCACAGCATGAACCCCAACCCAATGATCAATGAGCTCAGCACCGTTGCGCCCAGCAGCCGTCCCAATCTGTTGCGCACGACCAGGTACGCCTGGCGCAGCGACACTTCCTGTTGCAGAAACGCCGCCGACACCGCGGCCGTCAACGTGCCGATGCCGATCTGGGTGAAGACGATGATAATGATCATCACGGGGAAAAACAACGCGAGAGAGCCCAGCGCGGCGAATGCGGGCGCCTCGCCCGGTCGTGGACCGGTTTGCAGGTTTGACCAGAGCGCCGTTTGCCACGCCAAGGTGCACACAAACGCCACTGCCTGGATGAGCAGCATCAACAGGAAAAACGGCATGAAATGGGACCGGTACAGACGGAACGTCCGGTCCAGAATGTCGCCGATGCCCATCGGCCGCAGGTCGAGCGCCGCGCTGGTCCCGCCCGCGAACGCCGCGGACGCAACGGCGCCGGGCTTCACCCGACTGTACGGCTGCCATTCGGATAGCCCTTCGTGCCAGATCAACGTCTCGGCGGTAACCATCCCCGCGTTGACGAGCCGCTCGAGATCAGCGTCAGTGATGGGTCCAACCTGTTGGCCGCCGGTTGCGTAGTACCAAGTCATCGCGCCCCCGCCGTTTGTCGGCGCTGCAGCTTCTCCGCGTGCGATAAGTCCAACGATTCACCTCGCCTGTCAAGTCTCAAATCCAATCACGGGGCGACTTCGATCAACTCAATCTGGCCTCGCTCCGCGTGGCCCAACCCGAGTTTGGGAGCTACCGTGACGTGGGCGGCACGATCGCCGATGTCCGGCACGTCTGCCGTCTTGCGTTTCGCGTCAATCAATTCCAGACACAGCGCGTCCACTGCCACGGGGTCCCGGCTGAAATACAGTCCGCCGTACGGCCACGAGTATTGTGGCTTGAAGGCGGGTCCGCCCGCGTAGCTTCCGACCAACGCGTCGGCGATGTTGAGCACCAGTGTGCGGCGCACCCAGGGCATGGCGCAGATTTCTGCGGGCGCCGTGCTCCCTTGAACCATCCCTTCGAACCGACGCGAGTTGTCGACCGCTCCGAGCGACACGTTGTACAGACAGCCCATCAACCCGCACGAGTCATTGTCCATCAGCACGGGCACGTTGATGAGTTTGGTGATCGTGCGCGTCACCAGCTTCGGGAAATGCGATTGCGTGCTGAGCGCCTCCTCGGTTCCGAACCCCAGGTCGCCCCAGATCAATCGGCCGACGAGCTTGCTCTCGAAAAACGCGTCGGGGTCATACCCCGTGTCCGGCACGACCGATAACACGCGCGGCCCGGGGCCATCGCGGTTGATCTTGTAACCGCCATTGCCCATCTTCAGCGCGTCGCGGTCCCAGATGATGATGTTGGTGGTGGCCACCCCGGCGCGCTGGAGGCCGGCGACGATGGCATCGACGACTTCGTGTCGCGTGACCTGCAGCGGAGCGGCGATGGTGTTGATCTTGATGCCAACAACGTCATTGCTGGAAACAAACACTCGCCACGCGTCAGCTTCGTCGGTTTTGCCCGTCAATGTCGTCATGCCGGTCGCGACCATCTCGCGTACCTTCGCGGCGTCGAAATTGAAGCCCTTGACGGCGCTCGGGTCGCGCACGAGCACTACGCGGCTTTTCGGGCCTGTGGCGACGAGGGTGTTGGTTGGGGATCCAGCGAACGAATTGCCACCCAGCGTGATGAGCAGCAAGGCGGCGGCGCGACGCGCAATGGAACACCCGGACATGCCGCCACTGTAGAGGCAATGGGTGCCGCACTCAACACTTTCGGCGCAATGCCGACTGGGATTGCAATCGACAAACGGCCGCAAACATGGTAAAGCGTAGTCTCCGGAAGGACAGGAGGGAAGACGTTGCGGTGACAGAGGCTGCCATCGAACGATCTCCACTGTTTGGGTGCCGCTGGTCCGTGCGGATTCCACAACGGCCAGTAAGCGAGGGAAGGCTCGACCGTGAACACTCCACTGTGCGGCGGAGGCAACCCGCCCGTAGAACGGCGTCAGGGCGCTGACGGTTCCAGTGCGGCATCCGGCGGCGGTTGAAGATGCAGGCGCTTCAAGACATTTCGCTCAGGAGTCGGTTGCGGCGGGTCATCACCGTGACCAGCGTGATTGTGCTGACGCTGGTTTGTCTGGCGATCTGCGCCTATCAGTTTATCGCCGCGCGGTACGAGTCCGTTTACGATTTGGGCGTGCTGGCCGACGTCATTGAGGCCAACAGCACGGCGGCGCTGGCGACTCAGGACCCGAAAGCGGCCGTCGAGATCCTCAATTCGCTCAGGACAAACCCGGGTGTTTTGTCCGCGCGCATCTATCGGAATGATGGTAGCCTGTTTGCCGAGTACGAACGGCCCGGCGCCACAGTCCCAACCCTCCGGCCCGAGCAACTGATTGACGGTCACCGGTTTGTCGGCTGGCAACTCATCTTCTCGCGCCGCGTTCGAAGCAGCAATCGCACGCTCGGCACGCTCGTGCTGCGCAGCGACATGCACGGGCAATACACCCGGTTGCGTGATTACCTGACAATCGTGGCGATCTTGATGGTGGCATCGACCGGTGTGGCGTTTCTGTTGGCGGCCCGATTACAGAACGTGATCTCCGGGCCAATCCTGGAATTGGTCGGCGTGGCGCGCGGCATCGCCGAGAAGAAAGATTGCTCGCTGCGTGTCGAGCGCAAAAGCAAAGACGAAGTCGGGTTGCTGGTCGACGCGTTCAACCAGATGCTCGATCAGATCCAGGAACGCGACACGACGTTGCGCACCACCCACGCCGAACTGGAGAAACGCAGCCGCGAGTTGGAGGTCGAGCTGACCGAACGCCAGCGGGCGGAGGAACGATTCCGCCAGTTGGCCGACAGCATCAACGAAGTGTTCTGGATGACCAACGTTGAGAAGACGCAGATGATCTACATCAGCCCGGCGTACGAACAGGTCTGGGGACGTTCCTGCGAGAGCCTGTCCAAGGCGCCGATGAACTGGATGGAGGCGATTCATCCCGATGACCGGGACCGGGTGCGTCGCGCGGCTCTGTCCGAACAGGCGCGAGGAACTTACGACGAGGAATACCGCATTGTCCGGCCTAGCGGCGCTATTCGCTGGATCCACGACCGCGCGTTTCCGATTCTGGACAAACACGGGAAACCGTACCGCATCGCGGGCATCGCCGAGGATATCACCGAGCGCAAGCTGGCGGAGGAGGATCTGCGTCTGCAAAGCGAGATCGCGCGCAACATGGACGAGGGGGTCCTGTTGGTGCGCGCCGCTGACTCGACAATCGTCTACGCCAATCCCAAGTTTGAACACATGTTCGGCTACGGACCGGGCGAATTGAAAAGTCAGCCCACGTCCGTCTTGACCGCGGCCGACCCCGCCTGGTCTGAGGAGGTCGCGCAGCAGATCGTCGAATCCCTGTACAAATCGGGCCACTGGAGCGGCGAGCTACACAACCGCAGAAAGGACGGCACCGAGTTTTGGACGTACGCGACGATCTCCGATTTTTATCACCGTGACCACGGGCGGGTGCGGGTATCGGTAGAAACCGACATCACCGAACAGAAGCGCGCTGCGGTGGCCGTGGAGAAGTTGGCGGCGATCGTTGAATCCACCGAGGACGCGATCCTGAGCGCGTCGCTGAATGGCACGATCGAGAGTTGGAACGCAAGCGCCGAGAGGATTTACGGCTATTCCGCCGTGGAGGCGATCGGCCAGCCGATTACCATTCTCGCGCCGCCGGATCGCAAAGATGAACCCATCAACACGTTGAAGCGAGTCTTGACTGGCGAACGCATCCAAGGCTTTGAGACGGTTCGCTGCCACAAAGATGGCACGCCGATCCCGGTGTCTCTGACCCTGTCGCCCATTCGCGGCCGCGATGGTCGAGTCGTCGGCGCCTCGTCCATCGCCCGCGATATCACGGCGCGCAAGCAGGCGCAGCAGGAGTTGCGGTTGCAGAGCGAGATCGCCCGAAATCTGGAAGAAGGCATTGTACTGTTGCGTGCCAGCGACGCGACGATTATCTACGCCAATCCGAAGTTCGAGCGGATGTTCGGATACGAGTCTGGCGAACTGCCGGGCAAGCCCATCGCCATCGTGAATGCTGCGTCGGAACGCAGCCCCGAGGAAATCGCCCGCAACATCATCCAGCTGTTGAACCGTGACGGTTCGTGGGGTGGCGAAATCCACAACCGCAAGAAGGACGGGACCGAATTCTGGTGTTACTCCAACGTGTCCGCCTTCGAGCATCCCGAGCTGGGTCGCTTGTGGATTTCGATTTCCATGGACATCACCGAGCGCAAACGCGCCGAGCTGAAATTGCGCCAGACCGAGGAAAAGTATCGCCTGCTGGTCGAACGCGTGCCAGCCATCACCTACATCGCGGAACTGGGAGAGTCGGGCCGCTGGCATTACGTCAGTCCGCAGATCGAACCGTTGCTTGGATTTTCCCCATCGGAGTGGATGGCCGACCCGCATCTGTGGGCTCGTCAGCTGCACCCCGACGATCGTGGCGCGGCGGTGATCGCCGACAAACACAGTGTCAAGAGCGGCCGCTACGGCGCCGAGTATCGGCTACTCACACGGGACGGACGGATTGTCTGGTGCCGCGATGAGGGGGTGCTGGTGCGAGGCGAAGCCGGCGAGCCACCGTTGCTTCAGGGGGTCATTTACGACATCACCGAACGCAAGCGGGCGGAGGCGGCGTTGCGTGAATCCGAGTCGCGCTTCCGCCAACTTGCGGAGTCATTGCCACAATTGGTGTGGACGTGCCAGCCCGACGGCCCGTGCGATTACCTCAGCCGCCAGTGGGTCGAGTTCACGGGAGTGCCCGAGGCGCAGCAGTTGGACTTCGGCTGGCTCAACCAGATCCATCCTGACGACCGCGACGGGTTGACCCGCGCTTGGAACGCCGCCGTCGCGAGCGGAGGTGTGTTTCAAGTCGAGTTCCGCATCCGCCGCCACGATGGCGCATACCGCTGGTTCGACACGCGCGCCGTGCCGTTGCGCGATGGGTCGGGAAAAGTCGTGAAGTGGATCGGCTCGAACACCGACATCACCGAACGCATGCGTGCCGAGGCGGCGATCCGTGACAGCGAGCAACGGCTCCAGGGAATCATCGACAACTCGACCGCAGTGATCTACGTGAAGGACCGAGCGGGGAAATACATATTAATCAATCGCTGCTACGAGTCTCTGTTTCACATCGAGCGGGACGCGATCGTGGGGAAGACCGACCACGATATCTTTCCCAGCGAACTGGCGGACAAGTTTCGGGAAAACGACCTGCGCGTACTGGCTGACAAGAAGCCGGTGCAGTTCGAGGAGGTCGCGCCGCACGACGATGGCTTGCACACGTACGTCTCGGTCAAGTTCCCGTTGTTCGATTCCGACGGTGTGCCGTACGCGGTCTGCGGCATTTCCACCGACATCACGGAACGGAAGGGGGCCGAAGAGGTTACCCGCCGATTGGCGGCGATTGTGGAGTCCACCGAAGACGCGATTATTTCCGGCGCGCTGGATGGGACCGTGCTCAGTTGGAACAACGCGGCCGCGAAAATGTACGGGTACTCAGCCGGCGAGATGATAGGAAAATCCCTTTTTGTCATCGTCCCGCCTGAGATTCGCGGAGAAGTGTCGGGCATGCTGCAGAAGGTGCGCGCGGGCGGGGTCGTCTCTAATTATGAGACGGTGAAAATGGCCAAGAGTGGCAGGAGGGTCAATGTTTCGACAACCATTTCACCAATCAAGAATGAAGCCGGCGAGGTGACCGGCATCTCGGTGATTACCCACGACATCACCGAGCGCAAGCGAGCCGAGCATGCCCTGCAAACACAGGCGCGCGCCCTCGAGAACATGGTCGAGGGTGTGATGGTGTACGATGAGCACGAACGCATCCTTTTTACCAACCATGCGCTGGATACAATGTTCGGCTATGAGCCGGGCGAGTTGATCGGCCAGTCGACCGAAGTGCTCAATCCGTTCCCCCCCGCAACCTGTGCCCAAATCGCGCAAGAGATTCGAAGCCTTCTTCAGACGCAGAAGAGCATGGCGCGCGAGTTTCTCAACCGGCGCAAAGACGGCAGCGAGTTCGTCTCCGAGTCGCGGATTTCCAAGCTGCAAATCGACGGCCAATGGTGCCACGTGGCCGTGGTCCAGGATATTTCCAAGCGCAAACGGATGGAAAAGGAAGTCGTGGAAATCAGCGACCGTGAGCAACGGCGCATTGGTCAGGATCTGCACGACGGTTTGAGCCAACTTCTGACGGGCACTGCGTTTGCCGGCAAGGTATTGGAGGAACGGCTCGCGGCCAAATCATCGCCCGAAGCGGGTCAAGCGGCAAAAGTGGTCGCGCTGCTCGAACAGGCCACGTCCGAAGCGCGCCGTGTCGCCCGGGGCTTGCATCCCGTCCAATTGGAGGTGGGCGGTTTGTCCTCGGCGCTGCAAGAGCTTGCGAACAGTGTGCAGACGCTGTTCGGCGTTGCCTGCAAGTTTGGCGGTTCTGATTCCCTGCGAGTCCAGGACACTGCCACCGCCACACACGTCTACCGCATTGCACAGGAGGCGGTGAACAACGCCGTTCGACACAGCGGCGCAAGTCATATCACCATCAACCTTACGCAGCGGCGCGATGCGGTAACGTTGGCCGTCACCGATGACGGCAAAGGTTTGCCCAAGAAGCCAAAGCACGGGTCCGGCATGGGCATGAGCATCATGGCGTATCGCGCGCAGATGATCGGAGGCACAATTCAGGTCGAACGACGACCCAAGCATGGCACGCGTGTTGCGTGTTCGTTCAAGATTCACTGACGGAGGAGACGATGAAGGAATCCGCGGACCAGAAACCTAAAACTAGAATCCTGATCGTCGACGATCATCCAATCGTGCGGGAGCACATGGGGCAGTTGATCCGCCAGCAACCCGACCTCACTGTCTGCGGTGAGGCCGATGACTTGACGAGCGGCATTGCCGCGGTGCGAAAGCTCCGTCCCGACATGGTGATTATGGACATCTCGTTGAAGGGCGTTTACGGAATGGACCTGATCAAGGACATCAGGGACGGGTTTCCCAAACTGCCCGTGTTGGTGCTCTCGATGCATGACGAATTGCTGTTTGCCGAACGAGCCCTGCGCGCGGGCGCCAGGGGCTACATCACCAAACAGGAGGCAACGCACAGCATCTTGCATGCGATCCGTCAGGTGTTGCAGGGCAGCGTTTACCTAAACCAGAAGATGAGCACCGCTCTGCTCGGCAAGATCAGCGCCGGCAGGCCGGGCACAGTTTCGTCGCCTGTGGAATTGCTCAGCGACCGGGAGCTGCAGGTGTTCCATCGCATCGGTCAAGGCGTCAGCCCGCGCCAGATCTCCGAGGAAATGCACATCAGCGTCAAGACGGTCGAGTCCCACTGCGCGCGCATCAGGGACAAGCTTCAACTCAAAGACGGCAGTCAATTGCTTCAATATGCAATCCAGTGGACGCGCAACTCGTTTAACCAGTGATCACACGCCGTCCCTGACGGGCTTGGCAGACCTACCTCCGCGACCGCTCGAGTCGCCTTCTCGAAGCCGTTCGCTCCTTCGCGAGCGCGCGACGCGTGGCTGAGTCCCTCGCATCGTGTAGGGGATTCCCCTACAGAAAAAATAGGAGATTCCCTGATACCGCTCGCCGCAGTGTCTCCTGTAAGGTTGGCTTGGTGATATTAGTTGGCGAGGTGAGTATGAAAGAGAAAGAGGAAGTTCCTAGCCAAACGCATCCCCTGACTGTGTGGATGTTTCTGGTGGCTGCAGCCGTGACCATCAGCGTTGTGCTGTGGTTGTTGCGATAATGAACTTTGCCAGACAAAACTTCGGAAACGCGACGCGCGTGGGCGGCATTTGCTGGGAGGGGGCTGAGATTCATCAGTGCACTCTCTCTCCTGGTTCAGTGCGCGCCTACCCAAAGCGCACAAAAACCTCACCGTGTTGCACTGGTCACTCGGATGTCCTCGTCCGGTCGGTGCCACCCACCCGCGTCGCCTCCGAAGTTCGACCCGCAAGTCAGCCGTGAAGACGTCCCACCCCAAAGTGCAGAGTGTTCGCGGGACGCGCCGCCGCTAGAACTTCATGGAGAGCAGGAATTCCGCGTTCGACTTGGTCTTCTTGAGTTTTTCGACGACGAGTTCCATGGCTTCAACGGGTGGCACGCCACTGAGTGCCTTGCGCAGGATGTAGATGCGGTTCAACTCGTCCGGGTGATACAACAACTCCTCTTTGCGCGTCCCCGATTTCTCGATGTTGATCGCGGGGAAGATGCGTTTGTCCACCAGGTGACGGTCGAGGGACAGCTCCATGTTGCCCGTGCCTTTGAACTCTTCGAAGATGACTTCGTCCATGCGCGAGCCGGTGTCCACGAGTGCGGTCGCCATGATCGTCAACGAACCGCCTTCCTCGACGTTGCGCGCCGCGCCGAAGAACCGCTTCGGTTTGTGCAAAGCATTGGCGTCGACACCGCCTGACAGGATCTTGCCTGAGTGCGGCTGCAGTGTGTTGTAGGCGCGGGCGAGACGCGTGATCGAGTCGAGCAAAATCACGACATCCTTTTTGTGTTCGACGAGGCGCTTGGCCTTCTCCAGGACCATCTCGGCGACCTGGGCGTGACGCTCGGGCGGCTCGTCAAACGTCGAGCTGATGATCTCGGCGTTGACTGTGCGCTTGAAGTCGGTGACTTCTTCGGGGCGCTCGTCGATCAGCAACACGATCACGATCGATTCCGGACTGTTCTTGATGACCGAGTTGGCAATCTTCTGGAGCAGGATGGTCTTGCCCGTGCGCGGCGGCGCGACGATCAAGCCGCGCTGGCCCTTGCCGATGGGACAGAACAAGTCCATCACGCGCGTGTTGATTTCCTCGGCCGCTATTTCGAGGATGAACCGGCTCGTCGGGAAATACGGCGTGAGATTGTCGAACATGATCTTGTCTTTGGCCTTCTCGGGGTTGTCGCGATTGACCCCCTCGACCTTCAACAATGCGAAGAACCGTTCCTTGTCCTTCGGCGGCCGCACCTGGCCCGAGACGACGTCACCGGTCTGCAGCTCGAAGCGGCGAATCTGCGAGGGCGAAACGTAGATGTCCTCGGGGCAGGGCAGATAGTTGTAGCTCGGCGAGCGAAGGAACCCGAAGCCATCAGGTAGAATCTCCAATACGCCTTCGCCAAACATATTGCCGTTGCGCTCGGCGTTGCGCTTGAGAATCTCGAAGATGATCTCGTGCTTCTTCAGGGTTGCAACGGTCTCGACTTTGAGGTCGCGCGCCATCTTCTGGAGCGTCAGCATGCTCATCCGCTGCAATTCGGCGAGATCAAGCGTCGGCCCTTTCGGCAAATCCGCCCCGCGCTGCGGTGCTTCCTCGACGTGCACAGTGGCGACGGCGACGCCACCATTGCCCTCGGCGGCTTGTGCCTTCGGTTCGGTCTCGACAGCGGTCGGCGCCGATGTTTCTTCTTCCGGTGTTTTGCTAGTTCTTGGTCGGGGCATGGTGACTCTCCTTGATGGTTGCCCAAATGATGTCGGCTTGCTGATCTAACACCTCGCGCGAGCCGTCGTTCCAAATCACATAATCTGCTCGGTCGATTTTCTTCTGCAACGGCCACTGCGACTGAATGCGCGCGCGGGCCTGTGCGTCCCCCAATCCTTTCGCGGCCAGCCGGGCGAGTTGCGTTTGCTCGCTGCAGCCCACGGTGACGACACAATCAAATTCATGTTCAGCGCCAACCTCGAACAACAGCGGGATCATCGCCACTGCGACTTCCGTCTGCCCGTCGCGCGCGAGACCTGCCAGTGCCTCATCCCACATCTGACGCACCGCCGGATGAACGATTCGATTCAGCACGAGCCGTTTCTGTTCATCCGCGAACACGATTTCGCCCAGCGCTCTGCGGCTGATGGTTTGGTCAGCGTTCAAAATGTGTCTCCCAAACGTCTTCACAATAGCGGCATACGTCGGCGTGCCTGGCGTCAATGTCTGATGCGCCAGGTCATCCGTGTCGATGACGGCCGTTCCGCTCAGGCGGGACCAGCGATTGGCGACCGTGGATTTCCCGGCGGCAATTCCGCCCGTCAGACCTATTTTCCTGAGGCGCATGGAGTGGCAAACCTGTCGAAATGTTTAGTAGGAGTGACGACCTACGGAGACCAGCGAACTGTCAACCTTGTCCCATCATCATACCTGCTGCCTGCGCCTACGTCAAGCTTTTGGTTTTAAGGCCGAACGCCGCGTGGGGTCACGCGGCCTACAATCCGGTCACTGTAGGCCCGCTGCCCCCAGCGGGCGTCGTCGCCAATCACGGCACGAGGCGAATACGATAATACCGTGCCGGCCAATTGGTCGCGCCGCCGAGGTCGAGGTAGTTGGTCGTCGAAAGACTTAAACCGGGGACGACAATCATGCCGCTGATGTCCGAGAAATTGCTCGTGTAGCTGCCGTCGGCTCCGCCTGCTGCGGCTTGGACTACATTGGTCAGGCCGCCGGCAGTTGTCCACGTAATGCGCACGTCGTTGCTCTCGACGG